>Ga0315287_10002036_pt1 | contig 18947 bp, 20 predicted proteins | sample YL17G11_0_MG_FD_205037 | JGI IMG/M metagenome (GOLD analysis project Ga0315287, IMG submission 205037) | Sediment microbial communities from Yellowstone Lake, YNP, Wyoming, USA - YL17G11_0 | ecosystem: Environmental > Aquatic > Freshwater > Lake > Sediment | place: USA: Wyoming | collected...
TGTGCGATGGCCTGTGCTGCAGCTTCCGCGCGGCTGTACGCGACGGCCGCTGCGTCCGCCTGGGCCTGCGCGCGCGCGTGCGCCGAGGCAGCCGCCTCCGCATGCGCGCTCGCGCTCGCCGAGGCCAACGCTGCGGCCTGCGCCGCCGCCTTCGCCGCTGCGTCCGCCTGAGCAACTGCGGTCGCAATCGCCTCGACGACGCCCCGGACTTCGGCGACGACCACTCCACACGGAACCTGCTGGCTGAGCGTCTCCGAGACGAGCGCTGCGGCGCTCTGCGCCTCGGAGTAGGCGCTCGCGCTGGCGCCCGCATAGGCAGCGGCCTGCGCCGCCGCCCCACTCACGGCCATCGCACGGACCGCCGCCATCGCCGCGACTTCGGCACTGGCGTCCGCTTCCGCCTGCGCGCTCGCAAACGCGGCGGCGGCAGCCGTCACCTCGGCCTGGGCTCGAGCAAAGACTTCGGCCATCGCCTCGGCCACGGAGGATGCGTAGCTCTCAACTCCGACCGCCACTGCCGCGCAAGCTTCGGCACTCGCTCTGGCTTCCGCTGCCGCCACTGCGATCGCCTGCGCGATCGCGGCGGCATCCGCCGATGCATTCGCGCTCGCCACCGCGCACGCACCCGCCGACGCATCAGCCCGTGACGCCGCGCTCGCGCAAGCAAGCGCAAACGCATCGGCCGAAGAGGACGCGGCCGCGGATGCCGAAGCACACGCGGTCGCACTGGCCGCGGCTCGGGCCTCGGCATCCGCGCAGGACTCCGCGAACGCCGCGGCACGCCCGACCGCCCAACTGGCCGCATCGGCAATCACCGCGACGCTCGCCTCGGCGCTTGCCGCCGCCTCCGCGCACGCGGCCGCGGAACTCGACGCTTCCTGAGTTGCCACGTCTCGTGCGGATGCCACGGCCGCCGCGGCGTCCGCTGCTGCTTGGCTCGCGGACCAAGCCGCCGCGAGCGCTCCGCTTCCGTCGAATTGCCCCAAGAGCCCCTGTGCGGCCTCCGCGATCGCCGCTGCATCCGCAGCCGCCTGTGCTGCCGCTGCGGCGGATGCTTGCGCCCCGTCAACGATGTCGGACAAGATGATCGTTCTGCTCGGAGCCGGTGTGCCCGTTTGCGTGGACGCCGCGAGACTCGCGAGTACGAGAAGTCCGACCAGTAGAAGAACCTTCGTCGCTCTCACCACGACCTCCTCTTAGATCTGCCCCAGGTTTCCCGGGGAGTTTCTCCTTGACGGTCGACGGAGAGCCGCATCGAAGCGGCAGAGCGAGCCACAGATAATGCGCCCTTGCAGGCGGACCCAGCGAGGTTGCGCCGGGTTCTCAGCAGAGGGCCATGGCCGATCTATTTCTTCGCCAACCCACCGCAGCCACCGATCACTATACAGCCGACCCCGCCAGAACGTGTCATGTCGGGCGCCTCGGTGCGTTCATCGCCTGCACGCCCCCGGACTCCCCGTGGGACGCTGCCGTTCGACGTCGAGGCGCACTCTCCCAACATCCCCATCTGTGGCCTCACTGGCCAAACCACATGGCGAATTCGACCATCGCTTGCCCTCTTGTTCTCACCTATGTCTTCCGCTATCATCCTCTCATGACTCCCATACCCCTTTCTGGAAGAACAGAAGAGCCGCCGCTCACGCGCTGGGACCCCGACGGGGTGCGCCAAATGCGCCTTCTTCCCCGCATCGACCGGCCGCGAGAGAAGCTGGCCGCCCGCGGGCCCACCGCGCTGTCGGACACCGAACTCCTCGCCGTTCTCCTCGGCAGCGGCACGCGCAAGCTCGGGATCCTTGACCTCGCCAGGAGGGTTTTCGAGACATTCGGGAACCGCCTGGCGACGGCCACGCCGCTCGCACTCCAGGAGATTCCGGGGCTCGGTCAGGCCAAGGCGTGCCAGATCGTCGCGGCGATGGAATTGGCGCGGCGCGAGCTGGCGCGTCCACGCGTCGTCATCGAGCACGCGGCTGACGCCCTGCCGTACCTCGAGTCAATCCGCGGGCAGAGACAAGAGCACTTCGTCTGCCTCTCGCTCAGCGGCGCCAACGAGGTCCTCGCCTCACGCACTGTCACGGTCGGCTTGCTCGACCAGAACCAGGTCCACCCGCGCGAGGTGTTCGCGGACCCGCTCTCCGACCGCGCGGCGGCGATCCTCGTCGCGCACAACCACCCGTCGGGGACCCTCACGGCAAGCCCCGAGGACATCGCACTCACGTCCCGCCTAGCCAGGGCCGGAGAGCTACTCGGCATCCGCGTCCTCGATCACCTCATCGTGACGAAGGACGGCTACCTGTCCCTCAAAGCGGCCGGGCACTTGTAGCCGACCGGCCGCTCTTCCCGTGGTCCTCCGTTAGCGACGCCCCGTTAGCAGCTCCGACTCCCGCAATTGGGTGGCGAGAACGAGAGCGACGACGAGGAGTCCGGTCAAGATGAGCAGAGAGAGCGTCATCGAGCCCGACGACGACTTCAGCGCATCCATTCCGAGGATGAAGGCGATCCCCGAAACCTGCCCGACGAGAAGCAAGAGCCCGTTCGACGTGCCCTCCGGCGCCGGGTGCGTGATCTCGGCGCCGTACTGGAACCCGAGCGGCCCCGACGAGAGGAGGAACGCGCCGAGGACGAAGCTCGACGCGAGCAAGAGTCCGTAGCTTGCCGCGAACGTCACCCCAACCAGCCCCGGGATGGCTCCGGCGAGCGCCATGAGCATGAACGGCACGCGGCGACGCAGCCGATCCGACAGCGCCGGGATCACGAGCGCGCCGACGATTCCCCCGACGACCATCATCCCTCCGGCCAGGCCGGCCTGGTCGATCGAGAATCCTCGGGGCCGCACGATGTCCTCGATCCACGTCGTGACGGCGTTGAACAGGCCGAGGCCGATGAGGAAGAGGACGAGAAGGAGGAGGAAGTTGCGGTTGCGCAGCATCGACTTGAGGCCATCGAATACAAGCGACCGCTCCTCAGGACCCACAGGGGTTGCCGGCCTCTCCCGTGCAAAAACGAAGAACAGAGCGGACGCCGCTGCGGCAGCAATCCCGTAGGCAAGCAGTGCTTGAGGAAGACTCGTTCGCAGAACGAGGACCGGCGTCACGGCCAGCCCGATGAAGATACCGCCGTACATGGCCAGCGACCCGAGTCCGGCCGCCGTCGCGCGCTCCCGCAGCGGGAACCAACGCCCGGCAAGCTTGGCGATCGCATTGAGGATGAACGGCTGCCCGACGGCGATTCCCACTTGCGCCACGAGAACCCAAGCGTAGTCCGCGGCCAGCAGGCCACGCAGGAGGCCGAAGGCACCGGTGAGCACGACGCCGATGCCGACTCCGACGCGGATCCCGTACGTGTCGAGGACCCACGACGCCGGGATCGAGACGACGATGAACACAAGCATGAAGACGAGGGACAGGAGTCCGATCGCCAGGTCGGAGACGCCGTAGAACTCGGCCGCCACGCGGGTGACGGGCGCGAAGCTGATCCACAGAAGCTGGTTTGCCGCGACGGCCAGCATGAACGCGGCAAGAACGACGAAGCGATACCCAGACGCACGAACCGACGACTCGGCCATGAAATCCTCCCCGATCCGTAGTGCGGCCGCCGGCTGCGACAGCGGTTGCCGCACCCGGAGAGGCCGTCTCTTCCTTCCTCTTCTACAGGAGCTCCAACGCCGCGGACATGGACACGTCGATCGACCATCCCGGTTCTCCCGTCCTATGCGACACCGAGGCCTGCAGTCCGAGGCCGCCGCGAGAGAGGCTGAACACCAGGCCTAGGCTCGCCTGGTGCGTCGTCGCCGCCGGGACTCCCGAGGGCTTGATCCGGGAGAGTGTGTATCCGGCCGTCACAGCTCGTCCTTCGCCGAGATCGACGACGTAGGATGCGGAGCCGACGAGCGAGTTCTCGTCAAGGAAGCCGAACGGCCCCGAGAAGCTCACGTGGAAGAGGAACTGGTCGCTCGGACTCGACGCGAACGCCGCGTCGGCGGAGCTCGCAAAGACGGCGCTCTGCGCCCCACCGTACGGGTCGAGTAGCTCGTAGCCGGCTCCGGCCTGCACAGCCCACCCACAACGGCGTTCCTTGCCCGTCGAGACCACGAGATCCTCGATCGTGAGAAGAGCGCGCGCATCCAACTGGACGCCAGCGTCAAGCTCGACGATCGCTTCGATGTCGGCCACGAGTTCCCCCGGCGATGCGTACTCACCCGCCCGCCCGATCATGCTCGCGACGGCGAGAACGACATCCTCGGACAGGCCGGCGGGAATCGCCCGCAGGGAGACGAGAGCCGCGCCGATCTCGATCGCTTTGGCGAGCGGCGTGACATCGGTGAATCGCCCGAGGCCGAGCCCGGCGCGGGCATCCAATCCCGGTTGTGGGAGTCCCGTCGACGCTGCCGCTTCCAGGCCGCCGAAGAGGAAGAAGGCACCCTCGCTCCACGGATACACCCGATAGGTGAACGCTCCCTGGCCGAGCCAGGCCGTGGGGAGGAAGCCCGACAACGCGAGTTCGGCCGCACCGACGAGCGTGCATCCCGAGTTCGGCGAGTCGAAGAACTGGTCGTAGGCCACGGCCAAGCGCCCGGAATTGACGTCGACGAACGGGGTCGCCGCATTGTCGTAGTAGCGGTACGCGAACGTCACCCGCGCGTCGACCATCGACGACTCTGGGGACCGGTAGCTGCACAAAGACTGCGCGCTCGCAGCCGACGCAGCGAACGCAACGAGAAACAGACCCACGCGCATCCTTCTCACCTTGCCACCTCCCGCGCCACGCCAAGTCTATGCCCGGATGCACTGTAGAGCCAACCGGCGGCCGCACGCGCGGCAGGACCCACGCCCGCCCGGAGCCTGGACGGCGCCGAGGTCACTGCGCCCCATATTGGCGGACCGATGTCCCTTGTCACGCCGGCGGGACCCACTATACTCCCACCCTGTCGTTGCCCAGAGCGCCCACAGCGCCGAGGGACTCACGCAAGGTCGGAAGGAGGCGTCTCATGAGCGTAGCTCGTTGTGAGCTTGTCGATGCGGGCCTCCGAAGCCCGTCGGCTCGATAGGCGCGACCCGGCCGTTCGTCTTCCCGCAGGACCGATCCATTCGGTGAGTTGGTGTCCGTTCGGACCCGCCGCTTCCCACGAGGCGCAGTGATGTCTCTCGGCCGGCGTGCGGCGCCCCTCGAACCTTGTCGAGGGGTTCAACGACTCATCTGTGGAGGAGCCCGCAAGAGGCACGCCGAGAAGGGCGGGCAGTGGAACGACCCACAGTAAGGAAGAACCACCGCGGGCCGTCAGCCCGCATGAGAAGGTTGACCAGGGAGGTCGAGATGCACGAGACGTATTTCCTCTTTGAGATGGCGCAAGCGATTGCCACGGAGCGCATCGCGGACGCAGAGAAGGAGCGGGCCACTCATCGCGCCCACCTGCGGAACCGCGCTGAGACTCGTCTGCAGCGGGCCGTAGCTCTCTCCCGGCGCGATGGGCTCGATCGAGGGACGGTGGCGCGAGAACTCGCCACGCTCTTGAGCGATCGCTCGGAGAACTAGACCGCATGGGAGGGAGGGACCGCCGGTCCTCTCCCATTCCGAGGCTGGAGGGGGCGGTTCGCCGCCCCATTCTTTTCATCCAGGCGGGGGGCTGGCCGCCCCTCTTCCTCGCCGGGGGCAGCAGGGGCCGCTTTCTCTTTTCCTGGCGAGCAAGTAGAATCACCCCGTTCCGGTGAGAGGGGTTCTCGTCGAGCGACGAGAGTGGCGTTCCTGCAAGGAGATCCGCGTGAGAGTTCTAGTCACTGGACTGTTTGAGCCTGCGGCCGTCCTCGCCATTCGGCGGCTCGGCGAGCTCGGCCATACGGTCGTCGCCGCCGAGGGGCATCACTTGGCCTACGCCGCCTACTCAAAGCACGTCAGCCGGCGCATCTGGGTTCCCAACATGCGGCACCATCCGGACGCGTACGCTCGGGCGATCCTTCGCGAGATCGAAACGGGTCTCTACGACGCCTACTTCCCGAACTACGAAGAGATCATCCTTATGAGCCACTTCCGCGACCGCGTCCTCGCGGCAACGAAGACGGCGATGGCCGACACGCAGACCCTCCTCGCATTGCACGACAAGACACGCCTCGATCGGCTCGCGCGCGAACTCGGCATCGACACGCCGTCGACGTTCGCCCCGACCAGCATGGACGAGGCACGGGAGCACATCGCGAAGGTGAAACTGCCCGTCGTGATCAAGATGCGTCACACTTCGGGCGCCGCTGGATTCCGCAAGGCCACGACGCGCGAGCAGCTGGAGACGCAATACGCCGCCGTCGTGCGCGCGAACCGGCTCCCGGACTCGGACCTCCCTCTAATCCAGCAAATGATTGAGGGGCCGACGACCTGCACGCTCCACCTCTGCCGTGCCGGCGAAATCGTCGGCGAAGTAATGTACCAGGGAGTCCGCACGATGCCGCGCACCGGCGGGACCACCGTGTGCCGCGAGAGCCGGCCGGACGCGGCGTGCAAGGAGGCTGCGGCGCGCATCGTTCGCCATCTCGGGTTCGAAGGGTTCTGCGGCTTTGACTTCGTCATGCAGACGGGGACCGGACGCGCGTTCCTCGTGGACGGCAACTGCCGGATCACCCCCGGCGTCGCCATGGCCTACCACGGCGGCTGCGACATGGTCGAAGCGTGGATCCGCATGGTCAACGAAGAAGAGGTGTCACCTCTTCCACCGACACGAACCGGCGTGCGCACGAAGATGGGGTTCGGCGATTTCGTTTGGCTGCTCGAGAGCTACGCCGGAAGCTTCAAGGATTGGCGCGGCGAGCGCGCTCTACGCAGGACCTGGTGGGCCGACCGCAGGGTGCCCGACGACATCGCCAGCCGGTCCGACCCTATACCCATCGTGATGCTGTGGGTCTACATTCTGGCAAACCTGTGGAAGCTCGTCTTCACGAGCTTCGACTCAGCGCAGCTCTTCCTCTTCCATAACCAGTACGTGGAGCGCCCCCCGCAGCGAGGCAAGACCTAAGGTGCCGGATCGGCCAGCACGCGAACGCCGCGCGCTTCCAGCGCAGCAATGGACGCCGCGAACGCGCTGTCGATCCGCAGGCCGCGCAGGTTGACTTCGTCCCCGTCCCCAAGTCCGGGGTTCTGCACGAGCGGCGCAAGGTCGCCAATGCGTGTGCCGGAAAGCCCGAGGACTTCAAGCTTCGTCATGCCCGACACCACGCCGACGTCGGCGATGGGGTTCATGTCGAGCCACAGCCTCTCCAACGCCGTCATGCTCTCGAGCGGGCCGACATCGGAAACCTGATTGTCCCACAGGCTGAGCCGTCGCAAATGCACGAGCCCGACGAGCGGAGAAACATCACGGACCCGGTTCTCGCTCAGCCCAAGAAACTGGAGCGAGACGAGTCCCCGCAGGGGCTCGAGGTCCCCGATCTCGTTCTCGCCGAGACTGAGCTTCTTCAGGCTCGTGAGCGGAGAGAGAAACGCGAGGTCGCGCAGCCCCGTTCCGGGCAGTCCCAGCCACTCGAGCCGCGTCAGCCTCGAGAGCGACCTCGGATCCTCGATCGGGCAAGCGCTCAGGCCGAGCTCAACGAGAGCCGTGAGCTCTCCGAGCGGCGCAATGTCCCGAACGCGGCTGCCCCACAGGCCGAGGAAGCGCAATTCGCGCAGATCCCTCAAGGCTTCCACGCTGTCGACGCTGTTGAAATCGAGATCGAGCCGCTGCAGCCTGACAAGCCGCCCGAGCGGAGTCACGTCCTCCACTCGGTTGCTCCGCAGGATGAGGGTCTCAAGACCAACGAGCCCCGCCAACGGGGAAAGGTCCGCAATGTAGTTCTCGCCAAGATCAAGGGCCGTGAGTCCCGTGCAAGCCTCGAGGCCATCGAGGCGGCCGATTTCGCTTCCGACGGCACGCAGCTCCGTGAGGTCGGCAACGCGCTTGCGAGTCAAGGCGTCGGTCGGAGCGCCAAGCGCCGCGCGCACCGCCGCTTCGAGGTGCGCATCGAAGAAGCGGACGCCGGACTCACTCGAACCGGGCCCCATCACGACGAAGAGGGCAACGCCGGCGGCCGCGACCAGCACGCGTCCCAGAGTCCGAGAGGCGACGCTCATGGCGGGTCAGTGTACGACGCACGACGCGGCAATCCACCCAAAGAAGAAGGAGGGAGGAAAGCGGCTCTCGTTTCGCTTTCCTCCCTCCCGGAGTCAAGGAGGCGTCGTTGTTTCGGAGGTTTCACATCCAGTCTAGCGTCGCGCGCCCCGCGGCCAAGGAGCTGCGTCCGCCGCGCTCGGGACGCTGGGCACCTCGCAAGGGGACTTGCGCCTATGGGATTGTCCACCCCCAGTAGAACTGGAACGACAAACCGCAGCAGCTCTTCGTGGAATCGATGTCGAGCACGAGATACGGCTCGCCACACACCGTCGGGCAGCGGCCGCCTCCCCCGTTCGGGCACGTCGAGCAGAGGCAGCACGACCAGCACGCCACGCACGGGGTGCAGCAGGAAACAAGGCGAACGTCGGCCGACACGACGCCGGCCGTAGTGGATACGAGGATGCGGTAGAAGCCCGGCCCGACGTCACGCCCCGCGCCGTCGGTCATATCCCACACGAAGTCCTGTCCCCACCCGACGACATCGTCAAACACCGTGCCGCGGACGACTGCCCCGTCCACCGTCTCGACAGACCAACCGAGGAGGAACGGCGTCTCGGTCGTCGAGTGCGCTGTGAAGTAGTCGATCGGGAACACGGTGGAGATCAAGATCCATTCGTTGGTGCGAAACGTCACGTAGCACGAAGGCTCGAGCCCCTGGGCACACCCACAATCCGCGGACGCCGTGAGCGCCCAGCCAACGACGATCAACGCCAACAGCCACCCCATACGCCGCATGTCTGCACCTCCACAATGCTCGAAACCAATCCAACACACCCGCGGGCCGCCAGACCGCGCCGAAGGACTTACCCCCCACGAGCGTCGCGGTTTCGAGGCGGGCATCAGTTCTCCCGCGGAGTCCCTTCGGCGTAGACCGTCTCGATTTTCCTCTTGTGCTCGCGTTCTTCGTTCGCCATGGAGCGGAAGAGCGGGGCCGACTCGCCGCCAAGTTCCGCCAACCGCTCGTAGAGACGAGCCGAGGCTTCCTCTCGCTTCATCGCCACGACGAGCGCTTCCTGCAGGGCTATTCCAGCACGTGCTTTGATCTCGACCAGTCCCTCGGCCATCGAGAGGTCTGCCGCCTGGTGCGGCCGCGCGACGAGATCTTTCGGCGTGATGTGAGCAAGCAGTTGCCAGTGCCCGTGTTCGCGAGCGCCAAGCTCGCCGAACAGAATGCGCACAGCGGGGTCTCCAGCTCTCTTCGCCCAGTCCTTGTAGAACGCCGCCGCCTCCTGCTCCCTCGCCGCGGCGAAGCTGAGGACCTTCTGCAAGGGATCCTTCATCGCCCTGTCCCCTCCGCCCCCTCGTTTCCTTTGGCCACCGGCGGCCATCCGGCGTCAACTCTCGGGGAGGCGTCGCACGGTACCGGAAAAGCGAGGCACGTTCCACTGTGAGCCGCTCTCGCGACTCGCCAGGGAGATGCGTAGAGGAGTTCGATGCGCCGGCACTCCGTGGCGTTGGACGTCGCATGGACGATGATCTCGTAGATCTCCGCAACCAGGCCGGTCGTGGCGACTCCGTACGTCACCTGTATCGTCTCGGGGACTGGCCGGGGCCGGACGCGGCGATCTCGACGCGCAGCTGCTCCAGAGTGAAACGCCGTGCGGCGAGGCGACTGTTCGGATTGGCAATGATATTGCGTACATCAGGCTAGAGGCCGTCCGCCGCGTACTGACCTCGATACGCGGGCGGCAGCAGGGCTGCCAGCTTGTACATGATGTTGTCTGTCAGATCCTGTCTAACCGCTTGCGTTACACGTCCTTCCACCGAGAGATGAAACGGTTCTCCCACCATGATGTGGAACGGCGTTCGCCGAAAGCGCTTCGCGTTGCGCTTCAATGCTTCTCCCCCGCAGAAGGCGAGCGGAAGAATCGGTGCCCCGCTTCGCAGCGCGAGGGTCACGACCCCGGAGTGACCGCGCTGAAGACACCCGTGACGGCTTCGGGTGCCCTCGGGGGCGACGACAAGGATGCCCCCGTCGCGCAGGAAGTCGAGGCACTTCCGGAGCGCCGCAAGATCGGGCTCGCCGCGCTTGACGGGGATGGCGCCCCACAAATCGAACAGCCACCCAAGGAGAGGGTTCCTCCACGACTCCGCTTTGGCGAGCCCCACAACACGGCGTGGTCGAAGCCGCGAGTGCAGAACGGGGATCTCGAGGAAACCCACATGGTTGGTCACCAGAATCAGCGGACCGACTGCAGGTACCTTCGCAATCTCGGCGTCGTCGACGCGGCAAAGGAGCGCCACGAGGCCGCTCTCCGCGAGATTCACGAGCCGACTCGCGAGACTCACGGCTTGACCGTCTCCGCACCCACGATGATCTCGATCTGTCTCGCCAGGAGTTCCACGTCAAGGCGGTCGCCGGCCGTGCACAGCGTCTCTCCGTCCGCGTGCGCTGGTAGCGTCCCTTCCTCCGCAGTGATCTTGACGCGCCGCGCGCGCTCCGTGGTGATCGCGGGATGCGTGCCCTGCGTACCTTTCATGAATCGAGGCATGAGCCGCAGCACTGCTCGTCGGCTGATCTGCGCCGCAATGCAGAGGTCGAGGAGGCCATCGTCCGGGCACCCTGCTGGCGCCATGAGGAACCCGCCCCCCATCCGGCGGCCGTTCATGATCGATACCATGAGCGCGCGTTGCGTGATCGCCCGTCCATCCAACTCGATGCGGACGAGGGGCGCCCGAAAGTAGAGGAACATCGTCCTTAGGGCCCCGACAAGGTAGGCCATGAAGCCGTGCAGGTGCTTCAGCTTCTGCGCCTCGAAGCCAACGACGGTGTCGAACCCGATCCCTACGCCGTTCCCGAAGTATCGACCCTGAGGGAAGTCGCCACCCACGGCGCGGCCGACGTCGATCGTCCGCGTGCGGCCCGAAGCCAGAGTCCGAATCGCGGTGTCCAGGTCGCGTGGAACTCCGACTCCGAAGGCGAAGTCGTTGCCTCGCCCGACGCACAGGACGCCCATTGTGGCGCAGTGTCCGCGGGCGGCCTTGGCCTGCATCAGCCCATTGAGGACTTCGTTGGCCGTCCCGTCGCCCCCGACCGCGACGACGACGTCGAACCCATCGGCCGAGGCCTGTTGTGCCAGCTCGGCGGCGTGCCATGGGCGCTCCGTGCGGACAAGCGCATGTTCGAGTCCGGCGACCCGCAGAGCGTCCTCAATTCGGGGGATCGCAAGTTCGCCCGCCCCGCGGCCAGACACCGGATTGACAATGACGTAGAACTTCTTCATCGATCCCACCCTCTCTCGCCGATAGCACAGCTTCACGGACCGCGGCTGTCTACCCCGCACACTTTGCCGCTCTCGCGGCGCACCCCGCGACGGCCCCGCGATTCTACGCCAAGAAAGCGAGAATCGCCCCGCACGCCCTGTCCGACCCATCGAGGGCGCTACACGTCCCATCGGAACCCGTCCTCCGTGAACAAGCTCAGGCAGGCGGAAACCGCATCTACGTCGTAGGCCGTTCCTCTGCCGCGCGCAAGTTCGGCAAGCGCTTCCTCGATCCCGAGCGCCGCACGATACGGGCGGTGAGAAGCCATCGCCTCGACGCTGTCGGCCACGGCGAGGATCCGCGCCTCGAGCAGGATCTCTTCCCCCCGCAAGCCGCTCGGATAGCCAGAGCCATCCATCCGCTCGTGATGTTGAAGGACGATCGTCGCCACAGGCCAAGGGAACGCGATCTCGCGCAATATGGCGTACCCCGCCTCGGAGTGCGATCTGACGAGGGCAAGCTCGATCGCCGACAACCCGGTCGGCTTGCTCAGGATCTCGGCCGGAACGGAGACCTTGCCCACGTCGTGGAGCAGCCCGGCAACCCGCAGACCCTCGACGCGGTCTGCGGGAAGCCCCATTCTTTCTGCCATCGCCATGGCCAGCCGGGTGACGCGCTCCTGGTGTCCGGCCGTGTACGGGTCTCTCATCTCCGTGGTTACGGCAAGCGCATGGATCGTCCCCGAAAGAGCGCGCTCGATTCGGCGGGCCGCTTCGACGCGCTCGGTGATATCGACGAGGACGCCCCTCACCCCGATGGCCTTTCCGTCGCGCACGATCGCGCGGGACGAGACAAGCGCAGGGAACGTCGTCCCATCGCTCCGAAGCGCCGTGTACGCGCTGGCCGGCACCTCGCCCGCTTCGGCCACGCGGCGGAACGTCCGCGCGGCCCGCTCGCGTTGCTCCTCGATCACCATCTCGGCGACGTTCCTCTGCCTGACGATCTCGTCCTCGGAGTATCCGAACCAGTCGAGCCCCGTCTGATTGGCGTAGGTCAGGCGGCCGTTGAGATCCGCTTCAAAGACGCAAGTGGGAAGCGCATTCGCCATCTCGCGGTACCTGCGCTCGCTCTCCGCGAGCGCCGCCACGGACTCCACCCGCGCCGTGATGTCGCGATGCGTGCCGACTAGCCTCAGCGCCCTTCCACTCGCGTCGCGTGCCACTACCTTCCCGCGACTGAGAATCCAGCGCCAGGCTCCCGACTTCGTCCGCAGACGGAACTCCATTTCGTACTCGTCCATCTTCCCGTCCAGGCACTCGTTGAGCGACTCCAGGGCCCGCGTCCGATCCTCGGGATGGAGCAGGCGTTCCCACGTCTCATGGCTCGGCGTCAGCTCGTTCGGCTCGTACCCGAGCATCGTCGCGTAGCGAGGACTGTAGTGCGTGGTACTGGTCTCGAAGTCGATGTCATAGAGTCCGTCGCTCGTCGCGTCGAGCGCGAGCGCCAAGCGCTCTTCGCTTGCCCGCATTGCGGCTGAGGCCGCCTCCCGCAGCGTCACGTCGCGCGCGATCGCGATGTAGTGGGCGAGCGGGCCGCGCTCGTTACCCTTCATCGCGACGGACAGGTCAAACCAGCGACGACCGTCGGGAAGATCAAGCGAGTACGTCGTTCCACGATGCGTTCCATGACGCACGGCCTGTTCCAGCGCATCGAGAATCGCTCGTGCCGGCTCCGGGGGAATCACTTCGGCTATGGTCTTCCCGAGGAACTCATGAGGGGCGGCGTAGAGCTGGTCGGGGTCCGGCGCATGGTACTTGTGGATGCGACCTTCCGCGTCGACTTCGAACACGAGATCCGGAAACGCTGCGAGTGTCGCGCGAAGCTCCGCGTGCGCCTCCTGGCGAGCCTCCTCGGCCGCCTTGAGATCCGTGATGTCGCGCGACCTGCCCCACCCGCACACGAGACGTCCGCGCTTCACGATCCCTGCAATGTTGCTGAGCGTCCACACGGTCTGTCCTTCGCGGTTCTGCGTCATGACTTCGACGTCCACGAACCGGTATCCCGTGCGGATCGATGCCGCCACGAAGCGGATCTTGTCCTCGTCGGTCCCCGCAAGAAGGCGCCCGAGGGGGATCCCGATCAGTTCGTCGGGGCTCTCGAAACCGTACAGCTGTGCGAACGCACGATTGCAGAAGCCCATGTGCGCGCGCCCTAGAATGGCCTCCGCCTGTTCACGCTCGGGAAGCTTGGTCGACACGGACGGCACAACGTCGTATCTCCAGACGCCATCCGTCGTTAGGTCGAGGAACTGCTTGTACGCGACGGTCTCCGCACCTTCAGGGGCACGCGCCGCGGGCTTCCGAGTTGGCGGAGCGGCCGCCTTCGCCCCGCGCCGCCCCGCGTCGTTCCCCGCCGTGCCGGGCTTCGTGGTTCGCGGCATCGTCGAACACCTCCCAGGTCCTGTCTGGACAGTGCCCCCTCCCTCGCTCGGTGAGATCGGATGGCCGAGCGGGCTAGCTGAACTGCGACGTACAGTGCGGGCAGCGCGTCGCGGCGATCGCGATCGCCGACTTGCAGTAGGGACAGACCTTGGTCGTCGGCGCCGCACCCGCCTTCGGTCTCTGCGATCGCTGATATGCCTTGACGACGAAGAAGACGGCCAACGCGACGACGACGAAGTTGATCAGCGTGTTGATGAACGCGCCGTAGTAGATGGCCGCCGCTCCCGCTTGGCGGGCCGCGGCCGCGGACGCATACGTCGTCCCCGACAGGTTGACGTAGAGGTTCGCGAAATCGACGTTTCCGATGAGCTTCCCGATGATCGGCATGACGAGGTCGTTGACGAAGGAGCCGACCACAATGCCAAACGCTGCCCCCATGACGAACGCAACGGCCAACTGGACGAGATTCCCTTTGGTGATGAAGTCGCGGAAGTCCTTCCACATCGCACACCTCCTCTGTTGCCCCACTCACCCAGTCTACGACGGTCGGACTGCGACGTGAAGTGCCGCCTTTGCTGGCGCGTCTGCCCGTCGATGAAGCACACTACTTCCTTGCGTCGTGCCCTCATGCATCTCGGGCCACGCCGCTCTCAAGGAGGGATGAGAATGGACGAGTTGGTGAAGTTGGTGACGCAGAAGTTCGGCCTCAACGAGGAAACGGCCAGGCAGGTCGTCACGACCGTGGCCGACTTCCTCAAAGCGAAGCTGCCCGCGCCGGTCGCCGGACAGATCGACAGTCTCCTCGCGGGAGGAAAGGCGGACCTTGGGAGTCTCGCCAAGGGCCTTGGCGGCCTGTTGGGTGGGAAGAAGTAGGCATCCCGTCTCGCCAGCAGTTGTTCCGCGAGTGCCTGTTCGGCGGTCGCCCCGGGACGCGGAATCGAGGAGCCCGTCGACCTTGCGGCCGAAGGGCTCCCGCGTACCACCTGGCTCCGCGCGGTGGACCGCTTCCAGACTCCGCACGGCCTCATCCTCCCCAGCGACCTGGTGGGTGCGCGCGGCAGTTAGAGGGGCCTGGCTGGGGCACATCCTGGGCGCTCGCCGCCCTGGCTCCCGGAGGTTTGGCCTGCGTCGCCGGACGTGGGGTAGACTGGCTTCGGGATTGGACCGTTCACCGGGACGGGTCAGCCAGGTCAAGAAGGACGCGGGGAAGCGATCCAGAGGGGGGATAGTATGGTCTTTGCGAAGCTCTGGCTGGTCGGGTTGCTCGTCGCGGTGCTGTTCGTTGCAGCCATACCGCCGACAACGGCCCCGATCATCGTGAACAACGAACTGCCTGGACAAGACCCGGCAAGTGCCATCGCGCCGGCACAACCTTGCCCGGACGTGACGACCGCTCAGGTGGCCGCGGCCGAAGGGAGAATGGTCGAACGGCTCGAACGGAATCGGCTAGAGCTGCAGACGGAAATCGCGCAGACTGTCGCTGCCACGGCGGAGGTCGATCGGCGCATTTCGCAGCTGGAGGAACGACTGAGTCTAGCTGAGAGCCAGGCGGCCGAACGCAAGGCAGAACTGCGAGGCATTCGTGACGCCATGACTGCTCCGCTTGTCATGACGTGGGTCATTGTCGCGGCCGCAGCCGGCGTCGTGGTAGTCGGCGGCTGCTGGGCCATACGCGCACGACGCACAAGGAAGCAAGGTCGCAACGCAACACGGACCGGAACGAAGGAGTAGAACGACCGTCGCGTGTTGAGGATTCCGACCGTCTTACAGGCAAACCGGATGCTCTCGGGTGAACTGGAGAGCCGAGTGGCGGCGCGGAGTTGCCTGGCAGGCCTGGCTGTCAACCTGCGGGTAACTGGTTCGCGGTGATGTGACGAGCACATGAGACGTCATCGCGAGCTACCCTCGAGTGGGCTTGGGCCCAGGGCGTGAGTTTGCTGTGACCACACCGCGAGGTTATACTGAGGTTAGTACGACGTTGCTACGGAGGCGGCGGCCATGATCAAGAGACTCACCGCGATCGGCAACAGCCTCGGGCTGATCATCGAGCGCCCCATCTTGGAGCTTCTCGACATCGACAAGGAGACCCCGCTCGAGGTGCGAACCGACGGCGAGGCGCTCATCATCCGACCGCAGCGCAGGAACCGACCGGCGCGGCTCAAGGCGGCGGCCGAGCGCATGATGGACGCCCATGACGAGACAATGAGGAAGCTCGCCAAGTGAGCGACGAGGCGCCCGACTTCCTCGACCTCGAGGATGTCCTTGAGCTGCATGCACTCCAGCTCGCCCGTTACGGCGGAGCGGCCGGCGTTCGCGATCGCGGCCTGCTCGAGTCGGCCGTCGCGCAGCCGCAGACGACCTGCAACGGGGCGTTTGTCCACGACGGGCTGTTCGCCATGGGCGCGGCGTACCTCTTCCACATCGTGCAGAACCACCCCTTCGTCGACGGCAACAAGCGCACCGGGCTTCTCTCGCCGCGCTGGTGTTCCTGGAACTGAACGGCATCTCGATCGCCCACGGCTCGTCGGCCCTCTACGACCTGACTCTCGGGGTCGCCGAGGGACGAGTCACCAAGGTCGCGGCCGCTGAGGCGCTGCGACGCATCGCCCAGAGCCACTGAAGTTGCGGGGCTCACAGTGTCGCGCACGCCAGAATCCGCGAGCGCGATGCACGGAGCAGCTGACCCTGAGTCGGAGTGACGGTACTGCTACGGAGTCGCGACTCCCAAGGCCCACCTGGCATGCACGGCCTCACGCAGAACGGTGTCGCGAGCCTCGGGGCGCCGAGCGCCCGCCGTCACGAGATCCACAGATCGCCCCAGCAGGTGCTCAAGGTAGCTCTTCACTTCGAGGAACGCGAAGAGTCCCACTGGCCGGGCGAAGTCAACGAGGAAATCGACGACGCCGTCGACGCGGGCCTCGCCCCTCGCCGTCGAACCGAAGAGAGCAAGGGATCGGACGCCAAGCCGGGTCAGCTCCGCCCGGTGCCCTGCAAGCTTCGTCAACACCGCCTCACGCTCGTTCATGGCGAGTCTTGTTGTCCTCTACTCCCTGGCCGTCAAGCCAGGCACTGCATTGTCGGGGCAGGATAGCAGAAGAGGCGCAGCTTGGCGATCAGCAAACGGGGAATCAGTGCACGGGCGCGGAGCGGTTAGGCGTACGCGAGTCTCCCCTTCGGTTGGGGAACAGGTCGCCCGAGCGCATGCGCAGTCTCGATCCACTCACGGATGACCTGCTCGGCGTTTGCCAGAGCTTCACGGTACGACTCGCCATCGGCCATGCAGCCGGGAAGCTCCGGAACCTCGGCGACAAACGCGTTGTCCTCGTGGCTCCAGAAGATGATGATCTCGTACTTCGGGTCCATGGCTAGTCCTCCAGGCGCAGATTGTACTTCAGGAGTGCCTCGCGGATCTGCCTCACCTGATATGGCTTGGCTCTGCCGCCCTTCGGCTGCAGGTTGAGGATTTCTTCGACGTGGCCCTTTGCGAAGATGTGGTGGTCGCCCCGGATGCGTTCGTCGAAACCGAGCCGCTTGAGCAGACCGCACAAGGCTGCAAACGGGACGCCTGCATCCGAGCGGCGCAGCATGATGTGCTCATACAGCTTCTCGTGTTCGCCCACGAAGGAAGGATACACGGGGCGGCGGGAGTTCGTCCACGCGAGGCATTCGAGTGGGTCTGCACGCGTAGCGAGGAATCTGCCGTCTTGCGATGACACCGCGTGGGCCGCAGCGCCCGCACCGCTTGGCTGGCAGCTGCTTGGAAGCATCTTTCGTCCCGAGATCTCGGAGAACGCAATGAACTACACGCGCTACGGAAATATAGATGGGAATTGGGCTGGCTCCCCGTAGTGGACAAGCTTCGAACTTTCTCAGAGCTCGACCCAGAGACCGTCGGAGTCCTGACGCTCTAGGCTGGGAGCGCAGGACGATCCTAGAGCTCTGCCGTCTCGGCTGATGGAGGAAATCGAGCTGTACGATCGAGGTCAGAAGGTCGGGGCCGAGGTGGCCGGACTCAAGTAACTCACCCTCCGGAGAACCCGGGACGGTTCAGTTTTGACAAGTCCGCCAGGACATCTCACACTGACCGCAGCGCACGCCCGACGGACGAATGCGCATTGCCGACATCCCGGGACAAACGGAGGTCACTATGGAACCAACTCGTCGCGGCCGATTGTTTGGAGGGTGGTTCTCAGGCGTGGGGCGTGTGCTTCTCACAGCCACGCTCCTCTGGCTGGCTATCGGAGCAACTTGGCCGCGCCCGGCACTCGCCTGGCCGGCAATCACTCACGTGCACCTAAGCGAGGTGGCGCGCCAAGACGCCATCGACGATGGCTATGTCACTCTCTACCGTGTGGACTATACGACGGGCGCCATCGGCGCTGCATCGGGTGAATACGCAGTCGACCCCGATATCCTCAAGGCCCTGCGCTCCTGCCCGGCCCAGTATCGCGCCGGTTCCTCCTACGCCGATTTCATGCCCGACCTAGCTGCCTCGCAGCTACTCGTTCACCCGGATAACCGCTCCTGGGGCAACACGCGCTCCGACGACTGGCTGCAGCGAATCTGGAATCGCGCGGGTCAGGGTACGCTCCCGGCAACTTTGAATCCCCCGACCTGTACCCAGGACCTGGCGATCAAAGCGTACGCGGTGGGATTCCTGACGCACGCTGCCGGTGACATGTTCGGCCACACCTACATCAACGAGTTCGCGGGCGGGTCGTGGAACCTCATCAGCAACATCACTCCCCGCCACCTGGTGCTCGAGCACTACATTGGCATGCGCACGCCGGACGATAGCCCCGGCTTCTACGACATCAGCATCGACCAGGTGGATGGGATGATCTTTGACGAAATGCTGGGACCCACCAACCCCGGCGGCGCCGTCGATTTCTTTTCTCCGACCGCTTGGCGCCTGGAGGACCTCAACCTGTCGCGCCTGTTTGGCGGCGTGAGGCGACTGCTTGTCGCGGTGATTGACAACTACGACACGACAGTCGCCGGCTACGAAACGAGGTACAACCAGTACATCGCCGCCGCGGCCGCATGCGCCCCATGGGATTTCGGTTGTTCGGCAGTTGCCCTCTTGGCCGACGCAGCTGAGGAATTGGTCGCCCAGAAGGCCTACATCGCTTCGTACGGCCCTTTTGTTGCCTACGTGCGCGCCTGGCGCGACGACA
>Ga0315287_10002037_pt1 | contig 18946 bp, 16 predicted proteins | sample YL17G11_0_MG_FD_205037 | JGI IMG/M metagenome (GOLD analysis project Ga0315287, IMG submission 205037) | Sediment microbial communities from Yellowstone Lake, YNP, Wyoming, USA - YL17G11_0 | ecosystem: Environmental > Aquatic > Freshwater > Lake > Sediment | place: USA: Wyoming | collected...
CTTGGGGCGGACCCGGCACAGCTCGTGCACAAAGTTGACGGCCGCTTGCTGTGCGTGTGGGTGGGTGGGTGGGTGGGTGGGTGGGTGCACAGGGGGGGGGCGCAGGCACGGCGCAGGCACGCGTTTTTGATGCGCCCCCGTTCTCCCTTTACCTTGGGCGAGTACAGCTCCTCCATGACGTCATTGCTCTTGCGCACGTATTCGCCCGGGTCGTCCGCCCACAGCTCGGCGTCGGCGTCGTCAAAGCAGGCCGCGGGGAGGGCGGCCGCCGCGAGCAGGGCGGGGACGTGCGGTTTCAGCCGCTTCCACCCGGCCGCCTGGGGCACGGCGGACGCGATGTATTGCAGGGCAAGGTTTGTCGCCCGGGGCGTGACGTAGCCGCCATGCGAGGGCGCCGCCAGGAGGGCCAGGTGCGCGTCCAGGAAGGCGGCCGGGACGGCGGACGCCGCCCACGCGCTCGCAAATGCCCGGTCGGCCGAGCCCGCCCGCGTATTTTTGGGGGCGTCATACCGCCCGCCCAGGCGGGCCGCAATGTGGAGGGCCCACTTTTTGGCCTTCCACCACGGCCACTCGGGGCGGTCGCCCAGGGCGGCGGGCTGGGGCTCGGGCACGGGGCGGGTGAGGACGGTGTGGAGGAGGCCCAGCCAGGCGGCCGCGGGCGTGGCCGGGTCGAGCGGGGCGGGCGCGGCCGCGGCCGCGGCGGCCTCGCTCCCCGGCGCCGTCCCGCCCCCGCCCGGGCTGCCGCCCCCCTGCCCGGGCACCCCCATCCAGGGCGGGGGGACGCCCATGTAGAGGGCGGACCACAGGCACTTGAGCACCAGCTTGAGCAGCTCGCCCGCGGCCGGGTCGGCGCACGCGCGCGCGCACGCGCCGGCCGCTGGCCAGGCCGGGGGCGCGCACAGGCGGGTGCCCAGCGCGAGCAAGCCGGGGAAGAGGCCGGCCGCCAGGGCCAGCAGGGGGGCCCGCCGCTCGCCGTCCCTGTACTCATACTGGCGCGCCAGGACGCGGCTCGCTAGCAGGGCCGCGTGCAGGCGGGCGGTGCGGGCGGGGCAGCCCGCGCACGCGCCGGGCGGGGGCGGGGCGGGGGCGGCGCCCGCAGCCGCGACGCCCGCCACCCCCTCCTCCACCACCGCCGCCAGCGACGGGGCCAGGTCCGGCCACGCGTCCGGCCAGTCCGCCAGGGCCACCACCCGCAGCGTCTCTACCAGCTGGGCCTGGACGGGGCGGGGCGAGGAGGAGAGGGCGGGGAGGAGGGCGGCCCGGACGGCCGCCTTGTCTGCCTCGGATGGGGGCGGAGGGCGGGGGCCGCCCCCGTCCTCGCTGTCTCGCCCGCCGGCCTCCCACCCGCGCCTGACCGCGTTCTTCAGCACCGTCGCCGCGATGTGAGAGGCTTCGGGCGGGGTGGCCGGGTCGGCGCCGGAGGCGACGGCCAGGAGCATGGGCAGGGCGCCGGGCTCGTGGAGGGCCTTTTGGGGGGAAGAGGTTGAAAAAAAATGAGAGCATGAGAATGGTTGGAACAAATTAGAGCGGGGGACAAGAGGAAAAGAGAAAGACACGCGCACGGCGCGCATCCTGTCTCGATTCCTCAGTGCGGATAAGGGGGGGGGGGGTCCAGCGGTAGGTGCATGCATCCAATCCCAGGTTGGCTCGACCGGTCGGGCCAGGGCCAGGGCAAGCGCCAAGGCGCCCCCTCCTCATTCTATTTCCAGTCTCGCGAGTTTCCTAGCCGTGACGCCGAGTTTGTTCGATCGGCCTCCCCCTCCTTCTTTGCCATATCTCCCTCCTCACCTGACCCAGCGTCGCCTCCGCCGCCTTGCGCACGGCCGGGTCCGGCGACAGGCAGGCGCCCAGGACCTGGTACAGTTGGGCGGACGCCATTTGGTGTGCGAGTGTGAAGCGAGCAAGTCGCCTCCCACAAAAAAAAGTGTGCCAGAAGAAGGGGAGGGGGGGAGTCTGCTTGCCGCTGCTTACTCTCTCTCTCTCTCTCTCTTCATCGGCGGGTCCGCCTGCGGCCCCATGGCGACCCTCCCGCCACCTCCACCCGTTGCTACTGCTGCAGCTCCCGACATCGAGGACGACTACCTGGACGGCGTGGGCACCCTCTTCCTGTCGACCTCCTTCGTCCCGCTCACCCTCTCTGTCGGCCCGCACGCGCTCACGCTGGCCGTCTCCGCCGCCGCCTCGACGGACTACGACCTGACCGGCCAGGCCCTCTGGCCGGCTTCGCGCATCCTGGCCGACTTTCTCGCAGGGACGCCGGAGGGCGTGGCGGCCGTGCGTGCGGCGGGCGCCATCGTCGAGTTGGGGGCAGGCCTGGGGCTAGCTGGTCTCGCGGCGGCCGCAGCGGCCGCCGGTGGCGCCCCTCCCTCCCCTGCCATCGTCCTCACGGACGGGGAGCCCGCACTGATGGACGTGCTGCGCGCGAATGCGGCGTCATTCGCGGCCGACCGGCCGGGCGTGGGCGCGGCGCCGGGCGTGCGCGTGCTTGGGTGGGGCGACGGGGCGGGCGCGGCGGCCTTGGTCGCGGCCACGCCCGCCGCGGCCGCGGTCGGTGGCTTTCCTTTGGTCCTGGGCGCGGACGTGACGTATTCTCTGGCTGCAGTGCCGGCCCTGTTCGCGACGGCGGCCGCCCTGGCCGTGAAAAACGGACCCTCCGTTTTCTATTTGGGCTACGTCAGCCGGTCCGCGGCCTTGGACCGGGCCGTCCCTGCCGCCGCGGCGGGCGCGGGGTGGGGTGCCGGCCGGGAGGTGCCGGGCACGCGGCGGGTCATGCCATGCGGGATGATGAAGGGGTGGGTGGCCGAGTTCCGGCGGGGCGTAGCAAACAAATAGAATTTTCTTTTTTCGAGATTTCCAGCGCTGGAAGAAAAGAAAAGAAAAAAAGGCCGCGCTCGCAGTGCTCTAGTAATTCCAACCCTCGCTCTACCCTCTCACCGGACGGGCGACGGGTCGTCCAGCCCGGCCTTGGCCAGAAAGGCCTGCAACTCGCTGAGGATGGGGTCAAAGAGCCCCAAAAAAAGCGCCAACTCCCTCACCGCCGCGCTGCCGCCCCCTTCTTTCCCACTCCCACCCTCGAGCCCGACAGCCCGCCAGAACGCGTCCCGCCCGGGCGCAAACGCCAGGGCCGCACTGACCGCCGCCCCCGTGACCGCCCCATGAAAGGGGCGCAGGGTGGCTGCGTAGGCGTCCCGGGCCACCGCGCACAGGGACGGCGCCCTGGCGTCGCCCTCACTGGCCGCCACCCGCGTGAGCACCCCGCGCACAAAGAGGAGCGTGCGCACGAGCCAGAGCAGCGCCTTAGCGGGCGAGGTGGACCCGTGCAGCGCGTCCGCATCTCCCGCCACAGAGGCCAGGTCCGCCACCGCGATGAGCCGGACGTCGCCGTCGCAGGCGCCGGGCGGGGCCGCGCCCGCGCGCGCGGCCTCCAGGCGGGCGAGGTTTTTGCTAACGTCCGCCTTTGCAGGGCCCAGGCCCCGGCCGAGGGCGGCCAGGACGGGCAGCAAGGCAGATACCAGGGCCAGGAAGGGCTGGGTACGGATGGGGGTGGCGGTTGGCGGGAGGCTGGCCGGCGGCCGGCCGGCCGTGACGGCCGGGCAGGCGGACGCCAGGTCGGCGAAAAGGGTCGTGGGATGGGGCGGCATTTTTTTATATATATCTCTCTCTCCTCCTTTAGGTGCGATGCAGCGCGATGCCACGCGCGCTCATGAACCGGGCGTGTAGCGGAGGGGCTGGCGCGTCGATGGGTGGGCCTCCCCTAAGATCCAGCCCCCGCCGGACACCCTTATCGGAGAAACTGTGAAAAAGAGACAGAAGAAGTTTGTAAAAATGTCGACAAGAGCCCCTGCCGCTGTCGCCGCCCCCATCGCTCCACCACCCCCACCCCCACCTCCCGTCTTTGTCGCACCGCCCCTGTCAGATGCGTCTCCCGCCACATCGGCTCTGCAGGCGGTGACGGGCAAAGGAGCGGGCGCGGCGGCGGTGTACGGGGTGAGTTTGGGAAGAGGGAAAGAGCGGCGTCGTTCCAATTGTGTCGAGCGCGCGCGCGCACTCCGCCCGCGTGCTTGGCCGGCGCCCGCACCTCTCGCCTAATGCAGGCCGATGCTTGTGGACGTGCAAGCAGGGCCTGGGCTTGAAAGTGGCGCACCGAGTGGGTCCAAGGGGTGAATTTGTGGGGGGCAAACCAAAAAACGCGCTCGACTCTCGACGCCGCGCTCCCAAAACCTCTCCGCCCCCACCACCACTTTCTCACACGCTGCCCCCCTCTCCTTTCTCTGCTTGCGACAGCGCTGCGCCTGGGACGACCTCCTGGTCGGCGCCCTCCCCGCCTGGGCCACCCTGACCATCATCTCCACGCTCGCCTTCCTGGCGGGCTGCCTGCTGACGGGGCTGCTCGCCCGGTGGCGCCACAACGCCGCGTTTTACGGGGAGGGCGCTGCCGCGCGGGCCGCGGACGAGGAGGCCCTCCCCTCCCCCGCCTCGGAGTTTGTGGGGGGGCGACGCCGGCCGGGCGCCTTCAAGACGCCGTCCACGGCGGCCAAGAAGGCGGCGGTCCGGGCGGCGGGGGTGACCGGGCCGCTGGGGGTGGGGGCCGTCGTGGCGTCCATGGACGGCGGCGGGGGCGGGGGCGGCCTGCCGAGGGCCGCCCAGGGTGGCCGCCGCTCCTCGGGCGCCGGCTCCAACGGCCTGCCTCCGCTGCCGGCCCCCCTGTCTGCCACGCCGGCCGTGCGGGCGGCGTACGAGGTGGAGGACCTGGACGGCGAGTGGGCGGCCCTGGTGGCGGAGGTCGACGGCCGCCTGAGCTCGAGGCGGGCCAAGCCGTGCGATGCCCGGGAGCGGGCGGCCGTGGTTCGGGCCCTGCTGGCGTCGGGGCCGGCGGAGGCGGCGGAGGACGCCCTGGACCGGGCGGCCCGGGTGGTGCGGGAGGGGCGGGGCGGGCGGATGTGAGCTAGCTTGAAAAAAAAAAAACTCTCCACATCACACAACAACCCCCTCTCTCTCTCTACTTTTTGCTATCCTGCCCCCGCCCCCTCCTTCCTTCCACTGCTCTTGGGCAGCCACTTGACCTCGGACACCGGCATGGACGGCACCCCGCTGTACAGGGCGTCCACGCGGGACACGACGGCCCGCAGGGCGGGGACAAGGGAGGCCGCCGACGCGGCCGCCGACGCCTCGCTCTCGTTGAGCGACGCCATGAACGACGCCCGGTCGGGCAGCAGGTACAGGGCCGCCCGCACGCCCGCCCGCAGGATGCCCGTGTGGCAGGTGGCCAGGGAGCCGGCGTAGGCGGCCCCCGCCGCCGCCCGCAGGGCGAGGGCCGGGTCGGCCGCCAGCCGCGCGAGCAGGTCAGCGAGGAAGGAGAGGGCCAGGCCCACGCGGTGCAGGTTGCGGGCTGCGGAGCCTCGGGTGGCGGCCACGCCCGCGGCCACATCGGCAGACACCATGGAGGCCAGGGTAGGGTGGGTGGGGGACGCGGCGGCGATGGAGGCGCGCTGCGTGATGGAGAAAAGGGGGCATGGAGAGAACAATGAGGGAGAGGACGCGTTGAGGTTGGCGCGGCGCTGCACCTGCGGGAGCGCGAGCGAGTTTTTCCTCCCCCTCTCTCTCTCTCTGCTGTGCATTCGCAGGCGCACGCCATAAACCACACTGCCTCTTCTCGCCCTCACCTTTGTCTCCAGCTCGACCCGGGCGAAGGAGAAGACAGTGCCTGGAAAGGAGGGACAGAAAAGAGGCTGAGAGATGCGGAGAGCGAGAGCGACAGGGGGCCAGCTTTCCCACCCATGCGTTTTCTCACACGCGCGGGCAGGGGGGCGGTGATGCGGGTCGGCACGCCTCCAGGATCCCGCCGATTGATATATCTGCCCGCGAGCAAGGGAAGCGCTGGACGAGGAGGAATAGCCCGGCGCAGGCGCGCGAAAAACAAAAAGGCAGCGCGCCAGCCAGCCGCGCGGGGAAAAAAAAAAGAAAAAAAAAAGAAAAAAAAGAAAAAACCCGACCTCCTCTCACCCAGCTTGTCGAACAGCGGCAGCACCGCCTCCGCTGCGTCCGCGAATTCGGCTGTCCCAATGTCGCGGGCCGCCGCGAGCTTGACGTAGACGGCGGCCAGGGCGGGGAGGAGGCGGGAGGGGTCGGACATGGTGGGGCGAGGTGGTGGGGTTGGACGGAATGAATTGGGGAACCAGCCGATGTGGGTGCTCCCCTCTTCTCTCTCACTTTGCACGGGGCGAAACTGCCCGCATACACACACCGCCGGCGCGCGCTCGTTCCGTCCAGGCACGCCCCACCCCCGCCACCCCTGCGCAGGCTCCCCCTGTGCCCTCTCTCCCTGTGCCGGTCAAGAAAGAGAAAGGGAAGTGCGAGACCCCCCCCGTTTTTTTTTTTTTTTGGCCTTTTGTTTCCAATGGCCCCTGCCACCGCACGCCGCCGCCGGCCGGCGACCCGGTCGGGCGGGGCGACGGCGTCGGCGACCGAAGTGACGGCCCCGGGCGCTGACCAGGTGCGTGTGTGGGGCGAGGAAAAGGGGGATGGGGAGGCGCACGGACGGAAAGAGAGAGCACCCGACGGCGCGGACGCGGCCCGCCCCCCCGCACCCTGGCAACCCAACCACTCTCTTTTCACCGTTCTCTATCCATCCCTTCCGCAGTCCCGCACCCGCTCCTTCCTGGTCCGCCTGGGCTCCACCATCGTCCTCATCGCCACCTTTGCGGGCATAATCTATTTGGGGCACGTCCCCCTGGCGGTCATGATCCTGGGCATCCAGGTGAGAAAAAAAGAGAGAGGGGAGAGAAAGAGAGAGAGCGCACACGCGCGCTTCATTTATTTTTTCAACCTTCATCACGTCTCCATGTCCTCTTCATCCCCGCCTCGCCCGCCTCTTTCCTTACCTTTTCCCCCCCTCGCTTTTTCCCTCCACCCTAGATCCTCATGGTCCGGGAGCTCTACGCCCTGGCCGACACCTCCCCCGCCCTCGGCCCCGCGCCCCCGACCTCCCGCGCCCTGCGTTGGTACCTCTTCACGGTCGCCGCCTTTTGGATCTACACCCGGTTCTGCCGGCGCCAGCTGGCGGTGGAGGCGGTGGCGGTAGGCGCGACGGGGCGGGGCGGGGCGGTCGCGGCGGTGCTGGGGTGGCTGGTGCGGAGGCACAACCTGACGGCGTTCATGCTGTACACGGCAGGTGAGAGAGGGGAGAGCGGGGAGAGAGAAAAAACCCTCCTCTCTCCCGCACACCCCACCCCCCCTCGCACGCGCTCTCTCCCTCCCCCCTTCCTCTCTCTCTCTTCCCTTGAGTGACGGAGAGGGACGGGGGAGGCGCTCCCTGGTCCCCCCCCTGCTTCGCCAAAATCTCTCATTCTCTCCTCCCCTCCCCATGCCGGCCCGCCACCCCCCCCCCCCCCAAAAAAAAAGGTCTCGTCGCCTTTGTCTTGGGCCTCGACCGGGGCCGCACCATGGCCCCCTTCCGCTCCTTTGCCTGGGCGCACCTGACCCTGCTCTTCGTCGTCCTCCCCTCCTCCTTCTTCGTCTCCAACCTGTTTGAGGGCGGCATCATCTGGTTCCTGCTGCCAGCCTCCCTGGTGATCGTCAACGACATCGCCGCGTACGTCGCCGGCTTTTTCTGCGGGCGCACGCCCCTGATCGCGGTTTCCCCCAAGAAGACGTGGGAGGGCTTCCTGGGCGGCGCGGTGGGCACGGTGGCCGCGTCCTGGGTGCTGGCGGACGCGATGGCCCGCTCGCCCTGGCTGACCTGCCCCCGGAGCGACCTGTCCTTCCTCGCGCCCCTGGCGTGCGACCCGGGCCCCGCCTACGCGGTCCGGCCCTTCTCCGCGGCCGAATTCCTGCCGGCCGGCGCGGCGGCCGGCGAGCTGGGGGCCGGGCTGGCGGCCCTGGGCGCGGCCGCGTCCCGCCTCACCTTCTCCGCCCGCCCCATGCAGCTGCACGCGGTCGCGCTCGCCGCGTTTGCGTCGCTCCTCGCGCCCTTTGGCGGCTTCTTCGCGTCCGGGCTGAAGCGGGCCTTCAAGGTGAAGGACTTTGGGGACTCCATCCCGGGCCACGGCGGCATGACCGACCGCATGGACTGCCAGATGGTCATGGCGGTCTTCTCCTCCCTCTACCTGCACGCGTTTGTGTTTGGCCCCGGAGGCGCAGCCGGCGGCGGCGGGCCCGTCTCCAGCGTGGCCGCCCTCGCCGCCGCCGCGGCCGCCCTGGGCGGCCGGGACCAGCTGGCGCTGCTGGCCTCCCTGGCCCGGGCGGCGGCGGGGGCGGGCCTGCTGCCGGGGGTGGGGCTGGAGGCGGTGGCGGACGCGGCGGAGGAGGCGGCGGCGGGCGGGGAGTTGGTGGTGGATGAGTGACGGGGTGGGGAAAAAAATGGAATGTGGGATGGAAAGAGGTGAATGGAGGGAGAAAGAGACGTTTTGTTTAAAATTATACAGGGGGATGTGCAAAGAACGCATGCAACACACAGAGAGTTTCGAGGTTTGAGGGCGCACGGTGGCTTTCGTCGTGTGCGTGCGTGTGGATGAATGAGAGATACGAGGTGAGCGTTGGGTTGAGGCAAGTCACTCGCTCGTTCGCTCTTGCGGCGGCGCTCACGCGTCTCTCGCGTGCACGCCACCCTCCGCCGCGTACACGCACGCAGACTCCGCCTCTCTCTCTGGCCTCCGAGTCTGTAGCCCTCTGCGCACACGCTCTCAAGCCCACTGCGTGAGGCCCACTGGGCGGGGACACACGCATCAAAAAAAAGAAAAACAACATTAACGCAAAGAAAATGGCCACCCACTACCGCGATACCCGCGCCGGCTCCACCCTGGTCGACGCCCTGGACGAGCTCGTCACGGATGGCCGCCTCCCGGGCGACCTAGCCGTGAAGGTCTTGGAGGAGGTACGGAGGAAACGAGGGAGAAGGAGCAGGCACACACATTTGCTCGCTCTCGCTCTCCAACCCTCCCCCTCATTTTTTTCTGTCCTCCTTTTCTCTCTCCATCGCCCTCCCTATTTCCCCGTCAGTTTGACGCCGTCTTCCTCAACGCCCTGACCACAAAAGTCACCGCCCGCGCCTCCTTCAAGGCCCGCCTGGACACCTACCGCTTCTGCGACAACGTGTGGACGTTTGTGATTTCGGGCACGGAATTCAAGGTGGCCGGAGAGGATGGGGGGGGGGGCGGTGGGGGCGGCGCCGCGCGGGCGTCCACCCTGGCGACACCGGGCAAGATCAAGCTGGTGTGCGTGGACTCCAAGGTGGTGGACGGGCCGGATGGTGGGGGCGGGGGGGTGGGAGGGGGCGGCGGCGGGGGGTGAGGAGGCGCTCTAAGCGGGTGGCGCCCCCGCCGGCGGAAGGGTTGGCCATGATGTGTGACAGTGCGGGCGGCCCAGAAGAGAGAGAGAGAGAGGAGGGGTAGGGAGGGGGGGGGGGGGAAGCATTGTCCTTGAGAAAAGAAGGCCCCCACCTGTGTTACCACACACACGCAGGCACACGCACGCCCACACAGAAAGAGACCACGCGCCGGACACGCACCAGGCACCAACCCCGCCTCCCCACGCCCGACCGCCCAAACAGGGAGGGGGAAACCCGGCCATCTGCCTCTCCCCCCCCATCATCCACCCCTCTCTCACCACCTGTCCCCACTTTTTTTTTTTTTTTTTTTTTTTTTGTTGTTGTTGTTGTTGTTGTTGTCATGCTTCGCGCCCGCCCGCCCCCGTCGCGTACGCCCGCATCAGGTACCGCCCGCTCGGGTCGGTCAGGAGGTGGCGTACCAGGGCCACGCGCAGGCGCCAGGGCGCGGCGATGAAGGTGGCGGCGGCGAAGCCGACCAGGGCCGCGGGGGAGAGGGTCGAGCCGAGGAAGCCGCGCCAGAGCGGGGCGGGGAGGGCGAAGAAGGTGCGGAAGAAGGCGTCCGTGTCGGCCGGGCCCAGGCGGGCGAGCAGCTCCATGCCAAACAGTTGGAAGGCGGCCGCCCGGCGGCGGGAGGCCGGCCACAGGGCGCCCCAGACGGCCGCGCAGACGGCCGGCGCGCCCGCGCCGGGGACTGCGAGCGCGGCCGCGGCCGCGTCTGCAAACGCGGGCGCCTCCGCCAGCGACCGCGCCAGCGAGTACCCCGTCGCCGGGTGGACCAGGCCCGCCGCCGCGCCGAAGGCGGTCAGGGGGCGGGCCGGGTTGGGGATGGGGAGGGGCCCGCCAACGGGGATGTAGGACCACTCCTCGTCGTGCACTTTGACGACCTGTGTGGGTGGCGTTGGAAAAAGAAGGAAAAAGAAAACAAGAAAACAAAAAACTCAGGGAAGAAAAAAAAAAAAAAAAAGGAAAAAAGAATAAAGGGGTGGGAGGTTGACGCCCTTCTTTTTCTGGAGCAAGCGCGGCCCCTCGCCCCCGAGCCCCGGCCCGGGCATGAGGGGAGGGGAGGGGAAGGGGGCGGCGCCCCCCCATCACCTCCCCCCCCCCCACACACACACGCCCCTTTTTTTGTTTCCCCCTCCTCACCTTGACCCCCGCCGCCGCCAGGCGGCGGTGCAGGCGCCGCTGCAGCACGGCGAACGGCAGGGGCGGGCGGGACACCAGGCAGGTCTCCTCCAGGAACACGCGGGTGCCGGGGCCGGGGCCGGGGCCCGGCATGGCGTAGAGGAAGGAGGGCGCCTCCCCGCCCGTCCCCCACAGCCCCCCGCCCCCGCCCGCCGGGTGGTGCGCCCCCTCCGGGCCCGCCAGGCGGCCCGCCGCGCCCTCCCACACGCCCGTGTGGTGGCGCCGGAAATCCATGAACACCATCTCGGCGGCGGCGGCGGGGGCGGCAGAGGCGGAGGAGGAGGAGGCGGCGGCGGTGGCGGCCGCGCCCGCGGCCGCGCCCCCCGCCTCACCCCCCCACCCCTCGACCTCAGCCTCGATCCCATACGCCGTCTGCGCCGCGACGGGCGGGGCGCCCGCCTCATAGGCCAGCGCCCCGCCTGCCGCCGCCCCTGAGGCCAGGGTCACTAGGCGGGCGTGCAGGCGGCGGGGCGGGGGCGGTGGCGGCGGCGGGGAGGCCGAGGCCGAGGCGGAGGCGGCGGCGGAGGCAGAGGGCGCGAGCGTGAGGCCGAGGCTCCGGCCCCCGCCGTCCAGCCCGCCCGCCTCGCTCACCTCGCCCGCCCCGTACACCACGCCCGCGGCTGCCGCCCGGGCCGCCAGGGCCGCCCGCAGCGCGCCCCGGTCCACCCGGCCGTAGGCGCGGGGGACGGACACGGACGTGCCGCCTGGGCCGTCCCCAAAATGGCAGGCCGCGGCCGGCCAGGCGTCCGCGATGGCGCCGCCCAGGCCGAGGGCCTCCAGCTCGTCCACCCACACGCCGTACGTGTTGACAAAGGGCTCGTCGCGGCCTGGAAGGTGGGGGGGGGGAAGGGAGAGCGGGTGGGGGCGGGTTGAGGAGAGGGGAAGAAAGAAAAACAACCAGTCGCGCGCGCGCCCCCCCCCCCCCCATCCACCATTTTGTGTGCCGCCCATCTGGCCCGTTTTCTCCCGCTCTCTCTTACCGACGAGCGCGACGCGCAGGCCGCGCCGCCCGAGCTCGCCCGCCAGGGCCAAGCCCGCGGGGCCGGCCCCCACGACGACCGCATCCAGGGGGGTGGCCGGGGAGGCGCCCGCGCCGGGCGGCAGGGGCGGGAGGAGGGTGGCCAGGGGTGGCTGGGTCGGGTCGGGCTTGGCGGCCTTTGAGCGGGGAGAAGGAAAAGAGAGGGACGAGGGAAAAAAAGGGGATAAGGAGAGAGAGGGGCGTGAGAGAGAGGGGGAGGAAGGCCCCGCGCCGTCGCCGCCTCCATTCGCCTGCTGACGCACGCGTCGCCGGCATCCGTCCCACCCTCTCATCCCTTACCTGGCGCCGGACCCAGGCCGCCTCCCCGCCGCCCGCCCGGGTGGCGGTGTCCGGGTCGTGCGGGCCGGCATGCTTGTGGTTGTTGTTGTTGCCCGGGCCCCGGGCGAGGCCGGGGGGCCGAATGGTGTTGGTGGTGGTCGCATGGAGTGTTAGGCTGGCTGCACGCCCGGCAAGTCGGTGAGTGGGGGCGAGGGCGGGGCGGGCGGCGGGCGGCGGAGGCGTGAGGAGCGCCGGGGGCGGGGTGGCGCGAGGGAGCCGCATGGCAATAGTCTTTTCCCCAGCCTTTATTTCTTTGTTCTCCTTTGAGCAATGCTGGGCGGGCAGGTTGATGTGGGGATGGGGTGCACACGGGGGCTGTGTGTGTGCGTGCAGGCGGGTGCCGAGTTCTGCGACGTGTTGCGCCCCCCCGCAAAGAGATTGTGTGGAAAGTGCAGCGACACGAAGAAAAGAGGCGAAGAAAAAAAAAAAAAAAAAACTCACTCACCGGTGCGTGACCCCAGGGGAGGGCGTGGAGGGGGGGGACGCGCGCGGGAAGTAGATTGTGCCACGCGCGCCATCAGCAGCGCCAGGCAGGCTGCCCTAGCGCCAGGCTGCTCTAGCCAGGCTGCCGCGACGCCAGGCGTGTGCGCGGAGGGGGCCTGAGGGGAATGGGGGCGCGCGCTCTTCCGTCCGGCGGGGGTTGCGCCCTCTTTGAGCCGCCGCCGCCGCCGCCTTCCCAGCCCAGGCCCCCCCATCAAAGTGCCCCTCATCGCCGCCCCGGCTGAGCGCGAGACCCAGTTGTGTCCAGGGCAAGGAATGGGGGACGGGCCGCGCCCGGCCCTGTGAGGCGGCGGGAACGCAAAGAGGAGAGACGCACCGACGCCCGGGCTTTCGCCGCCTTTTGCACCAAACCCGCCCTGCGGCTTTTTTTTTTTTTTTTCTTCCCTTACCATCACCATCACACTCACCGCCACGCACACACAGCCCACGCACACACAGCCCACGCACACACAACTCCCCCCTCCAACCTTCCCTCCAAACCAGCCATGCAGCCCCTCGACCGGGAGGCCTCGACCGCGGCGGCCGCGACCTTCGCCGTCGGCCTGGCCGCCGGGTGGCTGATCCACCGCCACGCGGACGACATCAAGGGCGCGGCCAGCAAGGTGTCGGGCGTGCGTTTTTTTTTGGTGGTGGTGGAGAGGGTAGGGGGAGGAGGGGGAGAGGGAATGGGGCGTGGGCACCCCGCCCGGGCGGCGGGGGTGGGCGGCGGGGGTGGGCGCCGTGGTCGGGCGCCCTCCACAGTCTCTTTTTCTCGAGAGTCTCTCTTTCGCCCTCTCTCCCATTCCCAACCCCCCCCCCACACACACATTGCCTCACTTCTCCTCTCTCCCTCTCCTCACCAGTCCATCTCCTCCGCCTTTGGCAAGCTCAAGGCCAAGCTGAGCTGAGCTGCTTGCGCGTGCATGTGTGAGAGGGCGCCGCGGGCGTGTGAAAGAGAGGTGGGTGAGGGGAGGAAGCCCTGCCAACCCTGCCCCGCCTGGAGAAGGGGGAGGGACGCGCGGGCCAGTTTGTTTTCCTCCGCGCCCTGTCTTCGCATCATCCCGCGCAGTTTGCGCGCGCGTGCCTGTGAGAGCGTGTCAAGGAAGCTCGCGTGGAGACAAAAAAAACAAAAACAAAAAAAAAGCTCTCTCTTCACACACACAAACGCAACGCGCGCGCGCGCGACCACCCCGCCCCGCGACCCACCTCCCTTTTGTTGTTTCGTTTCTCACCCCCGCCGCCCGCACCAAAGAGTGCGCCCGAGCCCGCACCCTCCCTCGCCCGAGTAAGAAAAGGGGCACACACACACACCCGCACCCCACATTCCCGCTCTCCCTCTCTCTCTCCACCCCCTCCCCTCCTTTTTTTTTTCTCAAGAAATGCCGGCGGGGGTGGAGTCGATCGCGGTCGTCATCTTCTTGTCCCCGTTGAGCACGGACACGTCCCCGTTGGCGTCCACGTCGATGATGACGGCGTCGCCCTCCTTGATGTCGCCCGCCAGCATGCGCTCCGCCATGGAGTCCTCCAGCAGGCGCATGATGGCCCGGCGCAGGGGGCGGGCGCCGTACGCGGGGTTGTACCCCTCGTCCACCAGGCGGTCCTTGAACCGTTCCGTCACGTCGATCTTGATGCCCTTCTCCTCCGCCCGCTTGAACACCTCGCCCAGCATGATGTCCGCGATCTGCTTGACCTCCGCCTTGGTCAGCTGGCGGAAGACGATGATCTCGTCCAGCCGGTTGAGGAATTCGGGGCGGAAGTACTGTTTCAGCTCCTCATTCACCAGGGTCTTGATGCGGTTGTAGCTGGAATCCTCGGGCGTCGAGTCCAGCTGGAAGCCCAGGCCGGTGCCGCCCTTCTCGATGACGGTCGACCCGACATTGGACGTCATGATGATGAGCGTGTTCTTGAAGTCGACGGTGCGCCCCTTGGAGTCCGTCAGCCGGCCGTCCTCCAGGATTTGGAGCATCATGTTAAACACGTCCGGGTGCGCCTTTTCAATCTCATCAAACAGGACGACCGTGTACGGCCGGCGCCGCACCGCCTCCGTCAGCTGGCCGCCCTCGTTGTAGCCGACGTACCCGGGCGGCGAGCCGATGAGCTTGGAGACGGTGTGGCGCTCCATGAACTCGGACATGTCCAGGCGGACCATGGCCTCCTCGGACCCAAAGTAGTACGTCGCTAGCGTCTTGGCCAGCTCGGACTTGCCGACGCCGGTCGGGCCGGAGAAGATGAAGGACGCGATCGGCCGGTTCGGGTTCTTCAGCCCCACCCGCGCCCGGCGGATGGCGCGCGAGATGGCGACGACCGCCTCCTCCTGGCCGATGACGCGCGAGTGGAGCGTGGACTCCATCTTGATCAAGCGCTCCGTCTCGTCGGAGGACACCTTTTCGATCGGGATGCCCGTCCACTGGGCGACAATGTTGGCGATGTCCTCGTCCGTCACCCAGGGGCCGCCGCCCGCGCCGGCCGCCTCCGCCTCGGCCTTGGACTCGTCCTTGGCGCCCGCGGTGATGGCCGAGATCTGGGCCTTCAGCTCCATCTCCCGGTCCCGCAGCGACCCCGCCTTCTCAAAGTCCTGCGCCCGGACGGCCGCGTCCTTCTCCTTGAGCAACGCCCGCAGCTCCTTGTCCAGCTCCCGCGCCTCCTCCGGCAGCTGGGCGTGGCGCAGGCGCACCCGGGACCCGGCCTCGTCGATCAGGTCGATGGCCTTGTCCGGCAGGAACCGGTCCGAAATGTACTGGTCGGCATACTTGGCGGCCGCCATGAGCGAGTCGTCAGTGTAGCGCAGCTTGTGGTGCGCCTCGTACCGCTCGCGCAGGCCGCCCAGGATCTCGTACGTCTCCGCGACGGACGGCTCCGGGACGAGGACGGGCTGGAAGCGGCGCTCCAGGGCGGGGTCCTTCTCGATGTGCTTGCGGTACTCGTCCAGCGTGGTCGCGCCGATGCACTGCAGCTCCCCGCGCGCGAGGGCGGGCTTCAAGATGTTGGCCGCGTCGATCGCGCCCTCCGCCGCGCCCGCGCCGATGAGGGTGTGCACCTCGTCGATCATGAGGATGATGTCATCGTTCTGCTTGATCTCCTCCATCAGCTTCTTCAGCCGCTCCTCAAACTCGCCCCGGTACTTGGTGCCCGCGACCAGCAGGCCCATGTCGAGCGTGACGACCTGCTTGCCCTCGATCGTCTCGGGGACGTCCCCCGTCGCGATCTTCTGGGCCAGCCCCTCCGCGACGGCCGTCTTGCCGACGCCGGGCTCGCCGATCAGGCAGGGGTTGTTCTTGGTGCGGCGCCCCAGGATCTGGGTGACGCGCTCAATCTCCTTCGCCCGCCCGACGACCGGGTCGAGCTTGCCCGCGAGCGCCTGGTCCGTCAGGTTGGTCCCGTACTCCTCCAGCGTGGGCATCTTGTTGGACCCGCCGCTGCCGCCCGAGCCGGACCCGACGCCGACGGCCTCCTGGGACTCGCCCACCATGCGGATGACCTGCGTCCGGATCTTGGACGGGTCGGCGCCCAGCGTCTCCAGCACGCGCGCGGCGACGCCCTCGCCCTCCCGCAGCAGGCCGAGGAGGATGTGTTCCGTGCCGATGTAGTTGTGGCCCAACTGGCGGGCCTCCTCCAGGGACAGCTCCAGCACCCGCTTGGCGCGCGGGGTGAACGGGATCTCGACGGCCACGAAGCCCGACCCCCGGCCGATGATCTTCTCGACCTCCACCCGCGCGTCCTTCAGGTTGACGCCCATGCTTTTCAGCACCTTGGCGGCAATGCCCGTCGACTCGCCGATGAGGCCCAGCAGGATCTGCTCGGTGCCCACGAAGTTGTGGCCCAGGCGGCGGGCCTCTGCGCGGGGGAGGAGGGAAAGGGAGAGCCATGGGTCGTGAGGAGGGACGGAGGCGTGCGGGGGGTATGGTGTGCCCTCTCGCTCTCTCTCCTTCCTCCCTAGGGCTGCGCGCCGTGCGGGCGCCGGGCCCTCAACCGCGCCCGCCCGCCCGCCTGGCTGGGGCCAGAGCAAGGTGGGGAAGGCAGGGAGAGGGGCAGTCGGGCGCGGAGGGCGGCGCGCGGGTCGCCCGCGAGGAGAGGGAAGGGAGAAGGGGGAGCGAGGGGGGGCGGCCGCGTGGGGCCGGGGTTTGTGTGTGCGCCGAGGGGCCCGGCCACACGCCGCGGGGGGCGCAGCCTTTTTCTCTCCTCAATGCCGCGCGCCTCTCAGGCACGCCGGGCGCGTCCGCCAGGGCGGCGGGGCGCGCTCTGTCTCCCTGTCTGGGCTACACAGAGGCCAGGGGAGGCAGTGGCCTCGCGGGCGCCGGTCCCGCCGGGGCGGGGAGAGCAAGGAAAAAGAAACGAGGCTGGACGGCGATGGGAGAGAAGAAAGAGGGCCGTCACCTCTCATCCCCCCGGGCCCCACGCACGCTCAGGGCGCGTGCTTTCGCTAAATCCAGGGCGAGCGCGTAGAGACCACCACACACGCCGCGTGCGTGGGCGTGTGTGCGTCCACGAAAACCGCCGCTCCGCAGGAAGGAGCGCAGTTTTTGCGCCGCGACGCATTGCCCGCTGTCCTCCCCTGCCCCAAGGGCGCACGCCATCCCCCGGCTTTCTCCCTCACTCCCACGCCCACCAACTCGCCTTCCTGGGCAAGCATGACCACCTTGATCGATTTCTGAGCAGGGGGAGAGATAGAAGAGGGCGTGGGCGTGAGTGTATGGCGGGGAGAGAGCGGAGGGGGAAAAAAAAAACCGACCCGCACGCCAGCACTCGGGGGCCCAGGTGGTGTGGGCGGCAGCCGCCGCGGCCTCGATTCTCCGCGCCGCACCCACCGCTGTCCACACGCGGGCGAGCCACTGCCCCGCACGCCACGCGCACACGTGGACATGCAAGTCTGCCCCGCGCGAGGGCGGGCGGGCACGCCCGGGCGCCGCGACCGGGCCGGCCGCAGAAAAGCCCTTGCGCTGGCCCCCGGCCACAACGGCGTGCGGCGAGCGGGAGAAAAAAGGGGGAAAAAAACTCCTCCTGTCTCTCCCTCCACCCATCACTCACCTCCGTGAACCGTTCAAACATGGCCCGGCAGGCTAGGCCCCCCCGCCCGCGGCGGGCGGGAGCGGCCGCCCGCCGGCCCGCCAGCGGGGCCGCCAGGGCCGGGCGCAGCAGGGACGCCCGGGCCGGGGCGGGCGCGGAGCGGCTCGACGACGCGCGGCTGCCGCCGCCACGGACGGCCGCCCGGCCGAGCGACACCGAGCCTGTGAGCAGCATAGTTGAGCGTGTGGATGTGTGGTGGGTGTGGTGCGTTGGGTGTGTGGTGTGTGTGGGAGGGAGAGCGCGCAGGTGAGAGAACACCCTCCGACGAATGCCGATGTGAGTATAGGAAAGAGAAGGTGGGAGGCCGCTGCTTTTTTTTCACTCTCGTCTTCTTTCTCCGCGGCCACCACACACGCGACAGCCATGCCCACCACCGCCCTGCGCCTGACCAGCAGCGTCGTCGCCGGCCCCCGCCCGGCGCACGGGGCGGCCGCCGCGCACGCCGCCAGGCCCCCCCTCCTCGCCCTCCCACCGCCATCATCCACCGCCCAAGCTGGCCGCGCCGTCGTCGGTCGCCGGCATGCGGCACCCCCGCCGCGGGCCGCCCCGGCCTCGGACGAGGAAGCGCCTTCCAGGGTGAGTGGGAGAGGAGGATGGTCGTGCCAGCCCGCTATTTTGATGGGCGATTGGAGGGCAGGGACAGGCAGTGGGCGCGATGCCCTTGTGGGGGCGCTCGCGATGCCAGGAAAAGTGCGGGCCGCGCTGCCCATCCCTCATCACAACCTCATCCTCAACCATGGACCCTCTCCGCGCCCCGACCGCGACCTCCTCACTCCTTCTCTCCCTGCTCTCGCTTCTCTCTCCCACCCCCCCACCCCATCCCCTAGATCGAGTCCCTGACCTCTGAAACACTGGAGGTCGCCCTGCAAGCCCGGGAGACGCCGATGGTCATCGACTTCTACGCCACCTGGTGCGGGCCCTGCCTGCTGATGGCGAAGGAACTGGAAAAGGTGGCGGCAGAGCTCGGGGACGCGGTCCGCATCGTCAAACTGGATGTGGACGCCAACCCGGACATCGCGTCACAGGTCAGCACGAGAGAGAGGGAGAGAGACAAAGAGAGCGAGAGGGAGGCGAAGCGTGCGTGCGGGGGGCTCTTTCTCAATCTCTCACCATCTCATTTTTCTTTTTTCTTCTTTTCATTCAAAGTTGCGCATTGAAGGCCTTCCGACGCTGGTCTTCGTGGGCATGGACCCGGACAAGCCGGCCCTGCGGACGGAGGGCCTGCTGCCGTCGAATGTGAGTGCAAGGAGAGAGAGGGACGGAACGCACCGGTCGCTCTCCCAAAACCTCCCGACCTCTCGACCTGTGCTCTCTCATCACTACCATCCAATCACCCTCCTCTCCTCTCCTCTCCTCTCAGGTCATCAAGGACATCATCCGCAATGAGCTGAGCTGAGCTGCCGTGTCTCTGTGTGCGCGTTTTGTCGCGCGTTTGTTTGGGAGGCGCGTGGACGCGTTGGGGGGGGGGGGGGGGGGGGTGGGGGTGGGGGGTTTATTAATGTCACATGTCTGGGTTCCTGTGCCACTCCAAGCCCACC
>Ga0315287_10002040_pt1 | contig 18929 bp, 9 predicted proteins | sample YL17G11_0_MG_FD_205037 | JGI IMG/M metagenome (GOLD analysis project Ga0315287, IMG submission 205037) | Sediment microbial communities from Yellowstone Lake, YNP, Wyoming, USA - YL17G11_0 | ecosystem: Environmental > Aquatic > Freshwater > Lake > Sediment | place: USA: Wyoming | collected...
CACGATACGACGACAAGCTGGGCGATCTATGGCCCTCGTTCACTCCCGGCCGGAGTCACGACCACCGGATGGCTTATGCACCGCGCCAATTGCGGCCTTCCACAACAGAAACTAGTTATGAAACACACCATCGTGCTCCTCACCGCCCTGCTGCTTGCTCTGCCTGTGGCGGTGCCTGCGGCGGCGCCTGAACTGACCGCGCCGACGGAGAAGGCGGTGCTGCGGATGAGCATCCCGCATTTTGAATGGCAGCGTTGTCTCGCGGCCAAACCGGAAGCGATGCCGGCGTATGACATCGAGATCGCTTCCGACCCGGCGTTTGTGCAGGTCGTGGATCAGGATCGCATCGTTGCGGTCATTACCTGGTATGTGCCAGACAAGGAACTTGCACCGGGCACTTACTGGTGGCGGGTGGCGGCTGTGTCCGTAACAGGTCAGCGGGGAGACTGGTCGGCAGCGCGGACATTCTCCGTGCAGCCGCCGGAACACGTTTTTGCAATCAGCAATTCGGCACCGTTTGGCGACATCCAAAAGACGCTGGCCGAGGCGGCGAACCACACGCCGGCGCTGGTGAGGTTCGCGCCGGGCGATTACCGGATCAGTCCTGATGGAGCGCGCGCCTTCATGGCCTTTTCCCATGTATCCGACCTCATCCTGGACGGCGGCGGGGCGAACTTCACCTTCACGGGCTTTCTCAAGTTTGTGGATTTGGAAGATTGCCGGCGGGTGCAGGTAAAGAATATGACCTTCGACTTCGATCCCTTGCCTTACACGGCGGGGCGGGTGAAGTCGGTGGATGCGGTGGCGGGCACGTTTGAGGTGGAGATCGAGCCGGGGCATCCGTTGCCAGAGTCAAACCCGCGTTTTGACGAAGACCGGAAGGGCATGCTTGTGGATCCGGCGTATCCGCGCATGAAAGCCTGCGTCAGTCTGGTCTTGGAACACAACGGCTGGGTCAAACTCGGCGGGCGACGTTACCGTTTCACGCCTGCCTCGCCCGGCCAGTTCAAGGAAATCGCCGCGGGTGATGTCTATGTGCTTGACCCGCGTATTGCCACGGGGTTTGACGTGGACGGCTGTGACGAAATCGTCTTCTACAATCTCATTGCGTATGCCGTTGCCAACGAAGCGTTCAACTCCCACTACGGCAATCGCCACAGCATCTTGCATTGCGGCATCCGGCTGAAGCGGGGCCGTTTCATCGCCGCCAACAATGGCGGCCACAACCACCACAACGCCCGCCTTGGCCCGTGGATCGAGGGTTGCACTTGGGAAAACACCGGGGATGACATCTGCCACGTCAACGGCCTCGTCATGGGCGTCGAGGAGAAACTTGCTCTCGACCGCATCCGTCTGCCGCTGCGCAATCCCTACGACGCCATCGGCGCCAGCATCGCGCTCGATATCCAGCCTGGCGATCTCCTCCAGTTCTTCAATCGATCCACTGGCCGGTTACTTTCCGAACGGCGCGTGGTCAGCGCGACGAAATTGGAGCAATCGCTCAACGTGAAACTCGATGGCGACGTGGGCCACATCGTGACCGGACGGTCCAGCAAGAATTAGGCGGACAACACGGTCACGCAGGTCTTCGACGCCAGCCGCACCTGCAACCAGTTTGTCTTTCGCAACAACACCGTCCGCAACAGCCGCCGCATCGGCGTGCTGGCCAAGGGCCGGGGCGGGTTGATCGAGAACAATACGTTCGAGGGCCTCGGCGGCGGCGCGTTGGAGTTTTGGAACGCGCCCTTCGAGGGATTGGGCGCGGTGGATTATGTCGTTCGAGGAAATCAAATCCGCAACTGCTGCCTGATCAATCGCGAAGACGCGGCCATCTGGGCAACCATTTTCAAGAGCGGCGGCGACAAGCTGCACCGCAACCTGCTCATCTCCGACAACGAAATCACCGGTCTTCCCAGTCCCGCCATTCTGTTGCACGACGTGCAAAACGCCGTCGTGCGCGGCAACCGCATCCTGTGTGCTCCGGGGAAAGACCGGCCTGATCCCATCACGCTCAGCAATACTGCCACCGTGCGTTTAGAAAACAATTCCATCAAGGAACCAAAACGATGAAACGAACACTCATCACTCTCGTTGGCCTGCTCGCAGCACCCCTGGCCGCGATTCACGCCGCCGCCGCGCCAAAGACCCAGCCTGAAAGACTCGACTCCGCTCCCTACGTTGCCGGCAAAGAGGGTTACGCCTGCTACCGCGTGCCGGCACTGGTTGTCAGTGCCCAAGGCACCGTGCTGGCCTTCTGCGAGGGGCGCGTCCAGAACCACAAAGATGAGGGCGACATTGACACGGTGCTCAAGCGTTCCGCCGATGGCGGGAAAACGTGGAGGCCGCTGCAAGTGCTCGCCAATGATGGGCTTAACCCCTGCAAGAACGCCTGTCCCGTGGTCCTGCTGTCCGGGCGCATTCTCGTGGTATATCTTTGGAACAAATCCATCCCATCGGAAAGTCAGCGCACCACCCGCGAGGTGTTCGTCACCCATTCCGACGACGACGGCCTGACCTGGTCGCAGCCGCGCAACATCACACGATCCGTCTATTTGCCGGACTGGGAGTGGTATGGCACCGGCCCATGCCACGCCATCGTGAAACGCGGCGAGCCACACAAAGGGCGCATCGTTGTTCCCTCGCGGCACAACACCAAGAAGACACACACGGTTGCGCACCTCATCTATTCCGACGACGGCGGTGAGACCTGGCAACTGGGCGGCAGCGTCCCCCGCGAGCAGAGCTCGGAGAGCAGCGTTGCGGAACTGAGCAACGGCGATCTGATGCTCAACTGTCACAACCAAAATGACAAAGAGAACCACCGGGTTGTCGCCATCAGCAAGGATGGCGGCGCGACATTCTCTGAAGTATGGCTGGAAACTGCGCTGATCGAGCCGCGCGGCTGCCAGGGCAGCCTGCTGTTCCATTCTGTGAACGCCGGGACGGGCAAGGGAAACATCCTCTTCTCCAACCCGAACAACGGCGAGACCCGATCGGATGGAACTCTGAAATTGAGCGAGGATGATGCTCGGAGGTGGACCAAAGCCTTTCGCTACGCGAAGCAGCCGGCGCCGTATTTCACCGGCTACTCTGACATCGCGGCCATGCCGAACGGCGATGTCGCCATTTTGTATGAGCGCGGCGATATCAGCTCGGCCGCGAGCAAGAAAGAACGCTATGATGAGATCGGGTTCACGGTCGTGAAGTTCAACGAAATCAAATCGCCATTGCCTTTGCCGAAGCAAGCCAAGCCCGAGACCAACATCGCCACCCATCCCGAGGCTGCGCGCCTGGTGGCGGCGGAATGGCCCACGGAGATCGTGTGGCAGGGCTTCGAGGTGGGAAATCCCGTGATCACGGGCGAAGCGCTGAAGCGAACCCCGGCCAGCAATCCCGTGCGGCGGGCCTTCGAACTGCGCCTCTTTGGGAAGCGTCCGTCGATTGAGGGCGGCCAACCCAGCTACGATCAGGCGGCGGCTTTCTATGCGGTGCGAGGGACGAATGCAGAACTGTGGAGCGAGGAACGGGGCGGCCGCGTGGTGATCGACCAAACGGGCTTTTCCCGTTGGGTCGCCGATGCCGCCAGTCCCCACGTCATGGTGACCCGAGTTTGTGCTCCCGATCTTCTGGCGCGGCAGATCGAAGCATTGATGGTCGCCCCGCCGAAGAACGCAACCCCTGGAAAATCCAAGTGAACCGAATCACGACCCTTGCCCTCACCGCCCGGCTGCTCGCGCCGCTGGCCGGGCTGCATGCTGCCGAGACCTTGCTCGTTGAAAAAGGCGTGCCCCGAGCAGAAATCGTCGTGGCTGAAAAGCGTCCTCGCATGGTGACGCTGGCGGCGCTCGAATTGCGGCTCTACGTCGAGAAAATGAGCGGTGCGCGGCTGCCGATCGTGTCCGCGCCGACGGCGGGGGAGCGGGTTCGGATCCACATCGGGCAGAGCGCGGAGACTGACCGGCTGGGCGTGACGGCGGAGGGGCTGCGCGATGGTGCCTACCGGATCGCTTCCGGGCCGGGTTGGCTGGCGCTGATTGGAAGGGACCGGGATTTTGATTGTTCGAAGCGGCCGTGGCCGCTGAGTCGCAAGGATGTGCCGCGCGCGGCGGCCGAGTGGGCGAAGGCCACGGCGGGAAAGACGGACGCGGCGTGGGGCTTTCCGTTCGGCTCGGGCTTCAAGGCGTTCTGGAATCCGAATGATTTCGTCGCGCAGATGGCGGGGCGGTATGGCGGCGATTTTGCGACGTGGTGGAAGACCGAGCCGGAAATGTCGGCGGGTTTTTGGAACCACGATGAGGGCGGTTCGCTCAACGCCGCGTATGGCCTGCTGCAAAGTCTGGGCGTGCGCTGGTTCATGCCCGGCGAGCTTGGCGAGGTGGTTCCGAAGCTGGAGACGATTTCCGTGGGGGCGTTGAACGAAACCGTGAAGCCTGATTTCCCGGTGCGCGACTGGTGCTGGTACAATTTTTCCGGCTTCGACTTCGACGACATCATCTGGGCGCGGCGGCTGGGAATGAATTCCAGCTACGACCTGCTCGGCCCAAACAACGGTCCGCACGGACTGGTGAATGTCCACTCCGAGCCGGCGATGCAGAAGGCGCACCCGGAGTATTACGCGCTGATTGGTGGCAAGCGGGACATCGAGCATCGCGAGCGCGGCACGCCCTGCTTCAGTTCCAGCGGGCTGGAGGCGGAGACCGTGAACTACATCCGCTTCCTGTTCGACACCTATGACCTGCCTGGCGTGGACATCTGGCCCGTGGACGGGTTGCGGCTCTGCCAGTGCGAGAAATGCGCGGGCAAGACGGCCTCGGAACTGGTATGGGGCTTTGCCGACCGGGTGGCTCGCCAAGTTTACCAGACTCATCCGGGCAAACGCATCACCTGTGGCGCCTACACGTCTTACATCGAGCCGCCGGATTCGATCAAGCAGTTCAGTCCCAACCTCGCGGTCTGGATCTCGAATTGCGGAAGGCCCATGATGCTCGATCCGGAGCACTGGGCCGATTACAGGGAACGTATCAAGAAATGGTGCGACAAGATCGCGCCGGGCAACATTCTCCGCGCCGAGAATAACCGCTACCACATCTGGGGCGACGGCGAGCCGATCTCCTACCCGGTCCTGCATCCACGCGGCGTAGCCCGTGACCTGAAGGCGCTTAAGGGCATTTCGCTCGGCGACACCGGCGAGCAAAGCCAGATCGGCGGCAAATGGCGGGCGCCGGCGCTCGAACACATTACGCTCTACGTCCAATCCCGCTTCCTCTGGGACGCGGACCAAGATGTAGATCAGGTGCTGGATGAATACTGCGTCCTGTTCTACGGCCCGGCTGCGAAGGCCATGATGGAGGCCATCACCTACGCGGAGCAGAACCTCGCCTTCAAGGACCAGAGCCGCGGCCGCGGCCGCGGCAACCCGGCGAATGTGCCCCTCGCAGTCAATCTCCGGCTCCGCGAACTGCTGGAGAACGCCCGGCAACTCGCCGGCGAAACCATTTACGGCAAACGCATCCAGGCCATCCTGTCGGAGCTTCAGCCCAAAGAGCAGTTGATCGAGAAATACCGGAACAAAGACGAGGCGCTGGCACAGGCGCGCGCCAAAGCCCCGGTGGCGACGGGCGTCGAAGGCCCGGACCTCGGCAAAGCCGTCGAGTATCAATTGAAGGAGAATATGAAAGGCGGGCCGCCGGCCGCACCGACTACCTTCCGCGTGGGTTGGGACAAGAATGTCGTCGTCTTCGACATCGTTTGCCACGAACCCGACATGCAGAAGCTGAACGTCAGCCGCGATGTTCACAACGGCGACAATGTCGTCGTCTCGCTCGAGACGCCGTCGCATTCCTACTACCACCTCGAAATCAGTCCGGCCGGCGTCATCGCAGAAGGCAATCCGGGGCCGAACTGGAAATCGCTCGCCGAGGTCACCACCGAGCGGGGCCGTGATTCCTGGCGGGTCCGGCTGAGCATCCCGGTCGTCGGTGAAGCGGAAGCACATTCCGACCCGCGGCACCGCATGGCGGGACAAAAACCCACGGCGCAAGCCCCCTGGTATTTCAATGTGGGCCGGCTCCGCGTTCTCGACTTCAAGCATCCCGAATTGCAGGCGTTTTCCCCCACGAAAGCCGGTTGGCACGTCCCGGCGAAGTTTGCGAAGCTACAGATCGAATGAGCGACAGAGAATCCCCAATGAAAGTGATCCGCATGAAATTCACCGCCACCTTCATCACCGCTCTGCTGCTGGTGCCGCTGGCGGCACCAGCACTCGCTGAAACCGTCCCAACCAACATCGTTCTCCACGACGAACAGAGTCGCGAGATTGTTCCGGGCGGTTACGTCGCCATCACCGAGGATGGCAAGGGCACCATCCAGTACACCCCGGACGACTACCGGCGCATGGTTCGCATGGGGGCCAACTTCCAGGTGATCCGCACGACACTCGGACGGCTGGGCGGCTGGCCCGGGAAGGAAGGAGACGCCACCTATCTCGCGCAGCTCGTCGCGATGGTTCGCATGGGTAAGGCGGCCGGACTCAAGACGGTTTTCAAGCTGGTCATTTACGACGTCCGGCCCTTTGGCAGCGCCCAGTGGGATGCCATCTATCATAACACCAACGGAACCCAGGACGCGCTGGTGGCCGCCTGGAGCAAGCTCTGGAACCGCTACAAAGACGAGCCGTCGGTGTTCGGCTATGATCTGCTTAACGAGCCGCAGCGCGGACTCGATCCCGACGAGGAACGCTGCTGCCGTGAAGGCTTGCTCCCGACACTGCGACGGTTGGCCGATGCCATGCATGCCGTCAGCCCCGGCAAGTGGGCGATCTATCAGCCCTTGTATCGGGAGACTGGCGCGGGTGACGGTCCGTTCCTGCCGATGCGGGAACCCTTCGGACGCGAGCGCGTCATCTACGCGCCGCATCTTTACTCGATGGATCTGGCAATGATGAACAAGACGCTCGACCGCTACCTGCACGAGGCCGCGCTTTCAAAGGCCCCGCTCCTGCTCGGTGAGTGGGGACCGGCCACCGACATCGCGGCGGATACCGATCCCGCAAGGCAGACTCGCTACACCACAGTCTATCAGGCGACCGCCAATGCCCTCGACCAGCGCGGTATCGGAGGGATCAAAGCCTGGTTCTGCGGCACGCGAGCGCCGCTCACGTCAAAGAAGCGGTCGAACCCGTTCACCTGGGCCATCTTCTCGGACACGGACCCAGTCGGACATATCGAACGGAAATTCATCACCGACGCGCTGGCCCGGCCCCGCCCGCTGGCCGTCGCGGGCCACCTCGAACGCCACGGCTTTGACTTCGCCACGCGCACTCTGGAAGTGAGCCTGCAACCGCACGCCCAGCGCGGCAGCACGGAAATCTTTGTTTCGGCCGAACGCTTTTATCCTGAGGGCTTCCGCGTCGAAGCGGGGCCGGGCTTGACGCTCGCTTTGAAACCGGGCGTGGCGGAATTGAGCACGCTGAACTCCGCCGATGAAACCAACCGCGAACAGGCGAATCTGGTGCATTGGGACGCCGGTTCGCAGCACATCGTCATCAAGAAATGGATCGTGAAGTCCCCTTCGCTGACCGTCAAAATCTCGCCGCTGCCGAAGCGCCCATGAAACACATCCCATCACTTGCTCTCACTGCCCTGCTGCTCGCGCCGCTGGCTGCGCTGTCTGCGCAGACGAAAATGCCGGCCAAGGCCGATCAAAACTTCATCGCCACGCCTGCGGAGTTGAAGGCGCGCATCGCGAAACAACTCCACATCACCAAGCCGGACTTCGTTGTGTTCGTGCCGGAGGTTGCCGGCGGCGCCAGCGACACGGGCAACGAGCACTTCCTCGTGTTCGATGGCCCGGACGGATCGCTGATGGCGGTGTGGACGCAAAGCTCGGTGGAAAACTTCTCACCCGACACGCCGCCGGATCAACACATCGTGTTCTCGCAGAGCAAAGATGAGGGGAAGACGTGGTCGAAGCCACGCATCATTGCCGGACCGAAGAAAGCAGGCGACGGGTTCATGGCGAGCTGGGGCTATCCGCTTGTGAGCAAGAAGGGCCGCATCTACGTGCTCTACAGCCAGCACATCGGCAAGTTTGATTCATTCTTCCATCACACCGGCTGGCTGGACGGCATCCACAGCGATGACAACGGTGCGACGTGGTCGAAGCCGCAGAACATTCCCGTCGCGCGCAGCATCAACGACAACCCCGACGCCACCATGCCGCCGAACATGCTCTGCTGGCAGAAACCGCTGCGAATTGGCAAGGACGGAAAATATTTCGCCGGCTTCACGCGGTGGACCAGCTTAGCGGTGCGAAAGCCATCGCCGAAATCGTTGGGGACGGCGGACTCGCGCGTCGAGTTCATGCGCTTTGAAAACGTGGACGAAAATCCCGAACCGCGCGACCTGAAGATCAGTTGGTTTGCTGCCAACGAAAAGGCGCTCGCCGTGCCGTGCGCGAGCTATCCCGAAAACAGCGTCTGTCAGGAACCGTCCATCGTGAAGCTGCCGGACGGGCGGTTGTTTTGCGTCATGCGGACCAGCGCGGGCAGTCCGTTCTGGAGCCTGAGCGCCGATGGTGGCGAGACGTGGACGCAGCCACGTCGTTTGCTTCGCAAAGATGGCGGCGAGCCGTTGCGGCATCCGGTATCGCCTTGCCCGATCTACGACGTGGGCGGCAACGAGGCGGGCAGCGGGCGCTACGTGCTCTTCATCCACGACAACGACGGGAAATTCACCGGCTATCGTCCGGAACCCATTGTCACAGGCTTCAATCGCCGCCCAATCTATCTCGTCGCTGGCCGTTTTCAGCCCGGCGCGGAGCAACCCGTCTGGTTCGACCAACTGAAGTTCTTCATGGACCACGACAACGTTAGCCTCGGCAAGCCCGGCACCAGCGGCCGGTTCGATCTCTCGCTTTACTCCAGTTTCACCGTCCGCAATGGAAAATCGATCCTCTGGTATCCCGACCGGAAGTTTTTCCTGCTCGGCCGCGTGATCGGGGAGGAGTGGTTTGCTCCATCGTCGCGCGCTGCGTCGGGCAATAACTTGCGGGCACTGAGCACGTCGGGACAGGCTGCTGAACGGGCTTTCGGCTGCACCCAAATCAAACTCGGCGGGGTGATGGGCCACCGCATCGAGACGATGATCAAGGGCAACTTGCTCAAGCTCGACATGGAGGGGACTTTTCTTTCGTATTTTCGCCAGAAGCAGGAGACGGGCGGAGTGCGAAGTCTCGGCAAGACGCTGGATGCGGCAGTGCATCTGGCGGCTTATAGCGGTGACTCCGAATTGATCGCGTGGAAGAATCACTGGATCGACGAGTTGATTTCCATGCAGGAGCCTGATGGCTACATCGGAATCTATCGTGCGGGGCATCGCGGAACGCCGACGCGAGCGGCGTTTCCGACCAACCCGGCAAATATGTCGCGGACGTTCACCAAGGCCGGGTGTTCGACTTTGGTTCGAACACTTCGACCCTGCTGCTGGAACGGAATGAAACGCGGCGTTGAGAAGTCACGCTGGTGACCTGGCCCAAGGGCAACAAGGGAGCGATGGTGGCGCACAAGGAGAAGGAACAGACGTTTTTCGTACTGTCGGGCCGCGGGCAAGTGACCATCGGCGACGAAACCTGTGAAGTAGGCGTGGGCGATGTCATCTTCGTGCCGTGGAACACGCCGCACACCACCGCCGCACCCAACGTGGAATTGACCTACCTGTGTTTCAACACCCTGGTCATCGAGCCGCCCGACAAAAGTTGTGCCGAATCGTACCAACGGGTTGCAAGCGGTCGGATTGCCCGGTGGAAGTCCGGCGATACGACGGCGGGCGAGTAGCCGAATGCTGCGGATGGAGTCCGTCGCTGCGGTGTGCGGATGCGGGCGCGTTGTTCCGTCACGAATCTGGTGTTACCAGCGAAACATGAAAGAGAGATGAGTTGCAAATACGAAGAACCGGTTGTGACCCGTTTACGCGAGCGTATGCGGCGGTATAAATATCCCATGAAGATTACGACTTTTCTGGCTACTACGGCGGCGACAATCACCGCCTGCTTCGGCGCTGCAGATGCCCGCGCCCAGACCTCCGGCACCGCCGTGTCGCCCGTGCGCTACATCGGCGCCGAGCAGGCCGACACCACGCACGAAGGAGGTCTGCGCTGGGCTGTTGGCGTAAAGAGCTGGCAGGCGCTCCGGGCCAACCGCTCTCATCCCGAACTGGCGGACGGCTTTGGCTGGACTTACAACCACGCGCCGATGCTCGCGTACTGGCGCGACCGCTTCTGGATCGAATACCTCAGCGCGGCCAAGGATGAAAACCGCGGACCGATGCACACGCTTCTCATGTCCTCCGCCGACGGTATCCACTGGGACAAGCCGCGCATCGTCTTTCCCGAATACACGACGCCCGACGGCAAGATCGCCCAGGTCCATCAACGCATGGGCTTCTATGTCGCGCCCGACGGCCGGCTGCTCGTGCTCGGCTTCTACGGCCCGGAACGAAGCCCCAATGAAGGCGGCGGCATCGGCCGTACCGTGCGCGAAGTGTCTGCCGACGGCAATTTCGGCCCGATCTACTTCATTCGCTACAGCCGGCACAACGGCTGGAACGAGAGCAACACCGCCTTTCCCTGCTACACCAATTCAACCGACGCAGGATTCAAACGCGCGTGCGACGCGTTGCTCGCCAATAAGCTCATGACACTTCAGTGGTGGGAGGAAGATCGTGCCAAAGATGGTTTCTATCCTGACCTCGGGGACCAACCGCTCAAGGCACTCTCGTTCTATCATCGCAAGGATGGCACAGTCGTCGCCCTTTGGAAAAATTCGTGGACCGCGCTTTCGACCGACGAAGGGCGCACATGGAGCAGCCCGGTCCAGGAGCCCTCGCTGGTCATGGCGTCGGCCAAAGTGTGGGGGCAGCGCACGCCGGACAACCGCTACGCCCTCGTGTACAACCCGACGCGCGACAACCGCCACCGCTGGCCGCTCGCCCTGGTCACCGGTGACGATGGAGCGGCGTTCGACCAGCTCCTCAGCGTGGTCGGCGAGGTACCGCCGCGCCGCTACAACGGCTTGGACAAGGCGTTCGGCCCGCAATATGTCCGCGGCATCGTGGAAGGCAACGGCACGCCGCCGGGCGACGCCTTTTGGATCACGTGGTCCATGAACAAGGACGACATTTGGGTAAGCCGCATCCCCACTCCCGTGCGCGCGACGGTGAGCGAACCGGTGCGCGATGATTTCAACACCGGCCCGATCGAGAGTCTTCCATGGAATCTCTACAGCCCGCTCTGGGCGAGCGTGCGGCTCGCCGATTTTCCGAGCGCGACGAATCGTAGCCTCGAGCTGCGCGACCGTGAGCCTGCCGATTATGCGCGCGCCATGCGCATCTTCCCGGAAATGAAAAAGGCCACCGTGCGCTTCAAGGTCCTTGCCAAACAAAACGATCATGGGCGACTCGAGATCGAACTGCTCGACCGTCACGGCTACCGCCCGGCGGTCGTGCTCATCTTCGACGAACAGGGCCGCCTGCTGGCCAAAGACGGAAATCAAAACGAAATCGTCACGCTCAAGCGCTACGCCGCCAACCAATGGTATGACGTGGCGCTGCGTTTCGACCAGGTCAAGGGGATCTTCGACGTCACGCTGGACGGCCAGACGCTGCTCGCCGGCGCCGAGTTCCCCGATCCCACGGCTCCGCTGGAGCGGATTTCATTTCGCACCGGTGAGTTTCGTACGTCGCCGACCGTGCGCGATCCCAAATCACCCGGCGAGGATTTCCCCAATGCCGATCAGCACGTGCCCGAGGCGATCTTCTATCTCGATGACGTGTCGGTGAGCGAGTAGCCCAAACGAACGACACATATCCAAGTATGAAACGCACAACGATTTTCCGTCTGATCTCTCTGCTGACTTGCAGCTTGCTGGTGACAACGTCACGGGGCGTGGAAGCAGATAAACAAGCGCTCAACATCGCGCCGTTCGCATTGCCCGGCACGCCGGCGAATGAGGTGCGATTTGAAGACCCGCGAGAGATCCGCGAAGTGATCGTCACGCTCAAGTCCGCGCTGCCGGACAATCTCGGTCTGTCCTACCTGCACAAGACTTGGCGGCGCAAGCGGCAGGAATTGCTCGATCCCATGATCGGCAGTTTCCAATTGGGCTGGAAGGTCGTGGACGATTGGTTCGACGTCGCGTGGGACAAGGGCGCGGTGCGCGTCGAGAAAACCGGGCCACGCACGGCGGTTCTGCGGTTCAATCGGCTGAGCAAGGAGGGTGTTTCCTTCAATGCGGGCGACGTGGACTACCGCTACACGCTCGGCATTCGGGTGGAAGGCGTAACGCCCGACGCAATTGAGCGCATCGAGGTTTACACGGCATCGAAGCCGACCCGGACCAAGATTCGCATCACGCTGGACGCGGGCAAGCCGGTGAGTGTGAAAGAGGTCAAGCTTTCGGGGCACAATTGCGAGATCGCGAATCTGGAAGCCGGGCGAGGGACGAAACCGCTGGAGCGGAGTCGCGTGGGTCTGCTCGAAGGAAACCCAGCTCACCGGGATTTTCTCGTGGACGTCCGGCATTTGGTTTCCCCTCATCGGTTTGCTCATGACGAGGGACTGGTCACCTTTGGCATGGAAGACAAGACCTTCACCATCTCGATGGATGCGCTGCTGGCTCAAGGTCCGATCTGGTATGAGGACGGAGGCGTTTTCGTGACTCTTGCCTCGGATATCGCCTCCTTCGAAGCCTATCAGCGTGAAGTGAAGAGGCGTGGTGGCCCCGGAAGAACCAGCGAGGCTTCCGGAATGCCTTCCGCCGAGGGCAGCATCGCAAGCATGGTGAGCCAGATGTCCGAGCAAAGCCTCAGCGGCGCCAGCCTCGGCCAGCCAAAGCGGCATCCGGTGGCGATGATGCTCGGATGCAAATACAACCAAAACCGGTTTCGCATCGAAACCGATGGCGACATCACCATGGAGAACGGATATGGCAGCGACCAGGCGCATCGGTTCTTCTTTGGCTTGGGGCGCTGGAGCCGCGTGGCCAATTACGCCGATCCGGCGCCGGCGCTGATTTATCACGTGGAGCGACGAAACGGCGATTTGCGAATTCATCAGGAGAGTTTCGCGGTGCCTTTGCTCAAGCCTGTCAGCGAACACTTGAGCGCTGATGAACCCACGGTCTGCCTGGTGCGGTTCACGCTCCGGAACGAAGGACACCTGCCGGTGACAGCCGCCCTGCCCATTGAATTCTCTTCCCGCTCCCAACACACCCGGCATCCCTACCAGGACGGTGCGCGAAGTGGAGTCCCCGCCGGCCCGCGCGACGCGCTGGCCTTGACCAACTATCCCGGCGCAGATGGCGATGCGAACGTTGAACGCCTGTTGGTTTCGACCACAGGCGGAAAGCTCGAAGTGCGGGGCGCGATCCGGACCAGCATGTCCGTTACCGCGAAGAGCGAGGGGCTCGTCCTGCGTCGTGAGTTGGCTCCGGGCGAGAGTTGCGAAGTGTTGCTGAAAGTCGCCCGCAAATCCATTTCCACCGAGCCGGAGCGGGCCTCGCTCGCCCGACTGCAATTCGAGCCGCTGCGCGACCAGACCGCCCGTTTCTGGAACGATGAAGTCGCGCCGTGGGCCGAACTCAAAACTCCGGAGCCGGAGCTCAACGCGTTTCACAAGGCTCACCTGGCCCACCAGATGATCTCGGATCACCGCATGCCGGGGGAAGATGGTTTCATCAGCACGTCGGTGGGAGCTGACGCCTACGGGAATTTCGGCAACGAGTCCACGATGGTCATCCAGGAACTGGAAGAACGCGGTTTGCTTGAGGACACCCGCAAACGGCTGGCTCTCTGGCTCAAATATCAGGGCACGGCAAAACTCGCGGGTCGTTTCAGCGAACAGGAAGGAGTGTTTTTCGGATCGGGCGGCACCGAGGCCGGCGAATCCTACGTCCAGAGCCACGGCTGGATCATGTGGGCACTCGCCGAACATTACTTCATGACACGTGACAAAGCGTGGTTGGAAGGGGCCGCGCCAAATTTGATTCGTGGTGCGGAATGGATCATGCGCCAGCGCCGGCTCACTATGGGCAACCAACCCCTCTCTCGCGGTTGGGAGAGCGGACTTCTGCCCGCGGGCGGATTGGAAGACGTGAGCAGCTTCTTCTATTGGGTTCCGAGCAACACGTGGAATTGGCGCGGAATGGACCACGTGGCCGCCGCGCTTGAAGCAGTCGGTCATCCCGAAGCGAGCCGCCTGCGCGCCGAGGCCGATGCCTACCGGGCGGATATCTTGCGCAGCCTCACCATCGCCCGGCAGCACAATCCATTGGTGCGTCTGCGCGATGGCCGGTGGGTGCCGCATTACCCGACGCATATTTACCGGCGCGGTCGCGACCTCGGTTGGATTCGTGAAACCCTCGAAGGCTCGGTGAACCTGCTTCTCTGTGGCATCCTCGATCCCAATGGCCCGGAGGCGCGAGGCATCCTCGATGATTTTCAGGACAACCTCTATACGGGCGGCGAATTCGGCTACCCGATTCCCGATTTTCACGAGACCTGGTATGACTGGGCGGGCTTCTCCTGCCAACCCAACCTGCTTGCCGGACTGATGCCTTACCTCGATCGCGACGAAATCGAGGTTTATATTTGGATGTTCTTCAATGCCTTCACCGCCGCCTACAGCCCCAACATACAAGGCGTGGTGGAGCATCCTCGCCCAGTGCTAGGCTTTTCCAACGCCGAGCCTTTCAAGACGTCCGACGAAGCCAATTCCATCAAGTGGCTACGCTACATGTTCGTCTATGGCCAAGGCGACACGTTGCATCTCGGCCGTGCGCTGCCGCGTGAGTGGTTGAGTCGCAGAGAATCCATCCACCTCAAACGCGTCCACACCCGCTTCGGCGTCGTCTCAGTCGAATATGAACCGGACCTCACACAAAACCGGATCACCTGCAAAGCCGACTTGGCACTCAAAACCGCTCCGGCGCGGACTTTGGTCCGCTTCCGCCACCCGGAGAAAAAGCCCATCCAGTCCGTGCGCGTCAACGGCGTGGAGCACACGGCCTTCGATCCGGTCAAGGGCGATGTGGACGTTTCAGGCAAGAGCGGCGCTTTGACTATTGAGACATTCTATGCGCCAGCCTCACCGACCCAAAGTCCCGGACAGTCTCTCAACAACAAGTGACATGCGCGACAAGCCTCGAACATCCACCACCCTGCGGCAAACAGGCGACGGCCTTGCGGGGATGTCACGCAGAATGAAACTCGGCAGCCTTTGGTTCGTGGTTTTGTTGGCAGTGGCTTCCGCACGGTCCGGGCAAGTGCCAAGGTCAGACATTCTGCCGGGTGCGCTGCCAAGCCTGCCCTCCTACCAGGCGCTTTCCCAGGGGCCTTTGAAGGTGCGGCTGTTCCCAGGTCTGACAACGCCCTGCCTTCAGCATTACATCACTCTGAACGCAGGTTCATCGAGTTCCAACTACATCGCCGCGTTGCAACGCGATGGCTTGTCCGGGTCATGGGCGATCATGAATCTGCTCCCGAACGACGGGCTGAAGCAATTCATCGAAACAGACCGGCCGATTTGCTGCTATTTCGCCATCACCCCCGTGCAGCACCACCAACTGGAGAGCAACGCCCCAATCCTCGCCGCGATGGACTACGTGGAGAAGCACCACAAAGGATTCTACACGTTTGGTGTCTGTGAGTGGGAGAACACGTTTTTTCGGCACTGGGAGAAGGAGACGGACACCACCGCCATTTATGGCGCAACGCCGGCGGAGCTCAGCGGCATGGATCGAAAGGGCAACTACGAAGTGCTGGAGCGAACCGCGCGGCGGTGGAAACAAAGCGTGCGCGGCCGGATGATGATGGCCAATGGATACGGGATGCTTAGTCACCTGGCGGATATCGGTCTTGATGGCATTGGCATCGAGACCTCGGAGACGATCCCCGCGACCCAGGTCAAGCGGGCGTTGGCGCGGGGCGCGGCGAGACAATTCGGAATGCCGTGGTTCGAGGAAGTATCGGTGTGGTTTGGGTCAAGCGTCTCAGGTGGCATGCCCAAGTCGGAAATTTTGTCCTGCTGGGCGGATACTCCGGTGGGTGGAGACGCCGGCCATTCGGTGAGTCACCTGATGCGGCACTGGTTTACCTCATGGTTTAGCGGAGCCAACCATGTCATGCTGGAAGCATCCCCCCAGGTCCTGTTCGAAGTGCCGTGGAGTAACGAGTTCCCCGAGAACGCGAAACTCTCGCTTTACGGCAAGGAGGCCCGGCGACTGGCGGCATTGATGAAAAGCGCGGATATCGGGGTGCCTTATACCCCGTTCGCCGTTCTCTTGAACAAGTATCACGGCCGATGGAGTGTTTGGGGTAAACCTTGGGGACGGCTGGAGGAGACGAGCGGCGATAAGATGACCGAGCGATTCTTCGATCAGTTGTTTCCGGGGCAGTCCCAAGGGCCGGGCAAAGAAGAACGCTACCTCTGCTCCTCGCCCTACGGCGACACCTTCGACGTGTTGGTCAACAACGCTGCCCGCAGTTCATGGCGGGCGTATCCTGTGATCCTGGCGGTGGGCGACATTCCCTGGACGCCAGACGACATCCAGTTTCTCCAGGGTTACGTGCGGGACGGTGGGATTCTGGCCATGAACGAGATCAACATTGCCGGTTGGGACCGTGCCTACCTCGGCGTGGCGTCCGAGGGATTTACTCCGACAGGGGATGCGCAAGCCGTACTCAAGTCAATCGCTGGGAAAGCCCTGTTGATTCGACGGGACATCGGCAAGGGCAGCGTGCTGGTGTCGAGCAGAAACCCGGAGCCGCATCGCAATCAGGAAATGGCCTTCCCGAATGAGTTGCTCGTCAGTCTGGCAAAGAAATACCTGCCGCTCAAAATCGAAAGCGATGTGGAAACCCTGATCAACCGGACGAAGGACGGCTGGGCGCTGATGATCGTCAACAACAAGGGCATCACCAAGGAATTGCACGTGGACCAGAAGCCGGTCATTGATTCTTCAGCGACCCAACACGTAAGCATCTCGTTCCAGGGAAAACGTGCGCAGGTGTCGGAGTTGATCTACGGGCGTAAGTTGCGGATCGAAACCGCAGACGCCGGTGCCGGGCAGCGCATTCGGTTTGATCTTCCGCCCGGTGAGATCTGCCTGATCAAAATCCAAGAGTGACCGAATCGCGATTATGAACACACGAGTCGAGCCGTCACGCAACAACCCGCAGCTTAAGGGTATCATCGTATTTCGAAATCTGGTCATTCTCGCCTTGCTTGACCTAAGTTTGCTGACCCATCCGGCGTGTGCTGCTGAAGAGTCTCCAGTGGCCGCCTCCTCCGACTTTGTCCGGCTGGTACGACTGCCGAGTCCGACGATCACCGATAGCGCGACGCCTTATCGAGGCGGAGGGGCCGAGGCCACCAACATACTCGACGGCGTGTTGCGCAGTGAATATGCCTCGCACGCCAAAGGAACAAACACCTTCATCCACTTCGATTTCGGCCGACCGACGCTCATTGCCGGTCTCCGGCACGTGGACCGCAATGACCCCGCGACGATCGTTTCTTCCGAATTGATCTTCATGGATGAGAGCGACCGCATCATCGCCAAAACCCCGGTGGCGCATGTCCACAAGCGGTCGGGTGTGACCTTGGTCGCATTGCCGACCCCGGTCACGGCCCAGCGCGTGCGGTGGCAGGTGACCGAATTGGGGCCGGAGCGACACGACTGCGTGGGTGGCGCCGAGATCGCCTTCTACACCGCCGCTGAACCGGAGAAGGTTCCTTTGGGCATCAAGATCGAAGCCGTGGCCTTTCCGGTGTTGGAGAGGAGGGCCAGCGGGCTGGTGCAGCCAGTGCGCGTGACCTTGGATTACAGCTACGGGCGCGAGGTCGAAGGAGTGATTCGTGTGGAGGGCTTGCAGCCGAGAAGTCTTCGCTTGGCTCTGGGCAACCCTTCCTTCGATGCGGTCCTTCCTGCGGTTAAGTCCGAGAAGCAGCTTGGGATTTCAGTCGAGGTGGCCGGACAGACGGTTGCCCGGAGCGAGTTGCGGCTCAGACCCGTGCGGCCGATGACCATCTACATCCTGCCGCACTCCCACGTGGATATCGGCTACACCGAGCTGCAGGCCGATGTGGAGAAGAAGCAGATGCGGAACATCGCGCGCGGCATTGAATTGGCCCGCGCCACCGCGAATTATCCGGAAGGCGCCCGCTTCAAATGGAACGTGGAGGTGCTTTGGGCCGTGGACAGCTATCTGCGCCAATCGCCGCCTGAGAAACAGCAGGAATTCATCGAGGCGGTCCGCCTGGGGCAGGTGGGCCTCGATGCGATGTATGGCAACGAGTTGACCGGATTATGTCGTCCGGAGGAACTTTTGCGGCTATTTCGTTACGCGACCGAACTGGGCCAGCGCTGCGGCGTGCCCGTGGATTCAGCCATGATCAGCGACGTGCCGGGCTACACCTGGGGTACGGTCTCGGCCATGGCGCATGCTGGGGTAAAGTACTTTTCGTTCGCGCCGAATTACTTCGACCGCATCGGCACCTCGCTGAAGGAATGGGAGAACAAGGTGTTTTACTGGGTTTCGGCCAGCGGCGAAGAGAAAGTCCTCTGCTGGATGCCGTATTACGGTTACGCGCTCTCCCATGTCATCCGCGAATTGACGGAACCCTTCATGTTGAGTCAGTCCCTGCGCTACCAGGATGTGGACTATCCATACGAAGTTGCCCATTTGCGCTGGTCCGGGCTGGGTGACAATGCGACGCCCGACGAGCAGGTGCCGGAGTTTGTGCGGAAGTGGAACGAGAAATACGCCGAGCCGAGACTAGCCATTGCCACCACCACCGAAGCGTTCCACGCCTTCGAGCAGAAACACGGTCACCAAGTGCCCGAAGTGCGTGGCGAATACACGCCGTACTGGGAA
>Ga0315287_10002041_pt1 | contig 18928 bp, 8 predicted proteins | sample YL17G11_0_MG_FD_205037 | JGI IMG/M metagenome (GOLD analysis project Ga0315287, IMG submission 205037) | Sediment microbial communities from Yellowstone Lake, YNP, Wyoming, USA - YL17G11_0 | ecosystem: Environmental > Aquatic > Freshwater > Lake > Sediment | place: USA: Wyoming | collected...
CTCTCTCTCAAACCCTCTTGGTGCCCCCCCCCCCCCCCTCCTGGATGAGAGCGGTCTTGAGAGGCCTTAGGCAGAGCTCCTCCCCTGGAAGACGCCTGCCGGTGACGATGAGCTCGGCGTCTTCGCGTAAGGTCGCGGCGAGCTCGACGCCACCTTCCGCCGCGTCTCGACATGGGGCAGCGGGCACGCAACGCTCCTCGCAGAAGCAGACCCGTGCCCTTTCTTCCTCCTCCTCCCCTTCGGTCCTGCAGAAGATCGCACAGATGTACATGGACGCGCTGGCGCAGAGGCCCATGCTCACCAAGAGCGTGACGTGCTTCGTCGGTAAGTTGTGCTTCTTTTCGTTCCAATGGGAGCTTCCTCTTCGATGGTGAAAGAAAGAGGTGCGCCCTTTCGTTCTCACCCTCTCATCTTTCTCTCTCTCTCTCTCCCCCGCTCTCTCTTTCTTTCTCTCCAAACCCAGGCGGCGTCCTCGGCGACCTCCTCGCGCAGCAGACCACGGGCCTGCCTTTCGACGCGGCCCGCAACCTCCGCCTCGCGACCTTCGGCCTCGTCTTCGGCGGGCCCGCGGGGCACCTCTGGCACCGCGCGCTCGACGCCCGCTTTGTCGCGCCCGCCGTCCGGGGCTCGGCCTCGCAGTTCCGCGTCGTCTTCTCCAAGCTCGCGTGCGACCAGCTGCTGTTCGCTCCGTTGGCGACCGCGCTGCTGTTCGTCTTCCTCAAGGTCACCGAGGGGGGCACGCCGGTGGAGGCTGCCGCGTTCTGCGCCGAAAACTGGTGGAGGACGCTCAAGGTGGAGAAGTTTTTTTCCTTAGGTTTTTTTTTGGGGGGGGGGGTCTTTTCTTTTTTCGCGCCTCTCGAGGTCGAATCGAAAAAAACTCACGCTCTTTCTTTTTTCCATGTCAAAACTTGACTTCGCCAACAACAAAAACAAAAACAGGCCAACTGGATGCTGTGGCCCGCGGCCAACCTGATTGCGTTCGCCATGATCCCGCAGGTGAGAAGAGAGAAGGAGAAGAGCAAAAGGTTTTTCCGCGCGCCTCAACTTAACTTGGGGGTTCACTATTTTTGTCTTTTTTTCTTCATCTCTTCCCTCAACATTTATTCCCCTCCTCCTTCCAACCCAACCCAAATCCATCAACCAGGACCTCCGCATCCTCTACTCCAACGCCATCGGCGTCGCGTGGTGCGCCTACGTCTCGCTGAGCCTCGCGGCTTCCGCGGCGGGAGGGAGCCTCCCGCCCCCGCCGCCGCCGCCTTTTGACAAGCCGCTCGTGTGAAAAACTATTTTTTCTTTAATTTTTTTCATCTTTCATTTCGTTTCCTGATGCCTCCACCAGCGAAGTCGCCCCCGTCTCTGAGCGCGCGCGCGCCCTTTTGCTTCCGCCCCTTTCCGTTCTTTTGTTTTCGTTCGAGGAGAAAATAGAGAGGGAACGAGAGCGAAATGGAGAGACTTTGTAAAATCATCAAAAGACTTTTCTGGTCGAGGATCTTTTTTTCATTTTTTCCTATCTCTCTCTCCCCCCTCTCTCCCCCTCAAAAAAATGGCCGCCGACGACTCCGTCGGGTCGCTGTACGCCCTCTACAAGCCCATCTGGGCTGCGGAGGAGGCCGACAGGTGCACCCGGTGGGCGGCGTTCCTGTCGGAGCTCGCAGGCGGCGGAGATGGCGGCGACGAGGGAGAGACCGAAGAAGAGGCATCGACGTCGACGGTGCCATCTTCAAACCCGTCGGCGCTCCCGCTCTCCGCCTCGAGGCAGGCAGCGGGCCTCGCCGCGCTCGACGCGCTGGTCCAGTCGTGGCGCAGAGATGATTCTGACGGTTCCTCGGACGATGACGAGCCGCGCAGGGAGAAGCTGGCGCGGCTCAGGGCCCTGGCGCAGGCGGGGCTACCGATGGTAAGGGAGAAGGGATCGACTGGGCTCGTGAAGCGACGGCGAAATTTCGTTTCCTCGGCTAACCTCTTCTCTCTCTCTGCTCTCTCTTTCTCTCTCTCTCTTTCTCTCTCTCTCTCTCAGTCCATCCGCGGCCCGCTCTGGGTCTCCTTCCTCGGGGTACGGGGCAAAAAGGTCCCGGGAGAGTACGAGAGGCTCTGCGGCGACGCGGCGGCGGACGCGGAGGCGAGGAAGGCGAAGGCTGCTGCTGCTTCTACCTCTTCTTCCTCTTCCGCCGCCATCGCCGCCGCCGCCGCCACTGCCGCCGTTGAAACGGGCGCTTCGTCGTCGGCGGCATCGGAGGAACAGCGCCGCCGCGCCGCCAAGCGCTCTGTCTGGGACGCCGCCACGGCCTCCTGGGACGCGCAGATCGGCAGGGACGTTCCCAGGACCCTCGCGGGACACCCTTTGTTCGACAGCAGCGAGGAAGGGGGAGGGGGAGGAGGAGGAGGAGGGGAGAAGAACGACGGCGGCGACGGCGGCGACGGCGAACGCGAAAAGGGCAGCACCCCCCCTGCCGCCGCCCGCGCGACGGCAGCAGCGGCCCCCGCCCCCGCCGCCTCCGCCACGACCACCCGCCGAGAGGCCCTCTCCCGCGTCCTCCGGGCCTACGCCCGTCGCAGCCCCCACACGGGCTACTGCCAGGGCATGAACCTCCTCGCAGGCTGCCTGCTGCTCTTCCTCGACGAGGCCGACGCCTTCTGGGCGCTCGCCGCGCTGCTCGAGGACGGCTTCCTCCCGCGCGCGCTGTTCGCGCCGGGGATGGCCGCGGCGAGGAGCGACGCCTTCGCCCTGCGGAAGCTGTCCGCGAGCCTCCTGCCGAGCACGGCGGCGGCGCTAGAGCGGCTCGGCGTCGACCCCGGCGCCTCGCACCTCCCGCGGTGGCTGCTGACCTGCTTCGTGGGCTCGCTCCCGCTCGAGTCCGCCCTCCGCGTCTGGGACGCCCTGCTGCTGGAGCGGGGTAAGGGCGCCCTGCTGCTGCGGGTCGCGCTGGCGCTGCTCGACGTGTACGGCCGCGCGCTGTCGGCCGCGGCCGATGGCGCCGACGCGCTGGGCGCGCTCGCCGACGCGCCCGCGCTGTCGTTCGACGGGTCGAGGCTCCTGGACGTCGCGTGCGCCGGCTACGGCTGCGTGGGAGGGGAGGAGCTGGAGAGGCTCAGGAGTCGCGCCGGGGAGGAGGAGGAGGAGGAGGAGGAAGGAGGGGGGGGAGGAGGGGGAACGGGGAGCGGGAGGAGGAACGACGGCGGCGGCGACGACGAAGGCGCCTCGGCGACGGCGACGAGGGCGAGGGCGGCGGCCGCGGCGGCGGCGCTGGCGGCGGCCTCGGAGCAGGCGCCCGAGCCTCCCACGCCGATGGCCAGGGGAAGAAATGGCGGAGGAAGAGGGGGGACGGGCGGAGGATGCAGGGGCGGCGGAGGAGGAGCCGGCGCCCCCACGTCGCTCGGCGGGGCCCTCGCCTCGGCGGAGGGAGGAGGAGGGGGCGCGGCAGAGCGCGCCGGCGGCGACAGCGGCGGCGGCGACGGCGGCGACGACAGCGGCGACGGCGGCGGCGAGAGCGAAAGCGAAGGCCGCCGCAGCGCCGCCGCCGCTCCGAACGGCTCCCCCTCCAGCCCCGCCGCCGCCCCTGCCCCGCTCGCGCGGGCCCCGACCTGGCACGGCGGCGTCGGAGAGTTCGCGGACGCGGCGCTCGCCCACGCCTCGCGCGAGGCCGGGGGAGGGGCGGGGGGCGGAGGAGGGGGCGCGGCGGGAGGGGAGGCTCCCGCTCCGCCCTCCGGCGGGGCGAGGGAGAGAGGCGCCCCGGCGCTCGTCGCCGCCGGGGACAACGGCTGCGGCGGCGGGGCGGCGGCGAGCGCTGCGCCCCTCGCCGCGGCCTCCGCCCCCGCGGGCGCGGCGGCTCCCCCCGCGGCGGCCGCGTCGCCGGCCAAGAGGCCCGTCCGCGGCGCCGCCTTCCCGCCCAGGCTCGAGGCCCCGGTGCCCCCGCCCCAGAGCGGCGGCGGCGTGCTCCTCTCTGCCGCGGCGAGGCTCGCGAGGGAGATCGCCAGGCCTCTGGCGCCGCGCGGGAGAGGGGGAGGGGGGCCTGGAGGAGGAGGAGGAGGAGCGGCGGCGGCGGCCAAGGCGGCGGCGGCGGCTCCAGACTCCCTCCCGCAAAACCCGGAAGCGTCGCAGCTCTCCGCGGTCGCCTCTGCGCTCGAGCTCGAGGCGGAAGCCGCCCGGGCACGGGCCGCCGCCGCGGAGAAGGAAGCCCTGGCCGCGGAGGCGGACGCCGCGCTCGCCAAGGCCGAGCTGGCCGCGGCGAGGGAGGCCGCGGCGGCCGCGGCGAGGGAGGCGGCCGCGGCGAGGGAGGCGGCGGGCGCCGCCCGCATCGGCGTCGGGGCGGCGAGGGAGGAAGCGGACGCGGCCGCGGCGAGGATCGCGGAGGCGACCTCGGAGCTCGCCGCGGGCAGGAGCCTGCTGGGGGCGCGGGAGGCGCTCATGGGCGACTGGGCGAGGCGGGTCGCCGCGGCAGAGGCGGCGGCGGCGGCAGCAAGCCGAGCGGGGAGCGGCGGCGGAGGAGGAGGGGGGAGGGGACGGATCTGGGGCGTGCTCTCTCGGCTCGGAGGGGGGAGGTGAGAGAGGATTTTCTTTTCTACTCTGCGTGTGTGTGTGTGTACAGTACTCCTTTGTCCCGCGAGATGGCGGGAGCGAAAGCGGGGAGGGGAGGGAAAGAACGGTGGGACACGGTCAGCGACCGAGGCTTTTTTCCGCCGCGCCCTCACTCTTTCGCATTTTTCTTTTGACTTCCAGGCCCCCCCTGGGCGGCCTCTTGCCGCCCTCTCTTCTTCCTTCCCTTTGCCTTTCCCAGAAGACGAGCCGGCCTGACCCTCCCCCCCATAATCAAGCTAGCCAATGCGCGTCAGAGGAAGGAGCAGCAGCAGCAGCACCGGGACGAAGACCGGCGGTGGTCGAATTTCAGTCGATCTCCCTTCTTCCTCGGCGGGAGGCACCGACGGCTCGTCGCTCCACCTGTTGCTCGTCTCCCAGGGCGGCAACGGCGGCAAGGCACGCAGGAGCTCAGACTGCCGCGCTCTCGTCGACAGGTTCGTTCTCGTTCGTGTGCTGGCGCTGCGCGCGCTTGGGGACAGAAAGATGGTGCTGATGCGATATGGGAGGCAATTTCGCTTGGTCGACGACGTCCGCTCAGTCTCTCCCCCTCTTTTCTCTCTCTAATTCGACTTTCTCATGTACGCGACATCAGCTTGCGAGCCTGGAACGGAGTAAACGGAGGAATCATGACGAGGACGACGTCGGTGTCGAAAACTCCTCCAACCTCTAGCACTACCGACAATAACAGTCCCGCTCCGGCTCGCCGCGAGAAGGGCTCCTCCTCCCCCTCCTCCTTCTTCGGCGTGGGCTGGCTCTCCGGCAACTTCTCGTCGATGAAAAGCGGCGGCGGCGGCGGCGGCACCGCTGAAGGGGACGCTCCCTCCGCTCCCGCCATCGCCGAAGACGAACCGGAACCCCCTCGCCTTTCCTCCTCTTCGCGCCCTCCGTCCTACGGCCGCCGCCCCTCCCGCGCCTCGGCCGACGGGAAGTCCGAGGAGGAGGCCGATGAGCTCCGCCGCCGCAGGCGCAGCGCGCGACAGTTCTCGCGCGACGGCGCGTTCGCCGCGGCGGCGGGCGCGCTCGTGCGGCGCGTCTCGGCCGGCGCGAGGCGCTCGCTCTCGGACCGCGCGGCCGCCGCCGCGGCGCGCAGCCAGCAGCAGACGCAGCAGCAGATGCAACAGGCGACTCCGAACAACAGGGGAAGAGGAAGCAAGAGCGGGGGCGGCCGCTGGCACCAGTCTCCGAGGAACTCGGCAGAGCGCGACGGCCGGCGGCGCGCGGGGCTCGCCGAGGGCGCCTTCGCCCCTCCGTCGATGTCGCCCTCGTCCTCGACCGTCGCGCTCTCCTCCGGCGCGGCCAGTCCGATTTCGGCAGCAGCAGCAGCAGCAGCATCACCCGGAGCAGCGAGGGGCAGCAGCAGCGCGCTGGCCGCGCTCGTCGCCCTCGAGGCGGGGACCGCGACGGCGACGGCTGCGACGGCGAGAGCGGCGGCGAGGGCGGCAGCAGCAGCAGCAGCTGCTGCTGCTGCAGCGGCCTTCGGCGGCAGCGCCGCCAGCAGCAGGAGCGCCTCTCCACCGGGGACCCCCTCCAGGGCCAGCGAGGACAAGTTCGCTACTCCCGAACTGATGGCGAGGTCGCAGCTGCTGCACGCCGGGAGGGAGCAGCAGCTGGGAAGGAGATGATCTCCTTTTCGAATTCTTTTACTATTCTTTCACCCTTTGAGGAAAGGACGACGACGACGACGTCCGTATCCCCTTTTTTCTTGCCCCCCCCGACTTTCAGCAGCAGTGGCAGCAGCAATAGCAGCAGTAGCAGCAGCCGGCGGCGCTTCTCCGGTCCTTTTGTCCAGTTTTTGTCCCCCCCCCCTTTCTTCTAAATTCGGAATGAAAAAACAAAATTGGCTCTTCTTTCTTTCCTCTTTCTTCTTCGAGCGCTCTGCTGCTGGTCAGTCACGCTCTATCTTGCTTCCGCACTCTCCCTTTTATCCTCTCTTGCGTTAAAAACTCAGTTGTCTGTTGTAACACGAAAAGCAAAAGCAGAGAATTCAGATCAAGAGAAAATCACGGTTTATTTTTCTCTCTCTGTTTTTTCACCTCACTCGTCGTCGGCGTCTTCCTCCGCTTCCTCCTCCTCGTTGTCTTCCTCCGCCGTCTCTTCCTCCTCCTCGCCGCCCGAGCCAGCGCCGTCATCGACAGCAGCGGAAGCAGCAGCATTAGTGGAAGCCTTGTTCTTCTTGCGGCTGCGGCCTCCTTCTCCGTCCCCTCCGTCGCCCTCGTCCTCGTTTTCGCTCTCGCTCTCGCTCTCCTCGTCGCTCTCGCTCTCGCTGCTGCTGCTCTCGTACGCCTGCTGCGAGCTCACCACCCGGCCCTGCACGTCCCTGTGCTTGAGGTTGCCCACGCCGAACGACGCGTTGGCCCCGCCTGCGGCCCGCGCAACGAGGGCCGTGGCTCCTACGACGAGCGCCTCCATCCCCTTCCGGGCCGACGGCGCCGCCGCGGCGAGCCTCGCGTCGCCCCTGGCCTTCCCGTCGGCGATCACCGCCTGCGCCAGCCGCGTGCCCTTCTGGCTGAGCCGCGCGACGCGCTCGAACCACGCCACGCCCTCGGCGGGGCTGGCCGAGACGCAGCCCCTCCAGAAGGGCATCGAGCGGAGCAGCGCGCCGACAAAGGCAGTCGTGCCCCTGAGGGCGACGGCGTGGAGCAGGCCCTCGCGGTCGTGGCGCTTGGCGAGGCCCATGAGCGCGGAGTAGGCCTCGGCGGCGGAGGCGGCGGTGGCGGCGTGCGAGGCGGCGTGCGCCGGCAGGGCAGGCGGGGTCGGGGCGGCGGAGGCGGCGGCGGCGGCGGCGACGCTGCTCGCGCGCGCCGCGGCGACCCCGGCGGAGGCGGCGGCGGCGGCCGCGGGCTTCCAGGCCGCCTGCAGCCCCTCGAAGGCCGCGGCGTACCACGAGCAGAGCGTGGCCGGACACAGCCCCGGGAACTCGGCCCCCGGCTCGTGGCGCTGCGCCGCGGTCATCACCTCGCCCGTCGAGGACGAGGCCGAGGAGGGTGGCACGGCGCCGAGCGCGCCGCGGGCGAGCGAGGCCGCGGCGAGGCAGGGGTCGCGCGCGCCGCGCAGGAAGCAGCCGACGAGCTCCTTGGCGGCGGCGGAGCGTCCCCTCCAACCTCCCATGGAAAGGGTCGAGGAGGAAGCGGAGGAGGATGCAGCGGCGGCGGCAGAAGCAGAAGCAGAAGTCGAAGTCGAAGTCGAAGTCGAAGCGGGGCGCCACGACGACTCGAGCATGCGCCTCGCCGCGGAGCGGAGGGCCGCGTGTGCAGCGCCCCTGCCGTCGGGAGGGGGAGCGGTAGAGTTGGAGGCATTGTTGCTGCGTCCCGCAGCGGCGGCGGTGGCGGCAGCGAGCGACGGGGCGGCGGGCACGAAGAGGGCCAGCTCGAGGTCGGCCAGCGCCGCCAGCGCGCGCACGCGCGAGAGGCAGACGCCAAAGTCCGCGGGGCAGGGGCCGTCTTCTTCTTGCTCGCCGTCGTCGCCGCCGTCGCCGCCGTTCGGTCCCGGCGCGTCGAGCGTCGTCTGGCTGTCGACGGGAGCTGGAGGGTCAGAGCGAGGGCGCGCAGCAGGAGCGGCGGCAGCAGCAGCGGCAGCGGCGGCGGCAGCTCCGATGGGGCCCGTCGCGCCGTCGCCGAGGTCGAGCTCCTGGAGCTGCACTGCCGCGGCGGAGACGGCCGACGGGGGCAGGCCTCCAAAGGAGGCAAAGGCGGAGGCAGTGGAAGCAGGAGGCGGAGAGCCCAGGGCCTCGAGGGCCGCCGCGGCGAGTCGAGACTGGGAGAGCGGCCCGGCGCCGTTGCTCGCGTCGCCGCTCCCTCGGTCCGCAGCCGCGGCCTCGGCCGCCGCCCGCCGCAGCAGCGAGCGCGCGACCTCGAGCGCGGCCAGGGCGAGACCGTGGGCTGCCGCCTCGGGGTCCAAAGCCGCCTCCGCCGCGGCGGGGCCCACCAAAAGGCAAGGGGACGCGACGAGGGGCGAGGAGGAGGAGGAGGAGGAGGACGAGGAGGAGGCGCCGGAGGGCGCGAGCGGCGTCCTGCCGCCGGCGCCGGCGCCGCCGCCGCCGCTCGTCCTCCTCCCGCGCGCCGCCCGCGGCCGAGAGAGCACCGCCGCGGCGACGAGAAGGAGCTTGCCTATCGCCGGGGCGTTCCTCACGGCGGCGCGGAGCAGCAGTTCCGCGTCCGGGAGCAGGCAGGGGGGCACGGCCTGGTGCGCTGTCGGGTCTTCCGGCGCGGGAGCCGCGGAGGAGGAGGAGGGGGCCCGCCGCTTTTTCGCCCCGCCGCCGCCGCCGCCGCCAAAAGACGACGAAACTCCGCCTCCTCCTCCTCCGCCGCCGCCGCCGCCGCCGCCCGAGAGCCCCTGGGCGAGCTCCGCCAGGAGCGACGCGGCCGGGGCCAGGGCCGCCTCCAGGGGCGCGCTCGCCGCGAGCACGGAGAGCACGTCGAAGGCCGCGGGGGCCAGCGGGCGGAGCAGGCGCGCGGCGAGGTCCGGAGAGAGGGTCCCGCCGCCGCCGCCGCCGCCGCCGCCGCCGCCGCCGGAAACGACGACCTCGCCCCCGGCCGGGGTCGGCAGCGGCGTGCCCTCGGGGCACGCGCCCACCGCCGCGGCCAGAAGGGAGCGGAGCTGACACGCGTGCTGCGCGCGGAGGGCCAGCTTTGCCCGGACCGCGGCGGCGGCGGCGGCGGCCCCTGCTCCGCCCCCTTCGCCGCCGCCGCCGCCGCCAAAGACGCTCAGCAGCTCGCGTGTCCAGTTGGCCGCTGCGAGCAGCGCCCTGGCGCTGACGACCCTCGCCGCCGGCCTCAGGGAGGCGAGATAGCCCTGCTGCGCTTCGCCGTCGTCTTCGCCGTCCGCCGCTGCCGTCGAGGCCGCGGACGGGAGGAGGAGCGGCGCCCCCAGCAGAGCCGAGACGGCCGCGAGCGGCGACGGCGACGGAGCAGAAGGAGGAGAAGAGGAAGAAGAGGAGTCCGACGTCGCCGCGGCGGCAGCAGCAGCGAGTGCAGAGAGCAGGCGCAGCGCCGGCGCCAGGCGCTCCCCGGAAGCATCCAAGGGCATCCCTCCGTCCCCGACGCTCACGCGGGCGGCGTTGGCAGCGTTGTTCCCTCCCGCTCCTCCTGCTCCTCCTCCTCCTCCTCTTCCTCCGCCGAGAGACAGAGACGAGGAAAACGCCCAGGACGAGCAAGAGGAGGCCGCCGCGCCCGCCGCCGCCGCCGAGGCCAGCGCCACGGCCACGGGCGCGGAGCCCCCGTCGAGACCGAGGAGCACCCCGCACCTGAGGACGCTGGCGTCGCGCGGAACGCCGTTTCTGCCCCCCGGGGGAGCCGAGGCGAGAGGGATGTCCTCGCAGTCGGGCGAGGCCAGCTTTCCCTCGGTCAGGTCGATCGCCGCGGCCTCGGCGACGAGCAAGGCCTCGGCGAGCAGCAGCTCGTCGAGCGCCGGGGTAAAGATGACGCCGCGAGGGGCCGAAGAAGCAGGAGGAGGGGGGCCGGGCTCTCCTCCTCCGACCTCCTCGTCGTCGGCCTCCTCGATCCGCCGCCGCCGCCGCTCCTCCGCTCCCTCCTCGGCGGCGCGGAGCACCACGGACGCCAGCTCGTCGAGCAGCAGTCCCGCGATGCCCCTGGCGGCGAAGGCGGAGACGGCGGCGGCAGCGACAGAACCACCGGAGGAGGAGCGGCGGGAGGAGCCGGCGTTGCTGCTGGAGGCGCTGCTCCCGTCGGCCCTGCCCTCGAGCGCCCGCCGCACGAGCGCCGTCGCGTCCCGCTCGACCGCCGCCGCCAGCGCTCCCTCCTCTTCTCCTTCTTCGCGAAGCCTGCGGGCGGCAGAGGCCAGGTGTGCAAACAGCGACGCGGTGCCCGCGGCGGCCAGCGCGCGCTGCCGCGGTTTCGGCGAGCCCGCGAGCTTTGTCAGCGCGATCGTCAGCTCGTCGGCTGCGCGCGAGCCCGAGTCGGCCGCCCCCGAGAGGCCTCCCCCGCCTCCGTCATCCTCCCCGGCGGAGCCTCCTGCGGAGACGGCGGCGCCGATGCCGATGCCTCCCGTGTCGGCGAGGGAGGAAGGAACGGCACCGGGGCCGGAGAGGAGAGCGGCAGCAGCGCTGCTGCTCCCCCCTCCCCCTCCTCCAGAAGCGGCGGCAGCGGCGGCCGACGCCAGGGCGACCCGGGCCTGCCTCGTCGCCGCCGCGACCGCCACGCGCGCGCACACGTCCAGTACCTCCCTCGCCTCGCGCTCGCCGAACCCTGCCTCGAGGTGTTCGAGCACCGAGGTCACGTAGGCCGCGTGCGACGCCAGTGCGTCGGGAGGCGCCGCGCGCAGCGCCGCGAGCGCCGCCTTGACCTGCGCGGGCTGGCGCGAGCCGAGGTGCGCGAGCAGCGACCGGAGCACCTCGGAGCGCGAGGCGGCGTCGGCGAACTCGTCGAAGAGGGCGCAGTAGAGGTCTGCGGCGTACCAGGAAGGAGAAGTGGAGGAAGAGGAGGAGGAAGAGGGAGAGGAGGCGCGCCTCCTTTTGCCGCCGCCGCCGCCGCCCTCGGACGCGAGCGCCGCGGCCGCCGCAAGCGCGTCGGCAAAGAGCGGCCTCAGCTCCCTCGCGTGGCCCCGCACAGACCTCGACAGCCACCTGCGGCCCCCGGGAAGGGCTAGGCAGTGGCGGAGGGTGGCGTCGACGGCCCTGCGGCGGGTGAGGGCCGCGGCGGAAGAAGAGTTGTTGCCGCCGCCGCCGCCGCCGACGCACCCGCTCCCGCTCCCTCGCAGCGCGATGAGCACCCAGAGGTCCAGCGGGGTCAGCGCAGCCGCGGCCGCGCTGCGCGCCTCGCGCAGGACCGAGAGCCAGGCCTCGGAGGCCTCCGGGGACAGGGGCAGCGAGCGCCAGACCGCCGCGGCGACGCGCGGACCCGGGCCCGAGGCATCAGAGCACCTCGAGGAGGCCAGGGAGGCCGCGGCGCCTCGACGCATCGCCGTCGACGGGAAGAGGGATAGGGCCTCTCGCGCCCCGCCCCTCCCGCCGCCGCCTCGCCCGGCCGCCGCCGCTCCCCCGCGCACCGCGGGGAGCCTCGGGTCCGGGGCCCCGGCCTCGAAGCGCAGCGCCGAGCGCACGGCGGCGACGGCGGCCTTGCAGGGAGCTTCGGCGGCGTTCTCGCCGACGTTTCCATTCCCGACGCCGCCGTCGGCACAGCCGTCGGCGTTGCCTCCGTGCCTCAGGACGTAGGACGCCGCGGCGGCCAGCGCCCCCGGCGGCGCCGACGCCAGCCTCGCCGCCGCCAGCGCCGCCACCCGCCCCCTGAGCTCAGGCGGCAGGTCCAGCGCGTCGGCGCACTCGAGCACGGGCGCGAGCAGCTCCGCGTCGCCGGCGAGCGCGCCCTCGAGCGCGCCGAGCAGCGCGGCGTGGCCCGCCTCGGGCGCGACCTCTGGCAGGAAGGACAGGACGTCCGGCCTCAGCTGCGGGGCCAGGCCCCCGCAGAGGGCCCCCAGCAGGGCCTCGGTCAGGGCCTCGGGGTCGGGGACGTCCTCGAGCCAGCGGAACTGGGCGAGGACTAGCCTCTGGAGCTGGATCCCCGACGAGGAGGAGGAGGAGGAGCGAGCGCCGGTTTCGTCGCTGCGGTTGTTGTTTTCGCTGCCGCCACCGCCGCCGCCGTCGCCGTCGCCGCCGTCGTCGCCCAGAGAGGGGAGGGCGGCGAGCAGCGACGCCGCCACGTCTGCCTGCGCCTCGCGCGACGTCAGCAGCGCGCGGATGAAGGAGTCGCCGAGCTGCTGCTGCTGCTGCTCCGGAGAGCCGTCGCCGGAATTCCCACCGCGGGAGGCCATGGGCAGCAGGGCCTGCATCAGCCTCGAGTGCCCTCCCTTTCCCATCCCTCCGCCGCTGTTTTCGTCGCCGTCCTCCCCGTCGTCGCCGTCGTCGCCGTCAGAAGGCAGCAGCAGCGCCGCCTCCATCCCGGCGACGAACGCGAGCCTGGCCGCCGGCGCGGACAGCGCGGCGTCGAGGCGAGCCGGCAGCCGGCGGAGGTCCTCCGGCGAGGAGACCTCGTAGCCTCCCCTCCCAGAGCGGCCCCAGGAGATGATGCCAACGTCAGCGAGCTTGGGGTGGAGGGGAGGTGAGAGGAGGAGGAGGAGGAGGAGGAGGAGGGGGAGGAGGAGGAGGGAGTTGAGAGTTTTGTTTGAGAGGAGAGGTCGAGCGACGAATTGACGCACGACAAGCGAGGTCCGCATTTCGGAATTGCAAAGGAGAATGCGCCTCTCTCCCCGTTAGATCCCTTTTTCTCTGCTTTCTCTCCCCAACGGGAGAAAGAACACGGTGTGACGTGCTCGACGAGGGAAGAGAAACGGGGCGGAGAGGGGGCGCGCGGGTGGCGAAAAGAGGAAGAAGACAGAAGAAGGCGAAACCGTTTCGCTCTCTCTCTCGCGCGCTCTTTCAATTCCGTCCTTCCTCTCTCGCTCTCTCCCTTACCACGGCCGCGAAGCCTGCCTCTTCGAGCCTCGTGCGCTTGCTGACAGGTGGGTGCAGGCCTCCTCCTCCCGCCTGGGAGAGAGGCGGGGCGGTTTGCGTCGACATGGAGGGACGAACGTTTTTTGAAAAAGAGAGAAAGGAGAGAATTCGCTTCTCACGATGTGCACGACGTCTTTTGTCTTGTCGACCTCTCTCGGCCCCTCCCGTGTACAAAAAATGTGCAGACAAAAATGTGCAGCACAAAAGAGTTTTTTTCGTGATTTCATCTGTTCCGCTTTGCTTGACTGATTTTGGGAAGAAAGGAGTTGAAGAGCAGCGAAGAGCGCCAGTCTCGTTGAGACTTATTAGCTCGAATCTCGCGCTCCTCTCAAGACCCCTCCTCCTCCTCGCTCCCGTACCCCCTCTCCTCCCCGTCTCCGCCGTCGTCGTCGTCCAAGAAGTCATCCAGCCTCCTCCGGTGCCGCCCTCCCTTTCCGTCGTCGTCATCATCGAGGTCGGTGTCCCCTTCGTCGCCGCTGCTCTCCTCGAACCCCAAGCCTCGTCTCCCTCCTCCTCCTCCTCCTTCCTCGTCGCCTTCGCATTCGTCTTCGTCCTCGTCGGGGTAAGAGTTCGCGTAGTATCCCTCTGCGTTCGAGTCCGAAGAGGCGTACCCCGGGTCTCCGCCGCCGCCGCCGTCGCTGTCGGCGTTCCCGGCGCCCTCAAAGAGCCCGTCGCCGTCGCCGCCGTCGTCGAGCCCCGGCCACCATACGAGGCCTTCGTCCAGGGCAACTCGTGGCGCCGCCGCAGAGCCCGCCTTCCCGCCGCCTCCGCCGCCGGGCTCGTTCGAGAGCACGTAGTAGTCGTAGACGTAGGCCGAGGGGGACTCGTCGGCGCTATCGACCGTCGCGGCGGTGGAGGGGCGGTTGCCCCTGTCGGCGTTCGCCGCCGCCGCCGCCGAGCAATCTCCCTCCTCTTCTTTCCGCTTCTTCTTCCTCCTCCGCCTCCTCCGATCTTTGCCTCCCGCTGGCTGAGAGGAGAGGTACTCCTTCACCATTTCCATGTAGGGAGCGGCCTTTCTCGAGGCCTCCTCGTCCTGTTCGTCGTCTTCGGATACAGTCTCTCCGCCTTCGTCGGCGTCTTCGTCATCGTCGTCGTCGTCAGTGTCGTCGTCGCTGCTCACCAACTCGAGCTCGACGACCGCGGCGCCCCCGACCGCGGCTACGGCGACGGCCCGCGCGACCGCCTCGTCGGTGTCCTCGCCCTTGCGCGCGAGAGAGGCAGCAGCAGCGGAAGCTGCAGCAGGAGCAGCGGTGGAAGCAGCACCGCCTCCGTTCCCCTCTGCGCCGCCGCTGCTGCTTTTGCGAGGCTCGGCCCCGCGCTTGCGCCGGCGGCCGGCGACCTGTCTGTAGCGCGGGTGGGGGGCGCGCTCGTCGTCAATGAAGTTTTCTGCAGCAGGAGAAGGAGAAGGAGGAGAAGGAGCCACAGCAGCTGATGCCCCTGCTGCGGCGGCGGCTGCGGCGGCCGCAGCGAGCGCCGCGGCGAGCGCGCCCCGGCCCCCGGTCGCCACTCGCCGGAACGCCGACGACAGAGAAGAAGCAGAATTGCTGGTATCGTCGTTCTTCGACTTCTCCTTCTCTTCCGAGATCCCCAGGCGGGCCAGGGCGCCCTCGATCCCGCGGGCGGGCCGCTTTGCGGGGCCCTGGGGAGCGAGGCCGTCGATGACTGAGTCGGAGCGTGTGATTGTGGAGGACGGGGGGAGGAGGCGAGAACGAAAGGTGAGCGTGTCGAAGAAGGAGAGGTCGTAAGACGAAGAAGAAAAGGAAGAAGCAATCGCCGCCCAGTCTCTCAACGAACCAAACTCCTCGGGCGCCGCGGCGCCGCGCCTGCGCTTGACACGGAGGACGGTCGCCGTGGCCGGGAGAGCGGCGGCGGTCTGAGCCGCCGCTGCGGCAGCGGTGGCCTCGCCTGCGCTTAAAGCAGACATCGAATCTCAAGATCGAAACGAAAAGAAAATTTTGTGCACCTTTTCTCGCCACTTTCGTTCGCACCGGATAGGACGAGTATTGCCGTTCATCTTCTTCCGCCGCAGGCCAAAGGACTCCCTCTCGCGCTCGCTCGCTCGCTCGCTCCTCATTTTTGGACTCTGACGGCACTGGAAACCTTGTAATTAACATCTTTTTTTTCGTTTGTTCGGAATAAAAAGCGGGGGGGAACAAATCCGCAACCCAAAAAACTCTCTCTCTTTCTCTTTTTCCCTCTCCAAATCAAATTCAAGCCTCAACGGCTTTCCCTCCCGTGCCTCCGCGGGCCGCGGCGCGCTTCTGCGCCCTTTTCGCGTTCTTCTTCGCCGCCTTGTGAAGAGCTGGGGTCGACGGAGCGGCGACATCAGCAGCAGCAGCAGCGCCTTCCTTCTTCTGCTTCTTGTGCCTCCTCTCTCCTTCGCCGTCGCGGCCGAGCCCGTCGCCGCCGCCGCTGCCGCCTCCCTCACGGCCGCCGCCGTGCTTCTTCCCTCCTCCTCCGGTCGCCAGCGTCGGCTTCGCGTACGACGCCCTCCTCGCCGCCGCAGCCACCTCGGGGTCCCTCGAGGCGGCGGCGAGCGCGGCGTGGGCGCGGGTCTCGTGAGCGAGGTCCTTCTTCGTTCGGACGGGAGCCTCGTCGCCTCCTTCCTTCGAGGGCGGCAAGCGAGCGGCATGCGGCGGCGGCGGAGGGAGCTGCTCCTCCGCCTCCGCTGCCTCGTCTCCTCCCTTCTTCCCCCCGCCACCTCCAAACCGCCTCTTCTCGGCCCTCCGCTCCCTCTCCTCCCTCTCCTCCTTCTTCCTCTTCGTCACCGAGTTGTGCCTCGCGCCCCCCCAGGACCCGACGCCGAGCTCCAGCATCTTCCCGACGTTGGGCCTGACGAGCCCGCCGTCGTCGCGGTACGGCGCCGAGACCCTCCGCAGCCCCACGATCGCGTTGAGGTCGGCGTCGGGCAGCGACAGCACCTCGCCGGTGTCGAGGCCGTAGTCCGCGGCCGGGACCGGGCGGTACCTGAAGCGCGTCTTGAGCCCTCCGGCGATGGTGTCCTCGGCGTCGAGGGAGAGGTACTCTTCCAAAGCGGCGCGGACGGCCGCAGCGGCGTCGGCAGCGGCGGTCCCGCCCGACGCCTTCGCAGCGGCGGCAGAGGCGCGGGCGCGGGCCGCGGCGAAGCCCGCGCCCTCGAAGGCCAGGGCCTCGATGCCCTCCGCTCCCTCCTCCTCCTCTTCGCCGTCGCCGTCGCCGTCGTCGCTGCCGTCGTCGTCGTCGTCCGAGTCGCTGCCGCGCTGCTGCCTCGCGGACCTCTTTTGCCACTTGTCGTCTTCTTCCTCCTCCTTCTTCGACCGCCTCTTCTGCTCCACCTTTTTCAGCAGCGCGGCGGTCTCGGCCTCGGCCTCCTCGGGCCCGAACTCCTCGTCGTCCTCCTGCTCGTAGTAGTCGTCATCGAAGGCCTCCGCCATTGCGCGGTCGTACTCCTCGGGGTCGAAGTCGGGCCTCGCGAGCAGGGCGGCGAGCGCGCGCGCGCCCGCGGCGCCGGAGCTCTTCTTCTTCTTCTCTCCATTGTCGCCGCCCTCGAGCTCCTTCGCTCCCTTCTTGTTCTTCTTCTTGATGACGCCCGCGGCGGCGCGAGCGGCCTCGAGTTTCTCCTCGATCTCGCGCCTCTTCAGCGTCTTCAACCGCCGGATCTCGGCCTCGTTCCGCGCCTTCGCCTCGGCGACCCTCGCGGCCCTAGCGGCCCTCGCCGCGGCGCGCTTGGACGACTCCTTGCGCACCGCCCCCGGCACGTCGCGAGGGTGCGTCATCAGCCTGCCGCCCCCCGGCTCCTCGAACCGGAAGTTGTAGACCTCCTCGAACGTCTCCGAGGCCCTCATGTAGGCCTCGTCCTCGTCGAGGGCGTCGATGAGGCGGAGGCCGCTGCCATTGCGGCCGTCCTCGTTGTCGGCGGCGCCGTCGTTTTCGTCGTCATCGTCGCCGCCGTCCTCGTCCTCGATCCCGTCGCCGCCCTCCTTGGCCCACACCCGCTTGCCGATGTAGTCCCTCAGGAACGCCTCCCCACGCTCGTCGATATCCGCGTCGGCGTTGCCCATCTCGCGACCGCCGCCGGCGCCGCCGAAGCCGCCAAAGGCCTCATCGAGGAGCGCCGGCGCGACGTCGGCTGCCGTCTCGAGCTCATCGCCTCCTTTCCTCCCCTTCTTCTTGAGCACGCCGCCGAACGCGTTCCCGCGCCCCCCCTCGTCCTCGTCGCTGCTGCTCGCGGCCTCGCTCTCGGACTCGCTTTCTGAGCCAGAAGCGGCGGCCTTGAGGAAGTCAGCTTTCAGAGCGGCCTGCTGCTCGACGTACGAGCGGGGAGGCGGCGGCCTCCTCCGCTCGTCGTCGCTGTCGCCGCCCCTTTCCTCATCGCTGCTCTCGGCGTCGGGGCCATGCTCGATGGCCTGGCGGGCCAGCGCGTCTTTGAGCAGGATGGGCTTTTCCTTCTTTTCCTTCTTCGCCTTCGTCTTCTTCATCGTCGTTTTCTTCTCCAAATCCTCCTCTCCCTCTTCCTCCTCCTCCTCCTCCTCCTCTCCCTCTTCTCCGAACAGCCTCGTCTCTGGGTCGTAAATGCTCGCGTCCCGCTTTTTGAGCTTCGCGAGGGCCTCCAAGAAGGCCACGTCGGAGCGCACGTCGTCCGGCTCGTCGTCGGAGGAGGAGGAGCTGAGGTCGAGGTCGCTGTCGTCGAGGCCGTCGCCGTAGTTGCCGTTGCCGGCAGCGCCACCGCTGCCGAGAACGCTCCGATCTCTCGTGACCGCAGCGGCGGCCTCCCTCGCCGCGGCGGCGTCCAGCTTAGCAGACAGGTGCGAGTGCTTCTCCTGGAGCCTGTGGAGCTCCTCGCGGCGCTTGTTGTGCTGTGTGGAGTAGGGAGTGGGGGAAAGAGAGAGAGGGAGAAGAGATTGGTGAGCCGTCGTCGGTCGAGCGAGCGGCGGCTTCCTCAAGCACCACATGTCGCGTCGCGACTGGAATACTTGTGCTCTTTTTTTGCGATTTCCGATCGCATAGATGCAGAGAACCTGGTCCTTTCATCCTTTCCTAAGCAGACAGAGACTCAAAAAACTTGGAGAGCAGACCCGACTCCGTCGACATTCGGAAAGCTAGCCGCTCTCAACTCCTGCGCTTCAATGCTTTTCTTTCTTCCTTCGTTCTTCTTCTCACCTCGAGCCTCTTCGCGAAGCCCTCGTTCACGCGGAGTTCGGGCTGTCCGAGAGCAGAGACGGGCTGAGCATCCTCATCGTCGCTCTCGTCGAGGAAGTCGCGCTTCTTCTGCGGAGGAGCAGGGAGGGCGTTTTTCTTCGTCGAGGGCATGGTGCTCTACTTTGCTCGAGAAGGAAAAAAAATGGAAATCATCATCCTTTCAAATTTTCCCCTTCTCCTCAATCGGAGTCGAGAGAGACAGACGAAGACAAGAGAAGACAAGAGGAAAGAGAGCGCCCTTTTTCTCTCTCTTTCTCTTTCTTCCTCTCCCGCTCTCTATCTCTCCCCCCCTGGGTCGCGAGGAGCACGTCGCAGATCATATCTTTGCGCACCCAAAACGATTCCCAAAATGACGACAGGAGGAGACCAGGACGACGCGATGATCCCAGCGTCGATCCTCCATCGACCATCGACTTTAAACTCCTCAGCCTTCGCGCCTCTCCTCACCACCACGGGGCCCGGGCGCCACCCCGGCCCGGCCGCGTGGTGCCCCACGATGGACCTCCTCGCCCTCAGCTCGGCGGGAGGGAGGCTGGCCGTGCGCAGACTCGACTGGACGCGGCTCTGGTCGGCCCGCGTCGGCTCGAATGCTCCCTCTTCGGCGAAACCCGCTGCCGCTGCTGCTCCTTCGGCCTCCTCCTCCTCGGCCTCGGCCTCGGCCTCCGTCACGGCGCTCGCCTGGCGCCCCGACGGCCGCGCCCTGGCCGTGGCCTCGAGCTGCGGCGGGCTCG
>Ga0315287_10002043_pt1 | contig 18911 bp, 27 predicted proteins | sample YL17G11_0_MG_FD_205037 | JGI IMG/M metagenome (GOLD analysis project Ga0315287, IMG submission 205037) | Sediment microbial communities from Yellowstone Lake, YNP, Wyoming, USA - YL17G11_0 | ecosystem: Environmental > Aquatic > Freshwater > Lake > Sediment | place: USA: Wyoming | collected...
GCACCTACTATAGTATAAGGAACTGCTTGAGCAACAGCTTGATTTACATCAGCAAGATTAGCCCAAGCATTAACATTAGTTAATCTTCTAAATCCAGATTTGATATTGTTAGTAATGCTCATTCTTCAATCTTTTAATTACAATTTGTTCCCGGCTAGAGTTGCGAGCTCTACAACAGACGCATCACCGGGCAGGTGCTTATGCGGGAAGAGGAATATGAAAACCTCTTCCCAAGCACTAGTATTAGAATGAACCTCCAGTGATAGGATTTCTCATTACAATCTTAAGAACCTTGGTAGGATCTTTTACCCAGATAGCTGGCATTGTTTGAGTCATCATAACACGGTATCCATTGAAGTTACCATTTGATTGGAACCCTTGAGTACGGCCCATGTAATCCATAGTACCATTCTGGTAGAACCACTTTAATTGATTATCCCAAGATAATTTCAACATGAAGATGTTGTCATTTCCTGTATCAGTGATGTCAAAGATCACAAAGCTATAAGAGCTTAATGGATTTCCATCAATGATTGGGTTCTCAATATCATTAGTATGTAAGTTATCAAAAGCTGGGTTAAGAACAAACTTAACATTAGCTAAGAAAGGAATCACATAACTAGTGAAAGCAAATCCAAAATTCAAGTCCATACCTTGACCAGTGATAGCACCAATACCGCCACCACCATTTTTACCATCACCCATGTTGATCACAAGTCCAGTATTAACAGCTTCACGCTTAATTGCTTCATTCACTAATCTCATTCCACCCATACCTGTTTGAACAATTAATTGTCTCTTAGGATCTGGACCTTGGAATTCAACACGACCTGCATAGAAGTTATACAATTCAGCACGGAATAACTCTAAAGAGAAATTAGCCTTGTTGTATACACGCTTGTATGAGTTATCTAATTGCTTCCATAAACCTACTGATAAACGCATGTCATCTGGACCATCTTGCTTAATACGTCCACCATGACCCCACATTAGGTAAGTCTCGATGTCAGTAGCAATCTTAGTTAAGTGAGCAGCTTCCATAGTAGTTAAGAAAGTACGGGTTAAAGTACCATTACCTACAGCACGCTTAAGATAATCTTTACCCATTTTACTTGCTACATCTTCAATCTTGCTGATAGCAGGATCTAATTGAGTATCAAAGTTTCTCCAGATTTCAGTTACAGGAACTGTACCATCTGCAGCCATTCCACCTTTGATCATCAAGTCAGCACGAGATGAGATAGAATAGTGTACGTGAGCTTCTGCACCACCTACGAAGTTATAGAACTCACGGAAGCCAGAGCGGGTAGAGATGTCTGAGAATCTCTCACCATATTCTCCACGGGCTGAACCTTTACGGAACAACTTAGTTTGAGAAGTTAAATACTTGTTCTCAAGGAATTTATAGTTATCATTGTTTACTAACTGTACAGTGTAGATAAAACCATCACCCATAGGTAGGATATCATCTGCAGTAATGTACATCTCACAACCATTATACTTATCATAAGTGATAATATCACCATGACCAAACTCACGCTTGTTGATCTTGATTTTGAAAGGAGTACCATCCACACCTTTGTTGATGTTTCCTGGTTCAATATCTTCTACAATGTATGGTAAGTCTTGACTAACTGGAGTTTGCCATTTGTACTCACCACGAGCATTTTCTACCATGATGATATTCTTACCACCAAAAGAAGATAATTGGTAAAGAGGCATTTCAACTTTCTGAGCCATAGCCCAGATGTCTACCGGACCTAAGTCCATAGGTTCTGCATCTTTTAACATGTTTACTAAGTGATATGAGTCTAGGTGAGAACTAGCTTGGTAGTTCGTATCACGCAGGAATATACCATTGTTTAATACTGGAGTTGCCATTTTGTGTTTTTGTTTTTAGTTTATAATTTAATTTATTTATTTTTTGTTGTTATCTTTTAAAGAAGCTACCTGTAGGTCTTTGTAAACCTGGGGTGCTTGATTTTTTTCTACTAGCATTATCATCTTCTTGTTGAGAGTTAGATGTAATTTTATTGCTTTGTTCTGTTTTTAAAGTTCTTACTGTTTTTTCAACAGCTTCTTTACTTCCTATTGCTCTAACCTTACTCTTGTAAGCTTCTGGATCAGCAAGTAACCAAAGTGCTTCAGTTATTAAAGCATGATTAGGTTCTACATACTGATACTTCTCTAACAAGTGACCAAGCAAGTTGGTTGATTTTCCAGATACAGATGGATAATTAGCTTGAGTTAATCCTGAGAACAATAAGTTCTGAGTTTTCTTATCAAGTTTAAGTCCATTAATCTCACCTGGTTCTAGAGTTTTATATACATTATCTGTGTATACTGCAGCTTGTTGTTGTTGTTGCTTGCGCTTGCCTTCTTGTTGTTGCAATTGTCTTGCTACAATCTGCTCCTGCATAGCATCTAATTTTGGTTTGAATTTGTTAGCTTTATTCTCTAACTCATTGCGGTCTTTCCAACCTTCAATCTCTTCTTCTATATCTTCAGCTGTACCAAATTGAGTAGCATGTAAATAGCTTCTAACAATTTGTTCTTGATTCTCTTCAGTTGTTGTATCTAACTGGCGAATTTCTTCTACTGCAGCTAAGGATCTGAATAAGCTCTTTAGGTCATTACCACCATTAGCAACATAATGAGCTGCTACTTGTAGTTCTTCAGGAAGATTCTCATAGAATTCAACTGAAGCTTCTTGACCAAACTTCTGTTTTTTAGCAGCTTCATTTGAGTCAAATAGTTCTTCCCAATCTTTAAGAGTATACTTACTTACATCTTCCTCACCTTCAAAAGGAGTAATATATCCTTTCTCAATAAGCTTAGTTCCAAGTTCTACTAAGTTGGTTGGTCTCCCCCCTTTTTTAGTAGTCTCTTCAACATCTTGGTTATCTTGGTTTTCAGACAAAAGATTGTCCAGGGTTTTTCCTGCTTCTTCTGAACTGATCTGAGGCGGAGTAGCTGAGTCAGAATTTCCATCTGCTTTCTCTCCTGAGGAGTTAGTTTTATCATCAGGCTTATCAAGGAACGTGAGATCTGTTTTAGAAGCTCTAGAAAACATACCTGGTTTCTTATCTTCTTTTTCAGGCACCATGATGTTCTCTGCACCCGGTGTACCTAGCAATTCATCAAGACTGATGTCTTGTTGATTTACTGTTGTTGTTTCATTATTATTCATATCTGTTGGTTTATTTAATTTATTGTAACAAATTTAACTAATTAAACTTTATACATTTGAAATAATCTATGAGCCCTATATTAAAATATTGCAATATATAGCTATAGACTATTTCTTCTTCTTTGCAGGAGGCTTTTTAGCATCAAATTTATTCTTATTTTCTCGGGCAATAGCCACATCCATCTCTTTCATCTTCATTTGAGCTTGCATTTTCTCTCTTTCTATTTGTGCTTTCTCCCTATCATTAGTCATTCTGTTAGTCTCTTTGCTATTCTGTAGATTCATTGTATCCTGAAATTGCTCAGACTTTTGTATCTGCCCTAGAGCATCAAGATAATCAGACTGTTGATTAGCATTGATATCTTGCATAGCACCGTATCCTGCAGACTTAATCTCAGCAATAAGAATATCTTTTCTTCTATCCTTCTCTTTCTCTTGCATATCATGATCAAGTTGCATTTGCTTTTCTTGAAGTCTAGTTTGCATTTCTTGATCTTGCATTTCTTGTTGATGTTGCTGATCTTCTTGACGTATAGCATTAGCTTTCTTATCAATACCTTTAAGAGAATTTGTAAGTTCTCCCATAGATTCTGCTTGCATAATAGTTCCTAGATCATAAATGGTAGCACCGGCTGTGTTGTTTGTTACAGCAAGATTTTTCATCTGTTCTAAGATAGCTCTTTGATTAGCTTTTGTTGTAGCAAAAATATTAAGGTCTCTTAATAGGAGATCATTACCATTCATCTCAAAATTTACTTTCTCATCTTCAGATGTCATGTATTGCAATCTGATTGAAGGCTTATTTGATTGATAGTATTGTGCTAAGTCTGTTCTCATCTGATGCACCCTTGGCATTAAGTAATCTGAGTGTTGAATAAAATAAGGCTCTGTTTGGGCATAAGAACCCGCCACAGCTTGTTCTACTCCCTTAGCTGTATCTGTTTGACCTATTTGTTGTCCAAGACGCTGTGGTGTAACTCCTATAACTTCAAAACATTGTTGCTTGAAATAGTTGGCCATCTGGATTCTGGACATCATGCGGTTGGTTTGTTCAAGATTCATAACCTGGAAATGGTTCTGAGAGATTGAGTTTTCTGTATTAGAGATTGATGTATCCAAAGGTAAGATCTGGAAGTTCTTCATTGCCACATAAGCTTTGGCAAAGTTGTTCTTACCCCAGTCTTCTCCTAATGAGCGCTTAGGTAAGGCATTCTGATCTAACATGATTACAGTACCTAATTCATCTATAAGGATATCTGCAATTTGGTTATTCACAATATTGTATCCAATCTGGAAAGGCTTCATTAAGTCAACCATAGAAGTTGATCTTGTATTTCTATCATTAAATACAGCACCCTCTACAGGTAATTTACATCCATAGAGTGTGGCATCTCCTTTGAATTGACACTTAAGTGGGCCCATTTTATTCTGATCAATACCTAAGTATATAGGATTAACTCCACCAGGATTATTCATACCCCAGAAACTAGGATGATTAGGTCCAATCTTTACTCCACCCCAAGTTTGGTTAATCCAAATCCAATCAAGATGTTCACCAAAAACTAAATTATCTTTGGATTTATTTCTAATCAAAGTTGTATCATATATTGGCTTATCAGTAATAATATAATCTTCACCAACTATATCGGTAACTACTTCACCGCTATCACTAATCTTGGTTAAGTGACCTATCTTTCTTTGAGACTTCCAGTATGCTGTAGTACATCTAAGCAAAAAGGCTGCTCCCATAGGCGCGTAGTCTTCACTTTCAGCCATAATCCAATTGATGATATCTCCACCATTATACACAAAGTTATCATACATAGATGTAAACTGTCTGTAGGCTAGAGATGGCATGTTAGTATTCCACTCATGAGACTTGGTAGCATCATAATAACTACCATCATTTTGATATCCCTGTAAAGGATAACCGGCAGATCTCACAGGATAGATAGCTTCAATAGACTCCAATTGAGCTTGAGTCATCGCGTATCCATACTTATCAATAACATCAGCTACTGTTAACATCTCTACGCGTCCTACCCAATTTCCTTGAGAGATATATCTTGCTTCAGGAGACTTGTGATAAAAAGTAGTTACAGGATTCCATAACTCAATATCATAATCATCTTCCATCATCTTAAAGTGCCAGAATTCTCTATCAGTAATAAGCATATCACGGAAACCTCTTTCCTCTAGCTCATCCATCTTAAATCTTTCTTCATCAATCTTTGTTTGATGCATAGCCCATTGTTCACACATGCTGCGATAATCTTTATCAAAGAAGGCTTGTATTTCAGGAAGACTCTTAAGATTTTCTGGAGAAAGTTGTTGTTGCATTTGTTGCTGAACTTCTGGATCATTTTGATCAAGACCTTGTTCAAGCATTTTAGCCATAAGCTTTTGTTCTGCTTGTTGTAACAACACACCTTCAACTTGAGATCTTTTTTGTTCTAGCTGCTCATTATATGAGTATTCATCCTTTGCTTGGAAAGTAATTTTAGTGTTTCTTTTGGAAAACTCAGCTGTGAGAACATTGATAATATTTGGAATGATTGGATAGAACTTTAATTCTAGCACACTAGGATCTTCTTTAGTAAGAGTATCTACAAGATCTCTCATTTCATTATCCTCTTCAATAACATAATCATTTCTATCAATTACACCCTTGGCCAGTTTGTAATTTTTCATAAGTCTTCTTGCATTTCTGCGAAGTTGCTTAATACCATTCCACTCAAGCCAATCTAGATTCCAGGCTGACCATTCAGGATCTTTATCTTTTTTTGGTAAAAACTGTAAAGGTTGGGTAATTGAACCCATCCTGTTGTACTCAGCTTTTTTGCCCGATTTGAGCTGCATTGCATTTAATACTTGCATATTATCTTATGTTTTTAAAAGGATTTCTGGGAGGTTTAGCACCACTCATAGATCCGTTACCCCCTCCAATATGTCTGAAGGGACTGTTAGTAAATTTATATAAATTTTCTGATTTGGACAATTGTTTTTTATCAGTAGTATCTAACCTCTTTCTGATACCCCTATTTGCTTCCTGAACTTTAGCAAAAGCAATAAGAGCTCCAAGAGCAATTAACCTATCCACATTGAGTCCATCTCTGTATTGTTGCATCTCAACCATGGCCATTTTATCTGGTATTCTTTCAATACCATATATTACTTTAACCACCTTACCATCTTCTGTAGTTACTTCTTCTAATACCTCTTTACAGAAATCAATTAAGTAGGGTAAAATATGAGCCCGGAATATAGTGCCTGTGTTTCTCCAACCATACTCCTGGTGATGACTTTGGACATTCTCAATATCTTTCCTGAAAGTAATCTGATTCTTAGGGACTAGATACTTCTGCTTTCTTTGTTTGATCATATGTGTTATAAATCCGGGAACATTGCTCTCCACAATTGTCCATGCATTATACCACTCAATCATATTCTCCAATCTCTTGTGAGTTTCATTGATATCATCAAAGCGGCCACACCAGTGACAAACAATCTTATCTTGTTCTATGTAGGTTTTTACATCTTCACCATCTTGTCTTGTAACTTCAATAGGTATCTTGTAAATATAAATAGAGCATAATGATTCAGATGTTGTAGTCTTGCCTTGAGAAACCGGGTCAATAGATGCATAGTAGGTGCCCCATTCTGCATTTGGATCAGGCTTTTCATTCATTACAATAACACCAGTTTTATCTTCAGAGTTCTTTTCTACAGGAAACTTACTTATAGGAATCTTCTTACTCTTCTCAATAATCCATACACCTTGTGCATTTCTAGAGAGATCAATGTATTCTGTAGCATATTCTTTATCTTCAATTCTTCTCTTCTGCGCGGCAACTAAGTGAGCTGGGAATAGTGATACAGTTCTTGTTGCAAAAGCTTCTTCAATATTGCGCGGGTGCTGAGATACTTCTAGCTGATAATCCTCAGGACTCATGTCCTTTTTAATTTTAGCAAAGTATTCATCAAGCATTGCTAAAGACTTCTCTACTTCTGAATTTCCAAACTTATCTACACATGGAGGCATAGACCATTGTTCTGGAATAAACAATCCTGTCCTACCTACAGTACCTCTGTCATCAAGAAGATTTGATTCTACATAGAATATCTCATTAGCTTCCGGTGTCTGGATCATTTTTCTTAAAGGTTCACATTGCTGTAAATCACCCACAGATCCTGCAGCAATGAAAGTACCAGTAGTAATCATACCGGATTTTAAGGCAGGCTTCATGTAACCATAAGTGGACATCATATCTGGAGCAACACCTGCTTCTTCATGAAAGAAGTAAGTACAAGGTCCACCTACACCGGCTGTAGGATCTTGTTCAAAAGATGTTCCTTTGAGTACACCTTTTAAACCCTTTAATGTTTTTCTATTTGTACCTGGAATAGTTACCTCAATCTGTTGTTGCCAGTCAAGAACTTTACCAGGATTCATAGGTCTGTACCAGGCTGTATTCTCATCTAAGAAGTTTCTATATTCTGCTAAGAATCTCCAGGTATCTTGAACATAAGTTTTAAGACTACCTCCCATCTTTAAGATAGGTGTTTCTTCAAACCAGATCTGGTTAATCATTTTAGCTGCATGAAAATATGAAGAGGCAATCTGCCGTTTCTTAAGAACAGCGGCATGCTTGTAAAACAACTCAGCCAGGATCTCATAAAGAGCTAAATGGTATTGAGCATCCCTGATATCCGGGAAAGCAAACTTTCTTATTTCTTTGTTATTGATAGGTAGGAAATTGAGCCACATGTAATACTCTCTTGTAAGGTACCAGGTCTTTCCTTTATTTTTAAAGATCACACCTTTTCTACATCTAATAGTTTGCTCATCCCAATAAGTAATATAATCTTTACTCTTTTTGGGCGCAGGTGTATAATAACCTATTGCATTATACTTAGTAGCTTCCTCATTGAATATAAAGGATGTTTCATCAAAATCATACTTGCCCGGTTCGTTAAACACAGATAGAATATAATTTCTAAAGTCTACCCTAGTTTCAAAAGTACTAGTAGTCCAAACACCATTATCCCATGTAGGAATATCTGTATAGAAGAAACTGTTCATTTATTTAGAGCTACAAACTCATTTATTTTTTTGATATCACCTTCATGAGATACAATAAGTTCTTCCAATGTTTTTTGAGATTTACTTCTCAAAAGATCTTTACTAATCAATTTACCATTAAAGTAATCATTCATTTGCTCTCTCTTGAAAGCTGACCATGATTGTGTAAAAGAGTTATAATGAAATAACCAGTTGTGTAATTCTTCCATGTTATTGATCATATGCTAATTCGCCTCCACCGCGAGTTCTAGTTTGTTGTTCATCTTGTAAATCTTTATAAACTCCCTTGTAAGATTGCCTTACTGCATCAAAGTCTTTTGCTATTCTAAGTAAAGCTGTGGCACTACCATCTCTACCAAAGGTTGGTTTAGTAATACTCATTACTTCAGCCATGTTATCAAGGGCAATCTTAATACCATTGTAGGCCCGGCTAGTAGGAGTTTCATTCATCTCCTTGCAGCGCTTTAATCCTTCTTCAATAAGCTCATCTTCACAGAAGAATTCAGCTTTAATATCGCGTAGTATAAACTCTTGCTTATCTTCTACTGGCATATTAAAATAGGGATTAAGATCTTCATTAGGGCAAGTCATATAGAATAGGTATTCATAAATTGATATATGTTGCTCAGGGTAAGCTTCCATTATATCTTTAAGGAATCCTAAAGTATAACAATGTTCTGTAGGAATAATCTTCCCATTTTGTAAATCAAATAGCTTTATCATTCTTGTTGGTTTTTATCTCTTCACAGAAGAGTTTCTTTGGTTCATATGGTTCATCAAATAAAGGATGCGGCATAAAGGTTACCCTTATAGTCTCACCTTCAATAGTTACAGCTTTTCTTTTTTTAAAGAAATCTCTTGTTTGATATTCATCATTACTACTCATGCTCACCTCTTTCTCCATTTAATGTGGATACCAACAAATAATATAGTAATGTACATATCACTGTAATCATTCCATGGAAAGCCTATCCCAACACATAGGCCGGGAAAGGTTGTAAAGGTTACCTTAGGTAGTTTCATTTTGGATTATCTTTAATATAATTAATCATAGCAATTACTTCACTCTTTAAGTAAGGAACCTCATAAGGAACTACATCTTCCACAATAGCTTCTCCATGAGAATCTCTCTTTAGAATAGGGTATCCAAACTTATCAACACCTTCTTTTTCAAATACAATATGATGTAAAATAAGTTTACCTGGTTTATATTGAGGATTATGTTTAAGCATAATATACATGTAAGTACTTAATTGTAAAGCATAATGGTTAAGATTGCAATCATCCAAATGAGCTACCGGACCAAGCATCTTATCAACTATTCCTTCCCAGTTTGTGAAACCTTCCTTCTTAATTTCTTTGTTAGTTTTGTAGTCATAAACATCAATTATATTCTTAACTACCTCAACTCTATCTGATTGGCCACATAACCCAACTGATTTCAAATATACAAAATGTTCTGGATATATCCCTTCAGAGAGTTTTTGTACAGGAGCTATTTTAAGTTCACCATCATAAATAGGTTTAATGATAGGAATCTTTACACCAGATCTAACAATAGTTTCTATACCTAAAAGATCAGACTCTCTTTGATTGTGGTATTTTGTTCCTTCATTATTTGCTCTATCTCCTTCACCGGCCCAGATCTTTTGAATATCTTCTGGAGGAATACCAAACCATTTAGATCTTTTATTCTTAGAAGATTTTATAGACTGTGCTACAGGATCAAACTTTGGTTTGAACATAGCTACAAAGGTTGTTACACCTAGCCATTTGATATCATCTTTAGGATCTTGACTCTGATAAGAGTGACCCTTCTCTTTGAATGTTACTGCCATTTTGTATTGGTTTTTGAGTTGATATTGTTTCTATAAGTGTTTCTGCAAAGGTTAAATCTTCTCCTGCTGGAGAATTTATCATATCCATAATTCTTTTTTGCTCTGCTAAATCTACTTTGCCTTGTTTATATAAATCAGCAAGATCTAGCCTAAGCGCATTTCTTTTGTAAGAGTTATCACCCCACATAAGCTGACGCTCTACATCATCAGCTATCTTAGCTAGATGTTGCTTTTCTCTTTCAGATATCCAGACATTCATGTTCATTTGTGATATTCTTTTAGTTCTGCTTTCTTATTATCAATAAGTATCTTAGCTATTTCAAAGTTTTCAGGATCTGGTGAATTGATCATCTTTCCTAATCTCTTTCTCTCCTCTCTTGAGAAGTTTAATTGTTTCATTAGTTTTAAGTAAATCTGTGTCTGCATCGCATCAGTAATCATACTCATTCCACCGGTTCCTGTCACACCTACCCAAGTATGTTTAGTGTGGCGGGCTTGATGTTCAAGAGCAGTCATGAAATCATAAAGATCACTCTTTGTTAGAGTACCTGCTGTAACAGCTTGTGTATTTTTTATATCACTCCAAATACTCATAATATATGTTTTTGATTAGTTACTGATTCTATTAAATAGATACAAAGATTTACACTCTCTATATCTTCTGATTCAGCTAATTTTGTTAAATCATTAAACTGCTTCATGGTAAGTTGTCCTTGTAGCATATGTAAGTATATTATATTGCTGGCAAGCGTTTGTCTAGCATATAAAGGATAATTTGTAGTATCTATATAAGGTCTCTTATTTTCAGGCTTTATTTGCTCCATTAATCCGCTCATAATAATTGATATCTAAGTTGTAATAATGTTTTTGCTAAGACCATGTTTTCTTTATCTGGAGAATTAACCATCTCTTTTAATCTTAAACCTTCCAGTATAGGTATAGTTTGTCTTTGAACATAATAATCTATCAGAGTGTTAAGAGTAGCTTCTTCAGTTTCATGGTTCATCATAAATCTTACCATCTGTGTAGGATCTTTAATCATTATACTCATACTTTTTCTTCCTTCCATCTAGGTCCTTCTGGATGAGGACATGCTGAATCTAATGATCTTAATTTAAAAGCTAAGCTACAACCACAGATACCACAACAAGGTTGTGTTCCTGGTGCCGTACATAAACTACCTTTTTTATCCAAATGAGGACATGCTTTGCAGAGACTCCATCTCTTATCATATACATTTTCTACAGAATCAGTCTTGTGAATCCAATTCAGAAAGCCCTTCCAAATCTGAGCTTTGTTCTTCCAAATTATTTTTACTTTTTCTAGCATCTCTTATTTTTTTAAATTTTAATTCTGTTTCTTCTACTACTTTTTTAATTGCTTCAAGCTTTGCAATCCTGTCTTCAAGATCTCGTTTGACTATATGTTCAGCAAACTTACCTTCCATTCTTCCAATATGTTCCTTATACTTTACTACAGTCTCATCTATCTTCCAGTGCTTTGCTTTAAAAATTCCTAGATTAGGAATCTTTATATTAGCATAGTCTAAAGCTGACATGTGTTTTCTAACCTTCTCCCAGTAAAAATCAATTACATTATTTACTAGATCTTCAGGCAAACCTAAGTCTGTTGCTGTAGGTTTTTTAAAATCCTTAGCTTTCTTGGGTACCAATATGATACATTTTAAAGTTTAACAATACATTACCTTCAGACTGAATACTCAATTCAGGATTTAATTCAATGATCTTACTATGACCTAAACCATCCTTATTTATTATATTATAGTTCTTCATCTTAGCAATACAGTTTCTCACTGTTTGTGGAGTTTTGAATATAACCTTTTGGTAGGGTAGATCAGAATCTTTATCCTTCTCTTCAGGATCACAACAAGCATTACAAAAGTCTGAAAGCTCAGCCTTTTTATTAAGGCCGAGCAATGTTAGACAATTCAAATCTGCTTCACTAATAGTGATTTTGTGAGTATAGCAATACATCATTACTTGGAACTTAACAATATCTTCCAAGGACATGTTTACTTTTTTATCTACTACATTAAATTTTGCCATGTTGGTTTATGGTTTAATAAACTGAAAGTGCATCCAGTCATAATCTTTTTCTTTACCTAGAGAGTACCAGCCATATTTATAGAAAATATCTATCATAGCTTTGTACTCCGGTTTAGCAAACTGAGCAGTCTTACTTGTAGCCTTAAGCTTATTACGACTTGGGTCTAGATCTATAGCAAGTCCCCAACTATGGACACTCCATTCTGTACCCCCGCGCATTTGTCTAAAGTTATAAGAACCACCAAAAATGTTTATTCCTAATCTTTGGATCTCTGCTAATCCATAAATCTGTAAGATTTCTTTAAAGATCTTGGTTAGTGAATCTGCAGCTAGTTTATGCACCTGCATCTTATTTGTTACTACTTTTCTATCCCAATCAATAATCATAGGATAAGGTAGATTGATCATGGTAAGATTCTTAGTATCTCCCGGTTGACCATAGGTTTTGATAATGTTTGCTGTTGTCATCTTAGTCTTTTTTAAGTACGCGTTTTCTAGGATTTAATTTAGCTTCTTCAGCTTCAAATTCTTCTTCAGGTTCTTGAGGTTCTGGCGGAGCTTGCATCTGAGCTTGTCTAATAACCATCTCTAACCTCTTGGCACGAGACTCTTCAATATTTGCTAATAGCTTTTCATACTCTGCTTGTACAGTAAGAACCTGTACCTGATTAGTGTAATAATTCATTACAATAATTCTTTGAGCTTCAACCTGCTCAGGAGTGAGCTGAGGTTTTTCTGTGTCTTTAGTGTTGGTTTCCTTTGACATAATATATTGTTTTAGTTTAAACAAATATACTACTTTTATTTAAACTATACAAGTTTAAATAATAAAAGTTTAAAACCTATAAAGTTTAATGTATTATAAGGTAGATGATTAGTGCTGCTTCTAGAATAGCAGTAGCTGCCCACCCTACTAGAATAGCTTTCTTTTGATTATTTAGCTTACGGATCTTTCTATCTCTTACAGCCAAGGTATCCTCCCTGTTCTTGATCTGTTGATTTTTGAGCCCTACAGTAAGAGAATATTGGGTTATAGTATAGTCCTTTTCTTTAAGGAGTGTATCCCGGTTGGCCAGCATCTTCTTGGATGTAGCAAATAATGTATCACAGGTATTAAGATCCACAGCAGTCTTTGCTATCTTCCTCAACTCTGTTATCCCATAGGTTCTACTAGTATCTTTTGATACTCCAAGCTGAGCGAATGATGCTGTCCAGCTGAGTAGGAGAAGCTGTATTAAATACAAATTTAGTTGTCTCATGATTTCTATAAATTACTCCAGGCTCTATTGCAAGGAGGCTATCATACTGATGTTGAATTTTAACTTGCCTAACTACACTGCTATCTATGTTTGATCGTAATAATACGATAGAGTCTCTAAGCTGTTTCTCTTTATCACCAATATAAATAAGCTGCGGGTTCTTGAATATGATGTATACCAGTAATAGGAATATAAGCAATAGAAGAGATCCTATAACATAAGCTGTTTTACTTGTTTTGGCCATCTTCAGGGGGTATTAAGTCTTCTGCTTTTTCTAGTTTCTTTTCATAGTGATTACCAACAGTATTGGTAACCATGAGACTTACTATTAAGCCCGATAGTACTGTGGCCATACTTACGGCATTATTATTATCTGTATATCTTACACAGATTACAGCTAATACCCAAAAAGTACCTATACCTAACCATTTGCGGAGACTATGCCCACCAGGAAGATTATTAAGTGCTTTGAAGAAGTTTCTTATAAACTGATATGTATCTGGCATATTTTTAGTAAGCCATCCGGATAGTGTTGCCATATTAATCTTTTTCTTTTTTAGCGCGGATGTAGCCAGTAAGCTCCGCCAGGTTAGTGCTCATTAAATTCATTTGAGTAGATAAGACATCTAGCTTAGTTGACATCTTATCATGAGAGTCTTTCTGCTCCTTACGGATATCTTCTATCTTAGTATAAATCTGGGCTTCTTTTTCTTTGAAGTCCTCTTTATTGCGGTTAAGTTCTTCATATATAGCCATGATATTTGCTTTTTTTGCATTCTTTGCATGGAGAAACTTTTCATCAGTGTCTCTTCTAAGGACTCCCATATCCTTTATAGTATCACTTTGGAACTCATCTTGGGATAATTCTAAACTATTCATACGCGTTGTACTTTTATCATGTTGACTCTTTAGAGCATATATGAAAGCCCATACTGCACCTATACCGGCAGCTATAGCTATTACATCTTTTATACCAAATGTCAGATCCTGTATGTTCATAATTACTCAGATGAATGGTTGTCAAATTCATCCTCCTCATTTTTTACAGCTTTCTCTGTATGATTCGGATCTATTTTATTAAGTATCCAGGCTATTACTAACCCTAGCTTATTAAGTTTACCTAGTTGTTTGTTTTTACCAAATACTGCACTAAGTGTCATATCCGGATTACCGAATCTATAAGCACCTGGTAATAGAAGGATATCATTAAATAGTTCTTGTAAGGCTATATTACCTAACTGATCAAGTCCTAATGCTAAGACCCAAAGATACTGATTGATCTCATTCCAAGCCGCAACAAATCCGTTTCTCCAAATAAGTACAACCATGGAATATACAAACCCTATTGGTACAAATATGATGGAAAGTACTGTAGCTACTATAAGTAATATTATTCCCATTATAAGTTGGTTAAGATTCCATTAATATTGTCTGCAATTGGTTGAGTCATTCCCGGAGTAAAGTCTACTGCTGAATTAACTCTTAGAATAAGAGGGTTTGTATTTCCTTGGATATAACTACTAATCTGATTTACACAATAATCAAGTAGTACAAAAGCATCTGAACCCAATACTTGAAAAGCATAAAGCTTTGCTATAGCAAGGACATTACTTCTTTTATCCATACCAAAGTTGATGATCTCATTTGGCAAGAACATATAAGTAAACTCATTGGTATAACCAATAGCACCCTCTAGGTCGTACCAGTTCACAGCAGTTGTTTTACCTAGGTATAAAGGAGTTTGTTCGATATAAGAATAAACCTCTTCTACAATAAGATCGGAATAATTAGTTCCATCAAACTCTCTGAAAAACTCAGACTTCATAAGAGCTCCTTTAGTCTCAGTTTGTTTTCTGAAAAGTCCTATATGAGTATAGTCAACCATCTCAGGACCATTGATCCCTGAATTAAGTACGCTGTTTATTTGAAATATCTTTAAATCCATTATGAATATCTTTTAAATATGCTAATTTTTCCTACTCTTACAGCACTAACCGTTCCAGCAGTACCTTGATTTGCTATATAAAAACCAGCTTGTAAACCGTTAGTTGCTCCAGCTGGAATAAGACCTCTTGTTGATCCTCCTGGTACATTTGCCATATTTGAGAGTGTAGTTAGTAAAACATTATCTTTAAATACTCTAACTTGACCAAGCACATTATCATAGACAATCTTATAAGATCTCCAGCTAGTATCATAAGGCACACCTAGATCAACCACTGTATTAGCTGTTGCTCCATTATACGTAGACCTTGCTATCAAGAATAAGTTTGTGATCAATGTTGGATTGAAAGTACTAGCATTTGATGGATCATACATAATAGCCAAAGCATTACCCATTGTGGGTAATGGTGTGAAACTGTTTGTATTTATCCATCCAAATATATGTGCAGAATTAGTAGGACTTGGTATACCGCTCCATCTCATCTGTATAAAATAAGTTGTCTCGGGGCTATCTATAAAAGATGGCATATACTGATAACCGCTACCTATTGTAATAGCAACCCTTGCAAGAGTTGTTACAGGTAATGTAGCTAAAGCCATTCCGGGAGATACTCCTGATTCTGTTACTTGAGTATAAACTATTGTACCAAGATTTACACTACCAGTCCAACCTACAGGTAAACTACCACTATCAAAATTTGTAATCTGAAGATATTGCTTTTCATCAGCAAAAGCAGGTATAGTATTAGTAGCTTGTGTAATATCTGCTTTTGTAGCTACAGCATTACTTGCAGATGGTGCATTAGCGGCATATAATGCATCTGATATATTACCATCAAGTTGTTGCTCTATTCCTACCATGTTATGTCAAATAAGTAATTAGTATTGTTGAACCTACTCCGGTCTGGTAAGATACAGATCCTACTGTATCGTTTTCTGATGTAGCTGTAAAAGTTAGAGTTATTCCATTAGGAATAAGTCTTCCTCCAATCTGACCATTAGCCCCACTCACCCGCATACTTAATTGTTTAACACCAGCTGTTGTATTGGCAAGTGCTGTATTAGCGGCTATTATCTGTACACTAGGTACTCGAGATATACCTGCAGGTAAAGTAACTGGTATAGAAGATTGATCACTGGCAAGTACCACAGGAGTAGATGCTGTCATAGCTTTTTGACCAAGCGTATTTATTCTTGCTTGAAAATCTATTGTGCTCAATAATGTAGAAAGTGCAACATCTAAGTTATCCGTTTTAGCCTTTACAAGTAACTGAGTTGCTTCTGCATTTCTTGTAGAAAGAAGAACATCTAAATTTGAAGTATCTGCGTCTATGGTTGTAAGTAAAGCTTTTATAAGAACTTGAGTAGCTTCTAAGTTAAAAGGGTTAGTTACTGTTACATTCCCTGGAGGAAGGTAAGGAGTAATATTTCCTGGAGCCGGTGCTGCAATAATAGCTTGAGTAGTTTGATTGAACCATACAGTTGATGTAACCGTTCCTGTAGGGACACTAATAATATCATATCTTACTATGATATCACCTAGAGAATATCCAGGACCACCCGCTGTTGCTTGATAAGTTGTAGTTCTAGTCTCATAGTCTACACCAGGGATACCACTGATCCCGCTTTCTATAGCGCCTAATAACTGAAGTACGGAATTTTGCCAGGTCCAGTTATTCTTTTTATCCCCTTGTGTGGGTAAGTTTCCTATACTCATATTATATTAGTTCTAAAATTCTTGCATTTGCTTGTTCTTGTGTCCAATTATTAATCGCATCATAATCTTCTGTATTATTGCCATTTTTCTTAAAACATTGAAAACATTTTTGGACTGGTCGGTACAAAATTGTATGTTATCCCTAAGCCATTATTATACAGAAAAAGTATTTCAGCAGGAGTTAATGGCCTTGACCATATACCAATTTCATCCAACGATGAATCACAAGCTCCTGCTGGAGAGTAACCGATAGCAGCAACATTAGAACTATTACCTGTTGATAAGGTTCCCACAGATACGCCTGTAACAGTTTCTACACCATCCTTATATATTTTTACATAGTTACCAATTTTGCTCACAGTAACAGCCACATGGTGCCAATTATTATCCGTGTGGAAACCTGCAGAAGTTAGGTTAATTAGTGTGTTCGGGTTACCACTTCCCGTCATTACAGCTAACCTAAAAGAACCTGCAGGAGAATTCCCAAGAAAAAATCCTTTTTCAGAGCTTGTCCCCGTATTAGACATAAAGAAGGATGTCTGAGAAAAAGAAACCAATCTAACCCATAAGGCAATAGTAAACTCAGCAGTATTTTGAATAAAGGAGAAATCAGCTACAGCACCAATATTAATATGGCCCGTAAGATTTATGGGAACTCTAATACCTTTATTTATTCTTCCGTTGGAATTACTATAAGCTAAGTTACCTACATCAGTACCATGTAGTGTACCAACAGAGTCCAGGGAATTACCATCTAACTTATAGTAGGCTGCTATGTTCGTTAATATTGACATTAAAAACTAATAGTAAAATGATTATTAGCTAAAGTAGTGTTGAGAAAGATAGTTTCTTCAGTAGTCAGTACCAAACCAAGCAAATTAAAAACCAATTGAAAATTACTTTCTAAGGTAATACCAGCTTCGCCATCAGAAATTACTTTTAGTAGAGTTGCATAAGCATTAGGATTGGCATCCTGTATGGCTCTGTAGAATAAGGCTGACTTAAATAAATCTTCTTTAAAATTCTTCCACTCAATAGGCAATATGCCATCTGCCGTAGTTATGACTTCCACAAGTTCCATAACAAAATCATTTGTTATAGGGTCAATAACCGGAACACCATTAATATCTAATACCTTTTTATAAACTTCTTCTCTCATATTACTGTTTTAATAAATTAACCAATAATCCTCCTGTGTTGATACTTGCGCCCGCAGGAAAAGGTGTTGTTAATGCGCCAAAGCTAAAAGCTCCTAACCTATAATTAGCACCTCTATTTGCCCCTGAAGATGGCAGTAAACAAATAGTAGACTGTTCTCTAAAAACTAAGGTATTTATCTGTGCAGCAAATACTATAAAGTACATTCTATTGGCAGAAAGTAGTGGCAGAGCAGAAGCTAAATTATAGGTTTTTAATCCTGTAGTAGAGCAATCAATATTCCCACTTTCCTCTATTAAAGTACCCGGGTAACCTGCCGCTGTAGACGTATAAATTCCTATCCTGGCATTATTACTAGCTATTCCAGTGGTTACTTCAAAACGAATAGCCGTGACAGTATGGTCTTCTCCTACTATGAAAGGCATGGCTGACATAGCAGCGTTCCAGTAATTTACACTACCTGTAATAACCCCATAGTTCATGAAAGCATCATACCACTGTCCACTAAACCTCGCGCTTGAGATATCAAAAATACTACCTCCGCCACCTACTGCAGCATCTTCAACTGCAACAGATACACACCCCCACTTGGTTGTAACTGAATCATATATTAATCCAATGGTCATAACTTTAGTAGCTACGGTTGTAGTAGGAAG
>Ga0315287_10002044_pt1 | contig 18901 bp, 10 predicted proteins | sample YL17G11_0_MG_FD_205037 | JGI IMG/M metagenome (GOLD analysis project Ga0315287, IMG submission 205037) | Sediment microbial communities from Yellowstone Lake, YNP, Wyoming, USA - YL17G11_0 | ecosystem: Environmental > Aquatic > Freshwater > Lake > Sediment | place: USA: Wyoming | collected...
GAAGTCGTCCACCCAGCGCGAGCCGTTCAGGAACCCGCTGTGGAAGAACTCGAAGTTCTCCCCGTCGTTGGTTATGTCTATCGTTATGTCCTTGATATCGCAGCCGTAATCGTACTCGAGCGCAATGTCCCTAAGTATCGGTGAGACGGACGCCTTCGTGGAGTTCATGAATATCCTGTACCACAGGCCCGGACCCGCTGAGGCGAACTGGAGGTACTGCCCTTTCTGGTTCGTCACATCCGTCCACGTCTGCCCGTTGTTGTTGGACAAAAATACAGTGTAGAGCTCCCCGTTCGACGTGATGTTCCACCAGGGCCTTGCGCCGTAGATGTAGGCATATTGGTTGGGCGCAGGCGCCGTGACCTGTTTGGAGGTCAGCGAGCCGTTGAACCAGTTTTGTTGTAGGAACACGCCAACGGTATCCGCACTTTTTTCCGCCGTGACGGCGTCAGGTTTGCCGTCGTTGTTCATGTCCGCGACCACGATGCCCGTCGGGGCATTGCCTGTCGTGTAGGTGCGCAGGCTGTTGAGCCTGCCGGCGCCGGTCTGGTTGTAGAGTGCGAAGTTGTTGCTGCCGTCGTTGGCCAGCAGCACCTCGTTCTTGCCGTCGGAATTGACATCGCCGATGGCCAGGTGCCTGGGCGAGCTGACGCTAGTTGTGTAGTCGACCTTGGTGCCTATCCCACCGCCAGATGTCTGGCAGAACACGGCCAGGTAGTTCCCGCCATAATCCGTGTAACCGACTACTATATCGGCCTTCCCGTCGTTGTTGACATCGCCGCACTCCAGGGGGAAGGGGTCGGGGTAATTGTAGGCGAACTGGGTATAGAGCTGGTAGGTCCCTACGTTCGCAAGGGTACCGGCGTTGTTCCTTACCACGCCCATGTAGGGGTAATATGAGCTCTGCTCGTGGTAGGTCGCAATTTCATTTCCAGTATAGCTCGAAGTGAGGTCCCCGAAGCTGACGCCGCTCGGATAGTAGTAATACTGGTAGCTCATGACCGTGCCCAGCGTCCCGCCGCTCTGGCCGGGGAACACCCTGAGATAGTATCCGTAATAGTCGGTCGTGATGACATCGTTCAGGCCGTCCTGGGTCACATCCCCTATCCTGACGAAATACGCATACGAGCTGCCGGAGTTTATGGTATAGGAGGTCTTTGAATTGAGGGTGCCGTCCGTCTTCTGGGTGAACACATCGACGTAGCAGGCCCCGTAGTTGCCCGTGCACACGACGACATCCTTCCTGCCGTCGTTGCTGACATCCCCGATGTCGATGTCCCAAGGGCTCGCGCTGGTGCTGTAGGTGGCCTTGTATGTGAGGTTGCCCTTGGTGCCGATATTGTAGACGGTGATGTTGTTGTCGCCCTGGTTGACCACGACGGTCTCGTTGACGCCGTCGCCGGTGACATCGCCGACCGCTACGCCCGTGGGCTTGGAGCCGGCGCCGTATGATATCCTTGCTCCCAGCGGTCCCAGTGTGTTGAGGGTCAGCTGGAGGTTGTCGCCGGTGTCGGTTGCGGTCGTATTGTTGTAGTCGGGCTGGTTCTGGCCGTCGCCGCCCCAGCCGGCGCCGGTGTCGTTGGTATGATTTGCATATGCCTTTCCGGCAAGGAAGCCGCCGGTGACCTTGAATGTCGCATTGACCACCGTGGAATTGGCCAGTATCTTGAAAGCAAGGTTCCAGTCCTCTCCCTTGTCGTTGAACACCATCGCTTTCGTGGAATTGCCGTCCGAAAATGTCGTGAGCTTGCCAATCTCCGCGGAAGTATCCTCGGACATCAGAGGTATTACGCTCAGCGCCACAAGGACCTGCAGGAATACTACACCCAACGTACCCAAAACATTTCTGTTCATTTCACATCACCCCGGCATCCACCATGAATACCGCACGTCACCGCGTATATACCATGTTCAAATATATAACCATAGTGAATCGCCTAGAGCCTTGCTTTGTGCAATTGGGAAAAGCCGAGAAATATAAAGGGAGCCAAAATAAAGAGAGGTGAAGCCCCCTGAAACGGGAGCTTCACGTTCCAATGCTTACTTGCGCCTGCGCATCAGGACGAGCGCCGCTCCGACCGCCGCCATGCCGAACAGGGCCTCGAAGCCCGGCGTCGTCCCGCCGGTCCCTTCCTTGCGCACGGTCACCTTGATGGAACCGCTCGCGCTCAGGCTCCCGTCGCCCAGCGTCATCGTCACGGTGTAGGTCCCCGCCTTCTTGTAGGTGTGCGTCACCTTGTCGCCGGTCAGCTTGGTCCCGTCGCCCATGTCCCAGGCGTAATCCTTCACGGTGTCCCCGTCAGGGTCCCAGGACTTGGACGCATCTATCTTTATGACCTTCCCGACTACAACGCTCATGTCAGTCCCCATCACGACGATGGGCTTCTGGTTGATGCGCACATAGTACGTCGGCTCGTTGTACGAACTCCACACGCCAAGGTCCGTCCTTATGCGGTACCTGAACTGGTACGCATTCCCGCGGTCCCCGGTGAACACGGTGGTTCCCGTGTCCCCTCCGTCGCTGCCGGAATCCGCCCAGTTGCTCCACGTCCCGAGCTCCCCGCGGTAGTACGGCGCCTTGCGCCACTCGAGGTCCCCGTCGACAACATTCGCACCGCCGGCCTGCCCGGCCATAGTCACCGTCATCGCGCCCTCGTTCTGGACGCCGTTCGTGTACGTGACGCTCGCGGAGTTCCCGCCCGCGCTCACGCGTATCCCGTTGGTCGCTGTCCACGGGCCCCAGAGCCCTGCCCCGTTCTTCGCACGGGCGCTCGCATAGTACACCTTGCCCACGGACATGTTCAGGCCCTCTATCTTGAGGTCCGCCTGCGTCGTCGGCGTCACCGGCACTATGTCCGCACCGTCCGAGGTGGTCCCGACGCGGTACTCGTATCCGACAAGGCCGCTGTCCGCATCCGCGAACTTCAGCTTGATGTTGAGCCCTATCGCGCTCGGCGTCTCGTCACCTTCGTCCTCGACGGTCCCCGCGGGCGGGCTCGTGTCGACCCTGGTCTTCGCATCCCCGTCGCTGCCCGGATAGCCCTCAACATTCCCGGCCTTGTCCTTCGCCCTGACCTGGAAGTAGTACGTGGCCCCGTTGGCTCCGGTGAACTCGGCGCTCGTGCTCGCCGTCGCGGTCAGCCAGTCCGTCCACGTGCCGGCCCCGACCTTGACCTGGACATCGTAGCTGGCAATGCCGGAACCGCCGATGCCGTCCGTGCATTCCCACTCGACATTGAACTTCGAGTTGGTCTGCCATTCCGACAATTTCAGCACGGTCGACACCGGCGCCGTCGGGTCGATGGTCGTGCTCGTGTCCCCGTTGCCGCCGCTGTATATCTTCCGGTTCCCGGCTATATCAGAGGCCCTTGCACGGAAGTAGTAGGTGTGTCCGGGCTCCCCTGTGTAGCTCCCGCTCGTGTCCGATGTGCCGGTCTTCCAGTCCGTCCATTGCCCGTCATCCATCTTGAACTGCACATCGTATGAACCGGGCGCAAGCCCCGACCCGGGCTGCGGGTCCGCTCCGTTCCATGTCACGGTGAACGCGTTGCTCGCCGAATAGAGCGGCGATACCGCCGACACTATCGGCGGCTCGCTGTCTATGCTGAAGAACTGCGCCGCCGAATACTCGGACCACAATATCCCGTCGAACGCCCTCACCCTCCAGTAATAGTTCTTTCCGCTCGGGAAGATGTCGTTCCCCGGCGTGAGGTACACCGCGGTCTCGCCGGATTCGTACATGGTCTTGCTCCAGCCCCCGGTGCTGCAGGTCTGCTCGAGGTTCCTTGCCAATGGCGCGAAGTTGCTGTTCTCGGATATCTGCAGCACATAGGTCAGGTTGTCGTCGTCGGCGTCCGTGCTCACGAACCGGAACACCGGCGTCGAGCCCACGTACGCCTTCGGAACGGGCTCCAGCAGCACAGGCGTGAACGACGGCCTGTCGTACTTGATCTGGATGTCGCTGAAAGTCAGCTTGCCCATCCCGCCCCACTTGAAGTATATCGGGATTGTGATGTACCCGTTGACGTCCTTGGCGAACTGGTTCGCCTGGATGTAGTCGTTGAGAACGCCTGAGAAGTCGTCCACCCAGCGCGAGCCGTTCAGGAACCCGCTGTGGAAGAACTCGAAGTTCTCCCCGTCGTTGGTTATGTCTATCGTTATGTCCTTGATATCGCAGCCGTAATCGTACTCGAGCGAGAAATCCCTCAGCACGGGCGACACGGAGGCCACAGTGGAATTCATATTGATCTTGTACCACACGCCGGGGCCGGCTGTCGCGAAATTGAGCCACTGGCCCTTCTGGTTGTTGATGTCCGTCCAGGTCTGGCCGTTGTTGTTCGAGATGTAGACCGTGGCCAGCTGGCCGTTGTTCGTGATGTTCCAGCAGGGCCTTGCGCTGTATACGTTAGCGTACGTATTGGGCGCCGGAGCTGTCACCTGTTTTGATATGAAGGTGCCGTTGAACCAGTTCTTCTGCAGGAACACACCTACGGTATCGGCGCCCTTCTCGGCGGTGACCACGTCCGACTTGCCGTCGTTGTTCATGTCCGCGACCACGATGCCCGTCGGGGCATTGCCTGTCGAGTATGTGCGCAGGCTGTTGAGCCTGCCGGCGCCGGTCTGGTTGTAGAGCGCAAAGTTGTTGCTGCCGTCGTTGGCCAGCAGCACCTCGTTCTTGCCGTCGGAATTGACATCGCCGATGGCCAGGTCCCTGGGGGCGCTCACGCTTGTGGTGTAATCGACCTTGGTGCCGACATCCCCGCCGGACGTCTGGCAGAACACACCGAGGGTATTGCCGTTGTAATCGGTCCATGCGACCACGATGTCGTCCTTGCCGTCGCCGTTCACATCACCGCACTCGACAGGCTGCGGGTCCCAGTAGTTCCACGAGGAGGTTGTGGACCAGAGCTGGCGAGTGCAGTACGCTGTAAGCGATGGGGGGCTCTGCCTGTAGACCTGCAGATTTGGATAGTAGCCGCTCTGCTCGTAATAGACCGCCAATTCCTTGCCGGAATAGCTCGAGACAAGATCCCCGATGCCGACCCCTGTCGGGTTGCACGAGACGCTGTATGCGGTCGAGGTGTTGAGCGTGCCGCCGCTGTTGCCGGCGAAGACCCTGAGGTATCCTGCGGTGTAGTATTGGGCATTGAATTCCGTGGTGATGACGTCGTTGAGGGTGTCGCCCGTGACCTCCGCTATCTTGACGTAGAATGCATAGGCGCTCGAGGAGGACGCCGTGTACGATGTCTTGCTGTTGAGGGTGCCGTCCGTCTTCTGGGTGAACACGTCAAGGTAGCATGTTCCGCCGTTCCCGCCTATGACGACAACATCCTTGCGCCCATCGTTGCTCACGTCGCCTATGGCAAGGTCCCATGGGTTCGAACTTGTGGTGTATGTCGCCTTGTATGTGAGGTTGCCCTTGGTGCCGATATTGTAGACGGTGATGTTGGTGTCGCCCTGGTTGCACACGACGGTCTCGTTGACGCCGTCGCCGGTGACATCGCCGACCGCTACGCCCGTGGGCTTCGAGCCGGCGCCGTACGAGACCCTTGCGTCCAGCGGCCCGAGGGTGTTGAGGGTGAGCTGCAGGTCATCGCCCTGATTGATGGCGGTGGTGTTGTTGTAGTCGGGCTGGTTCTGGCCGTCGCCGCCCCAGCCGGCACCTGTGTCGTTGGTATGATTTACGTAAGCTCTGCCGCCGAGGAAGCCGCCGGTGACCTTGAAGGTCGCATTGCCCACCGTGGAATTGGCCAGGACCTTGAACGCAAGGTTCCAGTCCTCTCCCTTGTCGTTGAACACCATCGCCTTCGTGGAATTGCCGTCCGAAAATGTCGTGAGCTTCCCTGTCTCCGCGGACGTGTCCACCGAAAACAGCGGAATCGCGCTCAGCGCCACGAAGATTTGCAGGAAAACCACACCCATTGTCCCAAATATCCTTTTATTCAAGTCGTTCACCCCGATAATCGCGCCCGATTTTGGCTTGCCATACAACCAAAGAAAATACACATATATAATAATAAGGGGGAATAGGATAGGTTTATATCTGGGAAAATATCGGGGAAATCCCCCGAAAAGGCCCGTAATAAAAGGATATGAACCCAAAAGGGCATGAAGGTCCGCTATGTTCCTCAGACAGATAAAGGAAAGCGCAATGGCCAACATGACATATGTCGTGGCCGAAGGGGAATCTGGCCACGGGGTGGTCATAGACCCTTCCGGGGATGTCATCAGGATAATGAAGGTAATCGAATCGGTAGGCATCAAGGTCGATTATGTCCTGAACACCCACGGCCACTCGGACCACACCTCCGGAAACGGCAGGATAGTGAAGGATACGGGCGCAAAGGTCGCCGCCCACAAGCTGGCGAACGTGAAGAAGGACGTATCGCTCGAGGACGGCCAGATATTGAAGGTGGGCACCCTGTCGATAAAGGTCATCCACACGCCGGGCCATACGAAGGACAGCGTCTGCTTCCTGATAGAAAGCAAGCTCTTCACGGGTGACACCCTCTTCGTGGGAGAATGCGGTCGCACGGACATGCCGGGCGGAGATGCGCCCGCTATGTACGAGAGCCTCTTCAACCGCCTCATGAAGCTCCCCGACGAAATCGAGGTCTTTCCGGGGCACGATTACGGTCCGCGTCCCACGTCAACCATCGGGAACGAGCGCAAGAACAATTACGTCCTCCTGCCGCGCTCGAAGGAGGAGTTCATAGAGTTCATGGCCGAGCCGTGACTCAGTTTTCATCACCGCCTTTCCTGAAGGCCCCCCGGATTTTCTTGGCGAGCCAAAAGATGAAGAACGGCCCCACTATCCAACCGGTGACGAGCAGGTAGAGCGCCTCTGCGCCGAACCTGAGGGCGATGATGCACGTAAGGACGAGCAGCACCCCGATGCACAGCCACAGGATGACCGTGGGAGCGTGGAACTTCAGTTCCTTTTTTTCCGTGCCATGGTCCACCTCTTTTCCGTCCGCAGTATCGGATATCGCCACGAACGCTCGATGAGCATTGCCCCGTTATCATCCTTTCTAAAGAGCGGGGCGTCGGAATGAAAACCGGCGCCCCATTGTCGCTGTTCAGACCGCTTCCTCGGCCTCGCCGGAGCCATGCCCCTGCCCGCCACCGTTGTGGAGGCGGTCCTCGCGCCCCATGAGCTCGAGGGCCATGCCCTCGGCCTTCTTCGCAAGGCTGCGGGCGTGACCGTAGTCGAGCCTGTAGGAGCTTGCTATGGCTTCCGCCAGAACGCGCTCGCAGGCCTGCGTCCGGACCCCTATCGCCCTCGCTGCATCCATGGCCTGCTTGGCGTCATTGATGGCGGTCCGCATCGCGTCCCTGTAGACACCCGCATCATCACCCATCCTCACAGGCATGCGGGGCGCTGCCGCGGACGCGGAGGCGGGAGGCCGGGGCCGGTCCTCGAGACCTTCATCGTCGGGATCTCCGGGCATGACCATTGCCATCCGACCCGTTCCCGCCGGGGCCATTCCCGTACCCATGGCCGCGAATGCCATCGGCATCACAAGGTGGTTCATGTCCACGGGCGGTGTTGTCGGGGTCGGCAAGGATGGCGCCGGGCCCTGGACCGAGGAGACCGCCTGGGGGCGCGCTCCCGACGGCGGGTGCTGCGGGCCCCTGCCCGACATTCCCGGAAGCTGGTCCGGCCGCACCGGCGGAACCATCGGACGCTGTCCCGCCGGACCGGGAGCGGCGCCAAAGTACGCAGGGTGCGGAGGGGGCGCCATGGGCCTCAGGAAGGGATGGGGCTCCGGTGCGCTTGCATAATAGTAGGGTGCGGCCACGGGCGGCTGTGCACCGGGTACCGGATGCGCCACGAGCGCCGAGAAGGGCGGCGGGGGCACTCCGGCGGCCTGGTTCACCATGGGCGGGGGCGATGGCAACATGGCGCCGGGCCAGGGTGCTGGTACGGCGCCCGCGGTCGGAGGTGCGGGCGGCGCCGGATTCGGCGTTCCGGGCTTCGAAGCGCCGGCACCCCCCTTCCGCCTCCGGATGTAAAGGGCGGCGGCGGCCACCGATGCTCCAGAGAAAGCGACAAGGGCCAGCAGCATCGGCCAAGGCAAAGGAAGCCTCCAGGCCTGGGTGGCCGGTGAGGCCGCCGCCACCGTCAGAGTTATCGCTGTCGAATTGACCAGCACCCCGTCCGAGACCTCGAGCGTGAGCGTGTGCAGGCCTTCCTTGAGCCGCACTTCGAGGCTAGCACCCGAACCGACCTCATTTCCGTTGTCCTTCCATGTGAAGGTCAGTTTTTCCGCATCCCCGATATCAGGGTCGTCTGCGGAAGCGCTCAGGAGAATGCGCTCTCCGGCATGCAGCTCGCTGTTCGTTACCGGCGCAAGTATCTTCAGGTTGTGCGGAGCGTCATTCACGTTCTCGACCTCGAGAACTATGTCCATCTCGGCCGACAGACCGGCGGCGTCGCGCACCGTCACCGTGAAGACATGTTCCCCGACATCCGCGTTCGTCGGGGTGAATTTCAGAATTCCCGTGACGGTATCGACCTTTGCGATCTGCAGGTCGCTGCGGAAAGAGAGCACATCGCCCGCGTCCGAGTCCGACGCCTCGAACCTGTGCTCGAACTTCTGGCCCTGGACCGCCTTGAGTTTCCCGACGAGCTTCAGCACAGGTGCGTCGTTCACGTTCTCGACCGTTAGCCTGAGCGTCTGGCAGGCTTTCGCGCCCGATGCGTCCTGGGCGACAAGCAGGAGGAGATGCTCCCCGATATGTTCACTGGCGAACCTGAATTCAATCCGCCCTGTTGAGGGGTTGGCCTCGAGACCGGCGATGTCGCTCTCGACCGAATACTCGAGAGCATCGAAGGCATCCACGTCCGTGGCGCGGACAGTATAATCGAATTCGTCATGCTCCCTCATACTAACGTCCTCGACGGGCGCCATCACGGGCGCGTCGTTGACGTTCTCGACCGTGAGGTTGAACACCCGTGCGCACCTGGCACCGTGAGCGTCCTCGACCATGACCATGATGGCATACAGGCCGACCTCGTCGTTGGTGGGCGTGAAGGATATCCGGCCGGCAGCGCGGTCGACCTCGAACAGGGGCGAATCGTCGGCGAACGAAAGGTCGGACACGGGGCCGTCCACATCGGAAGCGTTGAGCGCAAGCACGAAGACCGTGTCTTCCTTCGCATACTGGTCCAAAACGAACTCGAGGACAGGTGCATCGTTCACCGGCGTGACTGTGATGTTGAGCCCAAGCGTGCCAAAAAGACCTGAGCTGTCCGTGGCCCGGAGCGTGAACGAGCACCTTCCGTACCAGTCCTTCACAACGGACCTTATGCTCACAGTGTGGGCGTCGGTATCCACATCGGCCTGCATGAACGATTCGCGTGGATATCCGGCCACGGAGAACTCGAGCAAGGTGTCCCGGTCGTCCCGGAAGCAGGAGTTCAGGTCGATGACGAGGGGCCGGCTGCTGTCCTCCTCCATCATCAATTTCTCGGGCGGCACGCCCAGTGCCTCGGGCGCCCTGTCGAATTCAAATGCTCCGCCGTCAAGGACGATGGAGCCGGCCGTGGTCGACGAGAACCTGAAAGGGATGTCGACCGTGGTCGCGTTCGGGCCTGCGGCGTCGATGGCGGATTGCATGGCAGGGCCCATCTCGTCCATCCCGACAATCATAGTCCCGTTGAACTTCCCCGTGATGCGGTAATCGACCTTGCCGTCGTTGCCGGCATCCACAGTCACATCCGTGGGCCAGGATGCGGTGGAGCCCAGAACGGTGATTTCCACATAATCGGACTCGAGCATCTGCCCGAAAATGCCGTAGGGTCCCATGACAAGCACATACGCGCGGCCCGCGCTGTCCACATAGTCATCCGCTATCTGGCAGTTGCGGGTGAACACCTGCATAGTCATATCGATATCCTGCGTACCGAACGAACCGAAATTCTCCCAGCGGCCGGAATTCCAGATGTAGGCGTCCACGCCGGAATACAGCATGAGCAGGTCATACCCCATGCCCACCCATCTGACGCTCAGCCCGACGAGCGCGTCCTCGAAGACCCTGAACGAGAACAGGTGATACGGGCATCCGATGCCATAGCCGAGTGTCGCATGCGTTGAATCGTCCTCCGCGGCCACGCTCTGGTAGCTTCCGGACGGAAGGAGCTGCTCCTGGAACGACGTCGGCTTCCCGGTCGGAGGATAGTCCTTGCTCAGCCCCTCGAACGCCACATTGTTCTTGGTGTCCGAGAACGAATATTTGCGCTGCACGGGCGGCGGGATCGCGGGCATGCCCTCGAGCGTCAGGGACGCTGAAAGCAGCAAGGAATTCCCCGGCGCGGAAACACGGAACGACGTGTCAGAGCCGCCGGACGGGAACGTAACCGTCGACCTTGCATTGCCGTTTCCTTCCGCCGCATCTGCGACAATTTCAGGGCCGGCCTGCGGGTCCTGCCCGCAACCGGTCCCGGCCCACCCTGATGTCCCGAGCAGGGCGGGGGTGTTCAACAAAGCTCCAAGCACAAGCATCACGACCAACGGTCTTACAATCGCCATCTTCCATACCTCCGGATTTTTCTCCGGAGGTACCGTGCGTCGGTCCGCGCTTATAAACCCTGGTTGGTACCTACCATTTTTCGGGACTCGAAGGCCAGAACTGAATCATCATCTAGTAGCGAATCGAAACGCGATGCCGGTTCGAGACAGGGCCTTTGCTGGTGAAAATGGGAAATTCGGGAGAACCCCGCACAGGGCGGGGCGAGCGCTCGAGAATCAGAGCATTTTTTCGACCTGCGTCTTGATGTCGGTGTCGACATAGTAGCCGTCGGAATCCGCTCCCCAGGCACACTGGATGGTGAGCGTCCCGCCGGACAGCGATATCTTCTTCTTGTCGGCGGAGTCGACGTTCATGAGCACTATTTTCTTTATGCTCTCCTTGACGGCTTCCTTGCCAAGGTCGTCCCCGCAGATGCCCCGGAACGCGCTGTTGATCCTGTCCATTCCCTGGTATTCCAGGTTCTGGAGCGCAACAAGGTTGTTCTCCATCGAGGGCCAGTCCGGCTCGTATGTGAGCTTCGCTCCGGACATCTCCTGCAGGTCCGCCGTGTATTTCGGGACCACCTCGTCCTTAAGCATCTTCACGAAACGCTTCTCTTCCAATCCCATGCTCATTCCCCCAATCACAAGTCGCGGCCTGAGCCGCTCTCCCGGAATACGCACAGCCGAGTAATAAATCTTGGTGCAGCCGGGGAACGGCCGGCAGCCTCGACAGGCCAACCTCGCAAGGGGGTGACACGCGGGGCGCCTCAGTATCCCTTGCCGCGGGCGATCCTCAGTAGCTCGACATATTCTTCGTAAGGGAACGCAAGGCCGTCCTTCGGAACATCGCGCAGGAACTTTATCTCCTTGATATCGTCGTCCTGGGGCTTGCCCCTGCGCTTGCCGAGCTTGCCGATGAAGAACGCTCCCCTGTCCGATACTATCCTCTCGACCAGGGAGACATCGTAGCCCGTTTCCTCGAGGAACTCGCGCGATGCCGCCTGCTCGGGCGTCTCGCCCTGCAGTATCCCACCGCCGGGCAGCTCCCAGCCCCTCTTGTGATTGAAAACGATGATGAACTTGTTGGGCTTGGGGACCTTCGGGGGCTTGGGCTTCTTCCTGCTCAGGAGCAGAAGGCGCTTTTTACCCTCGGGCCGCTGCTTGCGCTTCAGGAGGGGCTTGCGCTCCCTGAATGCCAGGACCGCAACAAAGCCGGCTCCGGTAGCCGAAGGAGCGCCGGCGAACTGGACCGGCCCGCCCTGCGCCTGGGAGGATGAGTTCTCCATCGCAGCCGGATAACGCCAATGGATTATTCAACCTTTCCGAGAAGCTCACTTGAATTTGTGTCCGCACTGATCGCAGCGCTTCCAGCCCCAGTGGCCAACCTCTTTCGAGGGGCCGCCGCACTGCGGGCACTGGAGGCCGAGCCCCGCTATGGTCAGCTGTTTGACCTCGCCGGGTGCGGTGCCGCTTCCGTCGTATCCCGGACGGTCCACCGTTCCGCTCGTGGTTTGTTGCATCGGTCTCTGGGGCGGAGCCTGGTATCCCGGCGCCGCAGGCAAATGCGCGTAACCGCCATGCTGTTCCTGCGGCCCGGCAGGCTGTCCCGGCTGCATGGGCGGCGGCTGGTAGTTCTGCTGGCCGCCGGCATACTGGTAAGGCTGGTATGGCAGCGGCCGCGGACCGTGCGAGCTCCAGCCGGAGCCCCACGCCGACCCGCCGCTCATGAGGGAGCCGATGAAAATGAGGCCGAAGCCCGCGGCCGCAAGCCCGAATATGCAAGAAACGTTGGCCACATACTGGAGGCTGGGAATTACCGCCAGGAGCGGGATGAAGATGAATGGAACGAGGAAGAGGATGAACCCGATTATGATGATGACCTTGCCGGCCTTCACGGATATCTATTGGCCGGTCTGCTAATAATGTTTGCGCAATTGTTTGCGCCCCTCCTCACCTGACAACCAAAATTGGGGGGGAATGGGGGAGGTGAGGAGGGGCGGTCATCGTCACTTTGGCGGCTCCGGCCGCCTCGCTCTCTGGGGCAGGGGGCCTTCCACGCCCTTCGGCGCCTTCGCGCCCTTCGGCAGCCTCTTTGCCGCATCTTGTGCCACGAGCATCTCCGGGGAGCCCGCCCGGACGCCGGAGGACGGCATCTCTGCGACGGGCTCCTTTTCGGGGGTAACCCACTGGAAGACGGAAGGGTCGCCGTTCGGGTCGAACGGCACGGCGTACATCGGGTTGGGCAGGCGGGATGGGTGGGCGATCCCATCGTCCGAGGGATTCTCGGGGGCTGGCGCCGGGGCAGTGGTCTCCGCGCCGCCGTCGGAGGGCGCTCTCGCGTCCTTCTTGGGGGCGCTCTTGCCCTCGCCGGCCTTCCTGGCGCCCTTCCCCTTCTTGCCCTTCTTCTTGGCGTCCCATACCTCCTTTTTCCTCTGGGGGTGGGTTATGTTCTGGAGCTTCTCGGTGTCCAGCTCGCTCTCGCCCAGCTTCTCGACGAATATCTCGCCGTAAGGGAAGTTCTCCTGCCATATCCTTATCTGCTTCACGAACGCCAGGAACAGTATCGATACGAACGCGGTGAGCCGCTCCTCGTCGCATGGGGAGGCACAGAGCTTCGTGAGGGGTATCTGTCCCGTCAGGGGCTTGATGCGGGCCCAGATGGTGCTGATGTCCTCCTGGAGGTCATCGCGGTGCATCATCCCGTCGACCTTCAGGGCCTTGGTGCGCTCCCAGATGGCGCGCTGCTTCTTGCGCTCCTCGTTGAGCACCTTTTGGAGCTCCGCCTCCTTGCGGGCCTCCTCGAACGCTCCGACGAGCTCGAACAATGTGACGGGCCTGCTCCCGTGGCGGTAGATGCTCTCCTGGAGCGGGGGCTCGGGCTGGGTCAGGACAGCGGTCGTGAAATCGTACGATGGCTCGCTCTGGATCCAGTCCCCGGACGGTGCCCCTGCGTATGAGTCGGGCATCACAGCAGGCGCCTCGACCTTGGGCTGGTTGTTCGCCAGCACCTCGTCGGACTGGAGCTTCATCACGGACCATGCCATGAACATCAGCCTTCCCGCCGTGATGAAATCGACGTCCGTCTCGTGCTTCATCCTCTCCATGTATAGGGTGGAGAACTTCAGCAGGTCGACATCCCACGGGTTCATGTGGTGCTGGATGACCAGCTCGAACGTCAGCGCTATGGACTTGTCGAACGGGTCCCGTATCGGAAGGTGCTCCCCTTCCTTGAGACCCCGGACCAGCTCCATGTACTCACTGATCTTCTGGCCGCTGTCCTCCTCGCTTATTATCGATTTGTAGAACATCAGGTGGTTTATCACCTGTTCCCCGCTATCGTACTCCTCGTACCTTTCCGGACCTATGTATTCCGGGAAGTACGGGCTTTCCTCATCCCCGGGGGGATGCAGTTCGATTCCATTCTTCCTGTCGCCCATCATCTCACCTCATTTCTCCGGGCCCTTCCCGTGCCCGTCATTGTGTATGCTCCCGTCGTCCTTGACGTCCGATAGCCGGACGTTTCCTATTATATCGCTGACGCCGTTGCCCTGCATCGTCACGCCGTAGCGGTGATCGGCCTTCGCCAGCGTCACCTTCCTCAGCGTGATCTGCACGAACTGCGCCAGCTGGGAGTTCTTCTTTATCATCGCGGCCACGTGCTCGGCGTTTATAGCGTCCAGGAACATGTCCACCTCGTCCAGGAGGTAGAACGGAGAGGGCTGGTATCGCTGGATGGAGAATATCAGCGAGAGCGCCGTGAGGCTCTTCTCGCCTCCCGACAGCGACTCCAGGCGCTTCGGCCCCTTGTCCGGGGGCTGGGCCTTGATCAACAGCCCGCCCTCGAACGGGCTTTCCGGGTTCTCCAGCAGCAGTTCCGCCGACCCCCCGCCGGACAGGTCCTTGTAAATCTCCTTGAAGTTCTTGCTTATCGCATCGAACACCTTCAGGAGACCGAATTTCTTCTTCCCGTTCAGCTCCTCCACGAGCTTCATCAGGTTCTCGCGCTGCGTGTTGAGCTGCTCCAGCTCCTTGCCCAGCTCATCGCTCCGGGTCGCCTGCTTGTCGTACTCGTCGATGGCCAGCATGTTCACGGGCTCGAGGGCCTGCATCTGGAGGTCCAGCTCCTTGACGGTGGTCTCAATGTCCAGCAGGGGCGGCAGCTTGGCCTTCCCCTTCAGCTCCATACTCCCTATCTCGGCCATCACCTCGGAAAGCTTGTCCTCGAGAAGCCTCTGCTTCGACCTCAGGGATATCCCCATATCCCCGAGGGTCTGCAGCTTTCCGTTCATCTTCTCGACGGATGACTCGAGGTCCGTCTTGAACTTGAACGCATCGTCGCGCTTGGCCTGGAGGCCCTTTACCTCCTTGGAGGATTTCTCCTCGGCCTCCATGAGCACGTTGAGGGAATCGCTCGACTTCTGGGCAACATCCTTGAACTTCAGGATGGAAGCCTCGGTCTCCTTCTGCTCCTTCAGCGTCGCGGCGACGGCCCTCTTCAGCCCGTCGCGCTTCTCCTCGAGCAGCTTGAGCTTCGCAGCGGAGGTCGCCAGCGCCGAGCCGCGGTCCCGCAGGTCATTCTGGACCTTGATGAGCGCCTCCTGGAGCTTCTTGCCCTTGGCCTGGAACTGCAGGGGCGTCGCCTGCACGAGGGACTTGGCGAGGTCGTCGCGCTGCTTCTTGAGCGCCCCGAGCACGCCGTCCATCTCGGAGAGCTTCTGCTTCGTCCTCTCGATGGCGACGTTCACCTCGTCCCGCTCCTTGAGCCGCGCCTCGCGATCCTTCCTCATCGTGTCGCGGGTCTCGGCGAACTCCTTGCGCTTGAACTCCATCGCCGCTGACTTGACCTCGACCTCGCTCACGGCGCTCCTGGTCTCCGTGACCTCGCGCTCCATCTGGGTGAGCTCGGTCCGCAGCTCGGCGAGCCTCTTGGTGACCTTGTCGGCCGCCTCGACAGCTTCTTTCAGCAGGACGCCGACCTTCTTTTGCTCCGTCGGGGAAGGAGCGCCGAACTTCAGCATCGACTGCTCCGGCGTGCCGCCTATCATCGCCCCGCTCGGCTCGGCGAGGTCGCCGTCGAGGGTGACCAGCCTGACGCCGCCCATCAGCTTCCGGAGCGTGTCCAGGTGCTTGACCACTATCGTATCGCCGAACACGAACCAGAAAGCGGCCTTGTACTCTTCCTTGAACTTTACAAGTTCCATCGCATAACCAAGGGAAGCGGGGTCCTTGACGGACATCAGCGCCTTCCCGCTGGGCCTTCCCTGGAGCATCTTGTTGAGCGGAAGGAATATCGCCCTGCCAATCTTCTTTTGCTTGAGGTAGTTGATGCATGCCGCCGCCGATTCGTCGTTGTCGACGACGATGGACTGCATGCGGCCGCCTGCCGCAACCCCGAGGGCGGCCTCGTATTCCTGCTTCACGGTCGCAAGTTCCGCTATGGTCCCGTGAACTCCCTTGAGCTCGCCCTTGTCGCGCGCATCCAGGACCGCCTCGACCGCGGCGGTGTAGCCCTTCTGCACGTTGGCCACCGCGGTGGCCTCGGCCCTGAGCTGCTCCCAGCGCCGGCGCAGCTCCCGCGCCCTGTCCTCGAGCTCGAGGCTGGCCTTGACCAGCTTCTCCTCTTCCTTCTTCTTCGACTGGTAATCTCCCTGAATGTCCTTGCGGGACGTCGTCGAGCTCTTCGCCTCGGACTTGAGGTTCCGGAGGTCGAAATCGATGTCCTTGACCTGGAATTCGTACTGCTTGATCTTCTCCTCGACCTGGGCGACATCCTGGTTGAGGCGCAGCAGCTTGTCCTCCAGGCGTTCCTTCTCGAGGAGGAGCTTGTGCTGATCGTCATCCTTGGTCTCGATCTCCTTCTTGCCCACCGCGATGTCGCGCTGGAGCTTGAACGCCTTGGAATCCGTCTTTGCCACGCCCTCGTTGAGCGCCTTGAGCTCCCCGCCGGTATCCTGCTCCAAATCACGCAGGTTCGCCATTTCCTCGGATAACGTGTCCTGCTCCTGCTGGAGGGCCGACATGTCCTTCTCGAGGGCCTTGAGCTCGCTCAGCATCCTGGAGCCGGCCTCCTTGAACGTCTTTATCTTCTCGCGGGCGGTGTCGACGCCGTCCTGGGCCCTCATCATCTCGAGCCTGAGCTGCTCTATCTTCTCTCGGAGCTCCTTGGCGTCCTCGCCGCCGGCGTCCGCTATCTTGTTCTCGTAACTCTCGACGTCGGTCTTCGACCTGGCGAGCTTCTTCTGGAGCTCCTCCGTTTCCTGCCCGCGCTTCTCGACGTCCTTCTGTAGCTCCCCGAGCTGCTTGCCTATTAACGCGATCTCATCTTCAACGTCCTGTTTCTTCCGAAACGACATCTGGACCTTCGCATCGTCGCGTTTGTCCTTGAGCCCCTTGTACTTCATGGCCGAGTCGCGCTCGCGCTGGAGCTGGCCCACCTGCCGCTTCACCTCGTCGAGCAGGGTCCCTATGGTCCCCAGGTTCTCCTCGGTCGCATGGCGCTTGTCATCCGCGCGGTCTATGTCCTCGTCGTACTGGGTGATGCCGGCTATCTGGTCGAGCAGACGCCTGCGGTCCAGGTTCGTCATCAGCACGATGCGGTTGATGTCGCCCTGCTGGACCAGGTTGTAGCCCTCGGCGCTTATGCGCGCGTGGGCCAGCAGGTTATCGAATTCGGACATGGACGAGGGCCGCTCGTTGACATAGAAATAACTGTAGTAAGGGTCCCGTGGCTTCTTGGGGACCCCGGGCTCCGCGACGGTCTCCTCGGTCACGGGCACTCCCAGTTCTACCGGCGGCTCGGGCTCGGGCGGCGCCGCCGCCTGGTCCCCTTCGGGCTTCGTCTCGGGAGCCGCACCTGCCGCCTGCGCCGCGGCCGCCGTCTTGCGGGGCCTGACGGGCCCTGTGTGGAGCCGTATCACCCTGGATATCCGGACCTCGTCCTCATCGACCGGGATGATCCTGTCGGTATTGTCGAAGGATAGAACGACGCGGCAGTATCCGGCCGGCTTCTTCTCCTTGCCGCCATCGAATATGAGGTCCGTGAGCTTGCCGGCCCGGATGGCCTTGGAGCTCTTTGGACCGAGCACAAAAAGTATCGCATCGGCTATGTTCGACTTGCCACTTCCGTTCGGGCCCGTTATCGTCGTGTAGCCGGGCAGGAACGGTATGTGTATCTTCCTTCCGAACGACTTGAAGTTCTCTACGTATATGTCCTTAAGGTGCATGGACCGTTCGCTTTCCTATGCCCCTTCCCCGCGGCAGACGCCGCGTGACAGTGATTGTCGAGGGTGGTTTTAAATGTTTCTGAGAGCCGCCAGAGGGAATCGGGGCCGGTTTTTTTCCATTCACGCGTTCTGGGACCCGAGTATCAGCGGATCGCGCGCCCGACCACGCCCCGGCATTTGGCGCAGAAAGATGATTCTTTGAGGTCGCTGTCCGCCAGACTTCTCGAGAGGAACATGACGCAATCGTTGTTCTTGCAGTGCTCGAGCCCGAGCGTGTGCCCGAGCTCGTGGAGGCACTCCTTCACGAGGCGCCGGACGAACTTCTCGCGGTCCCCTGACTGGAACCTCGCCGCGGAGACCATGGCGACCTTCCCGCCCAGCTCCGCCATGCCGCCCGTGAACGTCATCCCGACCTCGTATATGTCCGCGTCCGTGAGCATCAGTATCTTGTCGCTTATCCCGCCGGAGGCCTTGAGCCTCTTCCTCACAACCTCGGCGATGGGAGATATCCTGTACTGGTTCCGGCTCCCGTGGTATGACGCAGGCGGCAACTCTTCGGCGGGGAGAATCTCGACATCCACGCTGCTCTTCCGCATCCCGGCTGCGACGGCATCCAGTTCTTCGCGCGAAAATGCATAGGCGAACCTCGAGGGCTGGCCGGCAAGCCTCTTGAGCCCGGCCGCTGTCACCATTGGATACAGGAGTATCCTGAGCGCCACGGCAGTACATTGAATACATTCATCATTTATTTTCCGGTCGTCTGGATAATCAATTTTAATAACAACTACTGCGCTACTATGGAATCGCATGGCATCCCACCTGATGGCGCGCTCGTTCGCCTACGACCCGCGGAGATTCCAGTGGCTGTCGAGGGTGCACGTCGGAGCCATAGTGGGCCTCGTCATCGCCGCTATAATCATATTGCGCACATCCCCCATATATTTCGCAACGGCGGTTATTCTGCTGATAGGTGCTTTGTCGGTAGTGGTCTCCCTGCTGATAACAGCAGTGCCGCCGATGATAACGAAGCACCGTGTCACGGGCGATGCCGTGATACTGAAACAGGGCGCATTCTTCGAATACCGCGTGCCTTTTACGAACATCAGGTCGATAGCGCAAACAGACGAGGTGCCCTTCAAACCCGGAATCAAGGCGCTCAGA
>Ga0315287_10002045_pt1 | contig 18899 bp, 13 predicted proteins | sample YL17G11_0_MG_FD_205037 | JGI IMG/M metagenome (GOLD analysis project Ga0315287, IMG submission 205037) | Sediment microbial communities from Yellowstone Lake, YNP, Wyoming, USA - YL17G11_0 | ecosystem: Environmental > Aquatic > Freshwater > Lake > Sediment | place: USA: Wyoming | collected...
GGCGGGGGTCTTGTGGGTCGAGGAGTTGTCGACGATCACGTGGACCGTCAGGCCGGCCGGCACGCTCTTGTCGATGAGATTCAGGAAGCGGCGGAACTCCTCGGCGCGGTGACGCTCGGTGAGGTCACTGATCACGCACCCGGAGGCCACGTCGAGGGCGGCGTAGAGGTTGGTCGTGCCGCATCTGCGGTAGTCGTGCGTGGCGCGCGCCGGCGTGCCCGGGAGCAGGGGCAGGATGGGGGCCGTGCGGTCGAGCGCCTGGACCTGCGTCTTCTCGCAGGCGCACAGCACCACGGCCGCCTCGGGCGGGTTCAGGTAGAGGCCGACGATGTCGCGCACCTTCTCGATGAACTGCGGGTCGCTCGAGAGCTTGAAGCTCTCGAGCTGGTGGGGCTTGAGGCCGAAGGCCCGCCAGATGCGGCTGACGGCGCTCTGGCTCATGCCGGTCTGCGCGGCCAGCGAGCGCGTCGACCAGTGGGTCGCGTTCCGCGGCGCCTCCTCCAGGGTCCTCGCGAGCACGCGCTCCACGTCGGCGTCGCTGATCGTGCGCGGCGCCCCCGGACGCGGCTCGTCGTGGAGCCCGTCGAGGCGCCGGGAGGCGAAGCGCGCCCGCCACTTGCCGACCGTCACCTGGTTCACGCCTTCGGCCGCGGCCACCTCCTGGTTCGTCAGCCGCTCCGCGCAGGCCAGCACGATGCGGCAGCGCTGCGCCAGCGCTTGGGCGCTCGTCGGCCTGCGCGCCCAGCGCTCGAGGGTGTCACGCTCGTCGCCGGTGAGCACGAGCTCGGCCTTGGGACGTCCTCGCGTAGCCATGGTCGCCTCCCATCATCGCAGGTACGACGATGAGCGTACAGGCTGTGGTATTATTAAAGCGAACTTATGACTCGGGACACTAGCTCGTCTTGTAGTGGTAGTGCTCCTCGTGATCGATCCGTTCGCCCACCACGACGATGCCGACCTTGCGGCACGGCAATGCATTGAGCTGCTCGCGCGCGTCAGCAAGCGTCTGACGACGCGCCCGGTCGAGATTCACGATCATGAGTAGCCCGTCCACTGATGCCGAGAGTGCCCCTGAGTCGCTGACGCTGAGGATCGGCGGGGTGTCGACCAACACGTAGTCGGCGCCCAAGGCAGTGATCTCTTGGAGGGTTGTAGCAACCCGTCGCGAGGCAACGACCTCACCCGGATCAGGGGGCAAAGGCCCAGACGTAAGGACCCTAAGGTTCCTCGCCCAGCCATCCGCGGGCGTGCCGCTACCGCTGAGCGAGTCTCTTGTCGCCAGCAAGGAGGGGGGAAGCTCCGTCGTCGTCTCCGGCTGGGCAAAGACTTGCAGTGCATCCTTGACCTCAACCCGGCCCAAGGCGACCGATGTAAGGCCCACCGAATTCCGCAGGCGGAACACCCTGTGGATCTGCGGATCCCGCAAATCCGCATCGATGACGATCACCTTTTTGCCCGCTCGCGCAAGGGTGACCGCGAGATTGCATACCGTGACAGTCTTGCCTTCACCTTTGAGGGAACTCGTGACCAACAGAGACGACATCGGTTCATCGATGCTGGCCCAATCTAGGTTTGTGCGAAGCATGCGGAGCGCTTCGCTAAAATGTCCGTCTGGCTCGGTCAGCGCCACCAGCGAGTCCTGCCGCAGCGCGTGGCGAGAGATACGCGGCAGACGTCCCAGAACCGATAGCCCCAGGATGTCCGCCGCTTGACGGTGAGATCGCACACGAGTATCGAGCCTGCCTGCAAGAAACGCGAGCCCTATGCCCGCGATGAGTCCAACACCAAGTCCAAGCGCAGCCGATTTCAAAGGTTTGGGCGAGGCCGGCGAGGAGGGGGGCGTTGCTGGCACAATCACTCGAAAGTCGCCAGTGGCTGTAGCTTCTGCTATCTGGAGGTAGGTCAATTGCTGTGCGAGATCCGCATAGTCAGTGGTCAACTTGGACTGGGCGGACGTGAAGAGCTTCAGTTGATTCTTCACGACCTCCTGCGCGGCCTTGTAGCGCTCCTGCTCCCACTGCTTGCGCAACTCGATCAGAGCCGCCGCATACGCGTTTGCTATAGCAGCCGCAGCGGCGGGCGCCTCGGCCAAGGCCTTGATCTCGACCAGGTTCGACGACGATCCGGTGGCGGAGCTGCTGGTGGGGACATAGACGCCTGCGCTCACCTTGACGCCGGCCGCAGCCTCGGAATCCCTCAGTTGCACCAAGGCGTTGGCACGGACCGTCGGGTCCTCAATCATGTCGATGACGCTCTGAAGTTGGATACTCAACACGTTGGGGTCGGCGACGACGCTTCCACCGGTGAGGTTCGAAACGTCTGAAGCCGGCTGGTACATGAGGCGGGCGGAGGCTTGGTACATCCGCGTCTGGAGATTGGCGACGAGAAACGCAGTGAGCGTGCACACCACGACGACGACAGCGACGAGCCACGCGCGCATCCAGACCAATCGACCGTAATCGCGAAGCGTCAAAGTGCGAAAATCATCGGACGAGGGCAAGTGGCTACTCCATAGTTCTCGATTGTGACTAGCGAATAGTAGCAGACGGACTACCGAAGACTGAGTCGGCCTTCGGCAGCGCTGTCCAGAAACCAGTTGTCCTGGACCGCCAAATCACCCATGCGGAGCAGGGGAACCGACAACCACCCAAGCCCGCGAATGGCATGCGACCTGCCCTCGAGGCACGTAGGGCATGCCGCTGCCGTACGAAACGGCCGGACGCGACTCAGCGCGACAGACGGTCCGCCAGGTCGTGCACCAAGCGATCGCCGGCCGCCCCGTCCCACAGTTCCACGGGCGGCAGAGTCGATTCACTCCTTGTCGGCCTCGCCCGTTCCAGTGTGGTTGCCACTATCGTCTCGACGTCGAAGGGATCCACAAGCACGGCCGTGCCCAATCGCAGTGTCGCCGGCCACTCCGTCGTCGTGCGGAGTGTCACGCACGGCACCCCCAGCCTGGTAGTCTCGGCCTGCACACCGCCAGAGTCGGTCATGACCGCACTCGCCGACCGCATCAGCGCCAGGAAGTCCAAATAGCCCAACGGCTGCACCATTCGCAAAGAGGCTGTCTTGCCGTTCGCGAGACCAAAGCCCCCCATACGCGCACGCGTGCGTGGATGCACAGGGAAGACCACGGGCAGATGCTCGGCGACCTTCGCGAAGGCATCAAGCAGTCGACCAAGCTGGATCGGGTCGTCGACGTTGCTCGGTCTGTGCAGGGTCACCAGGATGAATGGCTCATCCGACGCCAATCTGACCGCCTGCCGCACCGAACCCTCGCGTGCAAGCGCTGCCGGCAGGAGCCGGTCAAGTGTGTCGATCATGGTGTTCCCGACAAACGTGATCCGCTCTGCCGGAATACCTTCACCGAGAAGATTGTCGACCGCCTCAGAACAGGGCGCATAGAGAATGTCCGCCACGTGATCGATTACCACGCGATTGTGTTCCTCCGGCATCTCGCGATCGTAGCTGCGGACCCCAGCCTCGACGTGGGCGACCGGGATGCGCAGCTTCACGCAGGCCAGCGCGGCGGCCATGCTCGAGTTCACGTCACCCGGAACCAGCACCACATCCGGACGCAGCGAGTTGAGCAGGGGCTCGAGTCGCTCCATTACGCGGGCAGTCTGGGTGATGGGCGAAGCCGCGCCCACGCCGAGCGAGTGATCCGGCTCTCGCAAGCCAAGATCCTCGAAGAGGAGATCGCAGAGTTCCCGATCGTAGTGCTGACCAGTGTGGACGAGTAGCTGCGTGAATCGAATCGCTGATCGCGGCTCGGGATCTGCCACTCCGGTCGTTCCGTCGACCCGGAAGGCCACGGTCTGGTTCCAGCGCTCACCGGCGAGTACGATAGGAGCGATCTTCATATAGTTCGGTCGGGCACCGACGATGTGGAGAAGGGTGATGGTGCGCGGGCTGTCCGATGTGCGTTCCCTCATGTTCTGTTCAAGCCTAGCCACCTGGACCTTGTCCAGCAAACGGGTCTGGAAGCGCGCCTCGCGGGAAGGAGTCGGCGCCGACCAGACTCCGCGCTCTGCCGACGCGGTCTCGCTCGAGCCGCCCGGTAGTCGAATGCTTTCGACGCCGGTGTGGGCATCGATGCCCACACGCATCTTGGCGTTTGGACCATGCCCGGCTATTCTCTGAGAAGTGGCCGCGACCGATAGGCAACGCAGGACTGCGCTGGGCAGTTCGCTCGAGACGACCCCGGCTCGCATCAAGGTGGCTGGCACGTTGCCTTTCACGTTGCGAATCGTACTGGTCGCGGTCGTGCTCGCGGTGATTCTCGGTGTGGCTGCGAGCCGACCTGAACTCCGGAACGTCGCGGTCGCTGCCGCGGTCTTCCTCGCGCTGGTCGGCGTCATTCTTGAAGCGCCCGAGTATTCTCTACTTGCGTTCCTGGTGGCCCGACCGGTGGTGGACGCCTATGTCTATACCTCGGTCGGAGGCCTTACCCTCGGCCAAGTCTGGGGGATGGGCCTGCTGGGCACGATTCTCGTCTACTTCGCGGCCCGGCGCCGAGTCGGCCTCCCTTCACCGCTGGCGGCGCTCCTGCTGGCGTACCTCGGTCTAACGCTCGTCCGGCCGGAATTCGGTGTCGCTGTGGATTCAGGCTTCAAGCTGGCATCCTGGCTATTGCTGGCCGTTGCAGTCGAGCGTATTTGCGCGACACGGCACGGACAGAAGGCGATCCTCACAACGATGTGGGTCTCGGCGATCTCCCTGCTCCTCGTTACCATGATCGCTCTGGCCCAAGGGCGCTACGGTGCTGCCTACTACGGACTGAGCGAAACGTCGGGAGGGTACTCGCGGCCTCACGCCCTTGCCTCCCTTGCGGTACTCGTCCTGCCGTTTATCCTAATGTACATCGTCGCGGGACTCAGGGTTCGCCTCTCGGCCCTCGTGGCGTGCCTGCTCGTATTGGGTATCATCGCCTCATTTGTACGTAGTGCGTATTTGGCCGCGCTCGCGGTCCTGGGCGCGTACGTCATGGTCGCCATGCGCATGACTGCAGTTCGCGCCAGGGTGAGCATCCTGGTCATCGGCGGGGTGCTGGTGTTCGCCGCCATCTGGTTCCAGAACAACATTCTGGCGCGGCTGTCCGATCTGCCGATTGTCCATAGTCTGGTCGGCGGCCAACTGGAGCATGGCGGTGGCAGCGGCCGCGTACAGTTCGAGAGGGACCTCCTGGTCGCGGGAACGGACAGCCTCCCTCACATCCTCATCGGCCGGGGAGCGGGAGCCAGCGTGAGAATGCTGAGTCAGACCTACGGCCTAGCCATCTGGTCCCACAACGACTTCCTCGAGTTCTTCATCACCGGAGGACTCGTCCTACTGTGTGCCTATGTGGTGTTCCTCGCGTGGGTCCTCGTCAGCCTCGTTCGGTTGTACCGAGACACGCGCCAATCGCCTGGCGTCCACGTGTGCTCCATCATCATGATCGGCGGCTACGCGGGCTACGTCGTCCTGTCGGTGGCGAACGGGATAGCTCTGGCCGCCGGAGCCGCCGTGATGGCCGTACTCATCGGACTCACTCGGGGCATGCTGCAGACGCCAGGTGACACTGCCCTCGACGTGCACCCCGCCAGTAGGGCCACCCCTGTCGACGAAGCGCCCTCTGCGGTTCCCGACCGTCTGTAGCCGACGAGGGTCCGCTACTGTGCGGAAGCTCACGCCGACCCGCTCCGGCCACGGCAAGACGGACGGAGAGAGGTCATGTATCCTTGTGGCTGCTCCAGTTCGTGCGCACTCCATGACGTGTCGACACAGAGGTGGCGAGGCTGACGCGAACGCAGGCAGATGCTTCATCACGCGACGGAGCCGCCGCGCCAAGCGGATCCCCGCAGGTCATCGTTCTCGGCGTGCCGTTTCGGCCGCTTTCAGCGGCTGGGCTCTTGGCTTGGATGGACTCGCGCATCGCGGAGCACCGCGGCGTCTATGTCTGCGCCGTGAACGCAAGCTCGGTGGTCCAATGCTCGAGGGATCCCCTCCTTCTGCAAGCCTTCACAGAGGCCGATATCAACCTTCCGGACGGCGCGCCGGTAGCCTGGGCAGTCTCGTGGCTGGCCCGCCGTCGACAGCCCCGCCTCGCAGGCCCTTCCGTCATGCTCATGATGCTGGGTCGCGCCCAAATGCGAGGCTATCGAGTGCTGCTGTACGGCTCGACCGATAAGGTCGTGCGACTCCTGCAGAGGAAGGTGGAGGCGCGCTATCCGGGCCTCGCTATCGTCGATTCGATCTCCCCCCCATTTCGACCACTCACCGATCTTGAGGATGCGGGACTCTGCGACCGCATACAACGCGCACGCCCCGACATCGTCTTTGTGGGGCTCGGCGCGCCGAGGCAAGAGATGTGGATGCGAGCGCATCGTGATGCCCTCGATGCGGTCCTCGTGGGCGTCGGAGCCGCATTCGACTTCCATGCCGGCGTGGTACAACGGGCTCCGCTCTCGATGCAGCGGTTGGGGCTCGAGTGGCTCTACCGCCTGCTTCAGGAACCTCGGCGGCTCTGGAGGCGCTATGTAACGACGCTGCCGGTGTTCGTATGGCGCGTAGGTCGCCAACTCGCGTCCGAGCGCATCATTGACTACGCGCCGAAAAGGACCCGATGAAGACCACACACACGAGCAGACGTCTGGACAGGCCCGTGCGCATCGTCTTTCTGGGGCCGTGCGACGCTGTGGGCGGCGCCGTTCCACGCATCGTGCGTGAGCTGTCGAGCGGTCTCACCGAGCGCGGCTGGCTTGTGAGTACGAAGTTCTGGGGGGCGCGATCGCCGTCCGAAGGGCTGGCGCAGAAAGCACTATCCCGTGCTCGGGACGCCCTCCGTGTCGCGGCCGAGGTCAGCGCAGACGGTGCGGATGTCGTTGTGATCCACTCGGGGATGGACTGGAAGACCATCCCACGTGATCTACTGCTGTGCGCTCGCCTGCGACGTCATGTGTCGGCTATCATCCTGCAACCTCACGGAGGACATGCCGAATGGGTGGGCGACGACCGGCCGACGGTGTTTCGCATGCTCTCCAGGGACCTGCTGAGGCTCGTGGACGGAGTCTTCGTTCTGTCGTGGGAAGAGGCGGTGTTGTATGCCAGAGGGGAACCCAAGGTGGCCGTCCGGCGGGTCACCAACCCTTTCGATGCCATAGAGTCTCCGCGGCCCGCGGAGCGAGACGTGCGACGCTCGACCAATCTCCTGTTCGTCGGCAGGGTGGTGGAGACGAAGGGCGTGCTTGACGCGATCGAGGCAATGTCGCTCGCTCCGGGTCAGATCACCCTGACAATCGTCGGCGATGGACCGCTGCTCCCGCGAGCGAGGGCGCTCGCGCTGACTCTCGGTCTTGGAGAACGCGTGCGTTTTGTGGGGCGCGTCGAGGGTAGAGCTCTCCAAGCTCTGTACGCTATGTCTGATGTCCTGGTGCTGCCGACTTATTGGGCAGAAGGCTTCCCCACGGTCCTTGCGGAGGCCATGGCCGCGGGTCTCGGCATCATCACTACTCCAGTACGGGGGACAAGAGACTACCTGGCCGATGAGGTCAACTGCCTCTTCGTTCCGCCGAGACGGCCTGAGCAGATCGCCGCAGCGATCGAGCGTCTGCACGAGCATGAGCAGCTCCTTCGCCAGATGGGCGAGAGCAATCGTCAAGCCGTGCAGCGATTCTCTTCCAACCGGGTCTTCGCTGAGTACGAGGAATCGTTGCTCCAGATATGGCGTGTGGCAAGGGCGCGGCGACGTGACGGGAGGGGTCTTGAGTGATTTTTCTGCGGATCGTGCGGCGAATCACGAGAACACCAAGGGGCTGTTCCTCGTCGGTGCCTATCGCGCAGGCCGTGTCCTCGAGGCGGCCTCTGCCCGTGTCAGCGTCCTCCGTCTGGTGGCATGGCCCTACTCGGTTTGGTACAGGCTTTGCATCGTGTGGCTCTTGGGCGTTGACCTGCCGCTTGCGGTCGAGGCAGGCCCTGGCCTCGTCATCTATCACGGGGTCGGTCTTGTGGTGCACGAGGCATGCGTGCTCGGCGCGCACGTCATCCTGCGACAAGGATGCACGCTCGGCGTCGGCAGATCCCGAGGCCTAGAACTCGTCCCCACCGTGGGCAACGATGTGGATCTGGGCGCGGGCTGCATCGTTCTCGGCGGGATCCACCTCGGTGATGGCTGCAAGATAGGCGCGGGGAGTGTCGTCTTGGACGACGTTCCCGCCGGGGCACTCGTGGCGGGCAATCCTGCACGGGTCATCCGCCTGGAGGACGCCTGAATGGCGACCCCGCTTCCAACGGCCCTGCGTCGCCGGGCCGGCATAAGGCCAGCGCACAATGGGCGCCGTCATGTGGCGGCCACGGAGACGCCATAAGACACCGATCTGGACTGCAACGGAGGAATCATGCGTATCCTCTTCCTGACCTTCTTCTTTCCCCCTTACAACACGATGGGCGCCGTCAGGACGGGCACAACCGCCAAGTACCTGGTCGAACTGGGACATGATGTCAAAGTGATCTCTGCGTACCCCCAAGCATTGTCGGACGATCTCGAGCTGGAGATCCCGCGCCAGCAGGTGACCTACACGCAATGGCTGGGGCGACGGAGCCTCAAGTGGGTCCAGCTCGCCGCGAATGCGGCCGGAGACGGAACCGTGGACGGCCGGCGACTCACCGCCATCGCCAAGAAGCTCTACTGGGAGCTCATGATCCCCGATCAGCAACTGGGCTGGTTTCCCTTCGCACTCCAGGCGGCCAGGTCGGTGATCAGACAGAACCACGTGGACATCATCTTCGCGAGCGGTAGTCCGCTGACCTCGCTGCTCGTCGGGCGGTCGGCGTCGCGCTGTGGTGATCTACCATGGATAGCTGAGCTGCGTGACGCTTGGATGGACCACGCCTACCGCCCGAACTTCCTGTTCCGCGACTACCTGGAACGGCCGCTGGAGCGCAGAACGCTTGCGGACGCCGACGGTATCGTGACCGTCACGGCCCCCTTGGCGGCCGCTCTCCGGAGCACCTACTCCAAGCCTGTGGAGGTCGTCTACAACGGGTACGAGCCTCAAGAAGTGCCACTTCCGCACAGCCCTGACCCCGACCGCCTTGTGGTCCGCCATATGGGCTCGATGTATGACGAGAGGCGAGTGCCGCACGCACTGTTTCGCTGCCTCCGGGAGCGCGATGCTTCGGCGCTCCCCATCGGCGTGGAGTTCTATGGAAGCGACCTGGGGCACGTCCGCAGTGCGTCGTCGGCGGCTGGGGTCGAGAATGCGGTCCGTTGCTGCGGGATGGTTCGCCGGGCTGAGTCCCTACGGCTCCAGAGGGACGCGGATGTCCTCCTGCTCGCCGCGACTCCGTTGGAACGCGACGGCCTGCCCGGCAAACTCTTCGAGTACATGAGCGCCCGTCGTCCGATTCTTCTTGTCGGATGTCCGGACGGCGAGGCCGCCGACCTCGTGCGCTCCACCGGATGCGGCTTCGTCGCTGACGACCTCAGCCAGTTGAAGGCACAGCTGGAGTCCTGGCGGGTGACCAAGTCGACGAGAGGACGGATCCCCGACGGGCCGCCACCGCCGGCGCGATTCACGCGCCTCGAGCAGACGCGCGTGCTGGCGGCATTCTTGGAGACGGTCACGCGACAGCACCGACTGCAACGCGAACGTCGCGCGATGCGGCCTGCGCACGCCCGTGGGTAGCAGCGTCGTCATGGCCCTCGGCCAGAAGGATCGGTCTGGCCCGACGCGCCGACTCACCATCAGCATCATCGTCTGCACGAAGGACAGAGAAGAGGAACTTCACGCGCTCATGCACTCATTGCTCGGGCAGCGCCGGCTGCCCGACGAGCTCGTAATCGTAGACGGTGGAGCGCCGACAGATCTGGAGAGGCGGCTGATTGCGGACATCGAGGCGCATGTGCCGCTCCTGTACGTGCAGACCCCTCCCGGCCTTCCGCTTCAGCGCAACCGAGGTGTCGCGGCAAGTCACGGAGGTGTTCTTCTCTTCCTCGATGATGACGTCGTGCTCGACGAGGACTACATCGACGAGGTCGCAGGGTTCCTCGAGAACGACACGGCAGAGTCGTTCGCTGCAGTCCAGGGCGCAGTCGTGGACTGCCCGCGTCGTCGCGCAGGCCGGCCGATCGAGACTCGAGGCTGGCGCCATGCCGTGGGTCGAGCGATCGAGGACGCCTTCATGTTGTGGAGTACGGGTAATGGGAAGATCAAGCGATCGGGTTTCCCGGCTCGGGCTCACGGTGACCAGCCGTCCAACATCGAGTTCATGTCGGGGTGCTCCATGTGCATGCGCCGGAGCGTGTTCGACGAGGTCGGCTTCGACGAGAAGCTCACGGGCTACGCGTTTATGGAAGACGTGGACATCTGCCGCCAGCTGTTGAGGAGAGGCTACCGCGCGGCATACTGGCCGCGGGCCCGGCTGGAGCACCACTACACGACCGCCTCGCGGACCCCCTCCGCTCGGCTTGGCCGCATGATGGTCCACAACCATCACTACCTGCACTGCAAGTACAGTCAAGGTTCCCCCACAGAACGGCTCGCGTTCTGGTGGTCGTCGATGGGCCTCGTCGTCTACGCGGCAGGCAAGGGCGACTGGCGCATGGCGAGGGGTGTCCTCGACGGCCTGCGGGACGTCGTGAGGCACGCAAACCCTCTCCTGCAAGATGGCCCCTGAGATCGCGACGGCCGTCTGCCCGCCCATAGCCACCCGGAGCGCAGGTTCTTCGGCCAGCCTCGCCAGACTGGGCGCCAAGTTGTCCGAATCGCCTTCGGCGGCGAGGCAGCCCGTGACCCCGTCCTGCAGGACAAAGGGAATGCCGCAATGCCTCGTCGACACGATCGGCAAGCTCGATGCCGTCCGCAAACCGCACTTGGTCGTACACCCACGTCATCGTGAGCGGCAGCCATTCGAACAACGAATTCGCCGCGGTGCATCGCCGATCTAACGGGGGTCTGCCCGGAGCAGCGCGATCGGGCCTGATCAGCTGCACGATTCCAGCACCTGTCTGTACAGCCCGATCTCGTCCGCGCCGAGAAGGCGCGTGTTGTGCCAGAGCAGCGCGAAGGTGCCGGAGTACGTCCTGCACTGGTCGGCCAGCTGCGTGAACACTCCCAGTGCGCTCTCACCATGACCCATCGCCATGTACCAGGGGTCGATCACGCTGGATTCCATGGCGATCAGCGGCCGTTCGGTCAGTCCCAGCGGCTCTGCATGCTCCAGGTCGAAGGTGGAAAACTCATAGCACGTACCACAGCGGAACCCGGCGTGGTCCGCGTAGGCCACGCTGCCGTCATAGTCCAGGCCTACCTCGTCGAGCTGCTTGAAACTGGAGCCGGCGAACCACCGGAGGTAGTGCGCCCGTGAGCCGAGGCGCGCCTGGCGCACGCCCTCTGCGGTCAACGTCGAACGCAGTGTCCGACATTCTCTGCGGAGCGCACCGAGGTCTCCCGCGCTCTCGTAGCTGGCGTGCAGACCGATGGAGTGGCCGCGCGCGCTCATCTGGCGAAGGAGCGCCCGGATGTCGCGGTCGCCGAGCGAGTAGGGCGCCCCGAACGGACCTCCACCTCCCGCCATGACGAAGAAGGTGGCTGCCAAGCCGAAGGCCTCGTCGGCATGCATGACACGATCGAGGTTGAAGTGCGGATCTCCCTGCGCGCCCTTTACGAGCGTGCTGCGAATCGCCCTCAGGCGTCCTGCCGCCAGACTGCGGTCACGCCGCTTGACGAGATCCCCGACGACGCCCTTCAGACCGAGCGTGGCGAGTCTCGTGCGACCGGGCCGATACACGAAGAACGGTGAGTCCACGTCGTGACTCACCCACAGCGAGTAGGTACGACGTGGCCGCCGCAGCCGTGGCCAGAGCTTGTGAAGCGCCGCCCAGAGCACCTCGGCGTACTGATTGACCACCGGAGCTTCCAGGAAGCCCTGCCGGAAAGCGACACTGGCAGACGCCGGGAAGCGGCCGTGCTCGTCTGTCGTCCGAAGGACGGCCTCCTCATACCGTGTCAGCATGAAGAAGGCCCCACCGAACAAGTCCATCGGCACCTCGACCAGCGCATCCGGCTCGAGCGCCGTGCGCTGCAGAGCGGAAGCCATCGCCGGCTTGTAGATGGCCGGGCTGCGGTCGAAGGGCAGGCGCTGACGCTCCAAGAACTCGCGCGGCCGGACCCAGGCCACGGGCTCTCGGGGCAAGCTGCCCGGAGTGAGCCAGAGCGACGGAGGCAGCGCGAAGAGGCCGTCGGGCACGACGACGACGCCACTGGAATCGGCGCACGTGATCGCGGTGTGGTCGAGATCGCCCGGCTGCACGTGCACGGATTGCCCGAGGAACTCCTCCAGGAGCACCCGGATGACGTACCGGCGCTCGGCGAATCGCGTGGGGGGCGTGGTGACGACGAGCCGGGGCGTCAAGGGCTCACGGGCCGACCGGGACCATCCTGCTGCCATTCCGCGTGCCACCTAGCGAGGAGGGGGCCGGCGAGATACGGCTCATCCGTCTCGCGAGTGTTGCCGACCACTCTAGCGGGCGCGCCGGCCACGACCTTCCACACATCCACCGGCTCCGTGACGACACTCCCTACGGCCACGACAGCGCCTTCTCCGCTGTCCGCGCCCGGAAGGATGGTGGCGTGAGGAAAGCACGCTAGGAGAATACTCGCTCGCCCCATTTGACCTCTTTCAGTCGCTCGCAATAGTGAATTGGGCGCAGATGCACATCGCCGTCCCGCCTGTCCGGAGAGCTTCAACCAGACGTTTCGATTCTCAGGGAGGGCAGAACCGACGTGGCTGCGCTCAGAGACGGGACACGGTTCGTCGGACCGACTCCTATACTAGTCCCAAAGTCGCCTCCTCGCAGACGACATGGCGACGCGCTGCCAGCATTTACGCGAACAGCGGCAGTGCCAGTATCATGAGCAACGAACCGACGAATCGAATCGGGGTAGGGCGGCGTGACCCATGTCAAGCGCAAAACAGCACAGATTGAGCGAGAACCGCTTCGAGCCAGTTGAGCCACTCGACTCTCACGGCGCAGACGGTGAAATACGATTGGTTACTGCCCTCCGACACGCACCTCACACCGACTTACGCGTCAATCGCCAGATTTCGACGCCGTCGCCATCTCCGAGTGCGCCACGTCACCCAGCGGGGAGGCCGCCAGAACGAGCCGGTGCGCGGCGCCCATGGTCGGCTCCGACAAGCCAGCGCCCGTCCCCGGGCCGTCGTGGCTAAGAACATCTTCAAGCAGCAGCTCAGATCGTCGTTGGGCGTCGACCAACGGTGGATCCAGCCAATGTTGCTCGCTCGAGTCGGCCGCCCGCACCGGGTACTGCAAGCCGCCACTCCCAGGATAGAACGCAGCGCTGCCCCGTCGGGACCTGGGAATCGTCCAAGGAGGTCTCTGCGCAGGCGGCATCCTCTGAGGCACGGGTCGCCCGAGCGAGTCGATGGCTCCTCAGGGTCGCGCAGCTGAGATGGCCTCGGGCGCCAGACATGACTCAGGTGGCGGGGGCGAGGACTATCTGGCTACTTGGCACCTTGCAGCCGATCTCAGGAAGCGCTCGTTGCGCGGCGGGGTCGCTACCCTAACCGGGCAGTTCGGCCAGTTCGCCGCTCAGCTCATCTCGACCGTCGTGCTCGCCCGCCTGCTCGGACCGTCCGATTTCGGCCTTGTTGCGATGGTCTCAGCCATCACCTGGTTTTTGGCAATCTTCCAAGACCTCGGCTTGTCAACGGCGACGATCCAGAAGCACGAGATCAGCCACGACGAGGTCACCGCACTCTTCTGGGTCAACGTGGCAGTCAGTTTCGCGCTGGCACTCATGGTCGTTGGGCTGGCTCCTGTGCTCGCATTCTTCTACCATCAGCCCCAGCTCATCGGCATCGCAAGGGTCATGTCCCTAGGCTTCATTCTGGGTGGTCTGGGCATCCAGCATCAGGCAATCCTCCAGCGCCAGATGCGCTTCACAACACTGGCTGCAATCAACGTGGCATCGTACTCGGCCGGCGCAGCTGTCGCCGTCGCCATGGCACTTGCGGGCGCTGGCTACTGGGCGCTGGTTGCGCTCCCCTTGGTTCCGAACGGCGCAAGGACGGCGGCCTGGTGGGTCGCCTGCCGGTGGCGACCGGGACGTCTCCGCCGAACGGCCGGACTCCGCGACCTGCTCGCCTTTGGTGGCTACCTCACGGGCTTCAATACAGTCAACTACGTCGCTCGCAACCTCGACAACGTCCTAATCGGCTGGCGCTGGGGGCCGGCCGCGCTCGGCCAATACTCGAGGGCGTACAGCCTTCTGCTGATGCCCCTTCAGCAGATCAGCATTCCAATCTCGAACGTTGCCATCTCAGCGCTAAGTCGACTTCAAGACGACCCAGACCGGTACAGGCGAGCCTATCGCCAGATCCTTGAGAAGCTGACACTACTGACGAGTCCTTTGGTGGCGTTCCTAATCGGCACGTCCGGCTGGGTGATAGCGGTCGTCCTCGGCCCCCAGTGGCAGGAGGCCGCGCGCATCTTCGCGTGGCTAGGGGTAGCCGCGCTCGTCCAGCCGATCGCGGGCACTGCCGGGTGGCTCTTCACGACTCAGCATCGAGGTCGCGAGTTGCTGACGTGGGGCTTCATCGGAGCGGCGATTGCCGTAACTTCTTTCGTCGTCGGCCTGCCGTACGGTCCGGTAGGGGTCGCCGAGGCGTATGCCATGTCAAATGTCCTTGTTTTCACTCCGGCCCTCATCTGGCATGTAGGTCGTCGCGGTCCAGTCTCCTCCCGGGATATCGTGGCAGCGAGCTTGCGTCCATGGCTCTTGGGGCTCGCGGTGCTTGTGGCCATCGCCACACTTCGCTTCTTTCTGCCGGGGCTCCGGCCCGTGCCGGGTCTCGCCCTCGCGGCAGCGGTGTCTGGCACGCTCATGGCAGGCGTACTGGTCTTCTCCAGACTTGGCAGGGAGACAGTTGGCGACATACGCGATCTCTTGGCAGGATGGAAGAAGGGGGCGGCCTAGACCGTGCCAGGTCCTCAGGTGGCGCGACACTCCTCTGTTGACCACTGGCACCGAGGCTGCCGGCCTCGAAGGGCGACGACATTGTTGGGACCGGCCTCGCCGGGCTCCTGGTAGGCACGCCCCGGGTTTCTTCGGCCTTGACCACATTGCCGCACGCATCGGCATGCTCGAGCACTCTGGGCTTGCGCTTGACGTCGCGTTGGTGCTGAGTCCCGCACCCGACCTCCTCGACTACTGAGGGGCGGCTTCCACCTGTCAACTGAAGTCGGGAATGTCCAAAGGCTAGCTACCGACGTGGACGTGCGTCCAGTCGATGTTGCGGCCCGTGTAGCCGCCGCAGTCGAGGAAGTCGAGGGACTTGACGGTGTAGTCCGAGCCCGGGTAGGCGAGGCGACAGAAGTCACGGTCGCTGGCCCGTCTGCCCAAGGTGGTGACGGCGCAGCCGTCCAGGGTCACGGCGCCCAGGGGGTTCTGGTTGCCGAGCGACCAGCCGATGTCACCGGCGGTGGCGCTGCTGGTGGTGCGATAGGTGCAGTCCAGGTAGGTGAGCTGCTGGTTGGCGGGGTCGGCCTGGGGCCAACCGAGGTTGCAGACGAAGAAGCCGCAGTAGCGCGAGTCCTCCACGGTCACGTTCTCGATCAGGGCGTCGTGCCAGCCGTTGACCTCGAGGCCGTTGTCGCCGGAGCCTCTGAAGGTGCAGTTCTTGACGCGCAGGGTGCCGCCGCGGGCCCCGAGGCCCAGCAGTGCGCCGTTGCCCATCCAGGTGCCGCCGCGCACGCCCGAGTCCCAAGTACAGCCGCTGAGGGTGACGTTGTCGATGTCGATGTTCACGTCGGCGGCGTTCTCGGCCCAGCCGCCGAACGCCTGGCCCGCCACGGCGAAGCCGGTGGCGCCGCCGCTGATGTCGACGTTCTCGATGAGGATGTTCTTGATGTAGTCGTTGGTCGGCTCGCCCTTGCCGTAGTGGGCGATCTCGATGGAGATGCCCTTGCGGAAGTCGTCACCCGAGGCCGCCGAGGCGACGTGGGTGACGGTCAGGTCTTTGACGGTGATGTCGTGCACGTTGATGCGCGGCATCCAGTTGCCGTCAATGTAGGTGAAGCCGACCACGTGCTCCCAGCCGCCGATGTTGCCGGCGTCGATGGCGAAGCCCCGCACCGTGAAGTAGGCGAAGGTCTGACGGCCGGGCACCCCGCGCTTCTTGTCGAAGTCGAGGAACCGGGGCACGTTGCCGCTCAGCTTGATCGTCGCGCCGTACCCCGACAGAATGAGCGGCGCTTTGTTCCCGGCCGGCAGCTTCAGGCCGCCGGCGCCGCTCTTCCCCAAGTAGTAGGTGCCCGCCGGGAACACGACCTTGCCACCCGTGATACCACAGGCGTCGATCGCCCGTTGGATGGCGCTGTAGTCGTCGGTGACCCCGTCGCCGACCGCTCCGAAGGCACGGACCGAGTATACGGAGTCGCCACGTGAATGAGCCTGGGCCGGCCAGGACGTCGCCACGGCCAGCACCACGGCAGCCGCAACAAGACCGGCCGCCAGCAGGCTAAGGACGGTACTGTGTCTGCTCACGTTGGGTCTCCTCACGCGGGGGCGAGATGTGGAGACTCGGGCACCCTCCTCCGCCGATTGTGCCACATCAACGGCGGTGAGTCATTCCTCCACCTGGGGGAGACGGCGATACGTGGACGACCATGAGGCCGGGTCGTGCTCTCGCGACGCCCCGTGAAGACCGCTCGAACGGAGGGTGAATCGACGTTGGACTCACCGCTCTTCGGCGCGCGACCGCCACCGAGACCAAGTCCGTTGGCCCGGCCGGCGGAGCCCTCAACGAGCGGCATTCCTGTCCAGGACCACAATTGAGGCTGCTGCAGGGAGCAGTTCTGGCGAACGCCAGCGCTCGGCGGACCATCGCCAGAGCTGCCAGCGACCCATGGTGCTACCTGCCGAAGAGCCCGCCACCTCTGGGCTCTCCGGCAGGCAAGGGTGAGACGAAGAGCCCGAGCCTAGCGGCCGACGTAGCCGTGCGGCCAGTCAGTATTGCTGCTCGTGTAGCCGCCGCAGTCCGCGAACTTGAGCGCGTGCAGGGAGATGGGCGCTACTGCATCTCCGCCGGGCTAAGCGTAACGTCAGACAGCTGATTGGCGCCGCTATTGCCTGCTATGTGGCACCACTGCTCGTTGGCCTCCACGCGTGAGCAGGTGTTGCCGATGGCATTGTTTCCCACCGTCTGGAAGTCCGAGTATACGTTTGCGTGGCCGCTCGGCGAGGTCGGCCAGACGTAGTACTGGAGCTGTACCGCGCCGGCCACGATGTTGTTTCTGACCGTGTTGTAGCCACAGGGTGCCCGGCCGTAGGTCTGGGTGGCGCTGCCGGAGGCGATATCGAGGTTGTCGGTGGACTCGACCTTGAGCGCCCCGGTGAGCACGTGGTTGTTCTCGATGAGGTTCTGGTAGCACATGCCGTAGAGGTTGATCGCCGGCCAACCGCTGCTGGAGGCCGAGACGGTATTGTCGGAGATTACGTTGCGCTTGAAGGTGGCCCCGATGACGACCTTGTCGCCGACCGCTACTCCAGCCGGTGCCGAATCCAAGGAGAAGACGTTGCCGGACTGCGCAACGATGCTGCGCGTACGTCCGTTCAGAGCTCCCGAGATGAACACCACGTCGAAGCCCACGTAGGACGGGAAGGGCAGGTTGGACAGGGTGACGGTCGGGCCGCTGACGGCGCTGACGGTGTCGTACTCACGGCAGGGCATGTCGGCGGCCGAGTTCCCCATCACGTCGAACGTGATGCCCTCCTCGGAGAAGCCTGAGCACGTGTTGCCGCTGATCGTGTTGTCCGTGCTGAGCGAGGCCAGCCCGCCGCCGTTGTAGCTGAGGCGGTAGAGGAAGATGATGCCGGTGATGCCGCCCCTCGTAGTGTTGTTTGTGATCTGGTTGCGGCCACCGCCGCAGACTTGGATATTGCCGCCTTGGCCGCGAGTCGTGTTGAAGGTGTTACCGTCGAGGACATTGGAGGAACCGACGGTTATCATCAGTGCGGCCCAGTTGTTGGGTCCGAAGGTGCAGTCCCGCACTGTGTTGTTGTTTCCCTCGATCACGACGGCGCGGCTGCTGTTCGTGAAGTTGACCCCCACGATTGTGCAGTTGTTGCCAAGCTCCAGCATGCCGCTGGTGGTGTACGTCCCGCCCCCGTTGAAGCTGTAGCCGTCGGGCGGGGTGAGGTCTAGTGTGCCAGCGGTCGGCGTGGGCGCCGGGGTCGGCGTGACGGTCGGCGTGGGCGCCGGGGTCGGCGTGACGGTCGGCGTGGGCGCCGGGGTCGGCGTCACGGTCGGCGTGGGAGTCGGCGTCACACTCGGGGTGGGCGCCGGGGTCGGCGTGACGGTCGGCGTAGGCGTCGGCGCCGGGGTCGGCGTCGGGGTGGGGGCAGGCGTGGGAGTGACGGTCGGCGTAGGCGTCGGCGTTGGGGTCGGCGTGGGGATTGGAACTGGCAAGATCTGCGGCGTGCCGCTGACGACGATCTCGTTGGCCGAGGCCCAGCCGCGGCTGGCCTTGAGGCCCAGGACCGTGACGCGGACGTAGCGCGCCGTCGTCGTGAGAGCGTCCTTCGTCCTGCCTCTCACGGTGTTGTTGCTGCGGTCTAGGACGGTGGCGAAGGCCTGGCCGTCCACGCTGGCCTGGATCTGGTAGCCATAGGCGCGGTTGCCGTACCAGACCACGGCTACTTCGCTCACTGAAGCGGAGTTGCCGAGGTCGACGGTCCAGGATTGCGGGTAGCTGGTCGAGGCGGCCGTCCATCGTGTGGTGATGAGGCCGTCGTTGGCCGCCACGGCTGGGTCGTCGATCTGCTGAGAGCTGCAGGTCACCGGTCGACCGGTTGAGAGCGGCAGCCCGGTGGTCGGGGTCGGCATCGTCGGCG
>Ga0315287_10002046_pt1 | contig 18896 bp, 17 predicted proteins | sample YL17G11_0_MG_FD_205037 | JGI IMG/M metagenome (GOLD analysis project Ga0315287, IMG submission 205037) | Sediment microbial communities from Yellowstone Lake, YNP, Wyoming, USA - YL17G11_0 | ecosystem: Environmental > Aquatic > Freshwater > Lake > Sediment | place: USA: Wyoming | collected...
TCACGATCGATGGCTACAAGTTCGTCTTGGAGGACGGCGGCTGGCTGCTCGTCCGCTTCTCCGGCACCGAGCCGCTGATCCGCGTCTATTGCGAGACGATGCACGGCGACAAGGTGCCGGCGATCTTGCAGGATGGCCTGCGGGTGGCGGGGCTGGCGTGATGGACGAAATGGGAGAAGGGGAGAAGGGGAGAGTGGGGGAACGGGAGAAGGGGCTTCCCCTCTCCCTCTCTCCCTCTCTCCCACTCTCCCACTCTCTGGTAGACACCCACTGCCATCTCGACCTGCGCCAGTTCGACGACGATCGCGAGGCCGTCATCGAGCGCGCACAGGCCGCCGGGGTCGAGATCATCATCAATCCCGCCATCGACCTGGCGTCGTGCCGGCGGGTGCTGGCCCTGGCAGATCGGTATGCGCACGTCTACGCGGCCGTGGGCGTGCATCCGAACGATTGCGGTGAGTTCGATGACGCGGCCCTGGCGGAGCTTCGGGTGCTGGCACAACATCCGAAAGTGATCGCCGTCGGCGAAATCGGGCTCGACTACTACTGGGAGAAGGCACCGCACGATCAGCAGCAGCGCGCTTTGCGTGCGCAACTGGAACTCGCGGGCGAGCTGGGTTTGCCGGTTATCTTGCATAGCCGCAATCACACGGGCGAGGATCGCTCCTGCACGACCGATCTCCTGTGGACAATGGCACAACTGGGGCCTGTGATACGGAAAAGCGGCGAGAATGCTGGTATCATCGGGATCTGGCACGCATTCTCGGGCGATTTTGTGGAGGCGCAGCAGGCCGTAGAACTGGGCATGGCGCTGGGCTTGGGCGGGCCGGTGACATTCCAAAATGCTCGTCAGTTGCACGAATTGGCGCCCCGACTGCGAATCGACCGGCTGGTGCTGGAAACCGATGCGCCCTACCTGGCGCCGCACCCGCACCGCGGCCAGCGCAACGAACCGGCGTACGTCCCGCTGGTGGCAGATAAACTGGCGGCGCTCTGTGGGACGACCGCGCAAGCGATCGCGACTCAGACGACCGCTACTGCTCACACGTGTTTTGAGAGGCTCGCGTGAATACATCAGAGCCCGGTCGCAGATCGGCCACAGCAGTTTCGGCACAGCAATTCGCCGTTCGCCGATTCGCCATTTGCTATTCGCCATTTGCCGTTTGCTCACGATGACCCAAACGCCAAACCTCCTCGATCTGGTACGCGACGACCTGAGCAGGGTTGAAGCGAAGATGCGCACCATCGGCGCCCGCGCGTATGGGCCGATGGCGGAAGCGTTTCTCCTGCTGCTCGGCAGCGGCGGGAAGCGCCTGCGCCCCGCCCTGGCGTTGGCCGCCTACGGCTTCTACGCCGACCGCGCGTCGGAGAAGGCGATCGCGGTGGCGGCTGCCGTGGAGACGCTGCATACTGCCACGCTGGTGCATGACGACCTGATCGACGAGGCGTTGGTGCGGCGCGGCAGCACGACCCTCAATGCGGTCTGGAACAAGGGCGCCACGGTGTTGGCGGGCGATTACATTTTCGCGCGCTCCGCCGGGTTTGCGGCCGAGACGGATAACCTGCCCGTCGTGCAGCTTTTTGCCGAGACGCTGCGCATCATCGTCGAGGGGGAGCTGCGCCAGCTCTTCTCCAGCCGGCAGTGGCAGCAGCCCAAAGACGCGTACTACCCGCGCATCTTCGCTAAGACAGCGTCCCTTTTTGCGGCAGCCACGCGCTCGGGCGCCATCCTCGGCGGAGCGACGCCGGAGCAGGAGCAGGCGCTCTACGACTACGGCCATCACTTCGGCCTCGCCTTCCAGATCGTGGATGATATTCTGGACTATGCGGGCGACGAAGCCACCCTGGGCAAGCCGGTGGGCGGCGATCTACGCCAGGGCATCGTGACCCTGCCGTTCTTCTACTACCTGAGCGCCCAGCCGGATCCCGAGCAGGTCATCGCCAGGCTGGGAGCGGGCGCGGAGGGTGTGGCTGCCACAGTGGCGGCCGTGCGCGCGTCCAGCGCCGTGGAGCAGGCCTTCACCGAAGCGCGCGCCTTTGCCGACCGGGCGAAGGCGGATCTGGCTCCACTTCCGGAGTGCCCGTTCAAGGCCGCGCTGACTGATCTGGCCGACCAGGCCCTGGCGCGCAAAGTCTGAGCCGCGCCAAGCGCTACGCATCTCCGACCGATAGCCGCAGCCGGATCGACGGATGCCGGAAGCGGCCTGCTACTCGCCATCTGCACACACCATGCCCGACGCGCCTTCGCCCGATCTCTCCATCATCATCGTCAGTTGGAACGTGCGCGAGCTGTTGCGCGGGTGCCTGGCGTCACTGACGACAGACGACAGACGATTGACGACAGCAGAGTCGTCGTCCGTCGTCGGTCGTCCGTCGTCCGTCGAGATTGTCGTCATCGACAACGCGTCCTCCGACGGCAGCGCGGCGATGGTCGCTGCCGAGTTCCCGCAGGTGCGGTTGATCGCCAACGCCGATAATCGCGGGTTCACCGGCGGCAACAACCAGGGCATCGCCGTGGCGCAGGGCCGTTATGTCTTCTTCCTCAACCCCGATACGGTTGTCATGGGTGATGCGCTGGCGACGATGGTCGGCACCATGGAGGAGCATCCCGACGTCGGCGTGGTCGGCCCGCAACTGCGCTACGGCGACGGCAGCCTCCAATCATCCCGGCGTCGTTTCCCCACCTTCGGCTCGGCCCTGTTCGAGAGCACGCCGCTCGCCTGGCATTGGCCCGACAACCCCTGGGCGCGCCGTTATCGCATGGAAGACCAGGCGGCAGGGATCAGGAGTCAGAAAGCAGGAGTCGGGGGACAGGATGAGATTGCGGCGGATTTGCTGGATTCCGCAGGGGAAGACGTCGACTGGCTGGTCGGCGCGGCGTTGCTGACGCGGCGCACGGTGCTCGACCAGGTCGGCGGCTTCGACGAGGGGTACTTCATGTACTCCGAGGAGCTGGACTGGTGCCGCCGCGTCAGGCTGGCCGGCTGGCGGGTGGTCTATCTGCCGTCGGCGCAGATCGTGCACTACGAGGGCAAATCGAGCGAGCAGATCGGCGCAGCCCGGCACATCCGCTTCCAGACCAGCAAGGTGCGCTACTTCCGCAAGTTTCACGGGCGGTTAGCCGCGGACGCTTTGCGCGCTTTCTTGTTAGCGGCGTTTGCGGTAGAATGGGCACTCGAAGCCGTCAAATGGCTGCTCGGTTCCAGGCGACCGCTACGGCGCGAACGAATGGCGGCGTATGCGCAGTTGCTGGCGTCGGGATTGCGTTCCGATGGATGACCGACGACCGTCCACCGTCCACCGTCCGTCGTCCATCGTCCGTCGTCTGTCCTCCACCGTCGAGGTCCACCATGCGCATCCTCTTCATCACCGGTGAATACCCCGCCATGCAGGGCGGCGTCGGCGACTACACCCGGCAATTGAGCCAGGCGTTGGGCGCGCTCGGCGTGGATGTCCATGTCCTGACCGATGCGAACGCCGGCGGCGATCACCTGCGCGCACCCATCGGCGCCTATGAGCCGACGGTCTACCCGGAGATCGATGACGCAGGCTGGCAACTGTGGGGACGCACGCTTCACCTCAGCCAACAGCTTCGCCCCGATGTCGTCCACATCCAATACCAGTCGGCGGCCTATGGCCTGCACGCAGCCGTCAACTACCTGCCCTGGCGATTGCGCGTGCTGCCCGGCCGGCCGCGCGTGGCGACGACCTTTCACGACCTGCGCTTCCCCTATCTGTTCCCGAAGGCCGGGCCGTTGCGGTGGCAGACCGTGTTGGCGCTGGCGAAGGGAAGCGACGCCGACGTCATCACAAATCCCGTGGACTGGGTGCGCATGGCGCAGGCCGGCCTCGGCAGTCAGCGCATGTTCGCCATCCCCATCGGCAGCAACATCCACTGCCAGCCACCGCAGAACTACGACCGGGTGCGTCAGCGCGCCCTTTGGGGAGCTGGTCTGGAGACCTGGTTGCTGGCCTATTTCGGCTTCCTCAATCCCGGCAAAGGCGGTGAAGTGCTGATGCGCGCGCTGGCCGGGCTGGTGCGCGCCGACAAACCTGCGCGGCTCCTGATGGTCGGCGGCAAGATCGGTTCCAGCGATCCGACCAACCAGGCCTACCTTGCGCACGTCGAGCAGTTGATCGATGACCTGGGGATCGCGGACCGAGTGCAATGGACCGGCTTCACCGCCAACGATCAGGTCTCTGCGAACCTCCTGGCCGCCGATTGCGCCGTCCTGCCATATCGAGAGGGCGCGTCATTGCGGCATGGCAGCCTGATGGCAGCCCTGGCGCATGGCTTGCCGATCGTCAGCACGCGGCCCCCGGAGAGCGTGGATGAAGCCTCCGGTGTGTTCCCGCTGCTGCGTGACGGCGAGTCGGCGCTGCTGGCGCCGCCGGATGACCCGATCGCCGCGGCCGACGCCGTCACTCGGCTGATGGACGACCCGGCGCTGCGCTCGCGCCTCGCCGAGGGCGCGCTGGCGCTTTCGCGCCACTTCGAGTGGGGCACGATCGCGCAACAGCATGTCGAGATGTATCGGAGATTGGGCGTCTCGTAGCGGCGCCTGCTTCTTCGCTCCATCATCCTTCAACTTCCTTGACAATACTACGCAATGAGGATGAGTATCCATGAATGAAGACCTGTTTGCGGAGTTGCTAACCAGCGTGCGCGAAGGCGGCGCGATTTTGCGCGGCGAACGCGCGCCATCGCGTTCCTTCGAGGTCGATCCCATACAACATCTTCCATGGAAACAAGCCCGTCCACGACTGGCTTCTGTACACCGACCAGATTGATCTTTGCACGCGCTCGATGATGGCACTCGTCTCGCACGCTGAATCAGTGTCACCGACCATGAAGATCAGCACAGGCACGTAAGGATGCGGTCTAACCACTTCATCGAGCGAACAGCTACCGGCAAGCGGCGGCCTACCGCTCATGTCAAACGTTAGGCGGCTTCCGAGTCTCGCATCAATTGCGTTGTAAAGAGCACCTATCCCTATTGCTAAAAAGGAAACTGCCATGCTAAAGGGTCAACAAGTTACCCTCCGGGCCATGACCCGCGATGATCTGGACCTCCTTTGTCAGTTCAACAATGATCTCGAAGTGGAGTTGGCCGGAGGAGGAGATCCACCTCTACCCCAATCTCTCGCGCGGTTACAAGCCGAGTATGAACAGCAGATCAGTAAGGGCGGACGAGATGGCACGAGTTTTGCCATCGAGGCCGATGGTAAGTTTATCGGCGCATGTGCTTTATTCCAATTTGACTCTGTGGCACGTACCTGTGCCCTAGGTATCACGATTGGAGACAAAGCCTACTGGGGACGAGGCTATGGCCGAGACGCAGTGAATTTGCTACTGGAATACGCCTTTGTATTTCAGAATATTCGGCGGGTGTATTTGACGGTAAATGGCAACAATGAGCGGGCAATCCGGGCCTATCAAGGGTGTGGATTTGTCCATGAGGGGCGGCTTCGGGCGCATGTATGGAGTAATGGAGCTTATGTGGACTTATTGTACATGGGGATTTTACGCGACGAGTGGGAAGTGGGGAGACAGAGATCAACATCGGTGTGAAGGCTGACTGAAAGGACTAACCTGCTATGCGAGTACTGTTTATCGGTGGCACCGGCTTCATCAGCACGGCGGTCAGTCGGCAGGCGATCGCCAAAGGATTCGAGCTATATCTGCTCAATCGCGGCTCTCGGCTCGCGCATCTACCCGGGTGCCATGGCTTGACTGCCGACATACACAATCTTGCAGACGCTCGCGCCGCCTTGCAGGACCTGGAGTTTGATGTCGTCGTCGACTGGATTGCCTACACTCCGGATGATATTGAGCGCGACCTGGCGCTTTTCCGTGGCCGGGTCAAGCAGTATGTCTTCATCAGCTCGGCCTCGGCATATCAGAAGCCGCCGGCTCACTATCTCATTACCGAGTCGACGCCGTTGCACAACCCATACTGGGAGTACTCCCGCAACAAGATCGCTTGCGAGGAACGTCTGCTGCACGCGTACCGTGATGAGAGTTTTCCCGTGACAATTGTGCGGCCCTCCTTGACGTATGACCCGAACTTCCCGATTGCCATCGGGGGGTGGGGCTGCTACACCCTGGCCGATCGGATGAAAAGGGGCTTGCCGATCATCGTGCATGGCGATGGCTCATCGCTTTGGGTTGTGACGCATGCGGAGGACTTTGCGCGAGGGTTTCTCGGGCTGCTGGGGAATGGGCGAGCGTTGGGGCACGCCTTTCACATCACCTCCGACGAAGTGCTGACGTGGAACCAGATTTATCAGACCATCGCTGAGGCATTGGGTGTCGAGGCGCAGATCGTGCATATCCCGTCTGACTTCATCGCCCGAGTGGCGCCGCAACAGGCGGGGAGTTTGTTGGGCGACAAGACCTGGAGTGCGGTGTTTGATAACAGCAAGATCAAGACGTTCGTACCCGGCTTCCAGGCCGCCATACCCTTCCGGGAGGGTATCCGTCGGACGCTGGCCTGGTTTGCGGCTGACGAAAGACGTCAGCGCATCGATGAGGCGGTGAACACGGAAATGGATGGCATTCTCCAGGCTTATGCTGCGGCGTCCATGTGAGGGCTACCCAACCCCGCGTGCAACCGGCTTGCTGCGCTGCGCGCCGCCAGCGGCGGCTGAGCCATCCGCTACCCGAAAACCTGCTGCAACCGACATGCTTCGTTCGCTGAGGAAACATGGAACAACGCACGACACTCCACACGCAACGGCTGATTCTGCGGCCGTTTGAGATAGTCGATGCACGCGATGTGCAGCGGCTTGCTGGTGACCATGCCATTGCTGACACGACGCTCAATATTCCCCACCCGTATGAAGACGGCATGGCCGAACAATGGATAGCCACCCACCAACCGCAGTTCGAAGCCGGAGAAGGGCGAGTTTTCGCTATAGCTCTTCGGGCAACTGGGGAGCTTGTCGGCGCCATCGGGCTTGTGATGAACCGCCGCTTCGACCGCGCTGAACTGGGCTACTGGATCGGCCGTCCGTACTGGAACCAAGATTACTGCACGGAGGCAGGACATGCTGTCCTGTGGTACGGGTTCACAGAGTTGAACCTGAACCGTATCCACGCGTATCACCTGAGCCGGAATCCAGCCTCTGGCCGGGTTATGGAAAAGCTTGGTATGACCAGGGAAGGGCTCCTCCGGCAACATGCGAAGAAGTGGGACAAGTACGAAGACCTCGTCGAATACGGCCTCTTGAGACAGGACTGGACCAAATTCAGCGAACAACCGGCTGCCGCCGACACAGACAAGCCGCTCGCCTGAGCCGACCCTCGCGTCAGCGCTCGCGCGCCTCCGCTGCGGGCGGCTCATCCGCCGCCCCGTTGGGCACACGAACTGATCTTCGGAGAAACGCATGGAATCCCTTTATCCCGACTCGACATCTTCGACGAAATCAGCACCAATACCGGTCAGCAGTGCGACCTCTACCGATCAACCGGCCCAGCCAGCCCCTGACCACTCGCAGGTTCCCGGTGTCGTCATCGATCATTCCCCCGCATCTTCGGGCCGGTACATCGGCTCTCCCAGTATAGCAATACTCCCGAACGGAGACTATGTGGCGTCACACGATTTCTTCGACCACGCGCCGGACCAGACAAGGAACGCCGCGTCCACGGTGTTCTCGTCCGCCGACAAAGGCAGGACATGGCGCAAGAGTGCGGACATCACGCCTCTTTTCTGGGGCAAGCTGTTTGTACATCGGGACGCGCTCTATATCCTGGGCACGAGGCACGAATACGGGGATGTGCTGATCCGTCGTTCCGTGGATGGCGGAAGAACGTGGACGGAACCAACCGGCTCAACGACGGGGTTGCTGCGCAAGGGGAAGTATCACTGCGCCCCGTGTCAGACTCTGCTTCGCGATGGCCGCATCTGGCGCTCCATGGAGCTTTTCACCGGAGGAGCCTGGGGCAATTTCTCGGCGCTGGTGATGACCGCACCCGCAGACTCGGATCTGCTGAATGCGGACAGTTGGACATTCAGCGAGTGTCTGCCCATGCAGGCGGGATTCAGTTGGCTGGAGGGGTGCGTCTTGCTGAGTCCAGATGACAAGGTCGTCAACGTTCTCCGGACAAACGGGAACGGGGGCGACCGAGCGGCCATCGTTCATGTCGCGGCCGACGGCAACTCGCTCTCATTCGATCCGGCGGATGATTTCATCGACATGCCCGGTGGCGGAGTGAAATTCACGATTCTCCATGACAAGCCAACATCCCGCTACTGGTCGATCGTCAGCAAACAGACAAACCCCGAAGCGTACCGCAACAATTTGGTGCTGATATCTTCCGGCGACCTACGGGATTGGCGGGTCGAATCACCGCTGCTCTGCCATGCCGACGGCGAGAGACATGCCTGGCAGTACATCGACTGGCAGTTCGATGGGGATGACATCGTTTTCGTCAGCCGTACAGCCTATGATGACGGCCTCGGTGGGGCGTACAACGCACATGATGCGAACTATTTGACATTTCACCGGATTGCCGATTTTCGCAAGCGGATTGCCGGGGCATTTGTAGACTGAGAGGCCTATCGTGCCCAGCAAGCCAGATGCAGACATCGGCAAATAGCCGCGCCTGCATGGTCCCGCTGTCGCCTCAGCCGATCCCCAGACTCAGCGCAATCACCTCCCAGTTGCTCCAGAGATCATAGATGCCGACCCCGACCAACAGCACGCCTCCGACCAGGTTCATCAGCCGCGCTCGTTGAGCAAACTGGCGGGTGATCCAGCGTTGGCTGGCCCCCGACAGGAATGACAGCAGCCAGCAAAGGCAGGCCGAAGCCCAGCCAAAGCCAAAGAAAGGTTGATTCTTCCAAGCCCCACGCCCAGCGCTTTGCGGAATGCGTCCTATCCACCACCCACCGGCCCCGCCTCAGCCAGGAGTTGTTGGAGGACCTGTTCCGCCTTTTCGTAGCCGCCCTCGCCGATCTGGATGTGCCGGATGCGGCCCCGGGCATCCACGAAGTAGGCGGCGGGCCAGTAGCGGTTGCGACAGGGCGTTCCATGTGGCGTATTCGTTGTCCTGCGCCACCGGGTAACCGATCTGGTGCTGCGCAACCGCAGTTTTTGACGTTGACCGTGTCCCGCTCGTAGGAAAACTCGGGCGTGTGCACGCCGATCACCACCAGCCCCTGATCCTTGTACTTCTCATGCCAGCCCGTGACGTAGGGCAGCGTGTTGCGGCAATTGTTAGCAGCCCAGCGTCCAGAAATCGACAAGGACGACCTTCCCACGCAGCGACGCCAGCGTCAGCGGCGCGCTGTTCACCCATTGGCTGATGCCGGCGAACTCGGACGCCGGACCGAGATCCGGCAGGGCGAGCGCCGGTCGCGTCACGGCGGGCTTCACCGCAGTCGGAGCCGCAGACGGTGACGGACTAGCCTGCGGAGACGGCGTGGCCGTCGCCGCGGCCATCGGCGCCACGGTGGGTGCAGCCGGCGGCTCAGGGGTGATAGATGGAGCAGCCGTTGGCCTCATCTCGCCCTGAGGCTGCGCCGTTACAGCGGCGACGGCCGAAGTTGAGACGGCCGGCACTTCTGTCGGCGCATCCCGTGACAGAGATCAAGACCAGGGCCGCCATTGACAGCACATTGCGCATTCATCACCTACACTTTCGTGTTCCGGCAGCTCGTTGCACGGGCTGCCGGTATGGTTTCAGTTTTACGCCGATTCCATTACAATGACGTGGCGAATCTCTTAGCGCGAAGCCTCCTTTAGGACGGAAGTGTTACCGCATGAGCCGCCCCGCCGCGTGTAAGACATTTGTAAGCAGCGTGTGCTATAGATGTTTTGATAGTCTTCTGGACTCGAGGCTGCGCGAAGCCTCCTTTAGGATTAGCCGGTCGCTCTGGTATACCCGCCAAAGGGCTGAAGCCTCCAAACCAGATCGCGAATCCCGAATGTTAGTCTGACCTGCTATGGATTGGGGCAAAGGATGGAACGCAATGAGCGGAACAACGATTCTGCTGGTGGAAGACGAGCCCAGCATCGCGGAGGTGGTCAGCCTCTACCTCACACGCGCCGGCTACCAGGTGACCGCAGCGTGCGATGGCGAGGCCGCCCTGAGCAGCCTGGCCCGCCAATTGCCTGACCTGGTGGTGCTCGATCTCATGCTGCCGAAGGTGAGCGGCCTGGAAATCACGCGCTGGCTGCGTCAGCGCGGCGACACGCCGATCATCATGCTCACGGCGCGCCGCGACGAAGCGGACCGCATCGCCGGCCTGGAGATGGGTGCGGACGATTACGTCGTGAAGCCGTTCAGCCCGCAGGAACTCGTCAGCCGCGTGCGCGCCGTGCTGCGCCGGACGCAAGGGAGCGCTTCGACTCCCGCTGGCGAACAACCGCTCGTTTTCGACCGGCTCACGATTGATCCTCGTACGCGACTGGTGGAAGTTGCCGGCGAGGAGAAGACGCTCACCGCCAAGGAATTCGAGCTGCTCTGGATGCTGGCGCGCCACCCGCGGCAGGTCTTTACGCGCGTTCAGTTGCTCGATCAGGTGTGGGGACTGACCGACTACATCGACCCCGGCACGGTCACCGTGCATGTGCGGCGTCTCCGAGAGAAGATCGAGGCCAACCCTTCCGAGCCGCAGCGCATCCTGACGGTGTGGGGAGTGGGATACCGGTTTGAGCCGTAAAGAGGTCTTGGCATGACTACGGATACTGCATCTCTTCCCCGCCCGCGCACATCCTTGCCTCTGCGCTTCCTCGCAGGGGTCGTGTTGGCGCTGCTGTTCGGGCTGGCATTTTTCTACCTGCTGATGCGGCCGCCGTCCAGCGACCTACGGGCGATGGCGCTCTTCCTCTCGGTCACCGCGGCGATCTCATTGCTGGCCGGCTACGCCGCCTACCGCTTGGGCTGGCTGGCCCGCTCGCCGCGGCTGATGTGGACGCTCATGGGCATCTATGCGCTGGCGGGCGCGCTGACCTTCTTGAACGTGTGGCTGACCGCCCGCTTGATGTTCGCCAGCCAGCACGATCTGCAACTGGCGACCGTCTTGCTGCTCTTCGCGGGCGGCATCGCCGTGTCGCTGGGCTATTTCCTCTCGGCCGAGCTCACCCAACGCATGGAGTCTCTGAACCGGGCCGCCAGCGAGGTCGCGGCGGGCAAGCTCGACACGCGGGTGCGAGTGACCGGCAACGATGAGGTCGCCGCGGTAGCGCGTGCGTTCAACGATATGGCCGTGCAACTCGAGGACGCCGCGCGCAAGCGTCAGGAGGTGGAGCAGTTGCGCCGCGACCTGATCGCGTGGGCAGGCCACGACCTGCGCACGCCGCTCGCCTCGGTGCGCGCGATCGTCGAGGCGCTCGCCGACGGCGTCGTCGAAGACCCCGCCACCACCCAGCGCTATCTGCGCACAGCCCAGCGCGACATCCGTTCGCTGTCGCTGCTCATCGACGACCTGTTCGAGCTGTCGCAGTTGGATGCCGGCGGGCTCCAGCTCTCCCGGCAGCCCAACTCAATGGCGGATCTGATCTCGGACACGATCGAGAGCTTCTCGGCCATGGCCCAGGCCGCCGACGTGACCGTGAGGGGCCGCGCCGAACCGGGCGTCGATCCGGTGATCATGGATGGCCAGAAAATCGGCCGCGTGCTGGCAAACCTGGTCGGAAACGCCATCCAGCACACGCCGGCCGGCGGTAGTGTGACGATCGAAGCGAGGACGACCGGAGCCGAGGTCCGGGTTCAGGTGTGCGACACGGGCGAGGGAATCCCGGCCGCCGATCTGCCGCACGTTTTCGAGCGCTTCTTCCGCGGTGAGAAGTCGCGCAGCCGCGCCACCGGCGGTGCAGGCCTGGGCCTGGCCATCGCCAAAGGCATCGTGGAGGCCCACCGCGGCCGCATCTGGGCCGAGAATGCTGCCGGACACGGCGCCTGTTTCACGTTCGCGCTGCCATCCAGCTAGGCACCACGCTCCTCATGGTACCGCAGGACCCGCTGGTGGATGAGTGCGCCGATCCCGTCGTGTGTCCGAAAGGCGGGCAGATCGGGACGGCGGGGTGGCGACAAGCGCGGAGTGGACCTCATCCGGTGACTGGGCACTTGGTAAATTATGCCGCAGGGGGTAGAATACCGCCATGAAGGGTGTTAGTCCGCAAATGCGGTCGAATACACCGTCAGGCCAGTCACGGCATTCACCGAGAGAGCGTTGTCAGGTCGCGGCCCCATCCTGAGCTTGTCATCTTGAAGACAGCAAAAATCTGTTGCGACGGGAGTGCGCACCTTGGACACGGATCATGAATTCGGCTGGGGCACAAACAAGGCAGCCAAGAATCTCTGGAAGCACAGGGTAGCGTTCGAAGAAGCAGCGAGCGTCTTCGATGACCCCATGTTCATCACCGTGGTTGACGATGACCACTCGGTGGATGAGTAACGCTACATCACCATCGGTGTGTCTAGCCAGCGCCGGTTGTTGATCGTTGCGCACACGGATCGCAAAGGTCAGATTCGGATTATCAGCGCCCGCGAGGCGACGAAGAAAGAGGATCGGTTCTATGCCGAAGCAGAGTAACGCCGACGACTACGAGTTACGGGATGAATATGATCTTGCCAAGATGACAATCGTGGCCAAGGGGCGATACGCGCCAGAAAGACGGGTGGGTAAGAACGTCGTGTTGCTGGCGCCAGATGTGGCGCAAGCATTTCCCACCGATGATGCTGTCAACGAAGCCCTACGGCTGATCTTGCAGATCGCCCGTATCCCCAGCACGCTGCACCGGTAGCTGGAGCTTGAGAACTGTCGGTAACACTCCACACTAGCGTGGAGTGAGCTTGACAAAGCCGAACGCATCGGTAGTGTTGGGGTATGACAAATACATTCCTGCCATCAATGCGTCCCGAGTTAGCACGCGACGAACGTAAAGTAGCCGCCTGGGGCTGAAGGCCGTCCAGCACGCGCCGGCCGGCGGCACGGTGACGATCGAAGCGAGGACGATCGGAGTCGAGGTCCGGGTCCAGGTGTGCGACACGGGCGAGGGAATCCCGTCTACCGATCTGCCGCACGTCTTCGAGCGCTTCTACCGCGGCGAGAAGTCGCGCAGCCGCGCCACCGGCGGTGCGGGCCTGGCCATCGCCAAAGGCATCGTGGAGGCGCACTACGGCCGCATCTGGGCCGAGAATGGTGCCGGACACGGAGCCTGTTTCACGTTCGCGCTGCCGATCCAACCATGATCTATCTGAATGACCTCATCCCGTGATATCGCGACCTGCTCCTTGACGATGCGCCGGAGCGGGTCGCGACCCTCCTGATGGCGACGCACGACGCGCCGGTAAACAAGTACGCCGACTTGATCGTGCGGCTGCAAGACGGGCAGATCATGACCGCGGGGTGAAGTCAAGCGCGGAGTTGACTTCACCTGGCGACCTGGCGACTGGACACTTGATGAATTATGCCACAGGCGGTAGAATGCCACCGTGCAGGTAGTTCGACCGCAAAGGTGGACGAAAACATAGTTAAGCCGCCGCAAGCGACGCGCCGCTTGCGGCGGCTTAACGGGATCGATGCATCGGTTGATGCGGGAAGATTGATGTCGGACTATGAAGGGTTATGAGCCAATTATGAGCTTTGGCGAGGACGTCGCCGAGATGTACCGCGACGTCCAACGCGGCGATGAGATGGCGGCCGTCGCGTTCCTGGAGCAGCTGGCAGGTCGTGGTCCCGCGCTGGAGCTCGCCATCGGCACCGGTCGGATTGCGCTGCCGCTCGCCGCGCGGGGGATCCGCGTCGATGGCGTCGATATCTCACCTGCGATGGTTGCCCAGTTGCGGGCGAAGCCGGGTGGCGAGGAGATCTCCGTCACAGTCGGCGACTTCGCTGATGTGCCGGTGCCGGGCATCTACCGCTTGATTTTCGTGGTGTGGAACACGCTGTTCAACCTGCTGACCCAGGAAGACCAAGTCCGCTGCTTCGAGAACGTCGCTGACCATCTCACCGACGACGGTTCCTTTGTGGTGGAGGCCTATGTGCCTGCCTTTCTTCATCGGTTGCCCAACAATCAATACGTGGACGCGGAAGCCATCCGGGTCGATGAAGTCCGGCTCGATGTGCTTCGCCACGATATGGCGACGCAGATGATCGAGGAGAGCCACGTGTCCCTTTCCCCCGCAGGAGTGCGCCTGAACCCGGTGGTCCAGCGGTACGCATGGCCCAGCGAGCTCGATCTCATGGCGCGCATCGCCGGGCTGCGCCTGAAATACCGTTGGGGCGGCTGGAACCGAGAGCCTTTCAACTCCACCAGCAGCACACACGTTTCCGCCTACGGACGCTGAGCCAATGTGCGGGCGGTCAAGCAACGGCAACCCTCGGTATCCTGGCATGAGCCGCATCGCTGCCCAACACCGGCTTGCACCAAACGCCACTTCGCGGCGCGGGTGGAGCCGTCTGTTAAGCAGCAGGCAGAAGACGCTATGAGAAGGACCTGGGCATTGTGCGGGGTGCCAACCCCGAATCGCCGCGCGTTCGAGGATTGGACGGCCACGCCGGTTTGCGGGTACACTCTCCACCATGATTGACCTTGATGATCTACTCACCGCAACCGGCGGACGCCTGGCTGGCCCGGCCGTCGTCACCTCGTTTTCCTCATTCTGCTACGACTCGCGACTGGTGCAGCCCGGTCAGCTCTTCCTCGCGATCAGGACCGACCGCGCCGACGGGCACGACTACATCGCCGATGCGCTGCGGGGCGGCGCGACCGGGGTCCTGTGCCAGCGGCCCGGGGCGCACCCGCCGCCGCCCTGGACAAGGGCTTCTGCAGTGCGAAGAACCTCGCCGCCTGGGAACAGCGCCCCAGCGAACCCTACATTGCCACCAGCCGCGAGCCGCCGCAGCAGAGCTGGCAAGCGCGCTGCGCCGCTGCGCCGGCGCCCCCGGCCGAGAACGCCCGGCCGCAGGTCAAGATGGCCTACAAGCTGCGGCCCCAGATCGGCCAGGCCATGTATCGGTTGCGCAAATGCACCGTCGAACCCGGCACACCTGCACTTGGCACCGCAGGTGCAAGTGTCGGCCTCAGCAAAGCCGTGCGGGGCTTCCGGCAGTTTTCACTGCGCGGCCTCGACTGGGCCGCTGGCGAAGGGTGCTTGGTCTGTCTGGCCTGCAATCTGAAGCGCCGACACACGTTGTCCATAGCCTAACCGCGCCCCGAACCAAACAAAGTAGCGGTCAACGGGGAAGCTAGCCCATGAAACAGCCTAAAGCGTCTCCATTGTGTAGTGTCCACTAACATTTCGAACACTCAACATAAGGCGCGATACGTCATTTCGGTCGACCTGGGGCGTGTTTTCCTGTCGCCAACGGCCATGTATACGGGAAAACGCCCCGATGGCCCATGGGCGCCACGGCCGGAACTGTTCAAGATGTTCGTGGACAGTACAAAAGCGTCTCCATTGGACTGGTAAACAACGCGCAGCACCCCCCGCCGACCCCTTATACCGCCGCACAGGCGGTCTTTCCGGTCACCGCAAGGGCTATTCTTGTCGGAGACCATGCTCTCTCCGACAGACTGCTAGACTAGACAGTCCCTGCTAAACTTGAAGCTCTCCTCGACCGCCCAGCGTTGGCGATACATGCGGAAGACGTGCAGCGCACTGGCTTCATCGGTGACCGGCCAATCGGTGATCAGCAACCAGGGTTCCAGCTTCGTGCCAAGTAGCCGCACTTCCACCAGCCAGAGTTCCTTCTGCTGCGTTTCGCCAGGTCCTTCCCGCCGCACATTCGTTTCGTAGGTCAGGCGCACTGGGCCGGCCCGCATCGCGGCGGTGACCACTTGTTCCTTCGCTCGCTCTTGCCGCCCCCGCTGGACGACCATGGTCGTTTGGGCGGTGCCCACCAGCCGGAGCCGCTCTTGGGCCTTGTTGAGGTTCCCGCTATGCCACGCGTCGTTGCCAACCCGATATTCGATCAGGCGTTCAGGGTGCTGGACGCGACAGACCAGGCGCTCCTGCTGTTCCCAGACCGTCCGCCACACGGCGGCATCGTCAAAGCCGCTGTCAAGCACCCAACTGACCGTCAGCCGGGCCTTCAAGTCACGCACGGCTTGGCTCACGGTGTGCAGCGCCTGCTGGACTTTAGCCGGCTCACTGATAAAGTCCGCTTCGGTACTACTGAACAGGCGGTGATACAGCACGCCCCGCCGCTGGGGCATGACCCCCAGCACATTCAAGGTCCGATAGCCTGGCACCAAGTCACCATCTAGGGCGCGCACCTGCATCAACGCCGGCATCGCTTGGGCATAGGGCTTGCGCAACTCCGAACCATCGGCAATCAGCCACAACTCATCACCCGTTCCGGGGGCCAACTGCGCAACGCCACGCTGCCGCAACTGGGCCGTCAGATGCTCCGCATCCAACTGCGAACGCTGGGTACTCTCGCCGGTCGCCAGCCGGCTGACCCGTTGCCCACCATCCTGCGCCGCAGCCAACACCGCCGACTGGGCGGCGATCCGTTCGCAAACCAAGCTGCCAGCGCCAATGATGTCTTGCACGACTTCGCCAAAGGTCACCGCCGTCCGCTGATCACCAATCAGTGACCGATAAGCGGCCAGGTAATCTACCAACGGACTCTGCCACTTAGCTTCCCACGTCACAGGCATTCCCATTTGCTCCCTCCGCAGCTGTGGTTGTGAACGCCTCTGTTCTACAGCCGCTCCCCTGGCTTCGCTACTTATGACCGAATGTCAAATCCAAATGGCCGTGGCGCAGGAAGAACCCGCCTGCTGTGCGCCTGTGGCTTCAGGCGGATGCTTCCCCAAGCGATATTTTCGGAGCGGCTCAAGCGACACATCCCGAGACAGTCGCAACAATTCCGAATTAACCAAAACATATTCAAGGTATTGACAAACCATCTACATCATGATATACTCGCGTCCATGATCACTTGCCATCGTGTTGAGGAGCGTTCATCATGACTTCAGTCCTAGTTATCGGCGCCGGCCTCGGTGGCATCGCGGCCGCCGCGCGTCTCGCGCGTGCCGGCTATCAAGTCACCTTGATCGAGAAAAACGCGCGTCCCGGCGGTCGGTGCGACCAGATCGTGCGTGACGGGCACCGTTTCGATGTCGGGCCTACCATCTTCCTGATGCCGGAGGTTTTCGCAGAGACGTACCAGGCGCTTGGCCAACACATAGAGGACCATCTCGATCTGCGCCGCATCAACCCGACCTACCGGATTCGCTTCGACGATGGTTCGCAGATCACCCTGAACGCGGACATCAACCTCATGCAACCGCAGCTCGAGGCGATCGAGCCGGGCAGCTTCAACGGCTATCTCCGTTACCTGGCTGAGGGCAACCTGAACTACAAGCTGTCGCTTGAGAAATTCGTCGGGCGTAACTTCTACAGCTTGTTGGACTACTTCAGCCTCGGCAATCTGCCGCTGATATTCCGCCTCAAGGCGCTGAAGAAGCACTACGACAACATCGGCAACTACTTCACGCATCCGCATCTGAAGGCTGCCTTCACCTTCCAAAACATGTATCTGGGGCTGAGCCCCTACGACGCGCCCGCTACTTTTTCGCTGCTGCAGTATACCGAGCTGGCCGACGGCATCTGGTTCCCGATGGGCGGCATGTATCGGGTGATCGAAAGCCTGACGAGCATCGCCGAGTCGCTCGGCGTCAAGTTCATCTACAACGCGCCGGCGAAGCAGATCGAGGTGTCGGGCGATCGGGCCACCGGCGTCCTCCTGGAGGATGACCGCCGCCTGCCGGCCGATCTGATCGTCGCCAACGCCGATCTGCCGTATGTCTATGACAAGCTGCTGCCCGATCGCGCCGAAGCCGAGCGGATCGACCGTATGAAGTTCACGTGCTCGGCGCTCATGTTCTATTGGGGGGTGGACAAAGTCTATCCGCAGCTTGGCACGCACAACGTCTTCCTCGCCGGCGAATACAAAGCCAGCTTCGACGCCATCTTCAACGATAACAGCCTGCCCGCCGAGCCGAGCCTCTACGTCCACGCCCCGGCACGCGTCGATCCGGCGGCGGCGCCCGCAGGTCAGGACACGTTGATGGTGCTCGTGCCGGTGGGACATCTTGACGGGACGAAAACGCAGGACTGGGAGGCGATGCGGCAGCAGGCGCGCCTGGCCACGCTCGCGCGCCTGGCCGACCTCGGCATCACCGACCTCGAACAGCACCTCAAGTTCGAGATCAGCTATACGGCCGAGGACTGGCAACAGATGTATAATCTTGCCAGGGGTTCGGGGTTCGGTCTCAGCCACAACTTCTGGCAGGTGGGCTATCTGCGACCCCAGAACCGGCATGCACGATATCGCAATCTCTATTTTGCCGGCGCCAGCACCCATCCGGGAACCGGACTGCCGATCGTCTTGCTCTCTGCCAAGCTGACGACGGAGCGCATTGTGAAAGAACAACCGTTGGGGCAGCGACATCCGGCGCCGCTGCCCGGTAAGACTGCAATGGAAGGCGTAAGATGAACGCTGCGCCGCTGTCTTGGGAACACAAGCTGCTCGATTGGGCGCACGAAGGCCTGGAAGTTCAAGTCCCGCACGACCTGCGTGTGGCGGATGAAGCGACGCTGACTGCTGCCTACGCGGCCTGTGAGCAGGTCACGCGGCAGCACAGCCGCACCTTCTCGCTCGCTTCCGGCTTGCTGCCCCCGGACAAGCGTCGCGCCGCGCGCGCCCTGTACGCCTTCTGTCGGACCAGCGACGACTTGATCGACAAAGTCAAGGAAGGCAACCTCGCGAAGCTGGAGGCGTGGCGCTGCTGCGCCCTGTCGCTGTCGCCCGGCGATGATCCCATCGCGCTGGCCTGGACGGATGCGCGACTGCGCTATCGGATCCCGGTGCGCTACGCCGAACAACTGATCGCGGGCGTGGCGCGTGATGTGACCGTCCATCGCTACA
>Ga0315287_10002047_pt1 | contig 18892 bp, 19 predicted proteins | sample YL17G11_0_MG_FD_205037 | JGI IMG/M metagenome (GOLD analysis project Ga0315287, IMG submission 205037) | Sediment microbial communities from Yellowstone Lake, YNP, Wyoming, USA - YL17G11_0 | ecosystem: Environmental > Aquatic > Freshwater > Lake > Sediment | place: USA: Wyoming | collected...
AATATCAAGCAGAAAAAACAAGAAGTTGAAGGATTGTAGTACAGAGAAGTGAATAGCCACAAAGCTACTCTGTCAAGGTTAAAACGATGGATGTCATTGCGAGGGGTGAAACGACGAAGCAATCTCCGAGCTTCGGACGGTTTGAGATTGCCGCGTCGGCCTTCGGCCTCCTCGCAATGACAACTCCTCAGGTTAGTCTTGACGGTGTACTACAAGAGATGAAGCATCGACTGAAGAAAGATGGCATCCTATAAAGTCATATTCAAGTCAGCTAATCGGCGGGGCAAGCCCCACCCTACTATACTTTCGTAGTGTGTAGAGGGCCGGATTCCGCTCCTTCGACCAAGCTCACTTCGACGGTTCGACTAAGTTCACCGCAGGCTTGCCCGCCGCGGCGGGCAAGCTCGGGACCCCCGCCGAGGGGCCTTGCGGGGTTCGCTGGAATGACGAGACTCAGCATTTAGAACTCTTCTTCAGGTGAATCTGAATCACAGTGATATCAGCGGGGGTGATGCCGTTTATTCGGGAGGCTTGCCCGAGCGTACCGGGCCTGAAGGCGGAGAGCTTTTCTTTTGCTTCGGCCCGCAGATGCGGGATGTCGCGGTAATCGAGGTCGGCGGGGATCTTTTTGTCGTCAAGGCTCCGCATACTCATGGCCAGGCGCTGCTGCTTGGCCAGATAGCCCTCATACTTGGCATCTATAACGGCGGCATCGAGCACATTATCGGCCAGCCCCATATTCCTGACCTCAGGATTTTCGTGCAACGTTCCAGCCACAGTATTGCCCGGCTTGCGAAGCTGCTCCCACAGGCTTGTGCCCTGCGAGCGCTCGTTGACGAGATAACTCTTGAGGCTGCGGATGTCATCGAGCTTTTTTTGAAATCCGGCCCATCGTTTCTCGCAGACAAGCCCGACCGATTTGCCGATTTCAGTGAGTCTTCGGTCGGCATTGTCGGCCCGCAGCGCCAGGCGATATTCGGCGCGTGAGGTGAACATCCGGTAAGGCTCGGTAAGACTGCCCAAGAACTCCGCATTGTCCGAGGCGTCGGAGGTGATCCCTTTGGTCATCAGGTCGTCGATCATTACCCCGATATAGGCCTGGTCCCTGCCCAAGACAATCGGCTCTTTGCCTTGCAGCTTCTTCGCTGCGTTTATGCCCGCGATGATGCCCTGGCCCGCGGCCTCTTCGTAACCGCTGGTGCCGTTTATCTGGCCGGCGAGGAACAGGCCCGAAATCTTCTTGGTCTCAAGGCTGCTCTTTAGCTGGATTGGCGGGCAGAAATCGTATTCTATCGCATAGCCGTAATGAACAATGCGGGCGTTTTCCGTTCCGGGCAGGAGCTTTAGTATCTGCTCCTGCACATCCTTGGGCAGGGAAGTGCTTATGCCGTTGCAGTAAATGGTTGTTTGTTTCTCATCCTCCGGCTCCAGGAAGACCTGGTGGCTGTTCTTGCCGGCAAAGCGGACAATCTTTGTCTCTATACTCGGGCAATAGCGCGGGCCGGCGGAAGTAATCTGGCCGGTATAGAGCGGAGCACGGTGGAGATTGTCGCGGATCAGCCGGTGTATCTTCTCGTTAGTGTATGTAATCCAGCAGGGTATCTGCGGCCTGTTGATTCCGTCGGTCATAAATGAGAATGGAACCGGCTCTTCGTCGCCGTATTGGACTTCGAGCTTGGCCAGGTCAACCGTCGCGCCATCAAGCCTGGCGGGAGTGCCGGTTTTGAGCCTCCCAAGCTTTAGCCCGATTCGCTCAAGGCTCGCCGAAAGGTCATTCGCAGCAGGCTCTCCGAGCCGGCCTCCCGGAATCTGTTCCGGTCCCGTGTGCATCAGGCCGCGAAGAAAAGTGCCTGTCGTCAGAATCACAGCCCCGGCGCGGCATGTCGTTCCGTCGCTGCAGCGCACACCGGCCACGCTGTCGGCCTCGGTGATAATCTGCGCGGCGGTTGCCTCGACGATGGTGAGGTTCTCGGTATGTTCGAGGCGGGTACGGAGGTAGTCTTTGTACTTGTACTTGTCGGCCTGCGCTCGGGGCGCCCGAACGGCCGGGCCTTTCGAGCGATTGAGCAGGCGAAACTGGATGCCGGTGGCGTCTATCGCCAGGGCCATCAATCCCCCCAAGGCATCGACCTCACGGACAATCTGCCCCTTGCCCAGGCCGCCGACGGCGGGGTTGCAGCTCATCTTGGCTATCGTGTCTTTGCTGATAGTAACAAGGCACGTCCTGGCCCCGATCTTAGCGGCGGCATACGCGGCCTCCACGCCCGCGTGCCCTCCTCCTACAACAATACAATCAAAATCGTTCGATTTCGTTCTGCCGGACATAGGCAGTCAGTATAGCTGTCCGAGCTTTCTAATCAAGTCTTGACAGTGATGCCATTTCGCCGATACAATGAAATCAAAAGATACCTGGATTGAGATTATGGCTAAAAAGAGCAAAGAACAGTCGTTTGCGCTTTGCATAGAGAACAAGGAATGTGAGGATTCAGCAAGCATGTCGGGTTGCTCGGCAAGTCATTTCCGAATTGGATATAACAAATACGGGCGTGAATTGCTTGATTTTTGAAAAGTCATATGGTATCTTTATAGCAGAGGTGATCAGAAAATGAAAAAAAGCTATCAGTTACCTATTTTAATAGAAAAAGACGAAGATGGTTTTTATGTGGTTGAATGTCCTTTGTTTTCGGGATGCTACAGCCAGGGCAAGACCATAGATGAAGCCCTTAAAAACATTCGAGAGGTAATTGACTTATGTCTCGAAGAAAAAGAAAACAAAGAAGCCCTTAAAAACTTCCATCCGCAGGAATTGAGTTTCCACACACTATCTTATGCCTAAATTACCTATCATTTCCGGCAACCGAGCCATTAAGTGTTTTGAAAAGATAGGTTACCAGGTCATTCGCCAACGAGGCAGCCACGTGCGAATGCGCCACAGAAGTAACGGCACCAAACAGCCGTTAACGATACCCCGCCATAAAGCACTGGGTAAAGGTCTCATACGCAAATTACTGCGTGACGCTGAACACACCATCGAAGAGTTCTTAGAGTTGCTTTAGCGCTGCTTACTCTGTGCGAGTGCGACAGCGGAGGCAATTGCGAAATTTGCGGTATGCGTGATACTGATGCTTATATGCTTGATGCCGAGTCTGTCGGCAATTTCTCTGACCTCGCCGTGCAGCGTGACCTGCGGCTGACCCATACTGTTGTTGAGGACTTCTATATCCGTCCAGGCGATCTTGCCCCGCCAGCCCGTTCCCATCAGCTTTAGGATGGCCTCCTTGGCTGCAAAGCGGCCCGCGAGTTTTTCTATCTCGTTTCTGGTCGATTTGGCATACGCCTGCTCGGCGGGGGTGAAGACCCTCTCGATGAAGCGCTGCCCGTGCCGCTTGGCCATATCTTCTATCCGAGGGCAGTCAACAAGGTCTATCCCGTGCGCCACAATTTCCATCGAAGAATCCCGAAAACCCGCCACTGATGGTCCGTCATTTCGTCTGCGCCGCCGGCTCTTTCACTTCCTTGCTCATCGCATATATCTTGTTTAGGCAGAAGTCTATGAATTCGTCTGTTTCGCCGATCGCCGCCTCACGCAGAAGTCTGTCATTAAGCTTCCTGATGGCCTCGTCTTGACGGTCCGTGAGTATTCGCTCATTCACCTGGCCCTGCACTTTCTCAAGCGGCTCGTAACCCTCCAACTGTTTTTCCTCGAGCTTCATTACGAAAATATGGCCCACCGCTTCGGCAGGTCCTGCGATTTCACCGGGGTTGATCTGCTTGGCCAGCTCGACCAGAGCGGTGTAAGGCTCTGCGAGCGAGTCCGGCTGGACCTCCGGCCACAACCCCCCGAATGTTCGCCTGTGGTCGTGGGAATATTCCTCCGCCAACTTCGCGAAATCTTCTCCGGCCCTGGCCCGCTTTGCCAGCTCCTCACCCAACTTTCTGGCTGCTTCGGCGCGATTCTCGTCGATGTTCTTCACCGGGACTTTCAGAATGTCTATATCAATGAGGCGAAACTTCAGCTTTGCCTCCCTGCGAAACAGCTCGCCCTTGTGTTTCTCATAGTACTCGACGATCTCGCCATACGTGACGGGCCTTTTGTATGATAGTTTCGATGCGACATAAGACTGGGTGATGACGAGCTTTTTGTGCTCGTCCTTGAATTTCTTTCGGTCCATGCCCATTGCTCTGAGTGCTTCGTCTGCTTTGGCCTCGTCGCCTCCGTATTTCAGGACGAACTTTCTCAGCTCCTTCTCCGCCATTGTGTCGAGGGCCTCATTCGCATTTTCTCCAATTTCTCTCTTGGCGTGCTGATAAAGCAGGACCCCGGATATTCTGCCCAGAACCACGTCTCTGAGGCGGCCTTTTGCCAATTCCCTGAATCTGTTCGGGTCGTTGTCATTGGCGACGGGCTTTAGGAGCTCTGCGATGGTTTTCGCATCGCCGTAGCGGTCAGCCGAGGCATTGAGCACCTCGTCGCTGGTTATTGTATCACCGCCCACCACCAGGACGAGGCCGCCGGCCTTCTCCACCGTCTGGATTTTTTCCGTAATTGCTATCTGCTCCAGCTCAGCGTCGGTCAGCGTATGGCTCTTTTCGCCGCAGCCGCCTCCCGAAAAGAGCACCGACAGACCCAAGACCACCAGCAACCACCGGGCCCAATTTCTTTCTCTGTGCATCCTGATTCGACCTCCCGACCCTGGGGACGGATGTTCCTTACTCAAACTGACCAATAGTCAGTTTGAGAATGCAAAAATCAAAGTGAAAAATGCAAAATTACGGAATCCCGACGTTGTCGGGATGACTATTTCAATTATGGTTATGTGTTTCATAACTATTTATCATATAACGTTTTGTGTTGATTCTCGGCAATGAACCGGTCAGTTCGAGTTCCTTACACATTCGAGGGCGCGGCGGCAGCGCCTTTGAGCCCGATTTCTTCGGCGACCTCTCGCATTCCCATTATCGTATCTTCGATGAGGTCGTCCACTTCGACGCCGAGCATCTCGGCGCCTTTTGCGATTACGTCGCGGCTGACGCCCGCCGCGAAGGCCTTGTCCTTCCATTTCTTCTTGACCGATTTGACGCTCAGATCGAGGACGCTCCTGCTCGGTCGCACCAGCGCGGTCGCCGCCACCAGGCCGGTCAGCTCGTCAACAGCATAGAGCACCTTCTCCATGTCGCTTTTCGGCTCAACGTCTGTGCATATACCCCAGCCGTGGGAAACGACCGCCCGGATGTATTCGCTCGGCCAGTTGCGAGAGGTCAGAATCTCCTGCGTTTTACGGCAGTGCCGGTCGGGGAATTGTTCGTAGTCGAGGTCGTGCACAAGGGCGATAACGCCCCATTTTTCCTCGTCCTCTCGGCGCTTGCGGGCGCAGTATCGCATCACGGCCTCGACAGCCAGTGCGTGCTTAATCAATGCTTCGCTCTTGTTGTACTCTTTCAATAGTGAAAGAGCTTCCTGGCGGCTCGGCCTAGACTCAGCCATGACTTTCCCCGTGACAAAATTCGACCTGTCGATTCAGCGTCAACAAAACAAGGGGCGTCCAAATGCCCTCTATTACCTTTTAGACACCCCATTGCAGGTAATCTACCGCCCTACGGCCAGAATTGCAATTGCTATTTTCAGATCCCCCGTGTGCCTCAACCGCCGCTTCGCTGCGACGCGCCGTCCGGCGCCCAGTTGACTATATGCGAGGCGTCTTCCGGCGTGTCGATGGCGATTCCGGGGTCGATTTTCTTATAGAACTGCACCACGAGCCGATATTTCTTGTCGATCCTGTCGTATTTTGAGGTCAGCTCCCGCAACTGTTCCGGCTTGGTGAAGGCCCAGAACGCAAACATGTTCACGTCGTTCTCTATACTACTTTGAGAGTACTTGACCAAGAAGCCTCGGCTCAGAAGCTCATCCGTCTGGGCAAAGATGTCCTCCTGGCCCAACATTTCGACTCCAGTGCCGTTGTATTCCCAGCCGGCCACATTCACCAACTTCCAGGCCTCGTCCGAGAACTCCCCGGCGTAGTTCATCAGAAATATGCTCGACAGCTCCGAGTGCATCTGGCTAAGCAGGAACTGCTCGGTATAGCCTTTGGACTCCCCCTCACTGTTGACGTAGATCGCGCCGTTGCCGTACGCCGCCCCAAAGCCTTTGCCGTAAAACTTCATACCGCTTACCAGGTAAATATCTGCCAGGTTCTTTTTGAGCACTTCCTTAGGGTAGGCGGAGAGAAATTTTTCCACAGCACCGAGGACCCTCGTGATTTCTTCCGGCGGCATTTGCGAGCCTTCCCCGGATATCGGCGGGCGCAGCCATCTCGCAGGGAAGAATGTCGCGGCATTGTATTTGTGCCGGACACTTACGCCGTAATTCCTCTTAATCCTGTCAATCCTCGCTTCAATCGTGTTCGGCTCGTTCACGGCCTCTGCCGCCGCCTTCTCATCCGCCCTCGGCTTTTCAACCTTATCTTCAGCCGCCGGCTCGTTCACGTTTTCCTCGACCTTTGGGTTCGTGGCCTCGTCCGCTTTCACATCCTCGGCCTTCTGCTCAGCCTTCGATTTCTCGATGTCGCCCCCGGGCCGCCCTTCGAATTTTTCTATATCGAAGGTCAAAATTCCTCTGCCGACGCCAGCCGCGTCACCCTGCTTAGCCACCTGAAAGGCGATATACCGCCCGTCGTCGCTGACAACCGGATTTGAGGCCTTGTAGCCCGGGTAGTCGGAGAAGAACGTCATCCGCTGCGTCTTGCCGGTGCCATCCAGGGCCAGCTTGTACAGATCGATATACTGCGTCCCTTTGCCGCAATGTTTGTCACATTCAACCAGGGTATATTTGCCGTCGGGGAAGATGCCTTCCGGCTCATCATACTGACCCGGCGCGTTCGAGTAGTTCACGACCTTGCCGCTTTTGAGATTAACGCCGCAGACCTCGGTGCCCTGATACTCGTAGGCGCTGAATATCAGCTCCTTCTCGTCGGGCGGGCGAAGGTTCTGCGTCTCAAGTCCGGACTCAAACGGCAAACCCTTCTTGTCCAGAACCTTCTTTTTGTTCGCCAGTTTGGGCGTTCCGTCCTCGTACTTTATATCCGCCGACCAGAAAGCCCCGCCCTGCGTCCAGACGATGTGCATGCGCCTGCGCGAGACAGCCGGCCCTTCCGAGCATTTCTCGCCTAAAGGCACAGGCGGCACGGAGAGGTCCTTTTTCAATACCCACAGCTCGGCATTGGCTTCACTGCGGCTGGCCCACGGATTGGCTGCGTCGAACTGCCTTGCGCCCGAAAGTAGAATGTCGCCGTTGCTCAGGTACAGCGCCCGCGTGTAGCCTTCGTGAAAGTAATTATGCGTCATTGGACGGATAATATTGGCCTGGAGCTCGACCTCGTACACGTCGCCGAAGGTCTTCTCGACAAAGAGAATTCGCTTGCCGTCGCCGGACCAGTCGGCGCGCTCGCCGAAGTGCGTTATGCGTTTTATGTGCGGCGGAAGCTCATTTAGGGGCGAGATGCCCTCCTTGCTCTGCGTGCCTCCACGACAATTTGCCGCCAATACTCCCGCCAAAACGGCCAACAAAAGCTTCCTATTCTCACCCTTCATGGCTTTCTTCCTTCGCGAGTATTGCCCTGGGACTTCGTCGGCGGAGTCCTCACTGTCTCTGTACCGCTCATTTGTAGTAACGTCCCAAATCTTCGACTATCGCTCTTTTCAACTCGAGCGGATCAATCAATCCCAGCCGGCGGTAGATAATCTCTCCTCCGGGCTTGATAAGAAGTGTATAAGGAATCCCGCCAAGCGATTCTTCATCCACCGACTCCATCAAAAGGTATTTATCGTCGGATTCGAAGAGATAATTCTTGCAGGATGACTGCTTCTGTTTAAGGAATTTGAGGGCTTTTTCCTTCCTATCGGGAGAGTCCGCGCTGATCGTTATCATTTCAAAGTCCCGCCCTCTGTACATCCGGTTAATCGCGACAAGTTCGTCAAGCTCCAGCACACAGGCCCCGCACCAGGTCGCCCAGACATTGACGAGGCGCAGTTTTCCAGAATCATTCCCGACAAGCTCTTTTATGCCCTTTGCATCTGTCATCTCCAGGGCGACGTTTTCATTGGCCCACTGCTCGAAGGCCTTTTTCACGTATTCTCGTTTGCCGGCCCACTTGATGGAGCAGCCAAAGGTCTTGGTTTTCTCGACGGGGACTTCTCCGCCGGCCAGCAGCGCCTCAATTGCGTTGCGCGTATCACGGGATTTGACCCGTTCAGGCTTCTCGGAATCGTCGATTCGCCCGACAAAACGCAGCTTGCGCTGCTTGTCGAATATGAATACGTGCGGCGTCGAGACCGGACCGTAAGCGAGGGAGACCTTCTGTGTTTCTCCGTCATAAAGATAGGGAAACTTGAATCCTCTCTGCTCTGCGCGGGTCTTCATTTCCTCAAGTGAATCGCTCATGTCGGAGTATCCAAGCTCGTCCAGGCGCACTGCGTTGGGATCGTTCGACGAAATAGCAACCAAAGCAACGCCTTTGTCCTTGTAATCGGCTGCGAGCTGCTTGATCCGCTCTTCGTATGCCTGGGCGGTGGGACAGTGATTGCAGGTGAAAATAACGACGAGAACCTCGGCCTGTGCGAAATCCGCCAGTTTGCAGTTCTTCCCGTCCACGCCGGGAAGATTGAAATCAGGCGCGCTCTGGCCGATCTCCAGCGTCCTGGGCATCTCGGGCGCCGACCTGGCCGAACCCGGCATTAGAAGTATGGCCGCGATTACGACCGAAATGCGTTGACTGCATTTACTCATTTTTTGCCTCCAGTCCATTCGGCACGCCTATTTTACTGTTTCACCGCCCCTATCATACCTACTCCGGCTTACTATTTCAACTTCTCAATTTCCTCGGCCGCGACAAATTCCATGCGCCCGTCACTGAACAATCCACAGCAGCTCCAATGAACTCTGGAGAAGACAAGTCATCCGAACCATGCCTAAAACAGCGGGATTTATATTGACGCGGGTGAGGCAAGGTACGTGGTTGCAGGAAGACGAGCAACCTGTACAGGCGAATGCCAATAGACTCAGCGACGAAGATATTTATTCGGGACGGGCTGGGCGGCGGAGGTCGGTTGCACAGTAGATCAACATTCCTGCGAGGAGCACGGCTTCGAGGAGGCACAGGGCCTTGGGCATGACGTTCCAGGCGTAGGATACGGTTTTGTAGATCAGGAATGCGCAGACGGCGCAGAAGATGATTGTGGTGACAGGGTAGCCTGTGACGCGATAGGGGCGTTCGACGGCGGGCTCCTTGCGGCGCAGGACGATGACGCTCAGGCTGGTTGCGAAGTAGAAGGCGTAAACCGGCGCGGCGGTGTATAAGAGGGTATCGACGAAGTTGCCGAGGATGAGTATCAGGCCGACGGCGATGGCGCCCTGGGTGAGGAGCGCCCAGGCGGGGGTGCCGGTTCCTGCGTGCCATTTGCCGAGGAGCTTGAAGGCTTGATGTTCTTCGCCGAGGGCATAAGAGATACGGGCGCCGGTGAAGATCAGGCCGCTGACGGCGCCGAGGGCGGAGATGCATACGAGGGCGCCGATGAGGTTGCCGCCGATTTTGGGGAAGGCGGTGGAGACGGCGGCGGCGGCGACAGCTTCGGAGTTAGCCAGGCCGGAATAGCCCAATGTGTAGAGGAAGGCGCCGTTGACCAACAGATAAAGAACCGTTACGACGACGGCGCCGAGGACCAGAGCTCGGACGATGTTGCGGCGTGGTTCTTTGACCTCGGCGGCGACATAAGCCATTTCATTCCAGCCGCCGTAGGTGAACAAGACGAAGACGAGGGCCAGAGCAAGAGGGAAGTGCTCGACGGCTTGAGGCGTTTTTGGGGCGCCTTGCGGTCCAAAGAGGGCAACGCCGACGATGGCGAGGAGTCCGAGGGCCTTGACGGTGGTCAGGATGTTCTGGGTCCATTTGCCTTCCTTGACGCCGAGGATATTAATTGCCGTGAGGACGACTACTGCTGCGGTTGCGTAGAGGCGCTGGTCATAGTCGGCCAGGGGGGCGTAGATTGTGCGGACGTAGGTTGCGAAAGCGAAGGCCATAACCGCGATGTCGCCGGGGCGAATGATAGCGAGCTGGCCCCAGCCGAAGAGGAAGCCGGCCCATGGGCCGTAAGCACGGCTCAGATAGACGTAGTCACCGCCTTCTCGCGGGTAGGCGGTGGCAAGCTCGGCGTACCCCAGCGCTCCGAACAGCGAGATCAAACCTCCGGCGACCCAGATTGCCAGGACGCCCCACCAGCAACCAGCCCCTTTGGCAATGTTCGGCGCCATCTGGTAGATGCCGGCGCCGATAATGATGCCGACGATTATGGATGTTGAATCGAAGAGTGACAGTTCTCTCTTGGGGGCTATTCGCATTACGGGTTTCACCGAATTCGGCGCCTCAGGTGCACGGATTTATGGGCGACGCGGTATCTCGCCTCTGCTGATTGGGTCGTCGATTGGGGGACGGTTTGGGTCGTCGGGCGGGGAGTTAGGGGCGGAAGGGCCTGCGGGCGGGCCGAACGAGCCGGGACCTCTGCGGAAGCGGTCCGACATTGGGCCGTCGCCGAAGCCGTCCCAGGGACGATTGGGGTCTCCAGGGCGGCGTGGCGGGCCGAAGAACTCAGGATCACCGCGCGGGCCGTTCGGATCATCCGGACGGCGGCCGGGGCCGCCACGGAAGCGATCCGGCATCGGACCTCGGTCGAAGCCGCCGCGCGGCGGGCGATTCGCATCGTCAGGGCCGCCGGGGTAACGATTCGCGTCGCCCGGACCTCTTCGGCGGCCCGGCCCTTCTTCCCCGGGGCGTCCGCCTCCGCGGCGCCAGCCCTCGCGGAATCGATTCTGAAAGTCCTCGAGCTCCCGCTGCCACTTCTGTCTCTGGTCGTCGGTCAAGGCGGCGGAGATTTGCTCGTTCATTTGCTTGATCTGCACATCTATTATGGGTTTAGCCTCTTCCTGGATTTTGTGGAGCGCGTCAAAAGTCGTCTTGAGAATCTGGTCGATTTTCTCCTTCTGTTCCGGGGCAAGAACCAACATGCGCTCGAGACGCCCTGCCACCATTAGAGCGGCGAATGCCGGGTCAGGGCCGGGAAACGGCTTGGGACGGGGTATGAAGATGACGGCACAAGCGGCGCCGATGGCGACGCCGGCGATGAGGATCACAAGGCCGAACAGGGCCATTCGCTTGCGATGCACCTTCTGCAGGTGGTCGGGCGTCGGACTATGGGTTGTTTCGGTCAAGCTCATTGTATCACCCAGGAAACTGCCTGTGACAGCTCGTACAATGGATACACCCACGCCTGATACACAATGATCGCAGCTACAACGACCGGCACAGCGACGGCCGAGGAGAACGCGGCGAGCCACATCAGGGACCTCTCGGAAACCGGCTCGAACAGTGTCTGCTCGGCGGTAAGGATGTCGATGACTCGGCCTGCGACGTCCACGCTGGGGGCATGTTCGCTGCGTGCACGGGCTATGAGTGCTTCGAATTTACTTTTGTTGTTCATTCTTCTGCCTCCTCTGCGGTCTGAGTCAGGAGGTCTTCCAACCTCTTTCTCGCTCGCAGCGTCTGGACTTTGACCATGCTTTTTGTCCATCCGATTCTTTGGGCGGTTTGGGCTACGTCGCATCCTTCGAGGTAGCGCAGGGTGAGGACGAGGCGGTCCCGCGGGCGCAGCTTTTCGAGCAGGCGGTGCACAAGAGCGGCGGCTCGGCTGGGGTCCATCTCTTCGACAGGCTCATCGGGGATGAGGTCCCACTCTTCGAGGGTGAAGGTTTCGGTATCGCGTCGGCGTTCTTGTGCCTTCCAGTAGCGATATCCGATGCGGGTGGCGATTCTTGCGAGCCAGTGTTCGAAAGGCGCTTTTTGGCGGTAGCTGCGCAGGCCCATGTACGCCTCGACGAAGACATCCTGAACAAGCTCTTCGTGGGTTTGAATGTTGCGGCTGAATCGCCACATTATTTTGGAGACGTGTTCCTGGTGCCGTTCGATGAGACGGCGGTACGCATCGGAATCGCCCTGCCAGCTTTGGCGGACGTCATCGATGTCGCAAGCGGCGACGATGGGCTGGTTTGTGCCGACTGCCAGGCTCCACAAGAGGCCCGTGACACGGCGGACCGGCTCGGTCAGCGGCCTACGGGTGCGGAGACGCCCACCCCAATCTGGACAAGTCGCGGGATCCATATATAGAGAATACGCTACCATTTGTGATTCATCAACCTAAATTCGTGGCGTTTTTGTGGCTGTCCGTTGCGCCTGCAAGAGTAAGAAAGCCCCGCCGAGGAGCAACTGGCCGCCGGCGGGGTCATAATCCTGTTGATTGCCGCCGCGCTAACGATGGGCGGTTCAATCGCAGAGTTGATGTTGTCATTGCTGGGGGCGCGCATCATCTGCTTTTTCCTCGCTTGGTGGTTGCGGGTCCGCGTCTCTGGGTTCTTGTCCGCCTGGGCCCCGGGGAGGGTTTCCGCCGCGACGCATCGCCTGGTCTCTGCCGGAGCCCATTCCCCAGCCCATCCCAGGGCCTATTCCAGGGCGCATTCCCTGGCCTCTGCCGGGCCACATTGTCTGGTCTCTGTCCGGGCGCGTCTGCTGGTCTGTATCCTGGCGAGGGCCACGCCGGTCATCATCGGGGCCGAAACGCCGGCCTCTGTCAAAGCGCATGCCCTGGCCTCTGCCGGGGGCGAAATTCTGATCGTCGTCGAGGGGCATTTGGCGGCCTCTGCCTTGGCGGAATCCCCGGCTCATTCCGGGGCGCATTGCTTGACCTCTACCGGGACCGAAACCCTGCCCCTTGTTAAAGCGCATGCCCTGGCCTCTGCCTGGGCCAAATCCCTGAGGTCCGCCCAGGCCATAGGGGCATCCTGCGCCGAGTCCGAATCCCGGGCCTCTGCCAAGACCAAGACCGAGTCCCTGGCCTCTGCCGGGGCCCATTCCCCAGCCCATCCCGGGGCCTATTCCAGGGCGCATTCCCTGCCCTCTGCCGGGGGCGAAATTCTGATTTTCATTGAGCGGCATGCGGCGGCCTCTACCTTGGCCGAATCCCTGGCCTCTGCCGGGACCAAATCCCTGCCCCCCGCCAAAACCCATTCCCGGGCCTGTGCCTGAGCCCCAAGTTTGGTTTGCACCGGGGCGCATTGCCTGTGCCCTGCGCCCGATTTGTGGGCCGGGGCCCTGCTGATCCTGCCAGTTGGGCATTGTAGGCTCCCACTGCTGCGGGGCTGCGGGCATTCCACGTCCGATGCCCCAGCCCTGGCCGGGGCCGCGTCCTCGGCCTCCGCCGCCGGGGCCGGCAAGGGCCTGGCCGGTCAGTAATGCTATCGCCAAAACAACTACAATTGCTGTCTTAAATGCTGTTTTGTTCATTTTTCGGTTCCTTTCACGTCATATTCGTTGCATTTTCAGGCCCCACAGCAGGGCTCGTTCATCAGGATAGTGGCCTTCGCGGTGCAGAAGTTACACCGAAGGGCCAAGTATGGAGGAAAAAAGGCGGTTTGGGGCAGGGCCTCGTCTGCCGTGCATCAGTCCAATTCCGACCAAGCGAGCTTGCGAAAACCCGGACGAATTTGAGTATGCGCCTTATTGGAGAGTCCTATAAAGCCGGAGAAAAAAGTGCGGAAAGCCCGCTCACGGCGGTTGCTTTACCGTATCACGTTTTAGCAGGCCGAAGTTGCTATTCGGCGTCAGGACGACCCATGCCCGCCAGTCTTTTTTTTGGATTCGCACCGGCTCGATTGGGCGGACGTCCTTTAGCCAGACTAACAAGCCGAATTTGCTGTCCGATTTGCTTTGCCAATATTCATCGGTCCCGAGGATGTACCGGTTGTGCAGCAGCTTTAGCTGGAGCATCTTCTGCGGGGTAAGATCGTCGAAATCCTCCACGGCGGCGATGGTCGCGGTCGCGCAGACTGGGCCGGCGCTTAGTTTGAGAAAGAGCGTGTCGCCCGGCAGGACCCGCCCGAAAACGGGGCGTTTTGTCGTGCTGAAGCGAGATTCAATCTGCTTGCGGCCTTCCAGTACAGCGTCCAGATAGAGCCTTTTGAGGATGGCGAGGTGATGGTTCATTCTGTCTGTTATTACACCTTGGGTAAGAATTACCCCCGCTTGGCTATCAGCTCGGCGACGGCGCGGATGTGCTCCGGGGTTGTTCCACAGCAGCCGCCGACGATGGATGCGCCGGCCTGCAGGCATTTTTCAATTCCTTTTGCGAATTCAGCGGGGGACATATCGAAAACCGTTGTATTTTCAACCAGCCGGGGCCTGCCAGCGTTGGGCTGGGCGAGGATGGGCATCGACACGGCCTGATGCAGAATTGAGACAACCGCTGCCATTTGAAAAGGGTCGAGGTCGCCGCAATTGGCGCCGACGGCATTGGCCCCGGCGTCGGCGAGGCTGCGGGCGCAGTCTTGAGCGGAGTTGCCCATTACCGTCCGTCCGCCGTTCTTCTCGGCGGCGAACGCTATCGACGCAATAACCGGCAGCGAGAAGTTTTGCTTGCAGGCACGGAGGGCGCACAGCGCCTCGCGCAGGTCGATCATAGTCTCGATTATGAAACCATCGACACCGGATTCCGCCAAAACACCTGCCTGTTCCGTGAAGGCATCGTAGAACTGCGATTCAGCGTATGTACCATAAGGTTCGAGGAGCTGGCCGGTCGAGCTAATGTCCCCGAGGACGTATTGGCCCTTGTCGGCGGCCTGCCGGGCCAATTCGGCGCCCGCGCGGTTGACCTTGCGGACGGAGACGCCGACGTTGTGCGTCTCGATATAGATGCGGTTCATAGTCAGGGTATTGGTGGTCAGGGCGTGGCACCCGGACTGTGTATACTCTCGATGGATTTGTAGAACGACCTGGGGATTATCGAGGTTGTTGCCGCCGCGGGACATAAGGCCGAGCTTGTCCAACTGAGTGCCCATAGCACCGTCGAGGAGGATTACCTTCTGTTTGCTCAGGAACCTGGAGAAATCCATTTTTGCGTTCTCAAATGTGCCCGTCCCAGGGCCGGACGTAGTACGCTCATTCAATTTGCCCGACGCATAGAGCCTTTGCGGCGTGGTCGTTTGCTGAAAGGACGCCGCCCTTTGCCGACGGGCCACTTATCTCCTGTGCGGCGTGGCGATTCGCGTTTGGCAGTGGGTAGCGGTGGCGGGGAATCGGGCCTGGAGTAGGTAAAGCCTTTACACGTCTCCGGCGTAAAGTCACGTCCTATAAATTCCTCAATGTGGCGAAGGTACTGCTGCTCGGCGCCGGAGACAAGGGTTATCGCGTCACCTGTGGCCTCGGCTCGCCCGGTGCGGCCAATGCGATGAATGTAGTCTTCCGGATAAACAGGCACGTCGAAGTTGATGACGTGCGAGATTCCCTCGACATCGATTCCTCGCGCGGCGATATCGGTTGCCACCATGACGCGGTATTTACCTTCTTTGAAGCCCTCGAGCGCCCGCAGTCGCTGTCCCTGGGTGCGGCCGGAGTGTATCGCCACTGATACAACCCCTGCCCGCTCAAGCCGGTGGCTAATCTTGTCGGCCCCGTGCTTGGTGCGGGAGAAGACCAGCACGCTGTACATCTGCGCATCCCGGAGCATGTGGAGCAGAAGGTCTATTTTTTGCTCCTTCCGGACAGGATAGATATGTTGCGTGATCGTCTCGATTGGGTTGTGCTCTCGGCCAATCTGAATCATCTTGGGGGAGTTGAGCATGTCTGCGGCGAGGGCTTTGACTTCCTTCGATATTGTGGCGGAGAAGAGCATGGTCTGGCGTTTCTTGGGCAGGGCTCGGACGATTCTTCGCACGTCGTCGATGAATCCCATATCCAACATTCGGTCGGCTTCATCGAGCACGAGGACTTCGATATGAGTAAGGTCTATGGTGCGTCGCTGCATGTGGTCCATAAGTCGTCCGGGCGTTGCAACAACGATGTCAACGCCGCGATGCAGCGCATTTAGCTGGGTCTTGATGTTTACGCCGCCATAGACGGCCAGGGTGTGCAGATTCACGAATCGGCCGTAGCCGAGTATGGATTGTTCGATTTGCAGCGCCAGCTCGCGCGTGGGGGTAATGATAAGCGATCTGACAAGTCTCTTCTTTGGCGCGTGCTCATGGCTGAGGCGGTCGAGGATTGGCAGCACAAACGCAGCCGTCTTGCCTGTGCCGGTCTGGGCGCAGCCAACCACGTCTCTGCCTTCAAGCGCAGCGGGGATCGCCTGGGACTGAATTTCCGTAGGGGCGGTATAACCGGTGGCAAGGATGCCCCGCACGAGGGGGTCGGAAAGACCGAAAATCTTAAATGGCATTAGATAATCCTAAAAAAAGTTGGACTGAAGCTGGTTAAACCGACATTCCCATTAGACGGCTCTGGAATGCCCCGTAACGCTTCAAGGCCCTTAATACCACAACCTCATTTGGATTTCAAGGATTTTGCCGGCGAGCCAATTCTTTTTTGAGCCGGCCAATGCTCCTGAAGAGAATCGTAAACCCTTATTGCTCTTTGACGAATGAGCGAGTGGACTCTATAATCGGGGCGGTTTTTGTGAAGGGTAAGCCGATGGAACCGATTCTAATTGCGATGGGTGTGGTTTTGACTTTGGCGGTGTTGGGGCTGTTAGTCTGGCTGATTAGCACGAATTTCGCGGCGAGGAAGGAGATAGCGGGCCAGGCAAGCGGCATCGGGCTGCTTCAGCAGCAGCTTGAGGCGTTGAAGGCTGCCCAGGATAAGACTTCGGATAATCTGCAAAAGTCGCTGCAGGCGGGGCAGAACAGTTTGAGCGCGAGCCTGCAATCGAGCCAGAAGGTGCTCGGTGAGCTGTACAGCCAGATAGGGCAGTTGCAGGGCACGAACAAGCAGATGATGCAGATAGGAACGGAAGTGAGGAGGCTTCAGGATATTCTGATCTCGCCGAAGCTGCGGGGGCAGATGGGCGAGCGGTCGCTCGAGAATCTCTTAGCCAATATCCTGCCTGCGGACACTTACGAGCTGCAGCACACTTTCAAGGACGGCAAAATGGTCGATGCGCTGATTAAGCTGGCCGACTTTTCGGTGCCCATCGACGCGAAGTTTCCGCTGCCGGGGTTTGAGAAGGTTGTGAAGGCCGAGAACGACGAAGAGAGGGTCAAGCTGCGCAAGCAGTTCCTCAAGGACTGCACAAATCATATCGACAAGATTGCCTCGGCGTATATTCGGCCCGTCGAGGGCACGCTGGATTTTGCGATAATGTATATACCGGCGGAGAACGTCTATTACGAGACGATTGTGAAATACGCCGGTGAGACGCAGGATGTGCTGCAATACGCGCTTGATAAGAAGGTGATACCTGTATCGCCGAACCTTCTGTATGCTTATTTGATGACGGTGGTGATGGGGCTGCACGGCCTGCAGATAGAAAAACAGGCGGCGGAGATTCGCCAGAACCTAAAGAAGCTGAACTCCTCTTTTGCAGAATATATCTCAAACTGGGACACGCTCGGCAAACACCTGCGAAACGCCTACAACCAGTACGACGAAGGCCAAAAGAAACTCGACCGCCTCGGACTCCAACTTGGTCAAATACAAGGCGAGAATCCAGAGGGGCAAGCATAGACACAGGGGGCAAGATAGAATGAATTCGTTCGCCTATAAAGCGAAATGCTTTTTATCCGCAATCGGGCAGACAAGGAGAAAACCATGATTTGCCATAGCTGCGGGGGAAAGTTGGAGAAGCTCGTTACGAATCTTCCGTTCAAGATTAGCTGCGATTCCATCGTAATCATTAAGGGCCTGCCTGTTTTGCAGTGCCGGAACTGCAGCGAATACCTTATTGAGGATATGGTGATGGAGAAGGTCGATGGGATTTTGAGCAAGATTAACAAGACGGCCGAGCTCGAAGTCCTCAGCTACGCCGTATAGGAAAGCTCGACCGCCTCGCGCTACAACTCGGCCAGATACAAGGCGAAACTGGAGAACGAAGCCAAATTGGCTAGTGATAGAAATCAGAGGAAGGGAGTATGAAGGCCAAATACTTGATTTTCATAGTCATCTTGTTTCTCGGAGCTGCCGCGTTTGAAATCGTATTGTTTTGTTCATCGGTAGGGCAGCATCCGCGCCTCGAAAATGGCATTCAGAGTGCGGGCATCTTTGTAGCGTTGTTGGCTGCTCTCATAGCGTTATCCGCTGCTGAACCAAAGAGGAGGAAGGTCACGGCAGCAATTGATGAGCCTCTGCTAACCAACGAAGAAAACTACCACCACGATAAGATGACAGAGGATTTGACGGAGCTCTGCAAAGCACTTCCCGATCCGGTGCGGTCCCACCGGGTCCATTTCGCGGTAACGAATATGTCCGGTTTCACATGGGCGAAGCCGGTCTTGTCCTTCAGGATTCCTATCGATAGAAAGCATCCGGCAGGGAAGGATAAGGAAAAGCTCTCCGACCTCACTTTCAATTCCAATCTTTACAACTCACAAAAAGAGCTCTGCATACTGGAAGTCGCAGATGCCTGCATAATTTCAAATAGCAATGTTCCCTATTGGAATCCTGGTGAGAAGATTACCGTCTGGATCAGGATGGTCGTGGACAACGGTAAACGGGAACCATTCAACGTTTATGTCTCCGTGAATTGTGAGAACACGGACGGAATCACACAAACGGTCACTCTGGACCCGCATAACCTGCTGAAGGGCATCAAACCGAAAGAAACTAACGCGTGAAACGCCGGGCTAAATAGTGTATTTAGCCTGCGGTTTTACCTCAGGTTTCACGCTTGTTGGGGGGGACGCGGGGTCGGAAGTCTGCGTGTGGATATTGACTGGGGCGATTTGCGGGGTATAATTTTTGTTTTTCTATTGAATAAGGAAGTGTTCATAGGAGATTCGACGTGAAGGCAAGCGAAATCAGGCCGGGCA
>Ga0315287_10002048_pt1 | contig 18882 bp, 19 predicted proteins | sample YL17G11_0_MG_FD_205037 | JGI IMG/M metagenome (GOLD analysis project Ga0315287, IMG submission 205037) | Sediment microbial communities from Yellowstone Lake, YNP, Wyoming, USA - YL17G11_0 | ecosystem: Environmental > Aquatic > Freshwater > Lake > Sediment | place: USA: Wyoming | collected...
AGTAGCGGTCGATTTGGAGGTTGAACAGGAGGTTCACCATGCCCGACTGCTTCATGTCACCATCCGTGTAGCGCAGACCCTTGATGATGCAGCCCTCAAGCTCGTAGGTCAGACCTTCAAGCAGGGTGTTTTCACCGGGCTGGGCCGTGCCGCGAATGTCCTGAATCTGCCGGGTCATGTTCGGCACCATCCAGCGCATGTAGCCCTTGGACTTCACTTCGCTGGTCAGCCCAACACCGCCGGTCTTGGGGTTGGCCACGAGCCAGAACCACTTCTCCAGCGCCTCAGCCGTGCGCTGGGCAAACGCGTAGCGCACCGGGATGTCGATGGCAGGCGTCGGCGTGTCGCCGCCGATGAGAAAGTTGGTCTGCTGCATGTATTTCACCTGAATCATCTCCCGGCTCCGCTCAGGGAAGGGAAATTGTTCGACGGCGAATTCCACGTTTTCCGTCCAGTCCAGCCCAAGGGCGGACGGCAAAACGAGCGTGACCTTGAACAAGTCAACGCGCTGCAAGTCCAGCTTCGAGTTCTGCGAACCGAAGGTGTTTTTGAAGTTTAGTCGTGCCATAAATCAGTCTTGGGTTAGCCGGTCGCGTTGTTCAGGGTCGCACCGCTCTCACGCACCGTAGCGTTGATGAAGATGCGCTCTGCCACGTCAGTTGGGATGATGGACAGGTCAACGATGACCTCGCGACGATTACGGGTGTCGGGAGTATTGTTCCGGTCGTCCACGACCAGTTCGTATTCCTCGATGCCGCGCTCATTGCGAATCTTGTCCAAGAACTCGCTGAACGCGAGCCGGATGTGAACGAGCAGTTCGTTGTCGTTCGGGTCGAACACGAAACGGCGACCAATCTGGGCCAGACCGTTGACCGTGTAGTTGACGAGAATGACCGAGTGAACTGCCGTGAGCTTGGACTCGGCGCGCTGCAAGGTGCGCTCGCCGTAGAGCACGTAGCGGCCACGAATCTTGAGAATCGGGTTCACCGAGTTGCCATTGCCATACATCGCGTGCTTCACGTCGATGCTCACCTTGTCGAACTCGACCGACAGGGCTTCCGGGATGACGCCGCGAGTCTCGCCCGCTGCCGCATACCACGGCTTGTCGCGGTCGAACGTGTAGGCCATGCAACGCAGGGCTGCCAGCGTCGGCGGCACCAGCTTGGTGAGTCCGGTGAACGGGTCAGTGGTGTTGAACCAGTTCCAGTAGATGGCGATGTTCGGGCTGTCGATTTTGCCCCGGTTGAGGTAGACGCCGGTGCCGTTGTGCCAGTCGATGGCGTGGCGGGCATTCAAGCCTGCCGGAACGTCGGCGATGGCCAGCGCGTTAATCTTGCGGGCTACCCGGTTGATTTCCTGCATGACCCCGATGGAGATGTCGTCCATCGGCGCACAGAGCACGTTGATGTCGATGTTGTCCGTGTCCTCGAACACCTTGATGCCCGTTGCGCTGTCGTCCTCTGGGTTCACGGTGCCGATGAAATCTGCATCCTGCGCGTTCGCGCCGTTGTAGCCCATCGTGAACTGGCCACCAGTGGTGCCGCCAGCGTTGACCGCGCCGACCGGCATGGATTTGGGCTGGCTGCCGATGTTCTTCACGGCGTAGGCCGCGTCCCACGCAGCCACGGTGTTGGCCGCGTGATACTTCTGGCCGGAGCCTGCCGAGTAAACGTAGCGGGCAACGATGTATTGCGAGATGCCGTTCAGGCGCGTCTCATACCAGTCCTCGGATGCGGGGTCATCAGACAGGTTGTCGTGCGTCTCCACAATCGCGCCGTCCTCGAACACTTCGAGCTTTTTGGTGCCCTCGGTGCTGCCGGGGCGCACCTGCACATGCAGGCCGGTGCGCGTGCTGGAGCCGTTGGCCCACTCGCCAGTCGTAGCCGCCTCAAGGTGCAAGAACGGCACCTTGCCCGTCACTTTGTAGAGGCGTCCTGTGGCGTAGCTGTCTTGCAGCGGAAGCGACTGGTATCCGAACCGGGTGATGTCCGACGTTTCCAGATACACGGTGCTGCCCACGACCGACTTGACGCGAACCTCGTGCGTGGCTGCGCGCTCGTCCACAGCCGGGTCGGAAAGGCTGGGCTGCCGAATCTTGTAGACCTCACCCACTTGGATGAGGTTGGCGTTCGCTTGGACAGTGAACGAAAACTGGTTCTTGGTTCCAACAACCGTGCCGTAGGTGGTAAGCTGGTAGTCCAGTGTGCCGCTGGCCGACTGCGCGTAAGTGTAGGCGTTGAGAACGCCCTCGCCGCTGTTTGCCGCTCCGGCGTAGTTGCTGAACGCGATGGTGGCGTTGGTGTAAGTAGCCGACAGCGCGTCGCCGGACGTAAACAGGTTGACTGTGCCGTTGGCGGCACTGACTACCTGAGCGTTGACCGTGCTGGCCTTGCCCGGCTCCTGCAACCTGACGTAAACGGACACACCGCCTGTTGGGTTCAACTGCTGCGACTGCTGGACGTTGGTCAGGAACGAGAAGCTGCCAGCGGCACCGGCACCGTTCGACACCGGCTGTTCCTCATACTGGTTGCCCACGCGAACGACTGTGATGCCGTCCGTCAGGTCAGAGAGAATGCCCACGGCATCCGCCATGAAGAATCCTCCGTTGTCCGGCAATCCATCGGTGTAGGTCGTGGTCAAGGGCTTGCCGAACAGGCGGCGGTAGTCCTTGAGCGAGCGCACCGGAGTCGGCACGTTGAACGGGCCTTTTGTGGCCACGCCAATCAACCCCGGCTTGAATCGGCTCGTGACCGGCTGGATGAAGCTCTGGTCAATAATCTGGGTGTAAACGCCGGGGAACGTCTTGATATTTGTCGTTGCCATACTCGTAAATAGTCAGTTGAGCACAAGAGCACCACGGCGGTTCAAACGCCGAAATTCCGCAACAGCTTCAACTTGAAAGCTGTCTACGACTCGCGACGGATACTCGTAATCCGCGAGTTTCAACAAAAGTTCGGCTTGCACCTTACGCACGCGCATAAACGGCAACGTCTGCCGCAGCACTGAACCAACCGAACAGAGCGACACGCGCCACATCTTCTGAGGCTTCGAGTTGCGCCTGCGCGGACGGATTGAGCGCACTGAGCCAACACCGGCCACGCCGAGCAGCCACGCAATAATCGCACTGTCCGTGCTCGAAATTTCCAAAAGGCCGTTCATGTGCCCTTTGCGGATGCTGGCCGTAATGCAGCCTTCGCCGTCGATGAACCCGGCAATGTAGGCAGCTTGCTCAGGCGCGAGCCTGTGTGCCTGCTGTCTATATCCGCGCTTCTTCATGCCACGGTAACTACAGGCGTCACTGCCGGTTCTCTTTGCACCAAAGTTGGTTTGTCGCGTAGACATCTCTCACGTAACTACGAGCGTTCCGTTTCCAAAGACCACCGAGGTTGGAATGGGTTCCTCGACTTCGACGGTCAGCCGTTCCGGCTGGCCCAGTTGAGCGAGAGTATGGCTGAGGTTGTCGTCGGGGACATTCGCTCGCGCATCAAGCGTTGGGTTAGCATTCTGTATACGTTCGTCGCGGACGGCGATGATTTCTGCATCCGCCAGTTCTGTGGGCGTAGGGCTGCGCCCATAGACCCCGGTGTTCTTGAAAACGAGCGTCCAGAAAGCCGGAAAAATCTTGATGTCCGCGTCCACCGAGTAGCCCTCCACAACCAGCGTGAACGTCGTCCTAAACTCGACGTTTTTGTCTGCTTCCGGCTCTTCCGGCGTGGCGTTCTCTATGTCGCCGTCGAGGTAGAGCCGGACAAGCTGCTTTCCCCAGCCGGGGTAGTTCACGGGAATCCACGTCTGCAAAGAGCCGCCCGTGCGCCAGAACACGTCCATGAGCTTCTGGATGAAAAAGGCTTGGGAGTCCGGCCTCATGCAGAAGTGGTCAATCTGGTAACGATAGTCAAACGCCATCGGCATCCGGCTGGTCGTCACGTTCGCGAGGTCGGTCTTGTCCACGTTGTCGCTGACCGTGGGCCAGTTGATGTGCCGGAACCGATGGATGGAGAAGTTCTGCCCCGTTCGATACTTGAAGTTTTTTCTGTATACAGAAATAAGCGGGTAGCGCACCGGAGAAGGGTAAGGCTCGTAGAGCGGGGTTCCGCTGTCGTCCTTCGCCGAGAACAGGTAAGTGAACGGATTGTTCTCGTCTTTCCAGAGGTTGGCGAAGTGCGCGAAGGCGTCCATCGGGGACGCGAACACTACGGGAACCGGATAGCCTTCCCTGACTTGAAAGATGATGTTGAGCCACGCCATCACGGCAAGCTCGTGGTAGCGCATCGACGTGACGGACAGACTGCCCGTCTTGATTCCGAGTGTGCCGTCTGATGTTGGCGTCGCCATGCCCTAACTACGGTTGAAAAATGAAATGCCCCGTCGCCCGGAAGCGACAGGGCACGCACGCCAACCTCGCGTTTTGCGCTGAGGCGCGGAAATCAGGCGACCTTGAGCAGAAGAGAGGACTGGACGGGGACGACCATGCCGGATTCGGTGGTCACGTCCACGAAGCCAGAACCCTTGGAAGACGGCCCCTTCACGGTGACCTTCTGGCCCGCGAGGCTGTAGGTCGGGTCGTCGATGACCGCTGCCTTGGAGCCACTGGAAAATTCAATTTCCTCGCCCAGCAGCCGGTTCACGGCTTCGGTCACGCTCTTGGACTCACTGATGACTGTGTTGATGTCGGTCTTCATGTCGATGTAACTACGTTAGTTCGTCAAAAAATCCGGTCAGGAAAAGTTCGTTCGGATACGGATGCGGCTCGAACCACGTAGTCCCAAGCCGGAACATCTTAAACGTCTCTTCATCTGAACCATGCGTCTTAACTACGAGCTTGCCGTCCACGAGTTTCACTTTCATGTTCTCGACGAGGCTTTCCACCCGCTTCTGCAACGATGCTGTGCGCGCCGCGAGGTCAGCCACCGGCTTCACCTTCGCCTCTGTGGCCAGCCACGCCATCACCGCCGTCACAATCTGAGGACGGCGCGCTTCGATGCGCTCGTCGAACTCGTTTTCAACGCTGTCGTATACGATTTCGAGCAGTTCCTTCATTACGCCTCCGGCAACGGGCGGGTATTGGCCATCTCAGCCGGAACGGTGTTTTGGTTGTCGAGCACCGGGCGGGCATCGCCATCCGGCGGCAGGCTGCACTCGCACACCATGCCCAGCCAGACGTTGGTCTGCTGCTAGTAGGACTCAGGGCGCAGCACCACGTTCAGGATGATGTAGCGGTAGCCCTCGTAAACGAGCATGTCGCCGCGCACTGGAAAATAGTCAGCTTCGGCCATGAGGGTGTTGGCCATCCACGCCACCAGCTTTTTCTGGGGAACAATGCCGACTTTGGTCAGCCGCCAGTCGGGTTTCTCGAACTGGATGATGGCGGGCATCTCAATCGTCCGCGAGAACTGCGTTCTGTTGTCCAACGGCATGTGCCACAACGCGTCAAACTTTGAACTGGCCCGGTCAACCTCAAGAAACTTGGGCGTTGGTCTGCCCGAATGCTTCTTCACGTATTCCGCGTGGATTTTCAGGGCAGTTTGAGAATCACTTCTTTTGAAAACTTCCGGGTCATAAAAATAGTCTTTTCGCTCTGTGAACTTCACGATATAGATACGCCATGCAGCTTAAAGTCATCGAAACGCGCAAGAAGGCTGGAAAGTCTGAGGTAAAAGTGCGCTGTCCCGCCTGCTCAAAGCCGCGCTGGATTGCGAAGTCCAACTACGCGCAAAATTCGACAGGACTCTGCTTAAAATGCTCTGTGGAGCAAACTCGTCTGCCGCTCGGCAGGCCGTGGCGTGGGATGCTTACACCGATTTCTCTGGCTCGCGTGGGAAACGGCAGAACAGTGTATACGTTTAAGTGCGAGTGCGGCAAAACTTTTGACTCTGTTTGCCATAATTCAATGCGTAGCTGCGGTTGTCTTAAAAAACAGCCAAGACTCTCGCGCCGCAAACCAGACCATGCGCTTGGCCTTGGTCGCGTGTTCAGTGTATATCGCAGAAGCGCACTAATACGAGGTCTTGAATTCAGTTTGGACAGGGCAGCCTTTGAAAAACTTGTGCTGTCAGACTGTGCCTACTGTGGGGCCGCGCAGTCAAAAACGCTTCGCATCAATGGCCGAAGCGTATCGGTGTGCTTCAACGGTATTGACCGAATACAGAGCACCAAAGGTTACGCTGCCGAAAACTGTGCGCCTTGCTGCGAAACGTGCAACCGCGCAAAAAGCGACATGCCACTAGAAAAATTTTTAAGCTGGGCGCGCAGAGTAGCCCAACACAATCAGTAAGTATCGACATGAAGAAGCCAACACAGCTAGATGAATTGCTCGAAGACCTCAAGAACAACCCGCCATCGGCGTTGATAGCCGCCAACGTGTCGTTTACGAAGGACGCTTACGCAGTCGTATGCGTTTCCAGTGAGGCATACTCAGACGAGTATGGCATCCGCCTGAGCCATGATGACTGCGAGTTGCTGTTCAGCACGCCGGAGACGGTGGACATGCTGATGGACGCGCTGGGAAGCCCGGAAGACGCCAGCATCATCGTCCACGCGCTGGAGTTTTCTGCGGCAGTGCTCGACATTATTGAGCGCAGCTTCGCCTCCATCGACGAGGCGTAGTTAGACTGATGTCAGTCGTCAAGTCCCTAGAAGGTCGGGCGTTCGTTGAGTTCGCCCTGAGCATCCCTGCTGAAAACGGCAGCCGGTCGAGCTTTCTGTTCAACACGAACACGACCAGCCACGTCAGGACGGAGATAAAGGACAACGTATCCGCAAACAGCGCGTATCACCACCGGTTCCGCGCCAAGTCGGTTGCGGTTGTAGACCAAGTGCTGAAAGCGGCCATGTCGGACGGATACCCGACGCTTCTTTTCCGTGTCGGCATCGGTGTTGCGCGCCACACCGCCTACCTTCCTTGGCAGCGCCATACCGTCACGAACTACACGGGCATCATCGAAGGCATCGGCAGCGACAGTGGCCACTACTTTGAGCTAACGACTCAAGACCGCCTCTGGGACGTTGACCGTAGCAACAAGACCGCAGCGCACAGCGGCACCATCAGCGACATTGTAGCGCGCCTCGCCGCGAACAACGGCATCGAACAAACCGTCATCGAGCCAACCCAAGGCGTTGGAGTCTACTACCAAGTAAAACAGGGCGACGCTGACTTTATCCGGCGGCGCATCCTGTCACGCGCCGTCAACGCCAAAGGGCATGGAAACTACAAATTTTTCATGCGCGACAATGCCCTCCATTTTCACACGCCTGAGTATCACGCTGAATACAAGGAACTGGCATTTTACGGCTCAGGAGGCAAACTTCTGAGCATCACTGACAACAGCCAGAGGCTCCTTGCTACAGGCATTTCAGGTTGCAGGGCGGTCACCTACGACCCGCTCACAGGGAAGTCAACGGAGGACACGTCGAAACCGGACGTGGCGACCAAGTATTCCGACTCCCTCTACAAGATGGACAACATTCCATCGAGCCAGCGTGTCGTGAACTGCCACGTCGGCGGCAACCGCGAGACAGATATACAAGGCATGGTGCAGAGCACCTACGAAGCTGCTAGAATGGCCACGTTCGCACTCACGTTTCAACTTCCAAAAACCATCCACATCCGAGCCGGAGACATCCTCAACCTGCTGGTCAACCCAGAGACAAACCGTGTGTCAGCATGGTCTGGACTCTACTACGTCGTGTCCGTGACCATGATTGTAGACGGCGGGGACTTGAGCGCCCGCGTGCTGGTTAATCGTGGAGAGACGCGCAAGATTCGCACGGACGTTGCTGTGCAGTCGGACGAAAAAGGCAGTCGCGGCCTGTCAGGGGAACACGAAGCTCCGGGGCAGCCTGTAAACTTGAAGGCACTCCAAGCGTCTACGCGAACAGAAGGTGCAGCCTACTCTGGAACAGACGCTTCGTTTGCGCCGGTAAAAGACCCAAACCGCTAAGGCTGCGGGACGTTGTAAACCTTCGCTTGGAAAAGCTGAGGCGCGTAGAACGGGTCGTCCTTCGAGAAGCCAAGCTCGTTCCACTGGCGCATTGAATCAATTTCGACACGAAGATTTCCAGTGCCAAGGATGCCCTTGACCTCAAGGAAACTTTGCTTGGTTGTCACGGTCTGGACGCCGTGGCCCCCGGCAGCAGCGCCAAGGTTGGCGAGCACCGTGCGTGCGCCAGAAATGCTGCGGTCATCTGCGGCTTGCAACAGAAACGCCAGCGTTCCATTGCCGGTGTTCTCATACATCACGCGCACCGTCTGGTCTTGGCCAGCGAAGTTCGGGATGGGAGCGTCCTGAGCGCGCAGCCGAGCCGTCACGTAGCCGGAAATGACCGGGCACATGACCACTGTCTTCCGAGACAATGGCTGAACGTATTCGCCGGGGTAGCTCATAGCCTGTCAGAGTTACGCGACGGGTTCAGGACGGCGGTCGGGGATTTTGTCCTCGTCCTCGTCGTCGTCGCCTTCGCCGCCCTCGTCGTCTCCGGTAGGCTCAGGGATGATGTCGTCGGCACCGGACGGCGGTGCGCCACCGCCGTCGATGTCTTCAACGCCGCCCTCGCCGCCCTCATCGCCTTCGCCGCCCTCGTCGGGAAGCGGGGCGAGCGTGTCAGCCAAACGGTCGAGGTTGACTTTAATGTCGCGGAGCAGACTGAGCGCAGTGTCGCCTTCGGTGTCGGCACCAATGGCACTGTCGCTAACCGGCGGCTCGCTGGGTTCGAGGGAGGAATCGAACTCACCGCCAACTGGAGCGTCTGGCGCGGTGAGCGCGTCCTGCTCAAGTTCCTCGATGAGTTTCTTTGCTTCGATGAGGTCGTTCATAATCTCGTTCACACTGGTTTCAGTCTGACCTGCCATAACTACGTCACATGCTTCCAAACTTTCTCGGCGCATGAATCGTCTGTTGAACTGGTCAAGCGGACTTGCTGTTTTTACTGCACCTTTTGTTTTTGTAGACGGAGTTGCCACAGGCTTCTTCTCCGGCTGTTTTGGAAATCCAAGGCCACGCTCACCGGGCGGAACAGCCAGCGGAACTGGCTTGGGGGCCGCAGGCTTTGCAGGGGCCGCAGGCTTGACTGGAAGCGCCGCAGGCTTCAAGTCCTTTAGCTTCGTGGCCTTGCCTGTAAGGTTCACGTCGCTGCCCGTGGCAGGCTGCGCGGGAGCCGCAGCGCGGGGGATTGGACGGCCTGCGTTCCGGGCGGCGCGGTCGGCGGCGATGCGCGCATCGCGCTCGCGAGCCTTGGCCATCTCGCCGGGGAAGTTGGCCCAACGCTTCTGGGCGTAGCGGGTCAGCTTGTTCAGCTTCTCAGCCGTGTCCGGCTCACCGGCTTGGAACTGGGAGAGCAGCCCGTAGATGAACTCACGCGCCGCAAGGACGTGTTTGCACAATCCGGGCACGCTGCCCGGATTGGTGCGGCGCGGAGCGCGATTCCACGCCTGATTCAAGCTGCCAACGCCGACGCGCCCGGAGCCGCGCTGCTTGTTGGCCCACGCCCACCGATACTTGTAGTCCGGGCAGGTGCAGTCCACCAAGCACTCCAGCTTATGCAGGGGCTTGTTGGAGTTGCCCGTGCGCGGTTTGAAAAACTTGATGTAGCCCCGATGCCGGAGTCCGGTCGTAGACGGGTTCGACTTGAAGTTGAAGGCGTAGTAAATCGAGTCCTGATACGAGTCGATTTCCAGCGGCGGGCCGTGAACCGTGTGCGAACGCTTGACCCGCTTCGGGTCAGACATCCTGAACAACTGGTCGTAGGTGAGCTTTTCGACGAGGTAGCTCATATCTCTACACGCGGCGGCGGCGTCATGTAGCGGCGGCGCGCTGGGCGCTTGAGCACCTTCTCGAAACGCTTGGCCAGAAGCTCCATGTCCTCCGGGCTGATGGGCTGCCCAAGAATCTTGGTGTAGTGCTGCGACAAGTCGGCTGCCGTGTATCTCGGCCACTGCTCGATTTGATGCGCGAACTTCGCATCACCGATTTTCTTCTCCAACTGCTCGCCAACTCCGGCGATGTCCGGGTCAAACTCGATGTCGTGCGTCTTCGACCTGACATCAAACAGGTTTTGCGTCGGGTAGTTCACGACCGAAGACTGGTAGTGCGCGGCATACCCGACCTGCGGATATTGCGAAAGCCCCATCTGCTTCTCAAGCACGTCTACAAACTCCTTGCTGAGTTCAAGCTCTGGAGAATTGCTCAACACGCGAATCTGCCCCCCGCCCGCCACGACAAACGTGTTGCCTTGATTGATGAGCATGTCGATGGCTTCTTCAACAGGCACGTTTTTGAACTGGCCCGGATTCAACTCCACGAGGTCACCGTATAGCTGCTCCATGCCGTGTGCGAACAGGCCGTTTCTGAAATACGGGCCGAACGCAGCCACAAAATCCCGCCGAATCTCTTCGAGCAGGGTGGACACGAGGCTCTGTGCCGAAATCATGCCCTAACTACGCGAACACCGCGTTCTACATCTACGTGAGCGACCTCAAACTCAAAAGCGTCTATCTGCGGAACTGGATGAAGTATGCGGAAGCTGCCGTCCAGTTCCCGGACAGTGGCGTCGTCGTCGTCACCGGGTCAAACCTCGCCTCTGGCGGCAAGCTGCTGTCAGTCGGTTCCGGCAAGACCGGACTCGGCGAAGCGGTCAGCCGGGCGCTGTTCGGGGTCACCGGTCGGTTCGCCAGTCTTCGACAGTTCAGCACCGGAAAAAAGGGGAACACCTACATCAAGGTCGAAGCTGAACTGCTCGGCCAGCCGTTGGTGGTCGAGATGGGCTACAAGTGCCCGGAGCTTAGTAGCGCCGGTGAGGCACTGAGGTTCAGCTACAACGGCAAGACCATCGAGCGCGGCAAGATTCAAGAAACACGGCAGGAATTGGCGAAGACGGTCGGAGTCACCGCGCACCTTGCGGAGTGGACTGTTTTCATCGACGGCGACAAGATAAAGTTCGACCGGATGTCCGAGCAGGATACGGTGGAACTGCTGATGGCTTCACTTTCGCAGCCGCCGTGGACGGAGTATCACGCCAAGGCCAAGGAGACGCTGCGTCAGTTCAAGCAAGCGAAGGGAGAAGCCGAAGCACGCCACGGCGAGTGCGTGCGCCGTGTCGCCACTGCAAAAGACGACGCGCTCAGTGCGGAAACTGACCTCGCCACCGCCAAGCGCACCCACGCGCAGCGCGTGAAGCAGGTAGAGAGCGAGCGCAAGCGCGAAAACGCGGCGCTTACTGCCTTCAACGAAAGCCTGAGCGAATCCAAAGTGCGCCGTGAAGCCATCGTCAAGGAAGTCAACGCGCTTGTGGAAACCGACGCGGAGACGGCGCACCGGCTTGAGATACGCCGCAATGAGTTCAACGACACGCTGACCGACCTACAGGAGCAGCGTGACCCATTGGTTCAAGAACAGTCGGACGCCAGCGCCGCCTACACGGCAGCCAACAAACTGCTGACAACGCTCAAAAGCACCCCGAAGGACTGCCCGACCTGCGGCAAACCGTGGGACAAGGCCCACAGCGCCGAAGAGATTGAGAAGCAGTCCAAAGTCGTGCAAGGGCACTGCACCGACTACCGAAAAGCGGCCAAGAAGCTGGCTGACCATGACGCGCTCATCAAGAACACGCGCACGCAACTGAACGAAGCGGAAGAAGACCTGCGCGCCAAGGACAGCAAAGAGGCATTGAACACCCTGCGGAACGAAGACGCCGACCTTGAACAAAAAATTACGGATACGCTGGCCGACGCGCATCAGGCTGAATTGCGTATACAGAAACTTGAAACTGTAGACGACTCTGCGGTTAAAGCGTGCGAAGCCACGCTCAAAGAGCGCAAGCGCGTCGTGACCGATGCTGTCAAGAGCGTGACCGAGGCTGTTACTGCCGTAGCCGAAGCCACCGCCTCCCTCGCCGTCGTGGACTACTGGACACGAGCCTACAGCCCGGTCGGCATACCGAACATGCTGCTTGAAGAAGCCATCGGCCCGCTGAACCACGAAGCGAGGCGCGTGTCCGCACTAATGACCGGCAGCACCATCGACGTGAGCTTCGCCGCATCCCGACAGCTTGTCTCAGGAGACACGCGAGCCGAACTGGTCATCAACGTAGACAACCGTCTGGGCAGCGACGAACTACAGGGAAGCTCGAAGGGCGAAGCGGGCCTGACCAATTTCATCATCGCGGAAACGCTGTCGGAGGTAGGGCGCGTCGCAAAGCGCGTCGGGTATCGCTGGTATGACGAAGTGGTGCCTCACCAAGACCCGGTGGTCTGCCACAGCATCTACACCTACCTGCGGGAGATTGCTGAACGCTACGGCATCCTCATTTTTCTCGTTGACCACAACCCCATCGCAGCCAACTACGCCGACTACGTGCTTGTCGCTGAGAAGACGGACAAGGGCACCACGCTACGCTGGGACTGACTACTTCTTCTGCTGCGGTTGGAGTGTAAACGGACTGGTGGCGGTTGCTGGTGTCCGGTTCCACTTTGGCTGCGTGAAATTCGGTATGGGAGCAGGGTCATTTCCATACGACGGAAAATAAAAGCCCTGCACGCTTTTCGGGTCTTCCTGCACGCTTTTCGGGTCTTCCTGTGCGCTCGGTGTGCCAGTGTCGGTGTCCAGAGCCTTCGGGGCCACCGGAGGCTCGAACCCTTGGTAGTTCGCGAGCGCGACCATGCTCGCAGTGTTGAAAAACCTGTCGCGCACGTCTTTGGCGTAGGCATCGGTCTGTGCGGACAACCCGCTGATGAAGTCACGGGCATTGCCGTGACCGGGATGATGCACGAATACGAACGAGTAATCGGCAGCGGTCGGCAAGTTGAAGCTGTTGTTCGGGCCGCGCATGAACGGGCCTTTCAGCTTCACGTTGACTTCCTCAACGTAGCCGTTGCAGGACACGCCCACGTCTTCGCTGCCGACAAAAATAAGTTCAAGACGCGCCGTCAACGGGCTGTAGATGTTGTTGGACTGGACGGTATCAATGGTAACTGTAAACGGCCCCTGCGCCTTGTCCTTCGTGCTCGCGTCGTCGCCGCGCTTGTAGTCGTAATTCTGCTTCGTGTGCGCTTCCACATCCTTGCTGTTCGCGTTGATGGGAAGCACAAAAGAATGGAGCCGAGCGGCAATCTGCAAAATCGTGAGCGAACCCTGTGGACAGTAGCCACGGTCATTGTGATGGAGGCTGAAACTGAACGGAATTTTGAGCGGTTCGGTCTTCTTGTAGGCGTGAACACCGTCTGGCAACGCTTGGCTCGTATGCACGATATACTCAGCCCGGCGCGCAAATTCGATGGAGTCCGGCATGGCTGGGAACTCAATGGTAAACGCTTTCGACAGCAGCAGGTCGTTGGAAGCGAAGCGGTTGGTGGACGACGGAAAAGCAATCAAGCGACCGGTAAGGCCATTGCCGTCGCGCTTTATCTGCTTCGTATTTGGCGTAAAAGTTTCGAGTGCCATAGGTGCTATTCTCCGTAGTAGCCTTTAAGAGCGTCCCAAAAATTAGTTTTGTCTGCGTCGCCCCAGCGTTCGCGCTCAAAGATGCGCTGCTTGTCCTGCTCGTCCGCCGTGCGCGTGATGTTGCGGTTCTGGGCGCGATACTCTTCCACGAGGGTCTTGTGACTCTTGAGCGTTTCCTCCGTGAGTGCTTCTTGCCTGCTCGCCACTTTCGCTTCTTCCGGCGTCGTGACGAAGCTCTGCTGCGAGAGCAGTTGCGTGACCTGCGCTCGCCTGACGACACCGACAACCTGTGAGGCAATCTGCGCCTTCAACTTGTTGACCTCCGGCTCCGTCATCGCCACACCGTTGTAGACAGTTCCCCTCTTGGAGTTGGCGAAGTTCATGGCTCTCTCCACATGCGACGCGATAACTTCGGTGCTTTCACCGCGCCGGGCAGCCATGAAAATTTTCAACATCCGGTGCGAGAGCAGTTCAGCTTCCCCTGACTCGTAGCGCGTCTTTCCTTCTGCTGCCTCCTTCTGTGCCTGTCGCATCGCGTTCCAGCGCGCCGACGCCACTCCAAACACAATGGCTAATGTTGCTATCGCTCCGACAAGAAGCCCGATGGAGACAGTAATCGGAATAGTCATGCCCAAGACGACGGGGCGCAACCAAGCTGCCAGACCGGCTGCCCCAAACAAGCCGCCCGCCGCGCCGCTGAGTGAAGCGAGCGCCGACGCCCGCGCCTTCAACGCCAGCTTGATGAGCGCCGCCGTAAGCAGGCCAATCTCTCGAATCACAAACGGCAAGGACGCGACCAGCGCCGTCATCACAATGTATACAGTTCCCTTCCACTCGGCGAGCAGCCCGACAAACTTCGTAACAACGTCAATGGCACCAGCCAAAACTTCCAACAGCGGCGTCACCGCCTCAAACAGCACCGCCTTGAGCTTGTTGCCCAGCGTGGCCCAAGAGCGCCCAACCGAAACAACCTGCTCGCGGTAACGCTCTTCGATGGAGATGTTGTCCTGAACGTCGGCGGTGTGATTCTTGACCGCCCTTGCCATGAGGTTGATTTGGTCAGCCGACGTGTCGAACAGCTTTGACAGCGCCTCAAGGCGCAGCGTGCGCTCCCAGCCTTGCGTGCCTTCGAGAAACCCGTTGACGTAGGTGCCGAACCGTTTAAGGACATCCTTTGACGCCTGCTCAGAGGCCAGAAACTCAGGATTGCTGATGCCGAGAACGCTGGCTCCGGCCATCCCTTCTGGCTTCGTCAGCTTCGTCAGCAGTTCACCGAACGCGCCTGCTTCGCCGCCCATCTTCTTCAACTCGTTCTCGTAGCCCGCGACGAGCTTGACGACGGCTGCCAAGTCGCTGCTGACCCCAACGCGCATCGCACCCACTGCCTTGGCGATGTTCGCGGCCAGACGACCCGCTTCGTCTGCGGCCAGTGAAGTTGAATTCACAATCTGCGCGAGTGTGTCGGCAGCCCGCTTGAAGGACTGGCCGAGTTGGCGCTCCCAGACGGCAGCCAGCATCCCGGAAGTTTGTGCGGACAAGCCGATGCCCTCTTTGAGCATCGTGACATATTTGAGGTTGTCCTTGAAGGTCGCGCTCTCGTCCATCCCTGTGTCGGCAGCCCGCTTGAAGGACTGGCCGAGTTGCTCCCAGACGGCAGCCAGCATCCCGGAAGTTTGTGCGGACAAGCCGATGCCCTCTTTGAGCATCGTGACATGTTTGAGGTTGTCCTTGAAGGTCGCGCTCTCGTCCATCCCGTAGTGAACGAGGGCTGCCTCTGCCGCCGTGATGTCCTCAAACGACTCTCCGGTAAGCCGCTGAACCTCCAGCGACTTCTGCATCAAAGTGAACCGGTAGCCGAGGTTTGAGTTGGCCTCAATCAAGTCCTGATTCAGCTTCACGCTGTAGGCGCGTGCCCCCGCCAGACCGCCGACCAGCGCCGCCAGCCAGACCTTGGTGACGCCGGAGGTTTCGAGCAGCGTGTCCTTTACCTTCAACTGTAGCTCTGAAACCTTGAGCGTCTTAGCCAGCCTAGCGTGCTCTGCTTCCATCCCTGCCTTGGCCACACCTGCGGACTGCTCGATGAGCCGAAGCTGGTTGCGCGCTTCGATGTTCGAGGCAACGAGGCTCTGCCGAGACGTTGCCAGCGTGCTGAGGGACATTTTCAGCGCCGCGATGGCGGGCTGGCTCTCAATGAACGCTTTGAAGCTCTGGCCGAAAGCGTAGGCCGCGCCCTGAGAAATCAGCAGCGCCTTGAGCATACTGGTGAAGCTCGCGTTGGTCTGCTCGGCGTGGTGCGCCATGTCCTCCATGTGGGAGGCCACGCCCTTCACGCCTTCGCGCAGTGATGAAATTGTTGTTGCCATGTCTACACTTTTAGTCTACAGCAGCCGGTATGAAAGCAGATGGAGCAGTCACAGCCGCCGGTCTTGTCATTCTGTGCTTTATTTTTCCGCCACTCGGATTCGCACTGCTGTTTGTCGTCGTCCTTGGCCTCTTCTGCTTCGCAGGCAGCAAAACGGTGGAAGCTGCCACGCCCGCTGACCCGACGAAGACACCAGCCCAACGTGAATACGACGCCGCCTCAGCATTTGGATGGCTGGTGTTCATCGTGGTGGTCATACTGCTGACGGTCTACTTCGCCTCAAAGTAGCATTCGTTTCACGGTCTGCTCCGCGCTGTCTTTGATGGCATTCTTCATCGAGTCCACACCCTTCCCGTCCGTGCTCTGCCCGGCGGTGTAATTCTTAACCTTGTTCGGTTTTCCCGGATTCGTAATCTCCGCGTTGACCCGCGCAAAGTCCCTCGGCTGACGCATCATCGCCTTCAAGCCGGAGCGACGGGCGTAAGCCTTGGCTCCGGCGGACAGCGGCAGCTTGCCGATGTCGTCACGTTCCAGCACCGGCGGCGCGGGCAGGATTTTATCTGCATTTGCAGTCATGCCTTAACTACACCGGCCCAAATCTGCACCCTTGAAAGATTTTTTACTTTTTCCGTTGACGGTTTTCAAAACGTGTATACAGTCATGCACGTAACGACGGAGCCGCAACAGAGCAGCCGCACCGAGTAAGTGCGGACAAAGCCGAGAGCGGTGAGTCAAAAACGAAAGACCAAAAACATGAAAGCCGGAAAATCCGTTCAAGAAATCGCAGCCTCCATCATCAAAGCCAACGACGCCAAGCGCGACTACGTGGCCAACACCAAAGCCCTGATGCTGGTGCCCGTGGAGCAGCCCAACGCCCCCGCCGACGTGGCCCTCCAGTTCCAAGTCCAAGGCACCACGCGCCAATACAAGCCCACCAACCTCTGCCTCGAACAGATTGCGGGCCGCGTGGGCATCCCCAACAAATACGCCGAACGGATGCGTTCGGAAGCCCCGGAACTCCTGTGCAAAAACGTCAACCACTGGTTCGCCAACAAGCCGGAAAACCGGATGCTCCGCACCCTCAACCACGACCAGAACATCGCCCGTGCGTTCCTCAGTGAGAAGTATCGCCCGCTCGACAACTTCGACCTCTGCGCCGCCGTCATGCCCAAGCTCGTCGAAGCGGGCTGCGAAATCCGCAGCGCCGAGGTCACCGAGACGCGCCTCTACATTCAGGCGTCCACGCCCCGCATTCAGGCCATCATCGACCAGAACGTCGTCATCGGCACCCACAACCGCATCCAGCGCACCGTGCAGGCTGGTGTCATCATCGGTAACAGCGAAGTGGGCTGCGGCTCGGTCTTCGTTGACCCCATCATGTATGACCTCGTTTGCACCAACGGACTCATCATGCAGCGCACCCTGCGCCGCAACCACGTCGGTCGCCGCAACGAAGGCCAGCTTTTCGGGGACGAGAGCACCTTCGAGTTGTTCAGCGACGAGACGCGCAAGCTCGACGACAAGGCGTTCTGGGCCAAGGTCTGCGACGTGACCAACGCGGCGCTGAACGAGGTCAAGTTCAATGAGAACATCCTTCGGCTCACCGAGACGCAGAAGCAAGTGCTGGCCAAGGACGCGAGCGGCATCACCCCGGTCGTGGAAGCCGTGGCCGAGCGTTACAACTTCGTGGACTCGGAGAAGGCCAACCTCCTGCTCCACTTCGCGCAGGGCGGCGACTTCTCGAAATACGGCCTCATCAACGCGGTGACCCGCACCGCGCAGGACGTGGAGTCCTACGACCGCGCCGTGGAACTCGAACGCCTCGGTGGCACCATCATCGAACTCCCGGCCTCGGACTTCGCCAAAAACTAATTCGTTCATAGCGCCGGGGGGTCGAGTGACCCCCGGCAAACTTCTAACGTCAACCAGCCAACAAAGCACATGACACCACTACACAAAAAGCTAAAGAAAGACCTGACCATACGGCACATCAAGATTTGCGAGATTTCACTCGACGAACTGCAACCTCGCGGAGCCAAGGAACGCATGAGGATTGCCGACATCAAAAAAGACCTCGAAAAGCGGGGCCAAATCTACCCCATCATCGTCGGCAAAAAGGTGAACGGAAAATACCCGCTCTACGACGGAGAGCGGCGCATCCATGCACACGAAGCCTGCGGCATCACCGTAATCGAAGCCATCATCTGCTCACCCGACAGCCTGCTGGCCGCATACGAGCTTCAATTCGCCTCCAACATGAAACGGAACACCATCTCACTGGACGAAATGGTCGGCTCCGTAACGCGCTACAAAAAAGCGTATTTGGAGAAAAACCCGGCAGCCACGAAAGCACAGATGGAACAAGTTCTGCGAGAACTCACCGGCTGTGGCGAAGGCTACTTTGAGAGCGTGAATGACATCATTGAGGCAAGACCCGACCTCAAAAGAGCCATTCTTGTCGGCGTGAACGTCGGTGGAAAGCGCGTCAAGCAGGGCAACTACACGAACACTGAAATCAAGAATGCTTGCCCGGACAAGCACACTCAAAACGGCGTCATCGACGCTTACCTTCACGCAGCCAAGCAGGGCAAGCCGCTTGGAGCAACCCGCGTGCGTGCCATTCACGACGAACTCCGCAACATCGACCCCGCACTCACGCCGACCAACCGCCGAGTTGTCGCTCGTGGCGCGATGCTGCGCGTCGCTGGGTTCCAAGACAACACCGTTGGAAATGCTGTTGTCTACAAAAACAGAATCCGGCAATGGCAGTCTGAAATTGAGGACTGGTCGGCCAACGGCGTGTCCCTCGAAGACCAACAGGACGTTTCCCGCTGCCTTGAAAATCTAGTCGAAGTCTGGCGGGCTAAACGCGAGCGCACCCACGGGCCTCTCCCTAAAGCCAGTCATCCTCGGCGCTCATAAATCATCAGCCGGGTGGGCGCAACCCACCCGGCAAACTTTTCACCGATATGGACAAACAAACTGAACAACTGCTGCGCGATTTCATAGCGTGGTGCAAGCGCCGGGAGGTTCCATCCGGCAGCGAACTCGCAATACTGCGCGACCGTGCTGCCGACCTGCTGCCGA
>Ga0315287_10002049_pt1 | contig 18875 bp, 21 predicted proteins | sample YL17G11_0_MG_FD_205037 | JGI IMG/M metagenome (GOLD analysis project Ga0315287, IMG submission 205037) | Sediment microbial communities from Yellowstone Lake, YNP, Wyoming, USA - YL17G11_0 | ecosystem: Environmental > Aquatic > Freshwater > Lake > Sediment | place: USA: Wyoming | collected...
CTGGATCGCTATCGCAACACCGTTAGGGGGTACACTGGGACCGTTCATGGTGAACGTTGGAGTTGGAAGGCTGAAGCTCAAATCTTGCCTTCATATACATTCCATGCCTCGGACAGGGGCTGTCACGAGTTCTCCAATGTGACCATAGAGGAAGCCGGTGAGTGGAACCTGGTCTTGCACGACGAAACCAGCCCACAGATAGCCGGAACACTCACCGTTAACATCCAATGAGCCTCTCCCGCAGGGTGTGCAGGTTCAGCACGTCCTCGCGGTTATAGGCCAGGAGCGTGTCCAGGGCGTCGGGATTGCCGGTGTTGACGTACTCCCACCAGAGCTGCACTGCCATGTAGCCGTCCACGTGGGGCAGTTGTCGCGCAATGCCCAGTTGCCGCTCCACTGCCTTGAGCCCGCCCTTGAGCCGGTTTCGCCAGCAGTCATACATCAGGTCCACGTGCCTGAACTGTCGTGCCAAGTCCAGGCCAAGCTTGGCCCGGATAAACGGCAGGTCAAATCGCCTGCCATTGTAGGTGTAGATACATCCGACCGGTCGCAGGATACCCAGGAGGTTCTGGGCCGTGATCTCATCGCCTACGAGCTGAAAGACGTGGTAGGGGGCCTCATCTGCCAGGGCCACGCCCACCACAGTCAAGCCTGAAAGCCTGCGGCTGAGCCCTGTCGTCTCAATGTCCAGGTAGGCGTCACAACCCATTGTTTACCGTCAGGGAGCGGTACTCCAGCATTCTGTGTTTAAAGTTCTAGGCATCAAGGCACGTTAGAAAAGGTTTAAGTGTTAGGTTTTAAGTTTTAGGTTTTAGGTTAGGTTGTCCGCAGTCAATCCTTCTTTCTACTGCTTAAAACATAAAACTTAAATCTTGCTTCTTACTTCTGGCTTCAGGCTCCTGGATTCTGGCCTCTTCTCGGTGCAAGTATCTCCTGATGTTGGCAGCAGTACTCCTTGCGTTGGCAGCTTGGGCAGTGTGACCCCCGCCAGATGCCGTCGAAGTGCTCGCATATCTTATCGACGATTTCCTGCTGATCTGTTACAAAGCCGGACTCAAAGTTTCGGCGATCGTCGTTCTTTGCGCCTACGCCTGCGCCGGTAAGGTTGGCACTGCCGCTGTAGGCGAGCCGGCCGTCGATGATCGCACACTTGAGGTGTACGCGAGGGCAGTGCATCATCTCCAGGCCTTTAAGGAGTCGCCGGTACTTGTCGAAGTCCCGCTGAAACGCCGGGCCTGGTTCCTTGGCGTGGAGCAGCCGCAGTTCGACGTTCCTTGCCGCCAGGTCTGACAACACCTCCAGGAAGGGGACCATTCGACTGTTCTTGTCCACATAGAGGTCCTTGAGGTCTGCGGTGGCAAGCCAGAGGAAGCTTCCGGCCTGCGGGATGTGCGTGCAGATCAGCCGTTCGTATATCTCCCTGTCGGTCAGGTACTCAAGCATTACACAGGAGAACTCCTATTTGGTATACCCAACTGGAATTTTATGTGCCTCTTACGTAACATCTCACTCGTGACTACGGTAGAGACTCAGTATCGCCTGTTGAAGGCGGAGTAAGGTCGGTCTCTCGCATCAGCGAGCCTTTCTCCCAGTTGGGATCAGGTGCTCGTACTCCCTCCGGCCTCTTGAGCTCCTCGATGCTGGGCAGGTCCTTGAGGGAATTGAGGCCAAAGACCTCCAGAAACTTGCGAGTGGTTCCGTACTGCATGGGCCGGCCCACGATCTCTGCGCGGCCTACGATCTTGACCAGGCCCTTGATCATCAGGCTCCTGAGGACCTCGCCGCAGGCCACGCCGCGGATCGCCTCTACGTCCGCTCGGATGGCCGGCTGTTTGTAGGCCACGATGGCCAGCGTCTCCAGGGCCGCAGGGCTGAGCTTGGTGTCGTCTCTGGCCCGCAAAAGCTTCTTGAGATACCCATTGTATTGCGGCAACGTCAACATCTGCAGGCCGCCGGCGATTTTCTCGATCCGGAAGGCATGGCCGTGAGCCTGGTATTTCTGGTTGAGGGTATCGACTGCGGCATGGACCTGTTTGGTCGTGACCTCCACCAGGAGGGCCAGCCGGTTCGTCTGCAGCGGTTCGTCACTGGCAAACAGGATCGCCTCAAGGACCGACTCGACAGTGGCATCTGGGGCGGCCATGTAACCTGAAGCCTCCTCTATTAAGGATGCAGGTTTTTCGTCAGGTGGCGGTTCGGCTAGGGCCTGGTCCAGTCCAGTATAAGCCGCTGGCGACTGATCCGATTCATCTTCTGGGCCTTGTTTGGCCGTGCCGGGATCGCCTTCAAGGACGTCTTCAGGCTCGTTACTCATATCATCTTCCACTCAAATGGGTCTGCATCCTTGGTACTTTGGAGTATTGTGACAAGGGGCAGGACCGTATTCAATTCCTTAATGAGCTTGCGCAGGGCAAATCGCTCCGAGACCGTGTGCGACAGGCACACGGCAGTTACCCCGGCCTCTTGGACGGCAAGGGCCTCGTGGTGCTTCAGTTCTCCGGTCAGGTAAAGGTCGCAGCCCGCAGCGATTACTGCCTGAAGGATCTTGCCGCACGAGCCTGCACAGACCGCTGCCTTTCTGACCAGGCGGTCCTGGCTGCCAACAATTCCAGCCGCCTTCGCGCCGGTGGTCTTCTTGATCTTGGCCAGCAAGTTTCGCACCTTGGCTGCCTTGGCCACTCGACCCATACGGCCGAGGCCAAACCGCCTTTCTACGTCGTGGTGCTGGAATACGTCGAACGCCGGGGTCTCATAGGGATGGGCCTTCCTTAATGCCGCGATCACGGCCGCGACCTTGTCCGCGCTGACCACGGTCTCGATCCGGATCTCCGGCACAGACTCGAGTATGCCTCGTGTTCCGATGGCAGGTTGGGCCCCGTCGAGCGGCAGAAACGTCCCTGTCCCTGCCGTCTGGAAACCGCAGTGCGAGTAGTTCCCAATGGCCCCTGCGCCGGCCTGGTACAGGGCCTCAGCGACCTTGTCGAGATCGCCGGCAGGTACAAAGGTCACGACCTTGTACCTGGGTCCTGCCGGGTCTTCGACGAAATCGCCGATCGGCTCGGCATCGACCAGGCCGATTGCATCGGCGAGACCGTCGTTGACGCCGCCGGCGATCGCGTCCAGGGAGGTGTGGATGGAATACACCGCTATACCTGCCCGAATCAGCTCATATACGGCCGCGGTCGGTCCGGCGGCCGTAATCCTCTTGAGGCCGTCCCAGATGATCGGGTGGTAACTGACGATCAGATCGACATTGAGCCGTTTGGCCTCTCTCACCACGGCCCCAGTCGTATCAATAGTCACGAGAATCCGCCTGGCATCGGCATCAGGGTCTCCTACTAAGAGCCCGACGTTGTCCCAGGACTGGGCCAGAGCAGGGGGTAGGAGACTCTCAATGGCCGATGCGATATCTCTTACCTTCATTTTCCCTTTCCCTTTCCGCATTGGTTCTCGATCTGCTCGTCAAATGCGACTAGCAGTTGCCGGCTGATGGGACCGATACTGCCGTTTCCCACCGAGTGCTTCTCGATGCCGGTCACAGGCAGGACCTTCATGATGACGTTGGTCAGAAAGGCCTCGTCTGCGCCCAGCAGGTCGTCTATGGTTAGCGCTCGCTCAAACCACTCCATGGACCGCTCCGTCGCTATCCTGGAGACCGTTTTTCGTGCAATACCCGGCAGAACCGGCGTATCGAGCGGCGGTGTCAGGATACAGCCTTCCTTGACCAGGAAGATGTTGCTGACGCAGCCCTCTGCCAACATCCCATCGGGCGTGAACCACAAGGCCTCGGCAGCACCGCCCTGGTGGGCAAGGCGCAGGGCCAGCATCCTGGGAAAGTAACTAGTGGACTTGTGACCGGTCAGCGGATCCGACGGATTCTGCCTATATGGACACAGGATCACCCGGACTCCCTTGTTGTAGTACTCTGCGGCATACCCTTGCAAAGTTGTGGCCGCGATCAGGAGTGTGGGGCGTCTCTGATCATCAGGGACTGAAATCGGGCCGCTGGTCAAGGTCAGGCGGAGCCGGGCATCAGTTAGGCCATTGGCCTCAAGGACCTGATCTATATTGCTGGCCAGAAAGGTCTTATCAAAGGGCAGGTCTATCGACAGGTGCCTAGAGCTGGCAAAGAGGCGGTCCAAATGATCGTCCAGGCCGAACACCTTCCGGTGGCAGGTCCGCATGGTCTCGAACAGCCCGGCCCCATACAGCAAGCCCCCGTCCGCCACGGACACCATAGCGTCCGTTTCATCCACCAACCGATCGTTGAGAAAGACCTTACTCATTCTGATCCCTTACCGGCCATGTCCGGGGCCAGCCAATTTCGGATTGCTGATTGCAGATTGCGGATTTGAATCGTGGCGCAAATCCCCAATCATCAATCCCCAATCATCAATCGTCACTCCCTAATCCGTATCGCATCAATCCCTGCCAGTAACGCCCTGGCCTTGGTGAGCGTCTCGTCGTACTCGGCCTGCGGGACAGAGTCTGCGACAATGCCGCCCCCAACCTGCACATAGGCCATTTCACGGGTGATGATAACGGTTCGGATGGCGATGTTCAAGCACGCGGTCCCGTCCACACCTATAAAGCCTATGCTGCCGGTGTAAAGGCCCCGGGCCGTGGGCTCAACGGCGTTGATGATCTCCATGGCCCGGATCTTGGGCGCACCGGTGATGGAACCGCCTGGGAAAGAGGCCTTCAGGATGTCGCAGAAGCTCACCCGAGGCCGGAGCCTGCCGCCGACCACGGCCACTGCGTGGAAGACGGTTGGACAGGTCTCGATGGTCCGCGGCATCAGGACCTGCCGAGTGCCGGGAATACAGACCCGGGCCAGGTCGTTGCGCTCCAGGTCTACGATCATGGCCAGCTCCGCCTGCTCTTTCTCGCTGGCAACGAGCTCCTGGTAGGCCTTCTCGTTGGCCAACCGAGCCTGGGCAGAGGACTCGGCAATCCGAGGTCGCGTCCCTTTGATGGGCTTGGTCTGGATGGAGCCGGAGCAGATGGTCAGGAACATCTCGGGCGAGGCGGAGACGATGTCGAACGGCTGCGCCTCGATATACGCAGAATAGGGGCTGGGATTAAAGGCGTTCTCCCAATGGAAAAGGTCGATCGGCCTGGCAGTAAAGGGACAGGCGAACCGCTGCGAGAAGTTGATCTGGTACACGTCTCCGTCGACGATGTGGCGTTTGATCCTGGCGACTGCCGCCAGGTACTGCGGCTTGGTCATGTTGCACGCTACCTGCGATAGATCTATCCGGTCCATATCGGCGGGGCAGGGCTGCGCAACTCGGAGGCAGGCGGACTTCTCCAGCAATCGCTCCAGGTGATCGAGTTTCTGGTTCGGGGCTTCGGTATCCGTTGGCATTTGCACGGCTACCAGCCAGACGGTCTGCCGGCGATGGTCGTAGGCGAGGACGCGATCGTAAAAGGCCAGTCGTACAAGCTGCATGTGCAGATCGTCAATCGAGGGGCTGGACGCAGGCTCTATGACCCGGCCCAGGTCGTAACTGAAGAATCCGATCCAGCCCCCGCAGAACAAGCCCTCAGGAAGGTCGGGTCTGTGGCTTGCTACAGTCGTGTACCGGTCCAACGCCTGTTGTACGTGGCCGATGGGATCAGGCTGGTCCGATGTGACATGGAGGACCTCGACCGGTTCTGCTGCCCAATAACTGAATCCATCGGCCCCGGTCTTGGCGTCATTGCCCCCCAGGATGGAGGGCAATCGCAGGCGGGAGAACTGCTCATTGACGGCCGGCAGGTTGGGCGAGAATGGAATCCTCCTGGAGTGGATGGTGCATCCCGATGCGGTGGCTGTCGAGCAGGCCGCATGGCAGGTCATGTGGAGGTCCTTGTACGACACTGCCGGATGATCTCAACTCCGCTGGATGTGCCGATCCTGTCCGCCCCGGCATCGAGCATCTCTATGGCCTGGCTGGCGGTCTTGATGCCGCCGGAGGCCTTGACCTTGCAAAGTGGGGCCTCGGCCTTGAGCAGCTTCACGTCGTCGGCCGTCGCACCCCCGGCAGGATGGAATCCGGTGCTGGTCTTGATGAAGTCCAAGCCGGCCATCTCGGCCACGCGACACGCGAAGAGCTTCTGGTCCGTGGTCAAGGCCGCAGATTCGATGATGACCTTTAGTACGACCGGTGGTCGCATGGCCTTACAGACCTTCACGACCGATCGCAGTTGGCCCAGCAGGTACTTGGAGTCCCCCTCCACGAGGGCCGCCAGGTCCGCCACCATGTCGATCTCATCTGCGCCCTCAAAGATGGCGTCTTTGGCCTGTGCAACCTTGATCTGTGTGGATTCAGCCCCCAAGGGGAATCCCACCACGGTCGCCACCTTTACCCCGGAATGGTGCAGCCGATCCGCCGCGATGGAGATCCATCTGGAGTTGACGCATATAGCGTAGAATCCAAACTCCATAGCCTCGTCGCAGAGCCGCTCGATATCCTCGCGTGTTGCCGTGGGTACCAACAGACTGTGATCTATCGCGCCTGCCAACTGTCTTTCGTCCATCGGTGTCATGGCTTTACGTGTCCTTTCCTGGCAAAGAAATCCATCGTCTCCTCGATCGTTGTGAAGACCCGCGTGGCGGTCTGGGTAATAAAGACCGAGGGGGTCTGCCGGGCGGGCCAGATGACGTAGACCTCCTTGGCCGCCTCGTGTGCGTGTTGGAGTTCGCGTTCCACGCCGCTGGAGATGGCCGCCCGGCCGTCGGGGAGTGTGGGGATGAAGCTGACGATCATGTCCGATTGGTCGATCAGCATGAAGTCCCGGGCATAGGTCTGGCTGTTGATGTCCCGTTCGATCTCCTGGATCTGGTGACAATTCAGGCGAACCTTCCGGCTGCCGATATCCAACTGCACGTGATCCAAACCCTGGGCCTGGGCGGCTCGGGCGAGGTGGGGCAGTTCCGATTCCTCCAGGTCGCCCGGATCAAAGCAGACAAAGATGGACTTCATCTGTTTGCGGAAGAGGATGATCTGTCGGCGGATATCGTCCAGCCCGACCACGGCGGTCATGGGGTAACTTAAATAGGCCTTCCGGATCTTGGGCTCAAAGAGCAGCTTGTAGAACGTCTGGACTGTCTCCTGGTCCGTACCACGGGCCAGGCAGTAGAAGGGGACCGTATCGCTGATGCCCTTGCAAAGCATTTCGGTGCCGATGATCTCCTCTTCACGCCACACGATCAGGTCCTTGAGTGTGTGCTCGACTACATGTTCGGAGAGCAATCTATGGTGTAAGGCCGCAATGCCGTCGATCAGGCAGATGTACGCGTCGGTGCTGAGCAGGCGCATCTGGTCGAAATCCACTGCAGGAAACAGTCCGTGGCGCCAGCGAAACGTGGCGTGGGTATTGACCATCATGTGGGGGACCTGGCTGGCCTTGGCGATGATGTCTTTGAAGACGCTGCGGCGAAGGGAATTCAGTCGCTTTATGGACAGGTCCAGGATCTTGCCGGGCGTAACGTCCGATGCCTCGGCATACATCCGGTCGCCGACGTTGCATAGGACCATATGGCGGCCTTGGTCCTCGGCAAACCGGCAGACCCGTTCCAGGTAACTCTTCTTGTCCAGACCCACCATTCCGGTGACAACGACAATCATACGATCAACTCAGTCGTAAGAATACAGAATACAGGACTCCGGTCCTGTTAAAGGTTCTCTATTCTGCGCTGCCGGTCGTAGTCCTTCAGGGCGGCGACCAGGTCGCCCATGTTGCCGGCCAGGATTTTGTCGAGGGTGTAAAGCGACAGCCCGATGCGGTGATCCGTCAGACGGTTCTGTGGGAAGTTGTAAGTACGGATCTTGTCCGACCTGTCGCCGGAGCCGATCATGTTCTTCCGTTGCGAATCACGCTCCTCCCGCGTCTTTCTTTCATGCAGTTCATAGATGCGGCTACGGAGGATTCGCCATGCCTTCTCGCGGTTCTTGTGTTGGCTTCGCTCATCCCTCATATTGACGGTAATGCCGGTAGGTAGGTGTTCCAGGCGGATGGCCGAACTGACCTTGTTAACGTTCTGTCCGCCGGGGCCTCCGGCGCGGCAGACGCTTTCGCTCACGTCGGCGGGATTGATCTCGATATCGACCAGATCCGGCTCGGGTAGCACGGCGACCGTGGCGGCAGAGGTGTGGATCCGTCCCTGGGCCTCGGTCTCAGGCACGCGTTGGACCCGATGGCCGCCGCCTTCATAGCCCAGTTCCGACCACACCCCTTCTCCCTTGATGCTCAGGATGACCTCGCGAAAACCGCCCATCTCTGCGGGGCTGAAATCCAACTGTTCGACCTTCCATCGCCGGCTCTCGGCATAGCGGACGTACATGGTGTACAGGTCTCGTGCAAACAAGGCCGCCTCTTCGCCGCCTGTACCCGCTCTGATTTCCATGATGACGGAGCCTACGGAGGCGTCGTCCGCCATGACGAGGTTGTTGAGAATATCCTCCAGAAGGGCTTCAGGCCTTCCTTGAAGTCGGGAGATCTCTTCTTGGGCCAGGGCCTTGAACTCCTTGTCGCTGGAGTTGTCGCCAAGGATCTGTTGGGCTTCTTCAATAGCGGCCAGGGCCTCTTTGTACTGCCGGTACTTGGCTACAACAGGTCGGAGCTTTCCCGCCTCCTTGGAAAGCAAGACCAAGTTGGCCGAATGCCCGCCCATCGTCGAATCGGCGATCTGTGCTTCCAGGTCGCGATGTCGTCGCTCGATTTCATCGAGCTTGGCTCGTACGCTCGCTTTATCCATACTCGGGTGCGATGCGGCCTGGATTCTTGCGCAGAAACCCGGCCAAAGACAATGAAAAATACAAAAGACCTCCGTCCCGGCAGGATAGGGGCCAGGAGGCTCTGACGGATACGAAAGAGACGGCCCGCTTGGCCGTCCAAACCATCCTACTTAACTCTTCTTGAGGTGGTAGTTCGTGCCGTACTTCTTCTGGAACCGCTCGATCCGCCCGGCAGTGTCGATGAATTTCTGCTTGCCGGTAAAGAATGGGTGGCACATCGAGCAGATCTCGGCGTGGATCTCCTTGGACGTGCTGCGGGTCTCAAACGTGTTTCCACAACCGCAGTGAACGATGACTTTGTTGTACTCTGGATGTATGCCTTTTTTCATAAGTGAGCCGCTCCAACAAACCTAAACCCTGATAATAATCATATTGCTGGCTTTTTCAACAGTTTTTTTCCTGCGGCAGGGGCAGATGGGCAGGAACAACGCACCTTATCCTATAGTCTGCGTCCCAGAACATTGAAAACATACCCGGTTTATAGTAGAATCCATTGAGTCAGACTGAACTGGGAGGGCTTTTTTCCCGATACATCAGGAGGGTCGACCCGAGATAGGATAGGGATATCGGGGTCAGCCTCGCGATAAGATTGGCGTTGCCGACATGGAGGAGCGGCCTCAAGCCCGATATGTATGAAAACGATAGCTGTTGCTAACCAGAAGGGCGGTTGTGGCAAGACGACCACGGCCGTCAACCTGGCCGCCTCGCTGGCCGTGGCGGGGGACAGGGTGTTGCTGGTCGACCTCGATCCCCAGGGCCATACGACCCTGGGCCTCGGACTCGATCCAAGCTCGCTGACCCGGAGCATGTATGATGCGATGGTGAACCGAGACATGTCGATATCGGACGTCGGCTCGCCGAGCCATCTGGAACGGCTCGCCCTTGCGCCGAGCAATATCTTGCTCGGCGCCGCGGAACTGGAGCTCCGTACGGAGTTGGGCAAGGAGCTGATTCTGGGTGAAAAATTGCGAATGGTGGCAGACTATTATGACTATTGCGTCATTGACTGTGCGCCCCTGTTGAGTCTGCTGATGCTGAACGCCCTGGTCGCAAGCGACTACGTCGTTATCACGGTGCAGACCCAGTATTATGCGCTGGAAGGCCTAAAGCGCCTTCTAGAGACCGTACATATCATGCGCCAGCGTTTCCATCCATGCCGGATTAGGACCCTCGGGCTGATCTTGACGTTCGTCGAGGACCGGGTGTCCCTCAGTCGGCAGATCCAACAGCAATTGCGGGAGTACTTTGGGCCGCTCGTCTTTGACACGGTTATCCACAGAAACGTCCGTTTGGCTGAGGCACCAAGTGCCGGCGAATCGATCTTCACTTTTGCTCCAGGCAGCAAAGGGGCGATGGAGTATAAGGCGTTGGCAGAGGAGATCAAGACCCGCATGCAAGCTCTCGGAGGAAATGGGACATGAGCGATCGAAGGTCCGGCTTGCAGAAGAGCGTAAGCGTCATTTTCGCAGGCTCGCCGATGCCCGATGAAGCTCGGAGGCCATGTGTGCAGAGCGGCCACCCGCTTCTAATCGCCCCATCGGATGGGGCGGACGCAGAACCGGTACAGATTGCTCCAGCCAATCACGAGACTCCCTTACTACAAGAAGACCAATCCCTAGAGCACTTCATCGAGAGTGTTGGCTCGTCTAAGGAGACCGGGGACAAGACCGTTGATCCCGATCCACCCACGGGCCTTCCCTCGCGGACCCGTCGGATCATCGCCCGATTGTTCAATAGAACGTAGCCCTTGGGATGACTTTGGCGTCTGGCTAGTCGAGGTTCATAGTCATTAGGAACTCAGCGTTGGAGCGGACCTTGGCCAGCCTGCTCTTGAGCAACTCAACGGCTTCGACCGGATTGAGTTCGCTGAGGACCCTTCGCAGCCTGTAGGTCAGTTGCAGTTCCTTGGGAGCCAGCAGCAGTTCTTCCTTCCGCGTTCCACTACGGCTGATGTCTAGGGCGGGCCAGACTCGTTTGTCGACCAGACGCCGATCCAGGTGCAACTCCATGTTGCCTGTGGCCTTGAATTCCTCAAAAATCACCTCGTCCATCTTGGAGCCGGTGTCGATCAGGCACGTGGCAAAGATCGTCAAGGAGCCACCGTGTTCTACGTTTCGGGCGGCGCCGAAGAACTTCTTGGGCATCTGGAGCGCCCCGGCGTCAACACCGCCTGTAAGAATGCGTCCGGAGTGCGGGGTCTCGTTGTTATAGGCGCGGGCCAGTCGCGTAAGGGAGTCCAGCAGGATCACCACATCGTGGCCGTACTCGACCAGACGCTTGGCCTTTTCGATCACGACCTCTGCCACCTGGCAGTGACGGGCGGCCGGTTCGTCGAACGTCGAGCTGATGACCTCCACGTCGTCGGCAGTGGCTCGCTCCATTTCCGTCACTTCCTCGGGCCGCTCGTCGATCAGCAGCACGATCAGCTTGACTTCCGGATGATTCTTGCTGATGGCATTGGCCATCTTCTGCAGCAGGATGGTCTTGCCTGTTCGCGGCGGGGCCACGATCAGACCTCGCTGGCCCTTGCCGACCGGCGTGATCAGGTCGATGATCCGCATGCTCATCTCGTCGGAGGTGGTCTCCAGGATGAGGCGCTGCTCTGGATGCAGGGGCGTCAGGTCGCTGAACACGACCTTGTCGGCCAGGATTTCCGGATCTTCATAGTTGATGGCCTCGACCCGCAGCAGGGCGAAGTATTTCTCCGAGTCCTTGGGCGGACGAATCTGACCGGACACGATGTTTCCCGTGCGCAGTCCGAATCGGCGGATCTGAGACGGTGATACGTAGATGTCGTCAGGGCTGGACAGGTAGTGGTAATCGGGATTGCGAAGAAAGCCGTAGCCGTCTGGCAGCACCTCGACCACGCCTTCGCCGTACATCAGGCCGTTGGCGCGGATGCGTTCCTTGATGATCATAAAGATTAGGTCCTGCTTCTTCAGGCCGCTGTACTCAATCATGCCCTCCTTCTTGGCGATCTCGTGAAGCTCGGCCACGTTCAGCTTCTGCAGGTCCTTCAGATACAGGCTTCCCTTTTTGATCCTCTCGTACTTGGCATGTGTGGACTCCTCGTCCTCGCTCTCCGTTTCCTTGCCTTCGGAGCCGGAGTCCTGTTCGGCGGCTGCGGGGGACCGGTCCTGGCCTGTCAGGCCGTGCCCTTCAGGAGCCTCCACCATCTGAGACCGGGCGTAGCCGTTGTCTTGGGATTCGGTCGGTCGGCCGCATACGGATTCCACGTCCACTACGGTCGATTCTTCCCCAGACGGTGATGCATCAAGCTCTTCCGCAACGACCTGTTCCTCCATGCCGTCCGTCTGCTTCCTGCGTTTTTTGTGTGTGTTCTTTGAGCTTTTTGCCGCCGCTCTAGCCATGTTGACTCCTTCTCCAAACTTTGGAATGACGTCGTATCCTCTACGGCCGGCCTGCATGGACGACCGGCACGCCCGCCTGTGGACGCAGGGATTACTCCGACGACCTTGTCGGGAAGACGCCAGCGATTGACTGTCGGATCAATACGTAGAACTCGTCTACGAGACGCTCAGGGCAACCCCTCTGATGGCAGACCACCATGATTTTTCATGACGCTTGAGAAGATCGCAGCGGTTTGCCTGACTAAAGTCGAAAAGTCTGAGTTGTTTTCAATTCTATTATCGGCAGCGGCCGCCTTCTTGTCCAGAGAAATCTGAAAATATTCTCTGGCCAGGATTTGTTCGACGGTGAGCGTAGTCCTGGCCAACCGGGCCGCCATGTCGCAGGCCACAAAGACCAGCCGATCGCACCGATCAGTCCACCCTACTTCCAGCAACAAAGGTATATCCAAAACGATGGCTGCCACGTCCGTCGTGTCCTGATAATATCGCATGAGCCGCTCAACCTCGCTGAGCACCAGTGGGTGGATGATCTCGTTGATAGCCGCAACCTTACGAGGATCGTCAAACACGATGGCCGCGACCCTGCTTCGATCGATTCGTCCGTCGGGTTCCAAAATGGCCTTACCCGCCACCTGCACGACTTTCTGTCGGACATCAGGTCGTTGCAGAATCTGATGAGCGATTCGGTCGGCGTGGATAACGGCACAACCCAGCTTGCCGAATTCCATCGCCACCGTGGTCTTTCCTGATCCAATACCACCCAGGATCCCTATGACGGGTTTTCTGGCCTGCCCACCCACGGAAAAAGAGTTTAGCAGGTGATCGATCGACGGTCAAATATTTTTTGCTAGACGACGGCCGATCGGCTGGCAACGTTTTGGGATGTGTCCAGGAGGTTGCCCAGGAGGTAGTTGTTGACCACCACGTTCCAGCTCATACGGTGGGCCAGGGCGTGGCCGGTGCGGATGAGCTGTTCCATCTCCGCCTCGCCATGCGGCAGACGGCGGAGTATCTCGGCGGCTACCGCGCGGCTTTCACGCTCTTCGGTCCGGTCTCGCTCGGGGCCGCCGATCTGGACCAGGTCCTCGATCTCGCCGGCCTGGAAGTTGTCCAGGTGGGTGTAGTCCGCGACCAGGACGTTCTTGACATCTTTCCCATCAGAGGCATCGCGGAAAAAGCCGCCGCAACCACAGACGCAGCTAAACACGCAGATCGCTCCAAACGTCAGCGGCTCCAACTGCGCTATACCGAACGGTTCATAGATGCTCTGCCCGAACTCCACGTCCGAGCCTTTTCGGATGTCCATGAACTCCATATCTTCAGACATACGCCGGCCGCACAGCCCGGACTCGAAGCCGAACTGATTGATGAAGATGATCTTGATGGCGCAGCTTCTGGCGTTGAATTCCTGAATGGCGGCATAGAGAGACGCCTCACCACCCGATAGATCCGGCCAGCCTTCCCGATGGGCGACCGGCCAGTGGTACGCAGATTCCATGCGCAGGACGTCGCTGGCCCGTCGCTGGCCCACCTCGGTTGATAGCAGCAGCAGTACGGCCCTCTTGTCCTTCGCCTGGAAATCCTTGTCGAGGGCCTCCAGCACGCGCAGGTCTCGCCAGAGGCCCTTGCTCCGGACCAGACGCGTGACGTGGGTAAAGATGAAATCCGGCCGCCACCCCAACTGGCGATCGCAGTATGTCTGTAGCTTGGCCTTGGACAGGAGCTTGTCTGCCAAGGTGATCTCATAGGCCGGAATGCCGTTGTACACGATGTCGATGGAGGCGTTTCCAAATTCAGGGGCCAGAAACCGCAACTCATCGACCACGTAGTCGCCCACTGCAAGGATCTTGTTGCAGTACTTGGAAGCCTCGACCAAGGCGTGTTTGAAGTAGTTGCTTTGGTCGCCGAACACCTCATTGACGTACATCTGATTGGCGTGGGCCCGCTTCATGACGTTGTAGAACATGGTGTCGTGGCCGGCATGCTCCTCGATGATGCGACGTATAGTGGCCACTTCGTGGGCATAGAAAACCGTCCTAAATTCGCCGTATGGGTCCAGGATGGCCTCCAAGACCGTCGGCATGCCCATGAATTCGTGGGAGACGATGATCGTCGATTCGTTGGGTGCGCCGAGGGCCTTCAGTGCCGCTATTGCCGGCGGGCCCAACCGCACGTACTGCTCGTAGTCCCAGAGGTGTTCGTATCGTTCGCTTTGGATGCCGAACTCCTCATACATCCGCCGCTTGAATTCATTGATAGGGCCGCGGTCGCTATGCCTGACGTCGATCAGCAGGACCTCCGGGGTGCTCTTTACGCCGGTTTCGCTGTCGGTGAAGGTCCGCCGCCCATACACTATACCGACCCCGTAATGGCGTTCAATCTTCTCAAAGGCGGTGCGGTATCCGGGACTGAGGAAGCCGTCGACGGAGGAGTATAAGACCTCGCCATCGGGTCCGAGGCGTTCAAGGACAGACCCCTCGGCGGTAAACAGCGGGCCCACCAGGATCGATCGCTCTACTGCGTTCAGATACGCCGGGCAGGTGAAGAATCCCTGCAAGACCGCACCGATGCCGCCGACCTTGCCCACGGCCTCGTGCGTGATATGCGCCACGGTGGTCCCGGTAGCCATAATCGTTTCCCTCCAAGTTGTCCGGCTGTAATGCCCAACGCAGTTCGACTCCAATGGGGACTATCTATTGAAAATATAGGTCAAACGCGGAACGAGACCAAACCGGGATGGCCCGAGAGGGGAAATGGTCTCTTGGCAGGTCCGGGAAAAATGGCTGGCTGGGATTTCAATCAACACCGAGGTGTAACGTCGAGGCGATTGGATGGGGAAAGGCTATAATTGTGAACGGAGATTCCTTATGAGGCCCGACAGGACCTGGGGCGGAATATCGGCCAGCAGCGGCTCCGGAATCTCACTAATCGCAATTTGATCCAAGATGTCGCGGGTCTGTTTGCCGTAGGCCGAGATGATTCCGGCGATCTCCGCGGCCTTGTCCAGATCGGCGTCTGCCACCAGGCGGAGGTATCGGATGATCTCCTTGGCCAATTCCTTGTCATCCATCCTGGCCATGGGGATAATCCCGGACTCCTCCACGGCCGGGGCCTCTTCGGCGATTTCGGGCATGGCCTTTTCCTTGAGGATGTCCTGGGTCAACTGGAACGTCTCGGCCAGGAGGCGATTCCTCATCTCTTCGTCAGTTTCATCCAGCGGAGCCAATCTCAGTTCGTCCGTGGGACCTGTGGAAACCATGGGAATATAGATCCGGTTGTGACAGGCCGGACACTTCCCCCACTTGCCGCTGGAGGCAGGGGAGGCATTTATTTTTTTTCCACAATGCTCGCAGTGAAACACGATGGCCATAGACTACCTCTCTGTGGTTGCCCTGTACTCGGCCTTTACATCGGTCGTGATGCCGCCGCGAGGGGCAAAGCTGGCCGTTACGGTCATCCATCGCGGCTTGCATGCCCCGACCAGGTCATCGAGGATCTGGTTGGTCAATGCCTCGTAGAAGATGCCCTTATTACGATAGCCTTGCAGGTAGAACTTGAGGCTCTTGAGCTCGATACAGGTCTTGTCCGGTCCGTACATGATGGTAATGGCCCCGAAATCGGGCTGACCCGTCTTGGGGCAGAGGCTGGTAAACTCCGGGCATCGGATTGTGATGCCGTAATCCCGCTGTGGCCGGGGATTGTCAAACAGGTCGATTGTTGCGGCGTAACTCATGACCGGTCCTTTCTAGTCGTGTCAGTCAATATAGCCCAAGATTTGAGCCGTTACAAGACCTGTTATGGGTCGGAGATAGCCCCCAGTAGATAGCCTTAACAAGTCATGGCTGGCGGCCAAGCAGGGCAAAAAAGTGTAAATACGGCTGGATAATATTTGGCAAACAGCCGAAGATAAATATAATATAAATTACAGAATTCTGCCCCAAAAGGGCGGTTTAAGGTAGTAGAAAGAGTATCCTTTGGGCCCTCGAAGAATACTCCTAACGAACACTGAGGGTTGATCATGAACAGGCCTGACGGCCTAAAGGAGCAGCATCGTGGCAAAAGGTACAGTTAAATGGTTTGACGCCAAAAAGGGTTTCGGTTTCATTACTCCCGACGATGGTACCGAGGACGTGTTTGTCCATCATACCAACATCGAGGGCCAGGGATTCAAGACACTGAACAACGGCCAAGCGGTGGAGTATGAGGTCGGAGAGGGTCGCAAGGGCCCGCAGGCTACCAACGTCCGTCCGAGCTGAGTAAGACACCACTGTAAAAACCAGGAGGTCCCGCGTTGCTGATACGGGACCTTTTTTTATTGCATCCCGGCACACAGGGAGGGATGATAGAGTGTCGATAGCCGCGATTTGGGCGGCTTGTCTCGATGATCAAGAAAAGTAGAAAGGAGTCTCAAGCCATGTGTCATCGGATTGGATTGTGGGTGATCGGGATGTGCATCGGATGTGCGATCCTCGTATCGGGCTGCCCTGCCGTGTTGGTGGGGGCCGGAGCCGTCGGGACGATGGCCTACCTCGAGGGAGATCTAAAGTCGGTTGAACCGCATTCGATCGACAAGGTCTATGCTGCGACCCAGAAGACCCTCAAGGACCTTGGAATGATGGTGGTCAAGGACACGAAGGAGAAGGCCAGGGCCGAGATCTCCGCACGGGATGTAGAAGACAGGAAGGCGACCATCGTACTGACCACTCAGTATGAAGGGATCACCAATATCTCGATTAGGATCGGGGTCTTCGGCGACGAAACCAGGAGCCGCAGCCTTTACATGAAGATCCACCAACTCCTACAGCCATAAAAGGATTCAGGGGTTTTGGGTCAGGTTCAAGTCCCTCTTGCACCGCGGGCAGGTCAAAATTGAGGCCTTGAAGTTGGGCGGGACCTTGAGGTTCAGGCCGCAGGGACAGGTCAGGAAGGCGAAGCCGTTGACCTTTCGCATGATATCGCCAATCCGGCGTTGGTGAGATCTGGGGTCTATTTGATCGAGAGGTTGTTGCGCCGTCCTCAAAGGCACGTGCTCTTGATCGGTATGCACGGCCAATCTTTTGCGCGTGACCTGTCCGAAGGCCTGGGCATAATCTGTATACGATGCACCAATGCCCATGCTCCGCAGGATACGAATCCGCTCGGAGATCGGAGGATGAGTGCTCGTCAGGTCAGAGAGGGTCATCTTTCCTTTTCGCTTGAAGGGATTGGCGATATACATAGGGGCAGTCGCCTGGTTGGCCACGGCTAGTTGAGGTCCTGGATCGTTGGCAATTTTTTCCAAGGCACTGGCCAGGCCCTCAGGATAGCGGGTCAGCCTGGCGCCACCGGCATCTGCCATATATTCCCGTCGCCTTGAAAGGGCATAGTAGAGCAGTCTCGCCATGATCGGGGCCAAGATCGCGGCTACCACGGCGATCAGAAGGATCACTGCCTGGGCCTGGCCTCCGCCTCGGCGGTCGCCGCCGGAATAACGCCGCGATGATCCGGCCATTGAACCGCGGAACATCCCGCGGAGGAAGACGTTCGACAGCAGGACAATCGTACCCAACATGATCCCTGCGAGGGTGACATACAAGATGTCCCGATGCAGGATGTGGCTCATCTCGTGGGCCACCACGCCCTGCAGCTCGTCGCGGTTGAGTTTGGCCAGCAGTCCGGCCGTCACCGCAATCGACGCCGTCTCGGGATTTCGTCCCGTGGCAAAGGCATTGGGCGCAGGATCGTTGATGATATAGATCTTGGGCATCTTGTTCAGCCCGGCGGCGATCGTCATCTCCTCCACCACGTTGAACAGCAACGGATGCACATCGTGCGTGACCGGCCTGGCGTGGCTGGCCGAAAGCAGTATCTGATCGCCTGCGGACAGGCTAATCAGGGTCAGGATCAGCCAGAGGCCCAGGGCCACGGCTACGCCGACCAGACTGCCCTCGCCCGGGGCAACGGCTGAGCCGATGACCAGGCCCAGGCTCACCAGGACCAAGGCCATCAAGGCCATCAGTATGGCCGAGTTGCGTTTATTGGCTCTGATCAGTTCCCACATCATTGAAGAACTAGAAACTTACTTTAGGTACTTCCCGCTCGGCCGGGGTCTGGATCTCAAAGAAGTCCCGCTTGGTGAAGCTGAACATGGCGGCAATGATGTTGGACGGGAACATCTGGGTCTTGTTGTTGTAGAATAGTACCTGGTCGTTGTAGTTCTGCCTTGAAAAGCCGATCTTGTTCTCCGTACTCGAAAGCTCCTCCTGCAAGGCCAGGAAGTTCTGATTTGCCTTCAGCTCCGGGTAGTTCTCCACGGTCAGCAGGAACTTGCTGAGGGCCTGGCCCAGCACGCCCTCGGCCTTGGCCGCCTCTGCTACGTTCTTTGCGCCCATGGCCTGGCTTCGGGCCTGCGTGATGGCCTCGAAGGTACCACGTTCGTGCGTCATGTAGCCCTTGGCCGTTTCGACCAGGTTGGGAATCAGGTCGTAACGTCGCTTTAACTGCACGTCGATTTGCGCGTAGCCATTTTTATAGCGGTTTTTCAGCGCCACCAAACGGTTGTAAACGCTGATCAAGAACAGCGCAATGAGGACCAGAATTACAACGCCGCCAATGAGAAGTACGGGCGTCCCCATGGCAATGTCGCTCCGTGATTGAAAGGTAGGATAAGCGAATGACGTGTGTATTGTGCCGCTTGGCCGAGATGGGGTCAATGCGACGACCGCGGCAATTGATCCTGGGT
>Ga0315287_10002050_pt1 | contig 18866 bp, 20 predicted proteins | sample YL17G11_0_MG_FD_205037 | JGI IMG/M metagenome (GOLD analysis project Ga0315287, IMG submission 205037) | Sediment microbial communities from Yellowstone Lake, YNP, Wyoming, USA - YL17G11_0 | ecosystem: Environmental > Aquatic > Freshwater > Lake > Sediment | place: USA: Wyoming | collected...
CGTGGAGGGAGACGCCACCGATCTCCAGGGGGCGGCTGATGTTCAACCTCAAGACCATAATGGAGCGCGACTTCGAGGACATCGCCAGGATCATCTCCCAGGAGCAGGGCAAGACGATCGACGATGCAAGGGGCGAGACCAGGCGCGCGATCGAGAACGTCGAGGTCGCAGCGGGTGTCACGTCGCTGATGATGGGCTACAACCTGGAGGACGGTGCGGCCGCCAACATCGACGAGGAGGTCATAATCTCCCCGCTCGGAGTGTTCGGCGCGATATGCCCGTTCAACTTCCCGGGCATGGTGCCGTTCTGGTTCTGGCCGTATGCGGTCGCGGCAGGCAACACCTATGTCATCAAGCCCTCGGAGCAGGTCCCGCTGACGACGATGCACATGGTCAAGCTCATCGAGGAGGCTGGCTTCCCACCGGGCGTCGTGAACCTGGTGAACGGAAGGGAGGACGCGGTCAACACGATGCTCGAGCACCCGAGCATCAAGGGCATATCGTTCGTCGGGTCCACGCCGGTCGCGAAGTACATCTACAAGAAGTGCGGCGAGACCGGCAAGCGGGTCCAGGCCCAGGGCGGCGCCAAGAACTCGCTCGTGATCATGCCGGACGCGAAACTCGACGCTAGTGTCAAGAACATGCTCGCATCGTTCTACGGCTGCGCGGGCCAGAGGTGCCTCGCAGGCTCGAACATGCTCGCGATCGGTGACATCGCGGAGCCGCTCCTCAAGAAGTGGCTCGATGAATCGAAGAGGATCAAGGTCGGCTACGGCCTCGACGAGAGCTCGAACATGGGCCCCGTCATCTCCGCGGCCGCCAAGGCGAGGGTCCTCGGATACATCCAGAAGGGCGTGGACGAGGGCGCGAAGCTCCTCCTCGACGGGCGGAACATCAAGGTGCCCGGGTACGAGAAGGGATACTTCATCGGGCCGACGGTCTTCGACGGCGTGACGCCTGACATGACCATCGCGAAGGAGGAGATATTCGGGCCGGTCGTGTCGTTCATGCGCATGGGCACGATGGACGAGGCCATCGAGTTCATCCACAAGAGCCCGTACGGCAACGCCGCATCGATATACACGCAGAACGGCAAGTGGGCCAGGGACTTCAGGTACAGGGTCCAGTGCGGCAACATCGGCATCAATGTCGGCATAGTCGCGGCGATGGCCTACTTCCCGTTCGCGGGGGCCAAGGGGTCGTTCTTCGGCGACATGCACGGTCAGGGCAAGGACGCGATAAACTTCTTCACGGACAGGAAGGTAGTGATCACCAGGTGGTATTGATGGTGGAGAGCGAGTTCCCGGAATGCACGTCCTTCGGGACGGTCATGAGGTTCGCCCTGGAGCTCGAGAGGGTCGCCGTCGTGGTCAACTCGGAGCTTGCCGCCGACCCGCGGCTGGCCGCAGGCGCTGAGACCTTCCGGTCGCTCGTGGAGAACCACAGGAAGCGGGGGAACTTGCTCGAGAACACGAGGCGGGAGAAGCTCAACGAGATGGTACTCGAGCCGATCTCGGACATCGTGCGCGAGAACTACCTGATGCAGCTCGACCTGTCCAAGGACGCCGACCTCAAGGCGGCGGCCAGGCATGCGGCGATGATCGAGGAGACCTCAGCCAGGTTCTACAACGACTCGGCGAAGATCGCGAAGCACCTGCTGTCGGAGGCCGCCAGGATCATGGAGCGCATGGCCAAGGAGAACCTGGTGAACAAGGCCAAGCTCGACGCGCTCTAGGTCCGGACGCAAACCCCTTCTCGAAACTCATTTCCTTGTCCTTTCGAGGGTCGCGAACCGGTCTATGGTGACTTCTGTGAGCGCGCCCTTTGCGAGGTCGTCCAGGGCCGCGCGCGCGAGCGGGTCGCCGGTGAGATACACCTTCACGCCGGCGTTGTGGAGCCTCATCAGGGATGTCGGTGTGAGTCCCGTGACCACGATCTTCGCGACTCCCCTGCTCGCGATGGCGTCGACGGGGTTGACGCATGCCGCGTCCCCGCAGTTCCTCATCTGGGCCGTGTGCTCGAACCTGCCATCCGGCAGGAGCTCGTAGTAGTCCAGCAGGTCGGTCTCCTCGAACGACGATGCGATGACCGCATCTGGCCCTCCTGGCGAGTTGCACGGAACGCAGACCTTCATGGCAGTCCTCTAGCGTCGGTCTCAGAGTTCAGCCTTTCGCTGGTCACTCCCTCGAGAACATGTCCGGGTATAGCCTGTGCGATGCCATCACTCCGAGGACGATCAGCGACACCGGGATGGCGAAGACTATCCAGTCGGGCGTCTGGGCGGTCCCTACTATCATGTTGGACAGGAACACCCCTCCCTGGTGGAACGGCGACAGGAACGCCACCGCGGAGCCGTAGTCCGTGTACATGCCCCCGAAGCTGTTCGTGTCGAACCACATGTCGAACAGATACGACATCCACTCGAACACGGTCATCGTGGCAAGGAGCGAGAGGTACATGAAGATCCTCGAGACGACCGTCGGTTTGAGGACCATCCTCTTGGCGCCCAGGTAGATGAGGCACGAGCCATAGGCAGCGGAGACCATGGTCAGAACCGCGAGCCCGTAGGCGACGAGGGTGATGATCAGCAGGTCGCTGACCGGCTGGCCGAACGGCGAGAGCGCTATCATGGTCAGGGGGATGATGAACAGCGGACCGATTATGATCGGGTACAGTATCTTCGAGAAGACCATCGTCGTCACGGATATCGGCCCGAAGAACAGCACCTTGATCGTACCCTTCTGGATCTCGTGGGCGAAGCCCTTGGCGAACAGCCCGCCGATGAAGATCACCGATGCCAGCAGCGCTATGCCGTAGACGTATGTCAGGAGGTTGAACGATATGTCCGCGCCGAGAGGCGTGGATGTCCAGGGCAGCCCGGAGACCTCCATGCCGACCGGCAGGGCGACGATAGTCATCCGGTTCGAGCCCGCGTTGCCCGAATTGTCCCTGACTGCGAGCGTGACCTCGTACGGGCCCCATTCGCTCGGGGTGAAGTGGGCGGTCATGCCCGAGAGCGTGTAGAGTGTCGCGTTGTGGCTGATGTACCACGTGTACGCCACTATTGTGCCGTTGTCGTCCCGTGAGTTGGATGCATCCAGGTTGACCGTCTCACCGACGGTGGCTATCCCGCCGTTCCCGGGGTCTGCGTAGGGCTGGCTCCAGTCATCGCCCATGGGCTGGACGTTGACGTTGGTGCCTCCCTCGGCCGCGTTCCCGGCAGCGTCCCTGGCGATGAGCTTCACCCAGTAGTTCCCGGAGTTCTCGAATGTGTACTGCGTGCTCTCCCCGTACAGCAGCCTCGGGATGATGTCGTCGAAGCTCCAGGTCCAGTTCACTATCCCGATGTTGTCGGTCGCCGAGGAGCCGTCGAATGTGACCGTCGACCCGACCGGAATGTTCTGGTCGGGCATGTAGTTAGTGGACGGGTTCTCGGTGTCCGATGATGACTGGGACACATGGATCATCATGCTGTCCTCCGCGAAGTTCCACGAGGAGTCGACGACGGTGAGGGTGACGTTGAAGTCTCCAGCGTATTCGAAGGTGTGATGCACTGTCTCGCCATAGAGCTCGGTGTCGATGCCCAGCTCGTTGAGATGCCATGACCAGTAAACGATCGCGGCGTTGTCAGTGGACCCTGAGCCGTCGAGAGCCACCTCGATGCCCGCGTCTATGCTGACATCGCTGCCGGCGTCTGCCATCGGCGGCACGCTCTCGGTGGCACCAGGCAGGGTCATGTCTTTGCCGTCCCCGTCACCGAACATGTCCGTATTCATCACCGTGTTCATGGAGTAGCTCATGATGTAGAACACGAGAGTGAGGAAGACCAAGAGTATGACCGAGCTGACCAGGCCGTGCTTCGCCATCGTCCTGAGGTCTTTCTCGAATATGGTGAACGCGCGCCTGACGGTCGCGAGGGCACCTGACCTCACGACCTTGATCTCCGGGAAGTTGTTAGTCTGATCCGCGATGTCGCTCGGGGGCGGGGGCAGCTCATCGTCTGGCGGTGGGGTCTGCTGCATCATGCCGCACCACCCCTGGATGTGCGCTCGAAGACCTCTTCCATCGTGCCCGTGCTGCGCATCTCATAGAGATCGATGTTCTCCTGGACCAGGATCTTCGCTATCTGGGCGGCATCGGACCGCGTCCGCAGTGTCAGCGCGACGTCGCCTTCGACTATCCTGAGATCCTGGAGTTTCAGGCCGCGGTCGAGCATCTCCTTGGCCTTCTGGGGGTCCGAGACATGGAGCAGGTACGACGGGGCCAGGTACTTCTCCTTGAGCTCCTCGGCCGTGCCCACAGCTATGAGCTTGCCGCGGTGTATGAATGCGAACCTGTCGACGATGTGCTCTGCCTCGATCAGGTTGTGCGAAGTGAAGAATATCGTGTTGCCTTCGGAAACGTGCTTTCTCAGATGTTCCCTGAGCGCGCGCCTGTGTGTGATGTCCACGCCCTCGAAGGGTTCGTCAAGGAACACCAGGGGCTTGTCGGCCATCAGGACCCTTGCCAGCGAGACCCTCTGCCTCTGTCCCTGGGACAGGGTCCCGATCCGCTGGTCCATGAACTTGCGCAGGTCGGCCAGGTCGGCCGTCTTGTTGATCGCCGCCAGCCTATCGGACCTGCCCATCAGCATGAACTTGCCGAACATGTTGAGGTACCTGCGCGCCGTCATCTCCTCGTAGAACCTCGTCTCCTCGGACAGGATCGCGATGTTGTCCCTGACGTGGACGGGGTGCTTCTTGACATCGATCCCGAGCACGGTCGCGTGGCCGTCGGATACTCCGGTCAGGCCGCAGAGGACCTTGATGCAGGTGGTCTTGCCGGCACCGTTCGGCCCGAAGAACCCGAATATCTCGCCCCGGCCGACCTTCAGGCTGATGTCGTCGAGCGCTCTCACAGACTTATAGTCCTTGACTAGGCCTTCGGCTTCGATCAAACGGACACCACCTCGTGCTAGGCTCATCTCCGGTAATAAAGGCGCACCGAGCGGTTATCGCACTTGATAATGCTCACTGGCTATATGAACGGCGGGCGCGGCCTCAGATGCTGATGCCCAGCCTGTCCAGGCAGTCCCTGGTCGGGACGCCCTCCCTGGTCCAGCCCCACAGCGCGTAGTACGAGTCGAGCTCGGCCTCGAAGTCCGCCTTGTTGACGACCGCACCCTTCGACGGGCCGTCGTGGATCGGCGTCGTGAAGAGCCTCTCCGGGAGCGTGTCGTCCTTCCTGGACAGCCCCTCCCTGAGGTTGAACAGCCGTTCCATGGTCCAGCCACGCACGCCCACCGTCCTCAGGTCGTCGACCGTGTAGCCGAACCCGGTGGCGGCGTTGGCGAGCATGACGAAGTTGTCCCAGTTGTTCGCGAAGGCGTTCCTGGCGCCGAACTTGCAGAGGATCATCGAGTCGAGCACGGTGAACATCTCCTGCATGCCCTTGAGCGTCTCCGCCTTCCCCTTGACCGTGAACCTGTCGAGCACACCCTGGAACAGCTCGGGCACGTACATGGTCGCCCTGAGATGGCAAGCTCCCCTCGTGGAGGTGGCGTACGCCAGTGACATCCCCTGGATGCCCCTCGGGTCGTAGCCCGGGAACTCCATGCCCTTGACGTTCATGGCGTACATGTGCGCCCCGGGCCCGTACTTGGCCGCGAGCCTCCTCGAGCCCTCGCCTATGAGTCTCCCGAAGCCTTCTCCCCTGCCGGTCCTCTCGACGAGCTGCACCATCGCCTGATGGTTCCCCCAATCGAGCTTGAGGCCATCCGTGTCCTTCTCGCCGATGATGCCCTTCTCGTACAGCTCGAACGCGCACGCGATCGTGTCCGCGCACGATATCGTGTCTATGCCGTACTTGTTGCACAGGTCGTTCGCCATGATGATCGATTCGAGGTTAGGGTTGCCGAGGTTCGAGCCGAACATCGCGAGCGTCTCGTACTCGGGCCCCTCGGTGACGACACTGTAGTCCTTCTCGGCCCTGGTCTCCTTGCCACAGTGCAGAGGGCACCTGGCGCATGCGATGCTCCTGTTGACATGACCGTTCACGAGCGCGTCGCCGCCGATCTTCTCGAACTCGGGGAAGTAGCCCGTCTGGAGGTTCCTGGTCGGGATGGTCCCCGCCTTGCCGGTGATCCCGACCACCATCGACGTGCCGTACTTCATGAATGCCTGGCTCTTCTCCTTTACCGTGGCCGTCGCGGCCTTGAAGCTCTCCCTGAGCTTCTCCGGGTCGGCCTGGGGCACATCCCTGGTCCCGTGCACGACGACGGCCTTGAGGTTCTTGGAGCCCATGACCGCGCCGGCGCCCCCTCTGCCGGCAGCCCTGTGCTTGTCGTTCATGATGGCGGCGAACCTGACCTTGTTCTCCCCTCCGGGTCCGATCACGAGTGCCTTCGCAGCCTTGTGTCTCTCCTCGAGGACCCCCGTGGTCTCGAAGACATCCTTGCCCCAGAGGTCGGATGCGTCCTTGAGCTCAGGACCGGCGTCCGTGATGCTGAGATAGGTGGGCGCCGGGGCGCGCCCCTTGAACACGATGCCGTCGTAGCCTGTCTTCCTCAGCATCGGTCCCCAGTGACCGCCCGAGTGGGCCGAGAGTATCGCGCCTGTGAGGGGGGATTTCGTGGTGATGTTGTAGAATCCGGTGAACGAACCCAGGGTGCCTGTGTACGGCCCGGTCATGACGATGAGCCTGTTCTCGGGGTCGAAGGCGTCGACCTTCGTCTTGTTCTCGACGTACAGCAGCCTCGCCGCGAGCCCCCGCCCGCCGAGGTACTTGACCTGATCCTCCCTCGGGATGTCCTGGTTCTCGAACCTGGCAGACCTGAGGTCCACCCTCAGGAGTTTCATGCGGCCCGCCTCTGGCATACGTCCGAATGAAATGCTACTGTCTATAAAAGGATTTGGTCCTTTTCGATATTATCATAAGATTGTTCGCAGCCTGTTCATAAAAGAGGCCGGATGTTCGAACGATTGTACTCCCCCACGGATTTAATATCCCGCGGGCTTTCCACACCCCGATGGACTTCGCGGGAATCGGTTTCGACACGATCCTGGTCGTGATGATGCTCACGGGTGTTGTCGCGTTCCTCTACTCCAACCTCGGGCTTGGGGGCGGACAGTTCTACGTGCCGATAATGGTTCTCTTCTTTGGGGGCATTGGGGGCCTGGCCATGAAGGAGATCGTCCCCCTATCACTGTGCTTCGCGTTCTTCACGATGCTCAGCGCGGTCTACAGTCACAACAAGAAAGGCCTCGTAGACTTCAGGCTCGGGCTCTTGCTCGCGGCTGGAGGTCTGGTCGGGGTCGCGATCGGCGTGACGTTCACCGCATCGACCGACGAGCAGTTCGTCAAGGCCGCTTTCGCGGCGTTTCTGGTAATCGTCGCCACTAGGATGCTGTACGACCAGTACAAGGCGAAGAATGAGGGGTGTGTCTCTGAGTGCGAACTCACGTTCAAGAGGAGACTCGCTGGCATCGGTGTGAGCGTCCTCACGGGTGTGCTCGTCGGGAGCTTCGGAATCGGAGGAGGCGTCGTCAGCGTTCCGCTCATAGTCTATGTGTTCAAGTTCGACACGCGGAAGGCCATCGGGACATCCGCGCTCATGGGTGCGATCCTGACGCCGGCGGCCTTGCTCGCCTACGCATTCAAGGATGGCATAACGATCCACTACGACCTCGCGCTCGTGCTCACCCCAGTCGTCTTTGTACTCGCGCTCATCGGATCGACCTGGGGCCTCGCAAGGCTGAAGACCAGGTCCGTCCGGACGATATTCACGCTGGGCGTCTACCTGGCCGCCTTCGTGATGGTATACAGCCTGCTGACGCAGTGAGCACCCTCCTCGGGGTATGAGGCCAAAATGTGGGCTGCCCCCCATCCCAGACAGTCCAGGTAACTCGTTTCGTGGGGTTTACGCGTCCGAAGCCAGGTTCATCTCTCGAACCTGACGCTGAGCCTCGCATCCTCTCTCGCCCCGAGCCGCTCGAAGTCCTCCTTGCTCAGGTGGATCTCGTTGGCCCGTCCTTCGGAGGCCTTCTCGATGCGCAGTCTGGCCTCCTTGCCCTCGAGCGAGAGACGCACGGTCTTTCCAGACTCCAGGCCAAGGGACTTCAGCAGCTCGTCGTGCGCGCGGATGACCCCCGCGCTCGTGGTTGCGCTCGCCCTGACGTTCAGGCGCTTCGTCGCGACGTACGCCGCGGACACTGCTTGGTTCTCCCTGCGCAGCTCCTCGGCGACGGCCTTTCTTAGCTCGCGCGAGGACTGTCCGTCCATCGGCGTGATCCGCGAGGACACCCTCTTCGCGACGTCGGTCGTGGCGCCGGCCCTTATCAGGGACTCCTCGAGCTTGTGCCTGTCGAACTCCTCCATGGCTCCAGAGCTTTTCTGTATCCTTGCCGTCCAGTTCACCTCCCCATATTAACATGGTTATGGTGGGTAAATACAGTTTTCGCCAGTATGCGCCCTTTGGGGCCGTGCAGGGTGTGTCGGACAGTTGTCGTCTGACGGACGACGGCTTCACGGACAGGGTTTATCACCCCTAGTGGCATATCCGTGCCCGGTGTCATCTCTTGCCGAAGAAGGCAATCGTCCCTGAGATCGTGGTCTCGGGCTCGTTCAACGACATGGGCGCCAAGGCGGGCGCGAAGGCGAAGGCGGTCGTGAGGTCCTACGTCGCGGACGCGAAGGCCCGGCTCAATGCGAGCGGGCCAGGATGGGACCGCATGGTCAAATCAGCGCGCGTGCACGTGCATCACGCGCAGGATTACTCCCCCGATTACTTCGATTATCTCCAGGGGTACGCCGAGGGCTCGGGCGTACCTTTCGCGGACCTGTACCTGCTCATCTCCGAGGACGAGAAAGGGCTGTGCACCGATGTCGCCGTCAACGGGCTCGCGACGGCCGATGGCTCGGTCCTGTCAGCCCACACGGAGGACTGGAGGCCTGCAGACAGGGCGCGCGTCATGGTGCTCAGGGCGCGGCCGAAGACGGGGCCTTCGTTCCTGGCTGCTACCCACGCGGGACTGGAGTGGATCTCCGGCGTCAACTCCGCGGGCCTGAGCGTGACGGGCAACTCGCTCTACATGAACGACGCGCGCGTTGGCTTCCCGAAGATGTTCATGGCGCCCAAGATACTTTCATCCAAGACCACGAGCGAGGCCATCGCCGCGGCCACGGACCCGGGGCGCGGCTCGACCTACAACCTGAACATATGCCACTCGAGCGGGGAGATCTTCAGCATCGAGGGCTCCGCGACGGACTTCGCCATCATCTACGGCATCGACGGGTACCTCGTGCATACCAACCACTACCTCCACCCGAAGATGGCCAGGTTCGAGAACGTGTTCGGTCCCGTGGGCTCGAGGACCACCTGGGCAGCGACGAGCACGATCGTGAGGTACGACCGGGCACTGAAGCTGGTACGTTCGCAGCACGGGGAGGTCACCTCCGAGACGCTGAAATCCATCATGAGGGACCATGTGGACCGGCCGGGCTCGATCTGCCGGCACCCGGACCCGCAGTCGCCCCCGCATGACCAGAGCCAGACGAACTACGCTGTGCTGCTGGACCCGAAGGGGCTGAGGATGGAACTCTGCCTGGACAACCCGTGCAAGGGGAAGTTCGTCCCATTCGAGCTGGGCTAGGCTCTAGGCGACCGTCCCATCGGTGCAGACCTTGACCGAGGCTACGGGCGGCAGCCCGGCGTCGGCCGCGGCCGTTTTCAGAACCGTTTCCCGCAGGTTCTGATCGTATGTGAACCGCAAGCTGAGAATCGGTCTGTATGCTACGCAATCCTTTCCATCTCTACAATCAGAGGGTTTGAGGTCGCTTTCCCTCCTGCGTATACCATCCTCACAACAAGGTCGCCCGTGGTGACAATCTCCGCGGAGTTCGCACCATCATTATGTGATACGGTCCATGACGTTGCACGGGGATTGAATGCCGCAGGAATCGAAACGGCACACAACCTAGCTACCCTAGAGGCATCACCGTTCGTGGCACCATTTCCCCCCGTTTCCGTCGTCAAGCCGCGCCTGACAACGGTGCCAAGGGACGCATATCGGTGGTTTGCTATATAAGTGGGATGACGGGCAACCGCTATCAAATTTGAACTGAATCCATTTGTGCTATTATAATCGGGAATTCTGTCGCACAAAATGTAATGACACGATGATAAATGCACAGATTGCTCATGGGCCGGATGCACGCGCCAAATCAGGGCGTGCTGTCCTGGGAGATCGCGCGCTCCAGCTTTGCCTCGAAGTCCGTGAGCTTCTCTTCACGCTCGTGGATCCGAGGCAAGTTCCTGATGTAGGTCATCAGCCCCGCCCTCAGGACCGCGGTGATAATGTTGGTTCTGTCGCGAAACTAGGCAGCGGCGTGAATGGCCGCTGCCCCCTCGCGACTCGCTCCATTCGGCTCCGACCGTGCGCCCTTCTCAGGGTCGTAGAGGATCATCATCACGTCACGCTGGAGCGCGCCGGGGTCGAACCGTAGACCCCCTGCCATCTCTTTCGAGACGGCTGTCTGCAGCAGGTTCAGGCTGGCGTTGATGTGCCGGTCGAGATGCCAGCCGCACTCGCATGCGAACTCGGTGCCCTTTCGGGAATGTTGTATTCTCCCACATGCCGGGCACTTCCTGCTGCTGTTCCTCGGGTCCACCTTCAGGACCGTCACCCCCCTCCACTTGGCCTTGTACTCGATGAATCGATGGAGTGTCCTCCTCGGCCACATGCTCAGCCGCCTGTTGAGGGCCTTGTTTGCCCTCGGTTTGAAGACACCCCTGAGATCCTCGAGGACTACCGCCGCCTTTCTCTCCTCGGCGAAGTCGAGTACGGCGTTAGCCACCTGGTGCATCCGGTACTCGACCCGGTCATGCTCCCGCCTCCCCTCTCGCCTGCACAGTCGTCTCGAGGTCCGGCGGTCGTGGGACTTCTTCGTCTGGAGGCGCTTCCGCCGGTCATGGTGCCTCTGCTGTATCGCGGCGACTTGTGGGAAGGAGGCTTTCACGGGGACGCCTTTCCCATCCCGGACGAACACCCCGTCGAGGCTCCTCTCGTTCGTGTCGAGGGAGACCACCGATTCCGGGACATACGGTCGTGGCTTCGCCTTCCTGAAGACGATCACGGCCCTGTCCGGGAAGAGCGTCAGGGAACCGAGGGAATAGGAAGGGTTGTCCAGGAAGCTCCTGTGATACTCGCTCAGGACCAGCCTGAGTTCGACATGGCACCCGGCCCGGACGGGCAGGTCGACCACGCCGCTCGTTCGATCGAGCTTGTACGCCTGGTTCTCTGTCTTCATGAACAGTCGCCTGACATACGGGATCCTGTCAGCCTTCCCTTTCCTGGCCTTCCTCCGATGGTTCTTGAGGAGGCTTGCAGCGACCTCGAACACCGAGACGAGGTGCTGAGAGTACATCCCAGGGTGCTCGGTCCTGAAGTCCTTGTATGCGAGCTTGCACAGAGCGTACTTCGATGTCGCGCGCGTCTGCAGTCCCGCCCTTATGGCACGATTCACGGCAAGACGGAAGTCCTCGAGGAGGAACCTGGCATGGATTGGCAGCTCATCCTCAAGACGAAAGGACACCGCCTTGACGAGCATCGGATGTTCCTAGGCGGTCGCGGTGCTTGTTCCCATCCACTACATGTAACATCTATCTACCCTTTCACGCTCTCCTCAGGGCACCCCTGGTGCCGAGGACATCCCGAGGGCAACAGCCGAGAGCGCGAGTTGCCGTGAGAAATCGACGGGTCACTTCATCCTGACCGCGGAACGGACATTCCAGGTGGACGGTCCTCCTGCGAGACCAGCGACCTGACAGGAGGGTGCGGGGTCGATACGGTGAGGCCTGGGGGAAAACCGGTGCACGGGCCAGGCGTCGATGGGCCGGCGTTGTTCGACTGGCTCTGAGTGAGAGGCGTCAATCACCGGAGTTCTGCAACAGGGCCAAAGTTGAATACATCCAGCGACATACGCACGGCCGTTGCTTTGCCGCACGGGTAGATCCTCATGGGTTTCCTCGACCGTACTTCGGGCGCGCCGTCTCTGACCGTCGTCTTCGTCGCACTGCTCGCATTCTCCGCCGCCGCCGTCCTCGTCACGCCGACGGAGGTCCGCGGCGCATCCGCGTCCTGGACCTTCATGGTCTATATCGACGGGGACAACAACCTCGAGCCCGCGGCGGTAGACGACTTCCTCGAGTTGTCATCCGTCGGTTCGACGGCGGATGTTAACATAGTGGTGCAGATGGACCGGTGGGACGGGGCAGGATACCCCAAGCCCGATGACGACACGCGGTACGAAAACTGGCAGGACTGCGAGCGCTTCCTCGTGACCCCGGGCATGGAGCCCTACGCGACAGCGGCCGTCGAGTCGATCGGCGAGGTCGACATGGCCAGTCCGACGGTCCTCACGGATTTCATCAACTGGTCCATCGCCAGCTATCCCGCTGACAGGTATGCGCTCGTGCTCTGGGACCACGGCGGCGGGTGGATGGGTTTGCTCGTCGACGATTACTCCTCGACCGTGATGAGCGTGGCCCAGCTGGGAGACGCGCTCGCCCAGGCGAGCGCCGACAACGGCGGCATGAAACTGGACCTGATCGGCTTCGACGCCTGCCTGATGGGTGCCATCGAGGTGTCCGCCGAGGTCGCAGGATACGGGGAATACATGGTCGCGTCCGAGGTCACCATCCCGTGGCAGGGGTGGAACTACGGGCTGCTCCTCGACGCCCTCACGGCCGACCCGTCGATGACCGCTGAAATGCTCGGGGCGGAGGTCGTTGACAGCTACATCTCATCATATTCGCTGCCGATTGACCCCTACCCGCAGCTCGATGTCACGATGTCGGTCACGAACCTTTCCCGCTCGGCGCCTCTCGAATCGGCCGCGGACGCCCTCGCAACCGAGCTCCTCGCGGACATCCCGGGGTACATCAACTACATCGCGGGCGCGCGTGCGCTGGCCGAGACATACGACGACGGCCTCGACGCCAACATGGACCTGTACGATTTCGCCTACGAGCTCTCTTCCGTGATACCCACGCCTACGGGCGTGACCTTGACGGACGATGTCATGACCGCGCTCACCAGCGCGGTGGTGTACGAGGACCACTGGAACAGGACCGGGGGCCTGAGCACGGTCGACGCCCACGGGCTGACCATATACTTCCCGGCCATTCTGGCGGACTACTACTCAGTTTACGGCGACGCTGGAACACTGGCGTTCACGGGGGCGACCTCGTGGGACGAGTTCCTCGAGGCCTACTACGCCTATTCGCCCTCCAACACCGCCCCGGCCATCGATTCGTTCTCGCCGGCCGGCGACACCTATGTCGATCAGGGGGACCAGGTGACCTTCTCGGTAGAGGCGTCCGACATCGATGGCAATGTGCTCGGATGCTACTGGTCAATCGACGGCCAGATGGCCCAGTATTCGGATTCCCAGTCGTTCCTGTTCAACGCCACGGATTACTCGTCTGGAGCGCACACCGTGACAGTCGAGGTGTGGGACGGCGAGTACAGCGTGTCCCATTCATGGACCGTCGAGGTCAACGCCGCGCCGGTGGCCGATGCCGGCGGCGACGCCCAGGTCGAGGTGGATGTCCCGTTCGCGTTCGATGGGTTTGGTTCGTACGACGACCGGGAAATCGTCAACTACACGTGGAGCTTCGAGGCGGACGGCTCGACCGTCACGCTCTACGGGGTCTCCCCGTCCTACACGTTCACGGTTCCGGGGGTCTACACCGTCACGCTCAACGTGACGGACGCGTCCGGGCTCTATGACCTGGACGCGGTCTTGGTGAGGGTCGTCATCCCTGACATCGTCCCGCCGGTCGCGGACGCCGGGGTCGACATGACGGTCCTGACTGGCATGACGGTCACATTCGACGGCACGGGCTCGACGGATGATGTCGGCGTCGAGGACTACACTTGGACTTTCATCTACAACGGCTCGGAGGTCGTCCTGACGGGACCCGCGGTGCAGTTCGTGTTCTGGACGCCAGGGCCGTACACGGTCACGCTCAATGTGTCGGATTCCTACGGGAACTACGACACCGCCACGGTCACGGTGACCGTGGAGCCGCAGGCGATCCCCGAGTTCGGGTCCCTGCTGCTGCCCGTGCTGGCCGTGCTCGCGATCTTCCTGTTCGCCAGGGCCAGGCGCGGGCGCGACGGACCGTGAGTCGCGCGCGGGCGTTCACCGCGACCGGCACGCCGCCATCCCGTGCTTCTCGTGGTACCTCTGGTGGTGCTCCTCTGCTTTGTAGAACGCGCCCGCGTGCGCGATCTCTGTGACTATCCTGCGCCCCTCGGACCCGCCCGTGCTCTGCAGTCTTTCCATTGACGCCTGCGCGCGTGCGCGCTGGTCATCGTCGTGGTAGAATATGGCTGACCTGTACTGTCGTCCCACGTCCGGGCCCTGCCTGTCTCTCGTGGTCGGATCATGCATGCGCCAGAACGCATCCAGCAACCGGTCGTAGCTCACGACCCCCGGGTCGTACTCGACCCGGACCGCCTCCGCGTGCCCCGTCCTGTCGGTGCAGACCTGCTCGTAGGTCGGATGCTCCGTCGTGCCCCCGGTGTATCCGACCGTCGTGTCGGTCACTCCCCCGATCTCCCTGAACGCGGCTTCGACGCCCCAGAAGCATCCCGCCGCGAAGGTAGCTGTCGCCATCGTGATAGTCCTCCCGGGGCTGATTCGCGCACGGACACATCGGTTGATGCCCGAACAGGTACGCCCCTGACCTTCGCGGAGGCGTCGTTGCCAGCTAGAACTACACAGCTGCAGGGCTACCTCGGGTTCGAGTTCCCGGGGATCGCCTGGTGGCCGTTCCTGCTGGAGTTCTGGGGCGTCTGACCGTAACATCCGGAGCGTTGAAAACCCCTTGACACATCCTTCTCCAGACCTTCCATCAGGGTCACCTGTCTTCCCCTCGGGCGCTCTTCCGCTCGGAGAAGTCCAGGGCCGCCGAGTTGATGCAGTACCTAAGGCCCGCCGGGCCGGGGCCGTCGTCGAACACGTGCCCCAGGTGTCCCGCGCATCTGCTGCAGAGCACCTCCGTCCTGCGCATGCCTTGTGTCAGGTCTTCGTGCTCCTCGACCGCTTCACGCTCCGCTGGTCCAGTGAAGCTCGGCCATCCGCAGTCCGTGTCGAACTTCGCATCGGACGGGAACAGCTCCTGTCCGCACCCGGCGCATCTGTACACCCCCTGACGCGTCTCGGTCAGGTGCTTGCCGGTGAACGGCCGCTCGGTCCCCTTCTGCCTAAGGACCCGGTACTGCTCGTCCGTGAGCCGTCTCTTCCAGTCGTCATCGGACCTGCGGACCTTGAGCCTCTTCGCCGCCACGTGTCCTGTCTAGGCGCCCATGCCCGTTAATGGTTGCCCCGTGCATCCGCTCTCCGGGCATGGGCCACGCCGGTCAGTGATGGCAGTTGCAGTTGTGTTCCCCTTCGTGACCGTGCTCGTGCCTGTGGTCCTTGCAGGCGTTGTTTGCGTCAGCTGCCGGGAGCGCACCCTCCTTCCACATCTTGATCGTGTCCCTGGCCGTCCCCGTGGCTCCGGAATAGACCTTGATGCCAGAGGTCGTCAGCAGGTGTATCGCCCCGGGTCCGATCCCTCCGCAGACGACCACCGTGGCCCCGGACTGGACCACGTGCGAGGTCGCCCCGCCGTGGCCTCCGAAGTGCTCACCGTCGTTCTTGAGGACCTTCACATCATCCGTCTCGGTGTCGACGATCGTGAACGTCGGGGCCCTCCCGAAGTGTCCGCTGACCGAGTCATCCAATCCGCCCTTCTCCATTGTTGGTACGCATACCTTCATTTCTTCACATCCTTCGTACTCTTCGCTCTGATCCTGTCCTTGAAACGCTGTCTCCAGCCTTCCCTGATGATATCCGTTGAGTTGCAGCAGAAGCACCTGTCAGGCCTGTCCTTGAGGGCCATCGCGAGGCCGCACCCCTCGCATCTGAACCTCATGAGCCTCATCGCTGACCACCGCCGGTCCCGTTGCTTCTCCCTGCAAAGTCCCTCAGGGCGTTCCTCAGGGCCATCACTGCGAGCGCGGCACAGTGCTCATGGTCGTCCGGAAGCCCGTCGAGCAGGCTCACGATGGTCCTGGGCGTCACTCCCCGGGCATCCTCCAGTGTCATGCCCTTGACGAGCCTGGTCAGCCTGCTCCCGGAGGCTATCGTCGGCCCGCACCCGTCCGTGAAGAACGTGCAGTCCACGATCCTGTCACCGCGGACCTTCACATACATCTCGATGGTGTCCCCGCAGAGCCCGTCGGCGACTCCCTCGCCGTCGGCATCGCACATCCTGCCGACATTGGCCGGGCACCGGATCTCGCGGATCGTCTCTTCAGAGCAGGCACTGAGCCCGTCCGCTGCCAGCGCCCTCGAGACCGTCTCTGCGAGGAGGTCGAGTTCGTCCTTCGGACCTCTGCCTTCTGTCATCATGCACCCGTCAGCCGTTCTCGCCCGGTCGCCCTGTGTCCGCGGCCGTGTCACCGCCGCAGTGCTCGCCTGTCATGGCCGCGCCGCACCTGGGGCACCTGACATCCGTGCACGGCACGCCCCTCTCGGCGTGCGCGACCGCTGCGCCGCACCTCTTGCAGACGCATCTCCTGGTTCCGAACTCGGGATTCTCGGTCATGGTCTCACCGTGTCGTCCCGGCCCGTCCCGCTACAGTGGGCACCCCTCGCATGTGCGGTGTGCGGTCATCGGACGGCCTGCCGATCCTCTCGCTCCCACACCTCGGGCAGTTCGAAGGTCCGACCGCGCCGTTCGGCACGGTCCATTCGTGGAGGCAGTTCACGCATTCGAACTCCCTCGGTTCCGATGCAATCATCTCTTGCTCCCGTCGACCGCTGAGACCACCTTGTCCGCGATGGCGTCGAACGCCTTCGCGGGCCGGCTCCCGGACGAGAGGACGAAGGGCTTGCCATCGTCCCCGCTCTTCGAGATCGCAGGGTCGAACGGTATCTTCCCCAGCAGGGGCACGGAGAAATCCTCGGAGGCGGTTTTCGCGCCTCCTCCGGCGAACAGCTCGACCTCCTTGCCGCAATGGGGGCAGAGGAATCCGTCCATGTTCTCCACGAGCCCGATCACGGGCAGCCCCATGGCCTTCGCGAAGTTGATGGACTTCCTCACGCTCAGGAGCGCCACATCCTGCGGCGTCGTCACGATCAGCGCCCCGTCGGGGGCCGGGACCAGCTGGGCCACGCTCAGCGGCTCGTCCCCGGTCCCCGGGGGCAGGTCGATTATCAGGTAGTCGAGGGCGCCCCACTCGACCTCTTCCAGGAACTGCTTGATTGCGCCCATCTTCAGTGGCCCGCGCCAGATGACCGGGGCGTCCCGGTCATGGAGCAGGAACGCTATCGACACGACCTTCATCGAGGGCGGCACGTGCACTGGCTGTATCCGGCCTTTCTCGTCGACCGCCAGCGGTAGGTCCGGCAGCCCGAGCAGCTTCGGCACGCTCGGGCCGTGCATGTCCGCGTCCAGCAGCCCGACCACGAACCCTCTCCTGGAGAGCGCGGTCGCGAGGTTCACAGCGACCGTGGACTTGCCGACACCTCCCTTGCCGCTCATGACGATGACCTTGTGCCTGACCTTTGCCAGGTTCTCCGCCGCGGACACGGCCGGCGCCCGGCCGATGTCCGTCTGGCATTTCCCGCCCTTTCCGCTCCCACACTGCCCCGACATCTGTTCAGCTCCCCTCAGCAGCTGTAGACCTTGTCCGCTTCGATCATCGCGGAGGCGAAGTCCATGAGGTTGACGAGCTCGACGCCTGGCAGGAAGCTCTTCCTGTCGATGCCGCGGGAGTCCGCGCAGGGCACGCAGGCCTGGATCCTCCCTCCGGCCCCGACGAAGGCTTCTATGAGGTCGCTTATCGACGCCATTCCGTCGACCTTGCGCATCTTCGCGGCGAAGCCCTTCTGTGCGAGCTTCACACCGTCGACCGTGAGGAACACGGTCGTCTTGACGCCCAGCGCGGCGGCCGCGCCCGCGCAGGCGAAGGTCATGGTGGCCCTCTCGATGTCGTCATCCGCATGCGTCCCTACGACTATCAGCGATTTCTCGGAGTAACCGGTCTTCTTCGGCATGATGTGATCTCCTCTGTCAGGTACCAGGTCGTAACTGGGAGAAGTCCTATGCGGCGAACATGTCAGCCTAGCGTCCTCAGGCCATGCGCCCGAGCTTGTCCGCGACGAGCTTCCTCTCGGCTCGCCTGAGTATCACGTCGAGCGTGGCCTTGGAGACCTCCAGCCGCTTCGCCAGGATCGCGAGGGTGACCTTCCTGGGTATCTCGTAGTAGCCGAGCTCGTAGGCCATCGCAAGCACGTGCTCCTGGGCCTTCGTCAGCTCGGACCCGGTCCTGAGCAGGGAGACCCTGTCGACGGCGACCGTGCATCCCAGGGCCTTGATCTTGTCAACGAGCGTGTTCAGGGCAGCGGCGTTGGGAGCGACTATGTTCCAATGGATGTCCCCGTCGCCTGTCGTCGTGGCGGAATCCATGAAGCACCCCGTCTCGCTCACCAGCTGACAGGCCTTGCAGGTCTCCAGCTGGACCGTCGCGAGGTGTCTGCCAGGCCCGAGGTTGTCCAGCTGGACCACGCACCTGGGCTCTAGCTCCTTGATGCGCCTGACCAGCTCCTCCTGCGTGAGCTCCGCCGGCGCGTCTATCTGCAGGATGCTCTGCCCGCCCTCGCTGTTCCGCGTGGAGCATTTGAGGACACGCACGGACAGGTGGCATGTGCTGGAGAGGCAGCCGATCCAGTTGCCAGGGATGTGGACGCGGAGCGTCGCGGACCTCATCTCGCCCGTCCCTCCGTCCTTCCGGTGCACTTGCGTGCGCATCCCACGCCGTGGGGCGCCG
>Ga0315287_10002052_pt1 | contig 18857 bp, 15 predicted proteins | sample YL17G11_0_MG_FD_205037 | JGI IMG/M metagenome (GOLD analysis project Ga0315287, IMG submission 205037) | Sediment microbial communities from Yellowstone Lake, YNP, Wyoming, USA - YL17G11_0 | ecosystem: Environmental > Aquatic > Freshwater > Lake > Sediment | place: USA: Wyoming | collected...
CTGCTGCACCGTCATGTTGTGGCCGCCGCCGGTGGTGATGTTGATCACCGCGTCGGTCTCGGCCTTGATCCGCGGCAGGAACTGCATGAACACCTTCGGATCGGGAGTGGGTCGCCCATCGACCGGATCGCGCGCATGCAGGTGGATGATCGCGGCGCCGGCCTTCCACGCGCCGATCGCGCCCTCCGCGATCTCGGCCGGCGTGATCGGCAGGTACGGCGTCATCGTCGGCGTGTGGATGGCGCCGGTGACGGCGCAGGTGATGATCACTTTGTCGCGGGGTGCGGCCATGGTGCTCTCCTTGTGATCCGGCAGGTCAATCGCCGTTGGCGACGTTGCGCTTGTGCGCGAGCAGCTGCATCAGCCGGCGATCGCGCCACGCGCCGCGGGCGGCGAGTTCCGCCGCGGGCAGCAGCGCGCGCCGCTCCGCTTCGATCTGTCGCACCAGCGCATCGTCCCACCGGCGCGGCGTCTGCTGCTGCGCCATTTCATAGTAGACGTCGCCGTAGCGCGCGCAGTAATCGGCAACGCCACCCGGCGCATTGAGGTCGATCGTCTCGAACGGTCCCATGAACGACCAGCGCAGGCCAAGGCCGTCGCGCACCGTCTTGTCGATGTCGTCGGCCGAGACGTAGCCGCCGGCGTGGAGCCGGAACGCTTCCGCGAGAAGCGCGCCCTGCAGGCGGTTGAGGATGAAGCCCTGGATCTCCTTGTTCACGACGATCGGCACCTGGCCGACCGCCTCGTGCAGCGCCTTGGTTCGGGCGACGACCTCCGGCGCGGTCCACGGCGCCGGCGACAGTTCGACCAGCGGAATGAGGTGCGGCGGATTTACCGGATGCGCGACCAGGCAGCGCGCACGCCCGGCGAGGCCTTCGCTCCAACGCGACGCGGTGATCGTCGACGTCGAGCTGGCGAGAATCGCGTCGGGAGCGGCCCGCCGGTCGAGTTCCGCGAACAGAGTCTTCTTCGCGTCGAGATCCTCGGCGATGTTCTCCTGGACGTAGACAGCGCTCTCCAGGGCGGCGGCGAGCGTCGCCGCGGGCGCGATCCGCAGGCGCACGGCAACCGGCGATTCGGCGAGCAGCCCCGCCTCGCGCAGGTCGGCGAGACCCTGATCGAGCGCGGCGAGCCCGCGCAGCAGCGCCCCGGGATCGGCGTCATGGAGCGCGACCGGGTGACCGGCGCGCGCGAACACGATGGCCCACGCCCGGCCGATGAGGCCCGCGCCGATGATGGCGATGCGCGGCTTGGCTGCGCTGTTCACCGCAGGTATTCCGCGTTGCCGCACACTGAAAGCGCCTGGCCGGAGATGCTGGCGCCGGCAGGGGTGGCGAGGAAAAGCGCCATGTTCGCGATGTCCTGCGTGCTCACCATCTTGTGCAGCGAAACCGCCGACAGGAGCTGGTCCTGGAAGGCTTCGTTGGTCACACCCAGCGCCGCGGCCTTGGCGCTGATGACGCGCTGGATCCGTTCGCCGTCGACGAAGCCCGGCTGGATCGCGTTCACACGGATGTGCGATGGCCCCAGTTCGATCGCGAGACTCTTGGTGAAGCCGACGACCGCCCATTTCGCCGCCGAGTAGGGTGTGCGCAGCGCATACCCCAGCCGACCCGCGATCGACGACAGGTTGATGATGCTGCCCCCGCCCGCCGCCCTGATCAGCGGCACCGCGCGGCGCGTGCAGTAGAACATGCCGTTCAGATCGACGGCGATGGTGCGGTCCCAGTCGGCGACGCTGATCTCCTCGACCGGCCCGGTCGGCCCGGAGATGCCGGCGTTGTTGATCAGCACGTCGAGGCCGCCGAGGAACGCGGTCGCCGCGCCGAACATCACGTCAACTTGCGCGGGCGCCGCGACGTCGGCGACGATCGCGCCGATGCCGGGACGCGCGGCACGGAATGCGGTCAGCGCATCGTTGTCGACGTCGCAGATGAACACCTTTGCTCCGGCATCGGCGAAAGTCTCGGCGAACGCGCGGCCGATGCCGGCGGCGCCGGCAGTGACGAGCACCCGCAAGCCCGTGGCGGAAGTATTCATACCCACAGCACCTCCTTGCGAAAGTCGATATTATGAAGCAACGGCGCGGACGGGCCTTCGTGGCTGACGTGGCCGCGGTCGAGCACGACCGCGCGGTCGGCGAGCGCCAGCACGAGGTCGAGATGGTGCTCGATGATCAGGATCGACACGTGGCGGCGGAGCTCGCCGATCGCCGCGAACACGTCGTCGACCATCGCCGGCGACAGGCCTTCGAACGGCTCGTCCAGCAGCAGCAAGCGGACGTTGCCCGCGAGCGCGCGCGCGATCGCCACCATCTGCTGCTCGCCGCCCGAGAGACGGTCGGCCCGGGTGTCGATCCGGTCGCGCAGGCGCGGGAAGATCGTGAAGATCCGCTCGGTGTCCCAATGGACGCCGCCGGCCGGGCCCGCGCGGTGGTGCAGCCCGCCGAGCTTCAGGTTTTCCGCCACGGTGAGCCCGGAGAACAACCGCCGCCCCTGCGGCACCAGTCCGATGCCGCGCCGCGCGACGCGCTCCGGCACATCGCCATCGACGCGCGCGCCGCCGAGCGTGATCGTGCCGCTCGCCGGCGGCGCGATGCCCATGATGCTCTTCAGCGTCGAGGTCTTGCCGGCGCCGTTGCGGCCGAGGAGGGCGACCACTTCGCGCTCGCGCACGGCGAACGAGACGTCGTGCAGCACGTGGCTCTTGCCGTAGAACGTGTTGATCGCCGCGACTTCGAGGAGCGGCGCGCCGGTATCCTGCCCGCCGCCTGCCCTTGCGGCGGCAGAGCGCGCGGCCCCGCTGCCGAGATAGACGCGCTGGACCTCGACATCGTTGCGGACCTCGGTTGAGGTGCCTTCGGCGATGACGCGTCCCTCGCTCATCGCCGTGATCCGGTCGGCCAGCGTGAAGACGCGGTCCATGTCATGCTCGACCAGCAGAACGGCCATGTGCGGCGCGAGGCTGCGGATGAGCGTGGTGATCCGTTCGCGCTCGGCAGCGGCGAGTCCGACCAGCGGCTCGTCGAGCAGGAGGACGCGGGGGCGCGCCGCGAGCGGAATTCCGATCTCGACCAGCCGTTGTCCGCCATACGAAAGGCTCGCCACGGGCACCCGCTCCAGGCCTTCGAGCCCGAGGAAGCGGATCAGCGCCTTCGTTTCCGCGTTGACATCGGACAGTGCGGTGACGGGACGCCACAAGGCGAGCCGGGCCGGATCGCGCGCCTGGCAACCGAGGCGCAGGTTCTCGGCGACCGAGAGCGAAGGAAAGAGGTTCGTGATCTGGAACGAGCGGGCGAGGCCGCGCGCGGCGATCGCGTCGGCCGGCAGCCCGTCGATGCGCTCCCCCGCCAGCGTGATCGTGCCGCCGTCGGCCGGATAGAGGCCCGAGATCGCGTTGAACAGCGTCGTCTTGCCCGCGCCGTTGGGGCCGATCAGCGCGTGCAGCCGCCGATCCTCGATGGCAACGCTCGCGCCGTCGACCGCGGTGAAGGCGCCGAAGCGCTTGACCACGCCCGTGCAGGCGAGGATCGCGGCGGTGCTTCCGGAGGACGCCTGCCGCAGAAAATCCGGCACCGGTGCGCCCGACGTCGGCGCGACGCGGGCCGTCATCGCCGCCGCTTCGGCGGCGAACCACCCGCGCATCTTCGCGTAGTGCGTCCACAGCCGCGTGCCGAGGCCGACGAGACCGGCCGGCGAATAGAGGATGAACGCCATGAACAGGAGACCGAACCAGAACATCCAGGCGTCGGTGTATCCGGACAGGAGTTCCCGGAACAGGATGTAGAACAGCGCGCCCAACGCCGGTCCGAGGAAACTGCGGGTGCCGCCGATGATCGTCATCGCGACGATCTCGCCGGAGAAGCTCACGTGCACGGTGTCGGCCGACACGATTGACTTGAGAAACGCGAACAGGCATCCGGCGACGCCGGTCAGCGCGGCAGCGACGACGAAGGCGATCAGCTTGTAGCGGCGGACCGGATAGCCGGCGAACACCGTGCGCTGCTCGTTTTCGCGGATCGCGACCAGCACGCTGCCGAACGGCGAGCGAACGATCCGCAGCAGCACCCACGCGGCGGCGAACACGATCAACGCGGTCAGTGCGTAGAACGCGAACTGGTTGTCGAGGTCGATCCCGGCGAGCGCGGGGCGCGTGATGCCGCGCAGGCCGCTTTCGCCGCCGGTGAAGTCGGTCCAGCGGTAGGCGATGAAGAACGCCAGCGCCGTGAAGGCGAGCGTCAGCAGCGAAAAATAGACGCCGCGCCGGCGCAGCACGAGAAAACCGACGACGAGGCCCATCAGCGTCGTGGCCGCGACACCGAAAGCGAGCGGCCACACGAAGCTGCCCGGGAACCAGTGAATCTGCGACAGCGCGGCCGCGTACGCGGCGAAGCCGAAAAAGAGGCCGTGCCCGAAAGACAGCAGGCCCGTGTAGCCGACGAGGAGGTTGAATGCGAGGCCGGTCAACGCGAACAGCGCTATTTCGGTCGCGAGACTTTCGGTCATGCCGATCGCGCGCATCGCGAACGGCAGCACAGCCAGCGTGACGCCGAGGATGGGCAGCGGCCCGGGGGCGCTCCAACTCACTCGAATTTCTCGAAGCGCTCGCCCATCAGGCCGCGCGGCCGGAACAGGAGGACGAGGATCATGAGGATGTACATCGACGCTTCGGCTGCCGGCGGATAGAACAGCACCGTGATGCCGCGCACGACGCCCACGAGGAGCCCGGCGACGACCACGCCCCAGAAGCTGCCCAGGCCGCCGATCACGACGACGACGAAGGTGGCGGTGATGATCTCGGTGCCCATCGCCGGCTGCACGCCGGCGAGCGGTCCCGACATCACGCCGGCGAGCCCGGCGAGCCCGACGCCAAGCGCAAACACCGCCGCGAGGGCCGGGTTCAGGCTGATGCCGAGCGCGCGGACCATTTCGGGATCGCGGGTGCCGGCCCGCACGATCATCCCGAACGATGTCTTGTTGAGCAGCAGCCAGCAGCCCCCCACCGCGGTCGCCGACACGGCGAGCACGGTCAGCCGGTAATAGGAATAGATGAAGTCGCCGGCCAGCAGCGTGCCGCGCAAGGCGTCCGGAATCGAGAACGGCAGGCCGGTCGTTCCCCAGAGGAGGCGCAGGCTCTGCTCGATCGTCATCGCGAGACCGAACGTGAACAGGAGCCCCAGCATGGGGTCCTCGCGGTAGAGCCGTTGCAGGAACAGCCGCTCGATCGCCACGCCGACCAGCGCCACGCACAACGGCGACAGGACGACCGCGCCGCCGAAGCCGGCGAACTTCTGTATTTCGTAGGCGAAGTAGGCGCCGATCGCATAGAAGGCGCCGTGCGCGAGATTGACGACCCCGCCCAGGCTGAAGATCATCGACAGGCCGAGCGCCAGCACGATGTAATACGAGCCGACGAGCAGCCCGTTGATGATCTGTTCGAGGACGATGGCCATGTCAGCGACGCGGGTTCGAACCCATCCTACGCAACCCGGCAACGCGCGGCCCCGGGCATGGGTAGCCCGGGTATGCGTAGCCCGGGTATGCGTAGCCCGGTGTTGAGCGGAGCGAAACCCGGGGGGAGCTTCGCGCGGCGTACGGTCCCAGGTTTCGCTCCGCTCAACACCGGGCTACACCCCAGGTTACGCGTTCACGCCATCTTGCAGACGTTTTCCGCTTCGGTCGGCTGGATCAGTTCCAGGCTCTGGTCAGCCTTGGGCACCGCCTCGACGATGTCGAAGATGTCCCACTTGTCCTTCACCTTCGCCTTGTCCTTGACCTTGACCACGTACATCTCCTGCAGCAGCTGGTGGTCGCGCGTGCGGAAGCTGCCCTTGCGCGCCTTCAGGATGTCGAACGACGCGCCCTTCTCGAAGTACTCGATCAGCTTGGCGCTTTCGGTGCTCTTGGTTTCGGCGATCGCCTGGCACAGGATCTTCGCCGCGACATAGTCGCCCCACGCCTGGTTGTCGGGCGGATAGCCGAACTGGGCGATGAACCGCCTGGTGAATGCCTGCGACTGCGGCGTGTTGAGCCCGTGGTACCAGAGGCTCTGCCAGTGGCCCGAGAGCGAGTCGATGCCGGCGGCCCAGAACGGCACCGTGTCCATCGTGCCGCCGGTGACCGGGAAGGGCAGGTTGTACTCGCGGTACTGCTTGAGGAACGTCGTCTGGTCGACGCCGGCGAGGCAGATGTAGACGTAGTCCGGCTTGGCGTTCCTGATCTTCAGGATGTAGGCGCTGTAGTCGGGCGAGTTGGTCGGGACCAGGTCATTGCCGAGGTTGATGCCGCCGTTTTCCGTCAGAAAGCGCGACGAGACCCGATAGAGGTCGTGTCCGAACGCGTAGTCGGCGGTGAGGAAGTACCACTTCGCGCCCTTGATCAGGTTGTTCGCCTTCTGCCAGGTTCCGATCGTCTTCGTGTACATCGTGTTGCAGCCTTCGACGTGGAACATGTAGCGGTTGCAGCCGGTGCCGCGCAGCGCATCGGAGTTGCAGCCGGTGTTGATGAATATGATCTTTGCCTTCAGCGCCTGCTCGCCGATGGCGAGGCCCGACGCGCTGTTGATTTCGCCCAGCAGGCAGGCGACCTTGTCGCGCTCGAACAACTTCTGCGCCTTGGTCACCGCGGTGGCCGGGTTGACGCTGTCTTCGGCCAGCAGATCGACCTTGCGTCCCAGCAATCCACCCGCGGTGTTGACTTCGTCGATCGCGAGTGTCGTGCCGCGCAGCCCGTACTGGCCGAGTTGACCAAGGAAGCCGGTTCGCGGCGTCAGGTGGCCAATCTTGATCGTCTCCGCCTGCGCACGAACGATCGCGGGAAAGCCGAGCGAGCCGGCCGCTGCGGTCGCGCTCAAGGCAGCGGATTTCTTCAGAATTTCGCGGCGGGAGATCGACGACGGTGCGGTTGGCGGGGTACGGCGAAGCTTCTGCGGCATGGGACTTCCTCCTGGGGGCGGATGCGGGGATCGCGCTGCGGCCGCGGCTGGCCCGTCGGGAGCGGGCTTCCGGGCCGAGGGCCGCCGCAACCCGAGCTACCCTATGCCAAATTCTGGTTCCCGGCAACGATTGGCCCACCGGCGTCTGCCGCGAGGCGCGCCGGCCGTGGGTCGCGAGCGTCGGCCGGCGGGGCGATTCAGCGCCCGGCGTCGATCTCGCCGAACACTTCCTGCGCCATGTGGAACGCGGCATTGGCTGCCGGCACGCCGCAATAGATCGCGCACTGCAGCAGGACTTCCTTGATCTCGTCGCGCGTGACGCCGTTATTGGCGGCCGCGCGCACGTGCAGCCGGAACTCGTCGCCGCGGTTCAACGCAACCATCAGCGCCAGCGTGAGGAGGCTGCGCGTCGGATGGGGGAGTCCGGGGCGAGTCCAGATCTCTCCCCACGCGTAGCGGGTGATCAGGCTCTGGAATTCTTCGTTGAAGGCGTTCCGGTTCGAAAGCGAACGGTCGACGTGCGCATTGCCCAGCACGGCGCGTCGCACCTTCATTCCGTCGGTATAGCGCTCGCGTTCGTCCACGTCGGTTTCTCCTCAGGCCTTGGCAAAGGAGGACGACGCGTCGGTGGAGCGCGCCGCCGCCGATGCCCGCGCTCAGTATTCGAAAAACACCGTCTCGTCGCTGCCCTGGAGAACCACGTTCCATTCGAGCGCAGCGGGCCGTCCTGCACTCGGCCTGGCCACCAATGTCTCGCGCCGCTCCGCCGGAACGCGTCGCAGCACGGCATCGCCGGCATTGGCGGGATCGCCGGGAAAATAGATCCGGGTGATGAGGTGCTTCGGCAGTCCGCGCATGAAGATCGTGACGTTGAGGTGCGGCGCCTGCAGGCCGCCGCCGGGCGCCGGCACGCGGCCCGGCTTGATCGTGGTGAACCGGAAGCCCCCATGGTCGTCGGTCAGCACGCGACCGAAGCCCTTGAAGGCCGGTTCCAGCGGCAATTCGCTCCGGTCCTCGGGATGCGCGTAGCGCCCGTGCGCATTGGCCTGCCAGATCTCGATGGCCGCATCGTTGACCGGCACTCCGTCGCCGTCGACGACGCGACCCTCCACGGTGACCTGCTCGCCGGTCACCCCGGGGCCGACGAGATTGTCGGTAACGAGCCACGCGAGCCCGATGTGCAGGTACGGGCCGATGGTTTGCGACGACGTTGCTTGCAGACTCATGGCGGGCTCTTTCGGGCGGGCAGGTCATTGTCCATCGGTGTCTCTTCACGGCCGCGAAGCACGATGTCGAACCTGTAGCCGAGCGCCTGCTCGGGAATCGTCGTTCCCCAGTCGAGCGCGCAGATCAGCCGGCGGCGTGCGCGCTCGTCGGCGATGCTGGTGTACATCGGGTCGCGCTCGAGCAGCGGATCGCCGGGAAAGTACATCTGGGTCACGAGCCGGGTGGCGAAGGCGGGCCCGAACAGCGAAAAGTGGATGTGCGCCGGCCGCCAGGCGTTGTAGTGGTTGCGCCACGGATATTCGCCCGGCCGGATCGAGATGAACCGGTAACGGCCTTCGGCATCGGTCAGCGCGCGCCCGCAGCCGTGGAAGTTCGGATCGAGCGGCGCGTTGTGGTTGTCGCGCTGGTGCCGATAGCGACCGGCGCTGTTCGCCTGCCAGATTTCGATCAGCGTGTTCGCGACCGGTCGGGCATTGGCGTCCTGCACGCGTCCGCTGACCACGATCCGCTCGCCGATCGGATCGCCGCCACCCTGCCTGGTCAGATCGTGGTCATTGGCCTTGAGGACGTCGCTGCCGAACAGCGGGCCGGTGACCTCGGACACCGTCGTCGGCAGCAGCACCAGCGGCTGCGATGGCGATCGCTTCACCGTCGACGCGTACGGCGGGTAGAGGTATTCGGGTTGCGTGCCGCGATCAGGCTTGCGGTAGCCCGCGAGCTGCTGCGTTCGCGAATCGTCGGGCCGCGAAGTCACGCTGTTTCCTCCGGCGCAACGGCGCGCGGTCAGACCCGCTCGATGATCAATGCAATGCCCTGTCCGACGCCGATGCACATCGTGCACAGCGCGTAACGCCCGCCGGTCCGCCGCAACTGGTATAACGCCGTCGTCACCAGGCGCGCACCGCTGGCGCCCAGCGGATGACCGATCGCAATCGCGCCGCCGTTGGGATTGACGTGCGCGGCGTCGTCGGGGAGGCCGTGGTCACGGGTCACCGCGAGCGCCTGCGCCGCGAACGCTTCGTTCAATTCGATGACGTCGATGTCGGCGAGCGCGAGCTTCGCTTGCGCCAGCACCTTGCGCATCGCGGGCGCCGGGCCGAATCCCATGATGCGCGGAGCGACGCCGGCGACGGCGGCGGCGACGACGCGTGCCATGGGCGCGAGGCCATGGCGGCGCGCGGCTTCTTCCGACGCCACCAGCAGCGCGCAGGCGCCATCGTTGACGCCGGAGGCATTGCCGGCCGTCACCGTGCCGTCGGGGCGCACGATGCCTTTCAGTTTGGCCAGCGCTTCCAGCGTCGTCCCCCGCGGATGCTCGTCGAGGCTCACGACGACGGGGTCGCCTTTCCTCGCTTCCATCGTCACCGGCACGATCTCCTCGGCGAGCCGCCCGGCGGCGATCGCCGCCGCCGCGCGCTGCTGGCTTCGCAGCGCAAAGGCGTCCTGGTCGGCGCGCGCGATGTCGAACTGCGCCGCCACGTTCTCGGCGGTTTCGGGCATGCTGTCGACACCGTATTTCGCTTTCATCAACGGATTGACGAAGCGCCAGCCGATCGTCGTGTCCTCGATCTTCGCGGCGCGCGAGAACGCCGATTCCGCCTTCGCCATGACAAACGGTGCGCGGGACATGCTCTCCACGCCGCCGGCGATCAGCAGCGAGGTCTCGCCGCTCTTGATGGCCCGTGCCGCGATCGCGATCGCGTCGAGGCTCGACCCGCAAAGGCGATTCAGCGTCGCGCCCGGCACTTCGGCGGGCAGGCCGGCCAGCAGCAGCGCCATGCGGCCGACATTGCGGTTGTCCTCGCCTGCCTGATTGGCGCAGCCATAGATCACGTCATCGACGGCGCCCCAATCCACGCCCTTGTTGCGCGCCATCAGCGCCTTGATCGGCACCGCGCCGAGATCGTCGGTGCGAACCATGGCGAGCGCGCCCCCGTAACGGCCGACCGGCGTGCGTACCGCATCACAAATGTAGGCGTTGTTCACCGCTTCTCCGGGCGACCAATGGTTGCTCCCGTGCCGCACCGTGGCCAAATGCCGCTGCGGCGCCCCGCGCCTATTTCATCAAATTCATGTATCCCCAGAGCAGAATCATCGCGCCGGCGATCGACATGATCCAGCCGGCGGGGTGGAACCGGCCATCCGGCGATTTCCAGATCAGGCTGCTGATGAAGCCGCCGACGATCGAACCGCCGATGCCGATCAGCGCCGTGAGCCACCATGCCATGGGCACCGGGCCCGGATAAAACCAGCGCGCAAGAATGCCGACGATCAAGCCGACGATGACGGTAGAGATCAATCCCATGATGCCCATGATGTCGCCTCGAGGTAGTGAAGCAGAGTCCGCAGAATCGAAGGCGTGGACTCGGCAGTCCACGGGCCCCGCGCCGGGGCGGGGTGGGGTGATGCTAGCACAGCGCCCGGGCCGCCCGTGGCGCCGCCGCCGGCCTGCCTGACCGGGAGGTGATCCCGGGGCCGGCTCTCCCCTACGCGACGCTCATCTGACGATCTGCGCGAGCTCGCCTGCCCTGTACTTCGCCGCGACCGCGGCGAGCGGCTGCGGCTTGATCCTCGACGCCATTCCGGCACAGCCGAACTGCTCGTAGCGGGTCTTGCAGATGAGTTTCGCCGCCTCGCGCGCCGGCTTCAGATAGTCGCGCGGGTCGAACGCGCTCTTGTGCTCGTTCAGGTACTTGCGGATCGCCGCCGTCATCGCGAGCCGGATGTCGGTGTCGATGTTGATCTTGCGCACGCCGTGCTTGATTCCTTCCTGGATCTCCTCGACCGGCACGCCGTACGTTTCCTTCATCTCGCCGCCGTTGTCGCGGATGATCTGCAGCAGGTCCTGCGGCACCGACGAGCTGCCGTGCATGACGAGGTGGGTGTTCGGGATGCGTGCGTGGATCGCCTTGATCCGATCGATCGCGAGGATGTCGCCCGTGGGCTTGCGCGTGAACTTGTAGGCGCCGTGCGACGTGCCGATCGCGATGGCCAGCGCGTCCAGCTGCGTGCGCTTGACGAAGTCGGCCGCCTGGTCGGGGTCGGTCAGCAGCATTTCGCGGGTCATCTTGCCTTCGGCGCCGTGGCCGTCCTCCTTGTCGCCCTGCATCGTCTCGAGCGACCCGAGGCAGCCCAGCTCGCCCTCGACCGTGACGCCGATCGCGTGCGCCATCTCGACCACCTTTCGCGTGACGTCGAGGTTGTAGTCGTAGCTCGCGATGGACTTGCCGTCGGCCTCCAGCGAGCCATCCATCATCACGCTGGTGAAACCGAGGCCCATCGCCGACTTGCACACGTCGGGTGACTGGCCGTGATCCTGGTGCATCACCACCGGCACGCTCGGGTAGCTCTCGACCGCGGCCTCGATCAGATGCCGCAGGAAATGTTCGCCGGCGTACTTCCGGGCGCCCGCCGACGCCTGCATGATCACCGGGCTGTCGGTCTCGGTCGCCGCGGCCATGATCGCCTGGACCTGTTCCAGGTTGTTGACGTTGAATGCCGGCAGGCCGTAACCGTGTTCGGCGGCATGGTCGAGGAGCTGGCGCATTGAAACGAGGGGCATGACAAATCTCCAGAAGAGGTCGCGACGAACCCATATTTTACCCCGTCGCCGAGAGCGTCCTTGACCTTGATCAGACGGAGACCAGCTCGTGCTTCAGTGCGCCGCGGCCGCGCCGGGGCCTGCCCCTCCGCACGGGACCCCGGGCGAGGACGGTCATGTTTTGCCCGGAGGGGTCCGACCGGGGTGCCCGTCGATTCCGCGGGCCCGGTCGGCGTTGCTCCCGCAGACTTTCGCGATTTCCCATAGAATTCAATGGAGTCGGATCAGCGGGTTGCCGAGGGTATCGTTGCCGCGGCGGATGGCATGGATCATGCGGACACCAATGGCTCATAGGCGGCCGTCGGCGTACCGACTCATCCAATCCGGTCAACGCGCTGCGATCGCATGGCCTCGGGTCCCGAACTTTCGGGGCCGTCGCCCGCGCGACGGTGCATTGCCGACGTAGCCTGCAGAAAGGGTCTGCCAATGTTCGACATGCCGCCCGCCGACGAAGCCGCACGCCTCGCCGCGCTGGGCAGAACCGGCATCGCCGACGCGAGCTCGGGGCGCGGGCGAACGGCGGAAACACCGGGCGGCGCGAACGCGGCGCTGGCCGAGGACGTCGAGGGCCGGATCGACCAGCTGGCGCGGGCCAACGCTGCGCTGCAGGCCGAGATTCGCGACCATCGGCGGGCCGAATCGGAACTGCGCGAGGCCAAGGAGCGCCTCGCGCTGGCCCTGGAAGGATCCCGCCTCGCGCTGTGGGATTGCGACGTCGCGAGCGGAAGCCTCTACCTGTCGGAACAATGGGCAGCCATGCGGGGCGATCCGCCGCAAGCTGTCCGCACGTCGCTGTCCGAAATGTTCGAACTCACTCACCCCAACGAACGCGCGGCGCTGATCGCCAATTACATGGCCGCGGTCAAAGGGCACGTCCCCGAATACCGGGCCGAGCATCGAGTCCGTACGCGGTCGGGGCAGTGGAGGTGGATCCTGAGCCACGGCAAGGTGATGGAACGCACGGCCGGCGGCCAGGCGTCGAGAATGATCGGGACCAACGCCGACATTACCGAACGCAAGGAGTCCGAGCAGGCGCTGGCCGACCGCCTCGCCGAGCTGCGCCTGGTGCAAGACCACGTGCCGGCGATGATCGCCTACTTCGACCGCGACGAGCGATGCCGCTACGCGAACCGGCAATACGCGGCATTCCAGGACAGCGACACCGATGACATCATCGGCAAGCAGGCGCACGAGATCCTCGGCGCGGCGTATCCCCAGGTGCGGGACCATGTGCAGGAGGCGCTACACGGACACCCGGTGAGCTACGAGCGCGCGCACGAACGCGGGGACGGGCAGCGCCAGCAACTCGTCGTCGAGCTGGTGCCCCACGGCGGAATCGAGGGCTGCCCGCAGGGCTTCTACGTGATGATCGACGACGTCACCCAGCGCCGGCGGGCGGAGGACCTGATCCGGGAGAGCGAACAGCGCTTTCGCGACGTGGTCGAGGCGTCCGGCGAGTACGTCTGGGAAACCGATGCGCATTGGCGCTACCGCTATCTGTCGCAGCGCGCCGAATCGGTGCTGGGCCGCCCGCTGGAACATCTGCTCGGCCACACGCCCAGCGAGTTCATGCCGCCGGAAGAGGCGCCGCGGGTCAACCGCTGGATCGCGGCGAACTCGGCGCCGGGCGGCGCGTTCACCGACCTCGAGCACATGACGGTCACGGAGTCGGGCGAGATCGTGTGGCAGTGGGTGAGCTGCAAGCCGGTGCTCGACGCGGCGGGCACCGTGGTTGCCTTTCGCGGGACCGGCGCCAACATCACGGAACGCAAGCGCCACGAGGCCCGCATCGAGCAGCTCGCCACGCGTGACGCGCTCACCGGGCTGCCCAACCGCGCGTTGCTGCAGGACCGGCTGGCGCACGCGATCGCCGTCGAGCGCCGCGAGCACGGGCTGCTGGCGACGATGTTCGTCGACGTCGACCGGTTCAAGACCATCAACGATTCCCTCGGCCATCACATCGGCGACGCGTTGCTGCAGCAGATGGCGGCACGGCTCGTCGGCTGCGTGCGCGACGACGACACGGTGGCCCGCTCGGGCGGCGACGAATTCGTCGTCGTCGCCTCGCGGCTGAGACAGGCCGAGGATGCCGCGCAGCTTGCACGGAAGATCCTGCAACGCCTCAACGAGCCCTACGTCGTCGAAGGCCATCAGCTGGTGGCAACCTGCAGCATCGGGATCAGCCTTTATCCCGGCGACGGAATCGACATCGAGCCCCTTCTCAAGCACGCCGACACCGCGATGTACCACGCCAAGGGCGCGGGGGGCGACAGCTACCGGTTCTTCTCCGCCGAAATGAATGCGCGGGCGGTGGAGCGCCTGAACCTGGAAAACGACTTGCGTCGCGCGCTCGAGAACAACGATCTCATCCTGCACTATCAGCCCATAGTGGAATTCCGCGGCGGTACCATCGTCGGGACCGAAGCGCTTGCGCGGTGGGAGCATCCCGACCACGGCATCGTCCCGCCGGCGCGCTTCATTGCGATCGCCGAGGAAACCGGCCTCATCACGCCGCTCGGTGAATGGGCGCTGGCCACGGCGTGCGCGCAAGCCAGGGTCTGGCACGATGCCGGCCATCCGGCGCTCAAGGTGGCCGTCAATCTTTCGCCCAGCCAGTTGCGTGATGGCAGGGGATTCGCGGACCGGGTCGCGGCCATCCTCCGCCAGACGGGCTTCGACCCGACCTGCCTGGAACTCGAGATCACCGAGAGCCTGCTCGTGCACCAGATCGAGTCCAATTTCGAGGCGCTGCGCCTGATCGCCGAATTGGGCGCGCGCCTCGTCGTCGACGATTTCGGCACCGGCTATTCGTCGCTCAGCTATCTCAAGCGGTTGCCGATCCATGGGCTCAAGATCGACCGCTCGTTCGTGCGTGACATCGTCGTCGACACCGACGACGCGGCGATCGTGCGTGCGGTCGTGTCGCTGGCGCGCAGCCTGCAGCTCACGGTCACGGCCGAGGGGGTCGAATCCGACGATCAACTCGACGCGCTGCGCCAACTGCAGTGCGATCGCTGGCAGGGATTCCTGCTGGGCGCCGCGGTGGGCGCCGACGAGTTCGGCGCCAGATTCCTGAAAGGCTGAATTGGGGTCAGACTCGACTTTCCGAAATGATCCGTCGCTCGTCGGTCGACGTCGCAATCCGGGAAAGTCGAGTCTGACCCCAATTCACCAATTCACCAATTCATGTCATCAGGATCGGTGTTCGCCGACTCTGACAATCTTCATCGTATTGGTGCCGCCGGACTTGCCCATGGGCTCACCGATGGTCAGGACGATCAGGTCGCCGCGCTGCACTTCCCCCTTTTCGAGCAGCAGGTCCTCGGCCGACCGGAGCACGTCGTCGCGGTCGGCGCTCTGCTCGAAATACATCGGGCGGACGTTGCGGTAGAGGGCCATCTTGCGCTGCGACGCCACCTCCGGGGTCAGCGCGAAGATCGGGCAGCCGCCGTTGTGTCGCGAGATCCACAGCGCCGTCGACCCTGACTGCGTCAGCGCGGCGATCGCCTTGACCTTGAGGTGGTACGCCGTGAACAGCGCGGCCATCGCGACCGACTGGTCGATGCGCGTGAACTTGCGGTTCAGGAAATCGCGGTCGAATTCGGCGTGCACGGACTTTTCCGCCTCGGCGCAGATCTGCGCCATCGTCTCTACCGTTTCCACCGGATAGCGGCCGGCGGCGGTTTCGGCGGACAGCATCACGGCATCGGTACCGTCCAGCACGGCGTTGGCAACGTCCGACACCTCGGCCCGCGTCGGTACCGGGTTGTGGATCATCGACTCCATCATCTGCGTCGCGGTGATCGTCAGCTTGTTGCGTTCGCGCGCCATCCGCAGCATGCGCTTCTGCAGCCCGGGCACGGTCGCGTTGCCGACTTCGATGGCGAGGTCGCCGCGCGCGACCATGATGCCATCGGACGCATCGATGATCTCGGAGAGCGCCTCGATTGCTTCCGCGCGTTCGATCTTGGCGATCAGCAGGGCGTGCCCGCCGGCGGCGCGCAGCAGCTCGCGCGCCATGTGCATGTCTTCCTTGCTCTTCGGGAACGAGACGGCGAGGTAGTCCGCTTCGAATGCCACGGCGGTCCTGAGATCGTCGATGTCCTTGGCGGAGAGCGCCGGCGCCGACAGCCCGCCGCCCTGCCGGTTGATGCCCTTGTTGTTCGACAACCCGCCGCCTTGCACCACTCGGGTGACAATCCGCAGGCCGTCGACGGCCTCGACGATGAGCTTGATCAGCCCGTCGGCGAGCAGCAGCACGGCGCCGGGTTCCACGTCGTGGACCAGTTCCTTGTAGTCGAGGCCGACCTGCGTCGCGTCCCCCAGCGCGCATCCGGCGTCGAGAACGAAGCGCTGCCCGGGCTCGAGATCGATCCTGCCGTCGGCGAACTTGCCGATGCGGATCTTCGGTCCCTGCAGGTCCGCCATGATCGCGACTTCGCGGCCGAGATCCCGCGCGAGGTCCCGGACCAGCCGTGCGCGCTCGATGTGGTCGGAGGCGCGGCCGTGCGAAAAGTTGAGGCGGACGACATCGACTCCGGCGGCGAGCATACGGGCCAGCACCTCGGGAGCGCTGCAGGCGGGGCCGAGCGTGGCGACGATCTTCGTGTTACGAGGCAAGGGGTTCCCGGGGGGAGGTGGCAGGGGCGCGCATGGTAAGCGACTTCCCCTGTGCGCTTTGGAGCTTGTCCGTCGATAAACCGCAAGCGTGTTCCATTGACGGACAAGCGCTCAGACCATGGCGCGCGTTTCCAGGATCGCCACGGCCGGCAGCGTCTTGCCTTCGAGGAATTCGAGGAACGCTCCGCCCGCGGTCGAGATGTAGGAGATGCGATCGGCGATGCCGAACTTGTTGATCGCCGCGACCGTATCGCCACCGCCGGCGATCGAGAATGCGTTCGACCCGGCGATCGCTTCGGCAAGGGCTTTCGTGCCACCGGCGAAGGCATCGAATTCGAAGACACCGACGGGCCCGTTCCACACGATCGTTCCGGCTTTCGCAATGACCGTCTTCAGCACCGCCACCGTCGACGGGCCGATGTCCAGAATCATGTCGTCGGCCTCGATGTTGTCGACCGCTTTGAGCGTCGGCGCGGCGGCCGCCGAGAATTCCTTGGCGCACACCACGTCCACCGGCACCGGCACCTTGCCTGGGAACGCGTCGAGGATCGCCTGCGCCTCGCCGACGAGATCCGGCTCGACCAGCGACTTGCCGACATGTCCGTGTGCGGCGAGGATGAACGTGTTGGCGATGCCGCCGCCGACGATCAGCACGTCCACTTTCGCGGCGAGCGCCTTCAGCACCGTGAGCTTGGTCGAGACCTTCGATCCGGCGACGATCGCGACCAGCGGCCTTGCCGGGTGCGCGAGGGCCTTTCCCAGTGCGTCGAGTTCGGCGGCGAGCAGCGGGCCGGCGCATGCGACCGGCGCGAACTTCGCGATGCCGTGCGTGGTCGCCTCGGCGCGATGCGCGGTGCCGAAAGCGTCGTTGCAGTAGACGTCGCAGAGCTTGGCCATCTTCCTTGCCAACGTGTCGTCGTTCTTCTTCTCGCCCTTGTTGAAGCGGCAGTTCTCGAGCAGCACGACCTGCCCGGGACCGAGCGCCGCGTGCCATGCGCCTCCACCGATCCAATCCTTGACCAGCGGCACCGGCTTGCCCAGCAGTTCCGTCAGCCGCTGTGCGACCGGCGCCAGCGAGTCGGCGGCGTTCCACTCGCCTTCGGTCGGGCGACCGAGGTGTGACGTCACCATCACGGCGGCACCGCGGGCCAGGGCATCCCTGATCGCGGGCACCGATGCACGAATCCGCGTGTCGTCGGTAATGCCGCCCTGGTCGTCCTGCGGCACGTTGAGGTCGGCACGGATGAAGACGCGCTTGCCGCGGACGTCAAGATCGGTCAGGCGTTTGAAGGTCATTGCAGTCCTCGATTCGATGCGGACGTGCGGGGAAACGGTGCGCCGGCAGGCGCCCGCGACCGCATGCCGTGCCTACCTGGATATGACGCGGGCCATCTCCAGCACCTTGCAGGAGTAGCCCCACTCGTTGTCGTACCAGGCGACGACCTTGACGAATGTGCTGTCCAGCGCGATCCCGGCATCGGCGTCGAACACCGACGTGCAGCTCTCGCCGCGAAAATCCGTGGCGACGACCTTGTCCTCCGTGTAGCCGAGCACGCCCTTCATCGCGCCTTCCGACGCGGCCTTCATCGCCGCGCAGATGTCCTTGTACGTGGCTTCCCTGGCGAGCTCCACGGTCAGGTCGACGACCGACACGTCCGACGTCGGCACGCGGAACGCCATGCCGGTGAGCTTCTTGTTGAGCTCGGGGATGACCTTGCCGACCGCCTTGGCCGCGCCGGTGGACGACGGGATGATGTTCTCGAGGATGCCGCGCCCGCCGCGCCAGTCCTTGTTCGACGGGGCGTCGACCGTTTTCTGCGTCGCCGTGGCGGCATGGACGGTGGTCATCAGTCCGCGCTTGATTCCCCAGGTGTCGTTGAGCACCTTGGCCACGGGAGCGAGGCAGTTGGTGGTGCAGGAAGCGTTGGAGATGATCGCCTGGCCGGCGTAGGTCTTGTCGTTGACGCCGTAGACGAACATCGGCGTGTCGTCCTTGCTCGGCGCCGACATGATGACCTTCTTCGCGCCGGCGGCAAGGTGCTTCTCGGCCGTTTCCTTGGTCAGGAAAAGACCCGTGGATTCGATCACGACGTCGGCGCCGACGTCGTTCCACTTGAGCTCGGCCGGATCCTTGATCGCCGTCAGGCGGATCTTCCTGCCGTTGACGATCAGCGTGCTGCCCTCGACGGCGATGGTGCCCTTGAAGCGCCCGTGCACGGAGTCGTATTGGAGCATGTAGGCGAGGTAATCGGGTTCGAGCAGGTCGTTGACGCCGACGACTTCGATGTCGGGAAAATCGCGCGCCGCGGCGCGAAGCACCATGCGGCCGATGCGGCCGAATCCGTTGATGGCAATCTTGATAGTCATGTTTTCTCCAGGGTTTCCGGTTGGCAATCAGTGGTTCGAAACTTTCGGGATGTTAATCGCGCCCACGGCAGCCTCAGCCGACGACGCGTTTGGCGGCGGCGACCACGGC
>Ga0315287_10002053_pt1 | contig 18853 bp, 13 predicted proteins | sample YL17G11_0_MG_FD_205037 | JGI IMG/M metagenome (GOLD analysis project Ga0315287, IMG submission 205037) | Sediment microbial communities from Yellowstone Lake, YNP, Wyoming, USA - YL17G11_0 | ecosystem: Environmental > Aquatic > Freshwater > Lake > Sediment | place: USA: Wyoming | collected...
TGCTGCAGGCGGCGGCGGTCAAGGCCCCTGGCTATGGCGATAGGCGAAAGGCCATGTTGGAGGACATTGCCACTCTGACCGGCGCCGAGCCCATCTTCAAGGACCTGGGCATTGACCTGGAGCGGGTCAGCGTCTCGCAACTAGGCAGGGCCAAGAAGGTGACCATCGACAACGACAATACCATCATCATCGAAGGCGCAGGCAGCCTGCAGGCGATCAAAGGCAGGATACAACAGATCAAGGACGAGATCGAGACCACGACCAGCGACTACGACCGCGAGAAACTTCAGGAGCGTCTGGCCAAGCTCACCGGCGGAGTAGCCCAGATCCATGTGGGTGCGGCCACCGAGACCGAGATGAAGGAAATCAAGGCCCGTGTCGAGGATGCCCTCCATGCCACCCGTGCGGCCATCGAAGAGGGTACCGTGCCCGGCGGTGGCGTGGCCTTGATCCGGTGCATCGATGCGGTCAAGAAACTGAAACTCAACGGCGATGACAAGACTGGGGCCGAGATCCTGGCCCGCGCCTTGCGAATGCCGTGCTACAGCATTGCCGAGAACGCCGGCGCCACAGCGGCCCTGGTGGTCAGCAAGGTGGAGCAGGGCAAAGGCGGATTTGGATATAACGCGGCCACCGATGCCTATGAAGACCTGGTGTCGGCCGGGATCATCGATCCTGTCAAGGTCACGCGGATAGCCCTGCAGAACGCGGTGAGTATCGCCGGGTTGCTTTTGACTACCGACTGCCTGGTGACGGAGAAGCCCAAGGACAAGAGGAAGGGCGGGATGCCGGGCGGCGGCCATCCAGGCATGGAAGGCATGGACGACATGGACATGATGTAGGCGTTGGTGTTAGTCACCTTTTTGAGATCAAGGAGTCGGATATGAAGCTCAGACCTTTGGATGACAGAGTCGTGGTAAATCCGTTGGATGCACAAGACAAGACCACCGGAGGGATTTATCTTCCGGATACCGCCAAGGAGAAGCCCCAGATCGGCAAGGTCATGGCCGCCGGTCCCGGTAAGCTCCAGGACGACGGCAAACGAAGCCCCATGTCGGTTGAGGTCGGTGATGAGGTGATCTACGGCAAGTACACCGGCAACGAGGTGGAGGTTGAGGGGAAGAAGGTTGTGATCCTGCGTGAGAGCGATCTGTTTGGGATCGTGGAGCGATAGGTCGGGACGAATCAACTGGGCCCTTGGGTGGGCATGACGAGGAATACGGATATGGCGAAACAAATGATGTTTAACGACGTAGCGAGGTCGCAACTGAAGGAAGGGTTGCGCGAGCTGGCGGCTGCGGTCAAGGTCACGTTGGGGCCGACCGGCAAGAACGTGATCCTGAACAAGAGCTGGGGGTCGCCCAAGATCACCAAGGACGGCGTTACGGTCAGCAAGGAGATCGAGCTGCCGCAGCCGTTCAAGAATATGGGCGCCAAGATGGTCAACGAGGTGGCCAGCAAGACCTCGGACGTGGTCGGCGACGGGACCACGACCTCCATCGTATTGGCCGAGGCGATCTACCTGGAGGGCCTCAAGTACGTGGCCGCAGGGATCAACCCCATGACCTTGCAGCGGGGTATCAGCAAGGCATCGGACGTGGCCCGGGAATTCATCAAGTCGGCCAGCGAACCCGTCAAGGGCCATAGCGACATCGCCAAGGTAGGGACCATCTCCGCCAACAACGACCCCCAGATCGGCGAGTTACTGGCCGACGCCCTTGATAAGGTCGGCAAGGAAGGCGTCATCGAGGTTGAGGAAGGCAAGGGCATGGAGAATGAACTGACCGTGGTCGAGGGCATGCAGTTTGACCGCGGATACATCTCCCCGTATTTCCTAACCAATCCCGAGACCCTGGAGGCGGTGCTGGAAGACGCCTATATTCTTCTCTATGAGAAGAAGCTCTCGAACGTCCGCGAGCTGATCCCATTGTTGGAACGGACCGCCCAGGTGGCGAAACCCTTGTTGATCATTGCCGAGGACGTGGAAGGTGAGGCATTGGCGGCCCTGGTGATCAACCGGCTCCAGGGGGTCCTCAAGGTCTGTGCGGTCAAGGCACCGGGCTTTGGCGACCGACGAAAGGCGATGCTGGGAGACATCGCCGTCCAGACTGGCGGCCAGATGCTCAGTGAAGACCTGGGAATCAAGCTGGAGAACGTACAGCTTTCGCAGTTGGGCCAGGCCAAGAAGATCGTGGTCACCAAGGAGAACACCACGATCATCGAAGGGGCCGGCAAGGCCAAGGAAGTCAAGGCCCGTGCAGAGCAGATTCGTGCTCAGATCGAGAAGACGACGTCCGACTACGACCGTGAGAAGCTCCAGGAACGCCTGGCCAAGCTCACAGGAGGCGTGGCGGTCATCAAGGCCGGTGCTGCCACGGAGACCGAGATGAAGGAACGCAAGGACCTCTTGGATGACGCCTTGCACGCCACGCGGGCAGCGGCGGAAGAGGGGATCGTAGCAGGCGGCGGAGTGATCTTCCTCCGCGCGATCCCGGAGGTTGAAAGGGCCAAGGCCAAGGTCAAGGGCGACGAGAAGCTCGGGTTTGACATCGTCATCAAGGCATTGGAGTCGCCGACCCGGCAGATCGGGGACAACTCCGGTGAACCTGGTGACGTGATCGTAGCGCAGCTCCTTGAGAGGCTCGAGAAGGAGAAGAACGTCGGTTACAATGCGGCGACCGGTGAATTCGTGGATATGATCAAGGCCGGTATTGTGGACCCGGCCAAGGTGGCCCGGACGGCCCTGGAGATGGCGGCCTCGGTGGCCGGCCTGATGCTGACGACCAACGTGCTGGTGACAGAGTTGAAAACGGAGGACGAAGAGAAAGAGCCGATAGCCGGCTCCGTCCGCTAGGACGTTGGAATCCGGTTGAGATCGGCAGGAGCCTCGGTTGACGAGGCTCTTTCCGTGTCGGGAATACACATGCCCAAACACGACTACTATGAGGTTCTCGGGGTAGGCCGAAACGCCTCGGCGGACGAGATCAAGCGGGCGTATCGGCGCATGGCGATCAAGTACCACCCGGACAAGAACCCGGGCAACAAGGAGGCGGAGGCCAAGTTCAAAGAGTGCGCCGGGGCCTACGAGGTGCTCAGCGACCCCGATAAGCGCAAGCAGTACGACCAGTTTGGTCATGAAGGTCTCCGCGGATCGGGCATGCACGATTTCTCTCGCATGAACGTCGACGACATCTTCAGCATGTTCGGGTTCGACGACTTCTTCGAGGGGATCTTTGGCGCAGGGGGGCACCGTCGTTCCGGACGTCGTGGGGGACCCGCCCGTGGTTATGACCTGGAGACCAGCGTCGAGCTGGATCTGGAGGACCTGGCCCATGGCACGGAGAAGACCATTGAGTTCACGCGACAGGATCTTTGCCCCCAATGCGCAGGCACAGGTGCGGCCAAGGGCAGTCGGCCTGCCGCGTGCCCTACCTGCGGGGGTTCGGGGCAGGTCGCCAGGGGGGGTGGCTTCTTCCAGATGGTCTCCACCTGCCCGCAATGCAAGGGCGGCGGCCAGGTGATCACCAATCCATGCTCCAAATGCGGAGGGGCCGGACGAGTCCCCAAGAAGAGGAGCGTGACTATCAAGATCCCCGCCGGGGTCCACGAAGGTCAAGGGGTTCGGGTGGCCGGTGAAGGGGAGCCCGGTCCTAGCGGAGGTCCCCATGGCGACCTCTACTGCTATGTGAGGATCAGGCCCCACGAGTTCTTCCAGAGGGACGGCAACGATCTGATTGCCGTGGTCCCTATCAGTTTCACCCAGGCGGCCTTGGGCGTTACCATTGAAGTGCCCAGTCTCAACGGCACGCGATCCCTCAAGGTCCCTCCGGGCACCCAATATGGCAGTGTCTTTCGGATCAAAGGCGAGGGCCTGCCGGATTTTCGTACCAAGCAGGTCGGCGATGAGTTGGTGCAGCTCACGATTGAAACGCCCTGCCGGCTGGATACCAGACAGGAGGAATTGCTTCGGGAGTTTGCCAAGACCGAGAACAAGACCGTGTCGCCCAGGTCCCAGGGTTTTTTTGAGAAACTGAAGACGCATTTTGGGTAATCGCCCATGAAGCACCACAAGAGACACCTTGAGGGGGAAAAGACCGAGCAGACCCAGCAGGGTCCTGCACCGTTATCGCAGGCGTCACAGGACAAGGCTGCTGAGGCTCCTCATGGACCGGAGGATCTGAAGCCGCAACTGCAGGACCTTCAGAAGGAACGGGATGATCTGTTTGCGCGGCTGCAGCGCCTCAGTGCCGACTACTCCAACTATCAGAAGCGGGTCCCCAAGCAGATTAACGACTCCGTGGTTTATGAGAAAGAGAAGTTGATCCGAACCCTGCTTCCGGTCCTGGACAACTTCGAACTGACGATCCAGAAGGCCGGGGCTGCGGAAAACGCAGAGATGGTGCTGGCCGGCATCCGGATCGTGTGGGAGCAGATGCTGGGCATACTCAAGTCCCATGGCGTGGAGCCCGTCAAGGCGACAGACGAAAAGTTCGATCCGACCAGGCATGAGGCCTTGATGCAGCGGTGTGACCCCGAGAAGGAGGACAACCTCATCCTCGAGGAGTGCCAAAGGGGCTATGTCCTGGCAGGCAAGCTGCTGCGGCCTAGTAAGGTGATCGTCAATCGAGCCCCAACCCTAAAGCCGGCCCAAGACTCTGAGGGGGACCAGACTGAAAAGGCCCACCAAGAAGAAGAGACACCCGATGTGGAATAACGCCTATGCCGACCTATGCCTACAAGTGCAAAGGCTGCAATCATGAGTTCGAGCGGTTTCAGAGCATTACGGCCAAGCCGATCCGCAAGTGCCCGTCCTGTGGCAAGACTGCTGTCAAGCGTCTGATTGGCACGGGCGCAGGGATCATCTTCCGCGGCTCAGGCTTCTACCAGACGGACTACCGCAGCGACACCTACAAGAAGGCCGCCGACGGCGACAAGGGCGGCGCCGATAAAAAGGACACCACCAAGAAGGATGCATCCAAGACGACCTCGCCCGCCGGCGAGACGGGCGGCAAGCCTCTGAAGAAATCCGCCTAGCCTTCCGTTGGGCGGACTGTGATCTCCAAGACCAGGCGCGTGGAATTAGTCGCCTTGACCCTGTCGCTAATCCTCACGGGACACAGCCAGACGATCCTCTCCTGATCCTCCACCACCAGGACTTCATCTCGACTTTCCTTTGGGATGCGTGCATCGGTCAGAAACTTGCCTACCTTCTTGTCGGTGGGCTGACCCAAGGGAAGGAATCGATCGCCGGGTCTGCGCCGCCGGATGACCAGAGGCGGTCTGAGTGCATCCCAATCCAGGCACTCGGAGCCATGACGGGCATCCTCTCGAATCTGGCTGATATGGACATCATGCGTGGATAGAATAGCCACCTCAATGATGTAGCGGCCGTATCGAACCTTCCCCGGTATCGCCAACGTCACCGGTTGGTCGTCAGGAATGACGCTGCCGGATGGACAGGGTGGACGGAGGTTGAGGATGTCGCCCTGCCGCCTTGCGATGAATCCTCGTGGCAGCGACACGGCCTTGTCCGTGGTTTTGGCGGCGGCCAAGGCCAGGAGCCTTGTGTAGTGACGCCCTGTCAGGTCCTTTTCTCCACAGCCAAGCTGGGTCAGGGTCTGACGCATCAGCTCAATTTGGATATAGGGAGGCTGGCCTTCAATGGCCTTGATATTCAACGACAATCCTCTATCGCTGAAGCAAGAAGCCGCAGAGGGCCGGAGGCGGTCAACCGCAGGCAGGATGGTCTTGGCGTAGAGACCATAGGTCGAGAGGGCCAGACCGGACAGCGTATCGACGAGGGATGACAGCATCTCCTCCTGCAAGACCGGCAAGAGCCTATTTCGGATGGCGTTTCGCCTAAAACGGCAGTCTGCGTTGGTGGCGTCCTCTCGCCAGAAGAGATACCTTTCGCGCAGGTACTGAACCACTTCCCGACGTGTAGCGCACAGCAGCGGCCGGATGATGTGAACGCCGTCCCCGCTGGTCCGTGACGGCCAGATGCCGGCCAGGCCGCGAAGCCCTGTGCCCCGGATCATGCGATGGACGACGGTCTCGGCGTTGTCGTTTTTCTGATGGCCGGTGGCGATCGCCTGACAGTGGTTGTTCCGGGCCATCTCCAGGAGGGCCTGCATCCGCAAGTGACGAGCCGCCGTCTCAAGGGACAGCCTGTATCCTTTGGCAAAGCCGGTCACATCCAGGGACTTACTCACAAACGGCAGACCCAGTGCTCCGGCCTGCGATTGGACAAAGCATTCATCGGCGTCGCTGTCGGGGCCTCTCAACCGGTGATTGACGTGGGCGCAGACCAAGTTGAGCTTGAAGACGCCACGGAGTGTGTGGAGGATATGAAGTAGGGCCGTAGAATCCGCACCGCCGGATGCGGCCACCAAGACGGCCGGCGAGTGGTCAAATAGGCCGTAGGCTTGGCTGAAGGCGGCGACCTTCTCCTCGAATCGGTCCTCCATAGCCGTGATCCGTAACCGACTTATAAACTAAACTTTTGCAAAATGGACATTCGACCTATATTCTTCAAGGAAATCTGTTTCACGATTTCCTTTTATAAAAAAGGGCCTGTCTTCGCAGGCCCTTGGAATCTGGGTGTAGATATCGGCCCTAGGGTTGCGTCCGCCCCGTGCCTTCCGCGCCTTGGGTCAACTCCCGAATGCGTTTTTCAGCGTCCTCTCTCAAGGCGACGTACCGGACCCCTTCGGTCCTAACGGCCTCTTGGTATATCTCCAGTGCCTCGGACTTGCGATGCATGTACTTGTCCAGCACATAAGCCGCCCTAAATCGAGCCGGATTGGGTGTGCCGGGGTCCCACTGATACGCCCTCTGGTAATAGGTCAGGGCCGAGGAGTAATTCTTGAAGGCATACTCGTGGATCGTGCCCAGTTCATATGCCGCCTCGTCGATCTTGTCGCTACTGGGGTAGTCATGGATCAACTGCTTGTACTTCTCTGCGGCCATGCGGAGGCTGCCTTGGTTCTTCAGGCCCACCAAGATACTGACCTCGCCAACCGCCTTCTTGGCCTCTGTGAACAGGGCCTCGGCCTCGGGGATGACGACGCTGGCCTTAAGTTGGGGGCCTGGGACGACCTCACCGATGTAGCTGTACTGCGGCATGGTCTTGAGGCCTGTCAACTCCTCTTTGGCCCATTTCAACTGTCGATTGTTGCCGGTACGGGCATAGTAGTCCACCAGCAACTCCAGGGCCTGGCGGTACTCTTGGCGGCACCGCTCAACCTGCTCGACCACATCGACCTCCGTGGTCTTCTTCCAGTCAACTGACCCGCCGGCGGAATGGGGGGGTGATACCGGTTGAGTCATAGGACCGGTGTCCAAGCGGCAGCCTGCCCAGAGCGTCAGAGAGGCTACGCATACGCCAATCGAAGTGATTCTCCACATATCTATGGCCTCCTTTCAATCTGAATCTTAGACGGTCGATTCAGTCACAGCGGCTCCTCCCAGCATGGCTGGTGCGGCATGCCTCTGTGCCCAATCCATTTACACTAGGGTTAGCAAGTTAAACCGACTAAGACCTGCCGTCAAGCCCAAAGCCTGCAAAAATGCGCCCCTGCTTAGACCGGCTTTCCGCAATCTGTTTGGTCCAGTCGTCTCAGCTCACCGTGACCGAGACCCATGCAGCAGGTGCTCGGCAATCTTAGCGGCGGCATCAGGGCATGCGATCTGACGGCAGGCCTGTGCCATCTCGCGACGTTTGTCATCGCGGCACATCAGGTCCTCCAACTCCTCCCAAAGCCATTCAATCCGATCGGCCAGGTCAGGGACGTCGTCAACGATCACGGCAGCGCCTACGTCTACGAGCTTGCCGGCATTGAGATACTGGTGCCTGTCTCTGTGATAGGGATACGGCATACAGATGGCGGGGACGCCCGAGGCCGCGTATTCGGCGACGCTGACTGCACCGCTGCGACCGATCACCAGGTTTGCTGCCGCGTACAGGTCCGCCATCTGGTCATAATACGCTGCCACCTTGTGAGGGATCTTGGCCTGTTGGTATCGCTGGCTGACCTGGTCGAAGTTCCTGGTCCCGGTCAGGTGCACGATCTGCCAATCGTCGGCAAACGCATCGAGCTTGGGCAGTAGCTCGCAGATCGCCTGGTTGATGTTCTGTGCTCCGCTGGATGCTCCGGTGACAAGAAGGACCTTCCTGGATCGATCCAGGCTGAGTTGCTCTCTGGCCATGTCTGGTTGGGGGGCGTCGAAGTCCGTTCGCAGGGGACAGCCCACCACTAGGACCCGGTCCCTGCACTTGGCAAACGCCAGGCGAGTATCGTCGAACTGGACAAAGATGGCGTCCGCCCAGCGGGCGATGAACCGGTTGGCCTTGCCGGGCACGATGTCAACGTTGATGAGGGCCAGCGGCACCTTCAACCTATGGGCCGCCAGGGCCGCGGGTGCAGCCGCAAATCCGCCAACGCCCACCACCACCGGATCGTCACTGGCGGCGATCTGGCGGCGAACGATCTGGGTGCTATGCCAGAACGACGAGATAAACCCGATGATCTTTGTAGGTCGAACAGAGAAACCCATCGCAGGCAAGGGAGTGAACTGGAAACCGGCCTTGCCCAAGATCTGGCTGTCGATCGGGCGATTACTGCACAGAAAATGGATCCGGGCCGCGGGCTCCAACTTGGCGATCCGTTCAGCGACCGCGATAGCCGGATAGATGTGCCCGCCGGTGCCACCACCGGCAAAGAAAAAACTCCTGCTCATGCGACTTCCTTGTCGATCATGGCCGGATATTGGCGCTCAACCTGGGGAGAATTGCAAGGGCAATCTTGGCACACTCTGGGATCGTGTACCCAGGCACTGGGTCTGGGAAAGGGATTGCCAACATCCACGCCTGAGGGTACCTTTCCACAGTAGTCGCTGAGGTGGATGGAAGCCCAGGCAGTCAACAAGAAGATCGTGATCGTGGTCGGCGGAGTAGAAGAGTTAAAGAAGGCCCTCAAACGCTATTGGGGCTATGACCAGTTTCGACCCCTGCAGCAGCAGGCCATGGAGGCGGTCTGCTCTAGGCGCGATGCCGTCGTGGTGTTGCCCACTGGCGGCGGCAAGTCCCTCTGTTACCAGGTGCCGGCGGTAACGCTGCCGGGCCTGACCGTGGTCGTCTCGCCCCTGATCTCCCTTATGAAGGACCAGGTCGACGACCTGATCGAGTGCGGCATTGGGGCAGCACGGATCGACAGCTCCATGGGGCCACAAGAGCGACGCGATGTGGAGACGGCCATCGGCCACAAGAAACTCAAGCTGCTCTATGTGGCGCCCGAACGACTGATGACCGAAGGTTTCGTTGATCTGCTGCGAAAGGCGGATCTCTCGTTGGTGGCTATTGACGAGGCCCACTGCATCAGCATGTGGGGACATGACTTCCGGCCCGAGTATCGGCAACTGGGTACCCTGAGAGGTCTCTTTCCAAAGGCAGCGATCGGGGCCTATACCGCCACTGCCACAGACCCGGTCCGTAAGGACATCGTCGAGCAACTGCACCTCAAGGACCCCCAGGTCTTGGTCGGCTCGTTTGACAGGCCCAATCTGGTTTACAAGGTCCGTGCCAGGAACAACCTCGTGCGCCAGGTCCGCGAGGTCCTGGAGCTACACCGTGGCGAGTCCGGGATCATCTACTGCATCCGTAGGGCCGACGTGGACCAGATGTGTGCCGCGCTCGCGACCAAGGGCTATCGCGTCGCGCCTTATCACGCGGGCATGCCCGACGATGACCGCAAGCAGAACCAGGAGGCCTTCATCCAGGAGCGGGTCGATACCATAGTGGCTACCATCGCCTTTGGCATGGGCATCGACAAGTCCAACGTTCGGTACGTCGTCCACGCAGGCATGCCCAAGAGCCTGGAGCATTACCAGCAGGAGAGCGGCCGCGCAGGCCGCGACGGCCTGGAGGCGGACTGCTGCCTGTTCTACGGCGGAGGGGACTACGGCACGTGGAAGAGTCTGCTGAGAGACATGGAGCCCGAGGCCTACGCCATAGCCCTGGACAAGCTCAACCGGATGTACCGCTACTGCACGGGAGGCCTCTGCCGCCATGCCGCGATCCTATCCTACTTTGGCCAGTCTCTGGCTAAGACCGACTGCGGGGCCTGCGACGTGTGCCTAGGCGAGGTCGATACGATATCCGACGGCTTGGTTACTGCCCAGAAGATCCTCTCGTGCGTCCTCCGCCTGGAGGAGCGGTTCGGGGCGGGATACGTGGCCCAGGTCCTGACCGGGTCCCGTGAGGCCAGGGTCCTGGAGAACGGCCACGACCAACTGAGCACCTACGGCCTGCTCAAGGACCATGACAAGTCCGTGGTCCTGGACTGGATCGAGCAGTTGATCGGCCAGGGCCACATGGCCAAGACCGGAGACTACAACGTCCTGGCCGTGACGGCCACGGGCTGGCAGGTCGTACGAGGCCATGTCACGCCGCGTCTGCTACGACCTGTGGTCAGGTCACAGAAGAAGGCCGTGTCCGCAGTCAAGGGCGATTCCTGGGAGGGTGTGGACCGGGGTCTGTTCGAGGCCCTGCGCAAGGTCCGGTCCGGCCTGGCCCAGAAGAGGGGAGTGCCTGCCTACGTGATCTTCGGAGACGCCGCTCTGCGGGATATGGCCAGGCGAAGGCCCTCCACTCGCGAGCAGTTCCTGCAGGTCAAGGGAGTAGGCCAGGTCAAGTCGGAACAATACGCAGAGGTGATGCTGGAGGCGATCCGCCTCCACACGGCGGCGACAAGTTTGCTCCATCAGTCAGCAGAGTAGACGAATTGGAGGTCTTCAGAGATCCTGAGGAACTCACAGCGATCTTCTCTTTCGTGACTCTTTCCATCCTGGGAGACCTCAAATCCCCAATGCCCAACCAGGGCTGAACCCCACGTCAGGCCAACTACGTTACCCCATGCCGCGATTGTGCCTGAATTATGATTCCAAGAGATGAAGGGATAGCGGGCAACAAGATCATCCCAAATTGGTTTGGCTTCATCGGACAATTCATAACCACACAGGACAAGATCTTGTTTCTGAGAAACCTCTTTAGCGAACTCCTGTATCTTAGCGCCCCGGAGAACAATTCACCACGCAGGGGGGGACGCAAGGCGGATGCCATCCATTCCGTTTGGTGGCAGCCGCCTTGATCCGCCCGGTCCATCGGCTCTGCCTTCTCTTGAACCAAACCATCAACCCCCTTCGAAAGTAATTGAGGGGGTTGATGGCGGATCATCGCCACAGGATAAGGCCGCCTGCTTGAGCGGGCCTCATCATGGCGAGAGCCTATGATTTAGGCCGGAACGACTCCAAAGCCGCCAGTAGCGGGGCCAGCTTGACGCATGTCTTGTACACGAGCACGCGATCGGTAATTACAGCCCCATCCCGCAGAGACGCCTGCGGCAATGCAATGAGAATGTTGTGGTCACGAAATGTCTGCAAGGTCGCCCTGCGCAAGGCCAGGTACTGGGGCGTCCAGAATCCAACTATCTCCAGCAGGACCTCGGTACCGTCCTCGTGTCGGAAGACAAAGTCGGGGACAAAGGTCTTCTGCCTGTCGTGAAGGATCACGCCTTCGCGGATCATGCGCCAGCCGTCGCGCTCGGTCCCGAATTTGTCGGCCAGGGCAGCCTCGATACCCGAGTCGAACTGCTCGGGCTGCGCCAGGTGGCTGCGGAATCCATCCTTGTCCGTGAGCGTAAGCCTGGCCTGGCCCTTCCACGGCGTCTGGACGACCGCGGTCATCTGCCAATCGCGGCATGACAGCAGCGATGGAAGGAATTGGGCGAAGCTCACGCCATACCGCCGGGTCCGATCCAGGATGGAGGCAGGCCCGGTCAGGGTGATCCGATAGGTGGAGGTGTTTAATCGGTCGATCTCCAGCAAGAGTCTGGCCAGCTTGGCGTAGCGGAGGATGGTCTTGAAGTCCTGTGTCGCGGTGATAACCAGGTGCTCGGCCCTGTACAGACATACCTGCAACTGGGCCACGTTGTACCTGGATAGCAAGGCCTGGGCATCGACATATCCGTCAAAGCGTTCGAGCCTTTGATAGGCCATGACATCTGTGTACAGGGACTGTTCGACCTGGTCCCAGGACATGCCGAGCTCGCTAGCGAGCCGGGCCTTGGTCTGGGCCTCCGAGTGCTCAAAGAGTCGATCCGGGATCTGGACCAGTGGATGGCAAAGGGCGGCCTTGGTGAAGACCGCCATGCGCATATGCGAGGCCTGGCCGTGGGCGTCGGTATGAAAGGTGCTCCTGTCGTCGAGCAGCCTGCAGAAGGCCTCGATCCTGCGGACAGGGCAGTCCGGCTCATCCGTGAACAGGGACTCCACCTGCCTGTGGATCCATCGCCGCTGTTGGCCTATGCCGCTGCGATAGATCGAGAGCATCCGGTCGGCGTACTGGATGTAGTGCCGATGCCGGCCCTGGGTGAGGCGATCCACGATCGCCCGGCCCCGGTCAAACTCCACGATGGACTGTTCGCTGGTAAGCATCGCTCTGGCGTCTCTTGCGGGAGCGAAGGACCTCGCGGGTGTCCTCGCATACTACCTCATATAACGTGGCCTTGACGTTACCCGACCGTCTCAGAATGCGGCCCAACCGTTGCTTGGCCTGGCGAGTGGAACCCATGCCTCCGATGACCACAGCCACCTTGGCTGCCGGCACATCAACCCCTTCGTCGAGCACCCGGTTGGCCACCAGGACGGGCAACTGTACCTTGGCAAAGCCGTCCAATACGGCCAGACGCTCCCTCTTCCGCGTGTGCGACAGTATCGTTGGCACCAGGAATCGCTTGGAGACCTCGATGGCCATGTCGTTGGACCCTGCAAAGACCAGGGTCGGTTGGCCGTGGTGGAGTCTGAATAGGTCCTCCAACACGCGGATCTTCTCCTCGGCCCGGTTCTCAATGGCCTGTTTCAGATAGAAGGCCTTTTGTGCGTGACGGGCCTGGGGATCGGTCCCGGATTCCTTGCACAGGTCCTCCCAGGTATAGCCTGGCTGGACGTCTCTACGGGACTTGATGAACTGCCGAATGGTCCGGCTGCACTGGTCGTATGTGGCCTGTTCAGATCCGCTCAAGGCCACAGGGATGCGGACCAGGTCGAAGCTGGCCAGGGTCCGGCCTTCTGCCTCTTGGAAGGGCTGCTCATACGCGACTGGGCCGACCAACAGGTCGAGGTCTTTGTGCAGGCCGTCTGATCGATACGGCGTGGCCGTCAGCCCCAGACGCATCGGAGCGGTGCTGAGCATCGCGGCCTCTCGATAGCAGCGGCCTGGCAGGTGGTGCTCTTCGTCGAACACAATCAGGCCGAACAACGCCCCCATCCGGTCCATGTGGGCATAGGCGCTGTCATAGGTCGTGACAGTCACGGCCTTGACGTTCGACAGTCCGTCGCCGAGGATTCCTGCATCGTAATCGAAGGCCCTGAGTATGCGCCTGTGCCACTGATACATCAGGTCCCGCACCGGAGCCACGACCAATGTGGCCACTTGCACCTGGGCCATGATGGCCAGGGCCACCTCGGTCTTTCCTGTGCCGGTAGGCATGATGACTTGTCCACGAGCACCGGCCTTCGTCCAGGCCGACACTGCCTCGGCCTGCTCGGGGCGGAGCTTGGGCAGTCGCAACTGGGGCCAGCGCACGCGGGCCGGTTGCGACACATGGTCGGTCAGGCTTAGGCCGAATCGTTGATGCAGAGTCTGCCTCAGGGTGGCATAGTGGATCGCCTCGGTTCGCCAGGCCCTCACTCGGTCGTCCCAACGCCAGATGTGATGGCCGTCCGGATTTGGACGGACGTGGGCCGGCAGGCCGGTCAGGATCAGGGTTCCGCGATCAAAGGTCAGCGATATCGTATGGCTCACCCTCATACAGAACAATCCGATGAGCAAATACATTGCCCCTAGTGATTTCCTGTCGCCACAGCGATGTGCCTGCACCCGCCGAGCCGCCGTAGGAGGCGACCCTTGCTTTGTCCACGTTCCACTCGGCGGCCTTCCACCGGATGAACTGGATGGCACGAGCACAATCGCGCAACACATCTTGGATCGGTGTGTCGGTACGGTAACGGTAGTTGATCGCCGCGAACGAAACGCCCGCATCGAGACACTTTTGCACGAGCCTGTCGCCGCGGATCTTCGACTTGTCCCCCGCCGTGAAGCCCCCACCATGGATGAACGCGACGGCCGGCGTCGGCTTGGCCGACTTGGCCAGCCAGAAGTCCAGCACGTTGCGCGTGTGCGGGCCGTATTTCACATCCGTAAACGTTGGCGTTAGCACGGCAGCGAGATCTGCCGCAGAGGCAGCCGATAAGTTCGCTGGCTTTTTCCGGCCAGCTCTCTGTTCTGCGAGTCCTTTCTGCATCCCGGGCCCGCTCAACCAGAAGAGGGTCAGCAGACTGACGACAACGGTTGCGGCAACACACGAGCCTTGCTTGCTTGATACTGATCGTGCCATACAATTGCCCTTTCATCACCTCAACTTCACGACATCCGGCACATTCATCGTCATCTGGATGCGATGGCCGTCTTTGTCGAGGAAGTGTAGGCGGTAGTCGCCCGCCGGCAGCAGCTTGTTGAGGTCGGTGCGCTTGTAGAAGACGTCTTCGACCACGAGCACCTGTTTGCCGGCCATATCAAAGACCGTGAGCTTCACGCCCTCACGTGTGCCCAGCAGACGCTCGAGTTTGGCGAACTTGCTCCTGCCATTGATGAGCAGAACCGGATCGCCAGGCTTCAAATCCCGTGCAGCGGCAACCTGCGGCTTGGGTTTCTTGGAGCCACGATCCGCGGCCTGGATTGCCGCGACGGAGTCAGTCGCTTGGGCCTTACCGGTAAACCAAACCCTGGCGAATGCGTCTGTACGCCAGAAGTCGAGCAGTTCGTGAGCGACCCGAGATCTGCCCGTAGCCGACAGGTGAATGCCGTCCTTCGCTACATCGGCGGCAGTCCAACGGTAATCATCATGCCGAGCTTTGTCGCCATCCGTCCAGAAGTAGGTGGCCCACGCGATCAGCGGCGCGATGGCGTTTTCGCCCTCGAATTTCAGATCGGCCTTGCCGGCGGCCTGGTCTTCAACTAGCCACTTCACCGCCCAGCCGACGTGATACGGACGCGGCTCGCCGTGATTTTTCTTTGCAGCGGTATCCGGCATGAAGGCTGTCGTGTGCCGCGCGCTGTGAAAGCAGATGCGGAGGTTGGGAAAATGCTCCTTCGCCTCGCGCATGTTCCTCGCAATGGCATCCTTAAGGCGCTGCGGACGGCCGGGGAAATCGTCCCGCGTGTCGAGCAGGTCATCCGACTGATACCAGGCAACCTGCACCTGTGCAGGTGAGAGGCCAGCCTTTTCCATAGCAGCCTTTGCAAATTCCCAGTAACGCCGTCCGGGATCGGAGATCTTGTTCACATCGTGCCCGCCCTTGGCGCAGTTGACGAAGACGACCTCAGGGCGCTTCCCTGCGGCCGTCGGACCCACTTCTTCCAACACCTCGAACACCTGCCGGCACACCGATGCGCCGATCCCAATGACAACAATCTTCCCTGCCGCGTTTGGCCTGCTGTCTTTGTCGAGCGGTTGCATGGCGGCGGACATCTTGCGAATGGCCTCGGCGTGCGCGCCGTGCGGCTCATTCCGGCCCTCCGCGTAGAGACCACCGGGGAAGCCCTGGTAGGTGCTGTTGGCCAGTGTGTTCAGCGGAACCAGATCTGTCCTGGCCACCCGCAGATCGCTTTCCTGCGGTACTGCTACCGCACCCTTTTGCCCGATCGGGGACGGCGCCATTCCGAGGGCCGTCCATAGAACAGTCATGCAACCAAGTAGCAGGCATATTTTCATAACGCTATTGCCTCCGATTATTCGAGTGACGCTTGTTCCTTGGGACTGAATCGCAGGATGCGAGTGGAGAACTTGAACTCACCAACCCACAGGTAGCTGCCGTCAAAGGCTACCGTGCCGGGCATGAAGAACTTATCTCGGCCGATCTCGGGATTGCGATCCTGATCGTTCTGGGCGCCGAGCAGAACATCCGGAGGGCTGCCAGCCAGTGCGTCTTCCGCCCGGTGCCACACTTGCACGCGGTTGAAGCTGGTGTCGGCCACAAATAGGTGCCCCTTCGCGATGACGCATTTGCCTGGTAAATTGAATCTGCCGGGACCGCCTAGTCTTGTTGCTTGTGCAGTTGACGAAAGCTCATCGATCCGCCAAACGTGAATCGTCGGCCCGGCGAACGGGGCGGCGGCGAGATATCGGCCATCGCTCGATAGCCGGCCGGGGCTTTCGATATCGAGCGTGAATGCCGGCTCGCTGTCGGCCGCCGGAATGCCCTGCCAGACGTAAATGCGATTCGCCTGGCGGTCGGCGAGGTAAAAATGCTTCTCATCCAGGGCAACGCCCGTGATCTCACGGAACTGCACGCTGCCGATCCGGCCGCTCAACACAACATCTGGCTGCTCGCCTTGCAGGGGGAGCCTCTTCCAGACGTAAGCTGTCTGCTTGCCCGCCAGCACGAGAGTCTGACTATAAAGCGCGTTGTCCCATGGTGCATCGGGAAGCAAATAAGTCACGTTCGGCCTCGCGCCGCTTGCGTTCGGCAGGTGGCGCCACACGTGCAGCTTGCGGTCGAAGTCCGACGAGATGAATAAGCTGCGGCCATCGGTGGCGACCACCGGATTGGTGATGAAGAAGTTCTCTGCCAACGTGTCCTGCTCCGGCGCGTCGCTGCCGAGCGAGAAGTCGGGTGGTTGATCGCTCCGCGTGGGCAGGCCGTTCCACACCAGCACGTTGTTCCCATTGTAGTTGCAGACGTACAGCCGTCCGCCGGCAAAGACCGCATCCGGCCCGTCACCATTGCGATAACCGGCAGGCTGAAGAACGATGTCGGGCTTCACCGTTTCACTCTGCGGCACCTGCGGCCAGATCGACACCGATCGCATGCCGGCGAGAATCAGTTTGTGGTCCGGTGTGAAGGTTCCTTTCATCCACTCATTCCACGTAAAATCGGGCGATTGGGACGCGGATGCAGGGAACGCGAGCCAGACCATCGTGGCCGGCCGGCTCTGCTGGCCGTGGTTGTGATCGCTCAGGGCGAAGAACGTACCATCGCTCGTGATGTTGCGTGGCGTGCCGGTCTCCGAAGGACGCAGCATAAGGTCAGGTGGCTGGTTGTCATGTGTCGGGATAGAATTCCAGATGAGCACGGCGGAGCCATGCGTGCAGACAACGGCGAATTTCGTGCCCTCCGTCCACACGCCCCAAGGCCAGCCCAGCCGCTGCATCGGACCGCCGGGACCCGGAGGTCGCGGCGAATCTGAAAAGCGACGTCCCTCGGCCTCGGGTCGTGGTCGCAACTGCTGAGGCCCGGGAGAGCCGCCTTCCGAGAGTCGAGCCAGTTCCAGCACGACGTCCGCCGGGACGCCGTTGCGCGATGGGAAGCTGTTCCAGATGAGTACGCGGTCATTATTCGTGTCGGTCACTGCCACCTTCGATCCATCGGGAGTGATGGTGATGTTCCCTGGCCAGTTGAGTTTCTCGCGGCTGGTGCCTGAGTTGTTTGTGGTGAAATCCATCTGTCCCAGAACCAGATCAGGAGGCACATTTGACGCTGATAGCCTCGTCCAGATAAGTACACGGTTGTTCCAGCGGTCGGTAAGCAGCAGGCGTCTGCCGTCGCTCGCCAGACCGGTTGGGTGATTGAACAGCAACGGCCCGCCGGCGTTGTTGAAGTCAATCCCGCCGAGCATCAAATCGGCCTGCTGGCCAGTGACAAAGCGGCCAGGCTTACCGGCAGGCGCGACAGCATATTGCGAATCGTGAATCATTACCTGAATCCTGCCGGCCTGCCGTGGCTCTGACCCACGAGGCATGAAAGGACGAGGCTGGTCGAATCCCGGCTCTGTTTCACCAGGACGTTGACGCAGGTTTTCTCGCATCTGCGGTGGACGCGGTCCCGCTATGAACGACTTCAGTGCCATCAGCCAGGAGCCATCAAGAAGTTCCAGTGGCGCAGGATCGGCCACGCCCAGACGGGCTGGCCCTTCATCGGGTGCCCGCACACGGTCGCCGTCTTCGATGCGCCACGAGCGACCATCGGCGGTGAACGCCGAGCGGATAATCATTTTTCCGCCAGATTGAGGGCTGGCGTTCACATGGAAGAACGTTCGCCAGCCACCTTTCACAACAACCGTGTCCGAGACGGAACCTCCAAGATCCATCATGCCTTGCGCAACAAACTTGAGTCCATCGGTTGATGTGCATCGCAGCAGCCTGGGTCCAAGTGAAACGAGCATCACCCAACCGGAGGGGGTCTCAAACACATCGGGATCCGTCACGTGCGGGTAACGCTCGTCGCGAAATGCTTCACCTGATGACCGCCAATCCAAGCCGTCGGCCGAGGAGGACGCCTGAATACCGCCATCGCGATCCTTGGTGTGAGCGCGATAGGTGCGGTCTTTGAGCCGGACGACACTCGGGTCGGCCCCCTGCAAGTTGGTGGGTCTTATCATCCATGAGCCATCGGGCTGCCGAATCATGGCACCCAAGGCGCCACGTTCGGACCGGCCGGAGGCATCCACGAACAAGATGATTGGACGGCCATCGGGTCCCGCAAATAGCTCGGGCACAGAGGCCTGCTCCGCCAACACTTCGCGAGCGACCTCCCAGGTCAGTCCATCTTTGGAGGTGGCCAGCAGCACTCGATGATTCCAGGGACCGTCTGCACTTGGATCGCCTGAAGCCGAAGGACTTGGCGGCATCGATTGCTCACCGGGCTGCCCACCTCGGAAGCGTCGTTCGCTGGGCGTACCGGGACGAGGGGGACCCGTTACGACCACAATCCATCCGCCATCCCGCGACGCCACAGC
>Ga0315287_10002055_pt1 | contig 18844 bp, 14 predicted proteins | sample YL17G11_0_MG_FD_205037 | JGI IMG/M metagenome (GOLD analysis project Ga0315287, IMG submission 205037) | Sediment microbial communities from Yellowstone Lake, YNP, Wyoming, USA - YL17G11_0 | ecosystem: Environmental > Aquatic > Freshwater > Lake > Sediment | place: USA: Wyoming | collected...
GGTTCAAATGAATACGATTTCGTCTCACCCGGGGCCAGCGAAAAATCGGCTATCTTCCGCTCGCCCGCGTGCCACCAGTCGTATTTCAACTCCCCGGAAAGCGTCTGCTCCTTATAATTTCTCACATGCACCGTTAGCCGCGGCGTTTCATCCCAATACACATTCTCATCCGCGGTCGTCAGCCACATCTGGACGCCCTCTGGCGGCGTATAGGTCTTCTCCACCTTATACACGCCAAACCGCCCGCTAAAAGTTTCTCTTTCTAACTGGATGAGATTATTTTCAGCATCGTATAACTCGTAAAAAGTATGACCAATCCCGAGTTTATTACTGTCATAATTGGGAAGGGTAAATAAGAGCGGCAGTAACATTTCTTCTCCCGGGGAAAGAGTTATCGATTGCTCCGTTTCGTACAAAACATTGCCCTTATCGGGAGTGTAAACTTTAATAACCACTTTAGAAGCTGTCTTTGAATCGACTCCCCCGTAATTTTTCAGCTTTGCCTCCAGGTTTACCTGGGGATTAAGATTGGTCTTTAGATCATACATACGAATGGATATTCCGGGGGCAGCAGAAAATGTGATCAAATCCCTGATTACATTCAATTCGGCTGTCGATGCTTGACTATGCGGAAGCCCCCAATCGGTATACCCGCAAAATATAAACACATAACCGGCACCATATTTATAATAAATTAATCCGGGTTCTCCGCCAGCCCTCCGCTTGAGAAGCACAGTGGAATCGGCCGGAAATAAACCGATACTGCCATCGATAGCTATATCTATCAATTCATTCGCCGATGAACTTAAAACCGGGTGAATACTTTCAAAATAAACGGAATTTCTCTCGCAGCTCTGCGCATTCCGCCAGCCATAGACTCGCAATGGTTCACCATCTGCCCTAGGAAGTACATCATAATCTCTCATATCTTGCTGGGCAAAACATATTAACGTATTTCCATTCAGTACAAATTCATCAAATAAGGCTTTTATATAATTGGATTTACCCAATCCCATCAATCCTGCAGTTGGAATAATCATTGTTTTAATATAACCTGATAATACCATTGGATTAAAAATTTTTTCTGCATAAAGAAAGTTAACACCAAACTTCAGAAGCAAATCTCCCATTGCATTATAATTACCATTTTTGTAAATACAAAATGAAGGATATGCATCAATGCGCTTATTATAAGATGATAAATTACTGTTTTTATTAAAACTATAATTATCATCAGCATTATCAGGAACTGGCCCCCAAAATGGCGGTTCACAAAAATCAGTAGCGTTTAGTGAAAAGACAAAAAAAATAGAAATGCTAAAACCAACAAACACTAAGATTGTTAATTTTATTCTCATATTGAACCTCTTAATTATTAGTTTCGTATGCGACATCAATACTTATTGTCTTATTTACATCAATTACGATATGGCGAATTAGTTTTTCTTTGTCATCATTATATTCTTCGATATCAGCTATAGCCTTAATGACATCTATGCTAATTTTCGATAATTTTTTATTTTTTATAGCTCTAAATAATTTTTCCTTATCTCCAGAGTTAATAGAAATAGAATTTATAATTTCTATAGAAACTTCATAAATTTCTCCTTTTAGTAGTAAATCTACATAATTTCCACCTTTTGCAGTAAATGTATTGGAACGCATTAAATCAAAACCTTTATTATCAGGAATTGATAATATTTCATTATTTCCGTTTAAATAAGTTATTTTCCCATAGATATCGTAATTAAAAACATAAACACCTATATGTTGATCTTTTAAAATAATATCTTCACCAAGATATCTATAAAATATCACTATAAAAAGGTTTAGATCATTTTTTTCTTCCCAATCCTTTTGAATTAATAAAGTTTGGGGATAACGAATCGATTCAAAATGATATAATTCTTCAATCCCACAAAGTACAGTAAAAAATGTTATTGAAAAATAAATAATAGTAATTTTATTAATTTTATTCATCAGAAACCTCCTTATTGGAGTTTTTACACTCTTCAAATTTATTTTTTTGAGCTAATACGGCCTCATCTTCTGTTTCCCTTAATCTTTCTTCGACATTTTTAATAAATTTATTATATAGATTGGACCAATGTTTTACACAAAACTTATTATCTTCACATATACATTTGACTTTTTTTTCGATATTTTCTAAAAAATTATCCCATTCTTCTTTTACAATTTGACAGGACATATCTCGATGTTTCCTTTCATGTGCTATAATACCCTCCTGATAACATTTAATAGTTTCATCATCGGCTGTGGGAGATTGATTCGAAATATGAGATTTTAGCCAATTTTCAGTATGCCTTAATATTTTACCTACAAATGTTGCAGTTATAATAGGATTTCCATACCGATATTTACAATAATTATTTATTTCATCACACCAAGTATTTATAGGTGATACTATATTTATGCTATAGGAAAATCCTCCAAAACAATCCACACAGTTCCAACCAGGTATCTTTTCTTCATCCCCTATCGTAATTATTTCCCCAGAATTATTAATGTTCAAAGTTTCATAGATTTCGTTACAACCACCCTCCGATAAAATCGACTGTCTTATAAATAAATCTTTATTTACTGTATAAATCATAGTATGGTTTATATAAAGACCATCATAAAGTGTTTCTCTTGAGACACTCGGGTAATATCCCTTTCCCAAAAATAAATTTAGATTTAAATTCTTTCCTTCTTGAACAGATAATTTATACAAATCAAGAGCTTTATCATCTATTCCTACACCAATGCAGTTTATATAAATATTTCCTTCACCAGGAATATTAATCATAAATGCGTAATCTCCAGTTTTCAAGTATTTAACAATATAAAATCCATTTTCATCAGATATACCACTCACTATGTTGTCTTCATTATCTGAATCCGATTTAATTAGTGTAATTACCACACCAGATATCGGCTCTTTTGTGTTATTATTTTTCACAAATCCTGAGACTGACATTAATATTCCATTTTGTGGAAAAACGTTATAATAGCAGAAGAATACTAAAAATAATAAATTGAATAACAGGAAGTAAGATTTAACTTTACTTGTCATTTTATCCTCCACATTCTTTAAAACCAATTAACGTCATTTCTGTCATTTCCGATTACCTCATATTTTCAAATTCTTATATCGCTTGCTCAAAAACTTGTAAGAACTTAATATAGCATAAGTTCTGGAAATTTTCAACAAAAAAATTTCAGATAGGGCTTTGATGTGCACCTGGAAATCAAGGGGAACCCCGGCTTTGCCTGTGGGCTGGGGGAAATCCGTACCGATATCCCAGGTGATGGGTAGCAGCAAGATGCTTCCCTGGATTTCCTGGTTAAAACCGGACTGGTCGGCGACTTTGACCGCCAGGTTATAGCTGTCTTTCATCCCAATGGGCACGGGGAAGGTTTCGATTGTACTAAAAATGCCTTCGGGTATAACGATATCCCTGGTTTCCCCGATACCGGCCTCCGGGCAACTGAAATCGATGTGCATATTGCCGGTGCCGGCGATCTTGACCTGGGCTTGGGCTGTTTCGCCATATCGATAGCTGCTTTTATCCAGGTCTAAATCGGCCACCATCAGGTATTTATAGACGAGATGATGGGCTTTATCGATGGGCTGGGCGTGGGTCTCATCCCGGTAGAGAACCGCTACCTGGTAGAGGCCGGGGGGCAGGATATAGGCCGGGGTATAGGTGCCGGAATACTGGAAGCTCTCGTTAATGCCGTAGCTGTACCGGGTTTGATAGATACCGGCGATCTTTTCATAGTGGGAGGTAATGGAATTCCTCTGCTCCAGGCTGACCGTGATGAGGCCATCGATTGGGCCAGGTATTGAAATGTGATTACCCATGAAGAAGTATAAATACGATAGCACGACTCCCGGCAGATAATTTTTCATATCTTCCTGGTAATAGGTCTCCGAGCCGGAAGCTTTTGGTGGTCCGCCATTGCAGTGGAGCGAGATAACGATGGGCACGAATGAATCGCAGCAGTTGGGAGCATTATGGCAAGATTTATAGTATTCTTCATGACTATTAAATATATATTCTCTAATTATATCAGCCTTCTTTTTATTATCCTGCGAAATGTCTGAATCGCGCGTCAACTCTATATGTTTAAAACCGAAAGACCGAAGCTCTTCCTGCAATTTTTGGGCCACTTCTAAGACCACATAGCGCTCAGCGATCTCCGGTTTATCCTGGACATCCGATTGGGGAGGATTATTCACATAATCCCGGCTGGACGTACCACAACTCTCACCTCTTTCTGCAGGTGGCGCTCCATGCCCGGGGTCTATAATGATATAGACGTTATTCGGAAATTTTACACCTGAAAATTCTTTTGAAAAACAGGGGATGCAAATCTTCAAATCCACTTCAGGCGATACTCGTACAGAACTTATAAGCAATAAGGACAGTATGATCGATATTTTTAACATTATTTTCATCTGCAAAACATCGTTGTTAATTTTTTATCAGGTTTATCATATAGTATTTTGTATTAATATCTTCATAGTAATACGAAGATTTATTACTATCGCTATAGATCAACCTATCACCCTGGGGACTCCAGCCCAGGACCAGTTCTTTTTTATCCGGGGTATCGGTCAATCTCTTCATTTTACCCGATTGATTTATCAGGTAAATGTCGGAAGACAATATACTTGAGACTTCATCATCGAATTTCCCGACCGTAGAAGCAAAAATTCGACCGTTAGGAGCAAATGATAAATAGTCAATGTTAGCGTAAGTTGAAAATTCTTCATACCGTTTTGGTGTTTTAAAAACGGCGCTACTGAACTTAAAAATTGTATTGCCTTTTTCATCGATAAAATATTTACAAACGTTACCATCAAAATAAATAATCAATTTATTTGTCCTGGTTCTGAAGAGATAAACATCAGAGAGTATTGGTTCTGGGAAAAATTTGGATAGTTTCTTTGTGGGGATGTTGTATTTGTACAAATAATCATAGCCATCATTTTCAAGTTTTCTGCAGATTAATATTAAATCATCTTTGGTAATTGACTGAATATTGAACCCCGTCAAATTTTGAGATTTATAGATTAACTCCGATTTATCTGTATTAAAATTGTATTTATTTATATCATGGCTTTTTCTATAAATTAATTCACCTGTTTCTGGAATCAAGCATTTTATTTCATCAGGCTCATCAAAAAATATATAAATCATTTTTTTACTGTTTGTTTTCAGATTATATAGATACAAATTACGAATTGTTTCGGTCACTAAGACAGAATTTGAATCCGGCATCCAGAATACCAGTGCACCATCAATAGTTTTTACCGCTTGGCCAGCTTTGCTATATATGACCGTGCGATCCGGTTTACTGATATCCAGCCCCCCTTTGGCAGTATAGTTCATCGATCGGGCAAAGGCAAAGAATTCACCGTCCGGCGACCAACCCTTGAACTCATAATCCACCGGCACCGCAATCTGGACGGTACTGGCGATCTGTAACCGCTCCGGGTCATCGCCCACATCCAGGTATTCGGCCCAGAGATGCCCCGAAAAGCCCGCTATCACAAGCAAACCCAACAGCAAACCAACTATCTTCTTCATGTTAACCTCACTTTTCCTATTTCGTTCGTATTTTGTTTCTGTTCTTCCTCTTGATCTTCATGAATAGCACAAGACAATATTATAGTATCGTTTCCCGGATTTTTCAACCGAAGATGTGGGGGTTCCTTTACCGGGCGGAGTTTATACTTTTACCTTTGCAATTGTTGTTTTTATGACCGGGAAAGATAATGGGGAGGGGCACGATTGCCCCTCCCATGAATCTTATCAGTTTTCTGAATTGACTAACGGAAGTCCTATTTTTTCTCTAAATCGGCGATCCGCTGTTTGAGCTCTTCGATGGTCTTCTGCTGCTCTTTGACCACCTGGGTCAAGACCGCGGTTACATCCATCGGGCTCATGCCCTTGCGGTCTTTACTGGCCACCAGGTCCGGCACATCTTCGGCAATGAAACCGACATGTCGTTCTGCTTTATCGACCTTGTAATTGTACTTGACCGGGTTGAGGTTCTTCAACGTCTCTACCGCTTCCTGGGTGGACAGGGCCTGGATGTTCTCTTTGAGGGTAATGCTCGAGGAATTGGTCCAGGTGCCGCCGGCCGTACAGGTGGCGTTACTGGCCATGGTCAGGCTGTTGTCGTTATTGAACCTGGCTCGCCAGATGCTGTTTACTGCTATCCGGGTGGGGAAATCGTTGATCGAACCGAAATTGGCGTAGGCATCCGTGGAGTTAACATAAATGGAAGCCCCATCGGTACGGGTAACCGCCAGGACGGAGTTGACTCCGGTTCTCTGGACATCAACGGCGTAACCGGGGCTGCTGGTTCCAATACCGATATCGCCGGTGGACTCGATATAAATACTGTTGGTTGGGGCTGAAGGCTGGATGCGGAAAGGCAGCTTGGAACCGTTGGTGCCGTCCCGGATAAAGAAGTTGGCCTCGTTCCCGGAAATGTCCCATTTCTGTTCAGTCCAGCCATAGGAGGTGTCCTGGTGCAGGCGGATGGCCGGGGAATCGCCGAACTGCATATGGAGGTTGTAGATAGGGGTAGAGGTGCCGAGCCCGACCCGGCCTGCGTTATCCAGATAAAAAGCATTTTCCCTGGCCCCGGCCCTCAGGACAAAAATCTTCTTGGCGGCAGTAGAATCTTCCACAGCCAGGTAGCTGGCCCCACCGGAACCGGAATCATTGGCGATGATGCGCCAGTCGTTGGCCGGGAAACCGGCAGTAGAACTGGTATCGTCGAAATGGATCTGCACGTTGTTCTCTTTCATGCGGATGGTATCGTAACTGAAGCTTTCCCCATCGACGCAGTCATACCCGACGCATTGGCTGCCGGTGATGATGACATCGTCGTAGTGCAGGATATCCGTCGGCCTGGCCAGATCTTCACTGCCCAGGGTTTTGGGCAGGATAGCCCCGCCCTGGACCTGGAAAGAACCGGTCTGGATCAGGGGCTGGGGATAAGTCCTATTCCTATCCTGGATTTCACCCTGGGGACTGCCTTCGGGTCTGAGGCCGCGCTTTTCTACCACCGGGTTGAAGCGGAGCTCATAGGTGTAAGAACCGTCGGGGATGCCCTTGTTCCCGAGCATGGACAGGGAGAAGTACGGGGTAACGCCGGGTTTGAAGGTCTTGCTGAACACCACACCGTTCGGACAGGAGACATTCAGTGCCAGGGAACCGTACTGCACATTGGGGAACCAGGTCATCTCGTGACCGCCTGCACTCTCATCGGCAAATGGCCTGGTATCGGCCATGCCGGAGAAACAGGCAAAAAGTAAAACCATGATAAAGAAAAACCACCGTTTTTTTAGGCTTTGCATATTCGTTCTCCTTATGATTTAAATTTTTTTAACTGTGTTCTTCTGCTGAGATCTATTTCTTCTCCAGGAGACCGACCCTGTCTTTGAGCTCGGAAATAACCTGTTGCTGTTCCCGGTTCATTTTTTGCAGTTCCCGGACGATTTCCTTCTGCTCCTGGATCATCTTCTGCTGTTCTTTAACCACCTGGGTCAAGACCGCTGTCACATCCATCGGGCTCATGCCCTTGCGGTCTTTGCTGGCCACCATGTCCGGCACATCTTCGGCGATGAAACCGACATGCCGCTCTTCCTTATCGGCTTTATAATTATACTTGACCGGGTTGAGGTTATTTAAGGTCTCTACTGCTTCCTGGGTGGACAGGTCCTGGATGTTTTCCTTGAGGGAAATACTGGAAGCGTTGGTCCAGACACCACCGACCGTACAACTGGCCCCGTTGGCCATGGTCAGGCTGTTGTCTGTATTAAACCGGGCTCGCCAGATGCTATTTACTGCTATTCGGGTGGGAAAGTTATTGACCGAACCGAAATTGGCATAGGTGGCGGTGGCATTGATATAGTTGGAAGCGCCATCGGTGCGGTTGACCACCAGGACGCAGTTCTCACCGGTGGTTTGCACATCCACCTTGTAGGCTGGGGACCAGGTGCCGATACCGACTTTGCCGTCCGATTTCAGGCACAGGGTGCTGGAGGGGGTTCCCGGCTGGATGCGGAAGGGAAGCTTCGAGCTGTTGGTCACATCGCGGATAAAAAAGTTGGATTCATTACCGACCACGTCCCATGACTGGGCGGTCCAGCCGCTGGAGGTGTCCTGTTCGAGACGGACTGCCGGCGAATCGCCGTCTACTATGTGCAGCTCGACCGCCGGGGTGGAGGTTTTCAGACCGATACGGCCGTAATCTTCGACATAGAGGGAATTTTCCGGTGCACCGGCTTCGATTGTAAAGACATTCTCGCCGGCAGTGGCATCTTCGATGGCAAAATAGTCGGCCCCGCCGTCGGCTGTATCGTTAATGACCATCCGCCAGTCATTGGCCGGGAAAGAGGATGTGCTACTGGTATCATCGAAGTGTAGCCTCAGATTATTCTCTTTTAAGCGAACGACATCGTAACCCCAGGTTTCGGGGTTGGAGCAGTCGGTACCGATGCACTGGCTACCGATAACGTACTGGTCCTCGTTGATTGTACCCGTTATGGGAAGCATGGGTTCTTCCCCCAGCAGGCGGGTGACGATCTGGCCGACCTGGACCCGGAAGTAACCGGTCAGGGTCTGTACTCTTGCCGGGGAGCGACCCGGGCCTTTCGGCATGCCCATCATCTCCTTTTCCGACCTGGCTGCCTTTTTGTCCACCTGTGGGAGCAGGCGCAGTTCATAGGTATAAGAGCCGTCGATAATCGATTTTATACCCAGGTCGGATAGGTCGAAAGAGGGGGTGGCGATGGACTGGAAAGTGCGGCTGAAAACCGAGCCGTCCGGGCAGGCAATGTTGAGCACAGCACTGCCATAGCCCATATTGGGTTGCCAGTAGATGCTGCTCGAACCCATGTTTATATCAGCGATAGGTATTCGGCCCGGTTCCCTGGCCGGGATCGATGAAGCCATGATGATAAAAAAAACGATAAACAATCCCATGACCGGGAAAGCAAAGAATCTCTTTTGGGGGGTCATACGTTTTTCTCCTTGTTAATTTGATTTGGATGTCTATAACAAACATCACCCTATTTTACGTCAGTTCCCGGCAAAATTCAATATTCCATCAAGACAGGCAAGTGAAAACCCGGGAACCAGCAACGTTTTTTTGACGGTTCCCGGATTTTATATCAAAACGACTGGCGGGGAGCCTATTTCTCTTCCAGGGCGGAGAGCCTCTCGTTGAGGGCGCTAATGGTCTTTTGCTGTGCCTCGATCAGTTTCTGCTGCTCTTGAATCATTTCTTCCTGGGCCTGGGTCTTTTTCTGCTGTTCCTTGACCACCTGGGTCAAGACCGCGGTCACATCCATCGGGCTCATGCCCTTGCGGTCTTTGCTGGCCACCAGGTCCGGCACATCTTCGGCGATGAAACCGACATGCTGCTCTTCCTTATCGACCTTGTAATTGAACTTGACCGGGTTGAGGTTGTTTAAGGTTTCGATCGCTTCCCGGGCGGACAGGGCCTGGATATTTTCCTTGAGGGTAATACTGGAGGCATTGGTCCAGGCGCCACCGGCCGTACAGGTGGCGTTACTGGCCATGGTCAGGCTGTTGTCGTTGTTGAACCTGGCCCGCCAGATACTGTTTACTGCTATCCGGGTGGGAAAATCATTGATCGAACCGAAATTGGCATAGGTATCCGTGGCATTAACGTAGATGGAAGCCCCAGCGCTTCGGGTCACCGCCAGGACGCAGTTCTCACCGGTGGTTTGCATATCTACTTTGTAAGCCGGAGTCCAGGTGCCGATGCCGACTTTGCCGTCCGATTTCATGGTCAGGGTGCTGGAGGGGGTTCCCGGCTGGATGCGGAAAGGCATTTTGGAGCCGCCGGTGACATCGCGGATAAAGAAATTGGCCTCATTACCGCCCATGTCCCAGGTCTGGGCCGTCCAACCGCTGGACCCGTCCTGTTCCAACCGTATAGCGGGGCTATTACCGCTTAAAAGGTGGAGATCCAACACCGGTAAGGAGGTACCGAGACCGACCCGGCCGGCATCATCGATAAAGAGTGAGCCGGATGGCGCGCCGGCTTCGACTTTAAACGGGGCCGAACCACCGGTGGTATCTTCGATGGCAAAGTAATTACCGCCGCCGCTGGTGCTGTCGTTGGTCACCAGCCGCCAGTCGTTGGCCGGGAACCCGACGGAAGTGCTGGTATCGTCGAAGAAAATCCGCAGGGTGTTCTCTTTTAACTTGATGGTATCCAAAACGAAACTCTCGCCATCGACGCAGTCGAAACCCACACAGATACTGCCGGTAACGATGACATCATCGGCGTGAACGACATCCATCGGCCGGGCCGGTAACTCTTCGGCCCGGTCGGTCATGATGGCATTACCCTGGACCCGGAAGTAACCGGTCAGGACATGGGCTCTTGCCGGGGATCGGCCGGCATCCCTGGATATCGCCAGCATATCCTTTTCCGACCTGATGGACTTTTTAGCCATCTGCGGGATCAGGCGCAGCTCATAGGTGTAAGGGCCGTCGATTATGGGCCTGTTGCCCAGGTCGGATAAATCGAACGAGGGCGTGGTCATGGATGTGAACGTTTTATAAAAAACCGGGCCATCCGGGCAGCCGATTCTCAGTTCCGCACTGGCATATCCCATGTTGGGCTGCCAATAGATACCGCTGGAACCGATATTCACATCGGCGATGGGCAGAAAGCCCGGTTCTTTGGCCGGGATAGACCAGTAAAGGCCGATCAACAGGACGATAAACAGTACCACCCCCGGGTTGGAGGCGATTGTCTTCTTTTGGGTCATAACATTTTCTCCTTTTAGATTGATTTGAGTATTTATAGCAAGTATTGTCTCATTTTATACCGGCCCCGGCATATTCACATAACCGGCCGGCTGAATGTGCGATACGGGGTGAAGTCCCGGGATAGGTCGACTGGATATCGGCCTACCCCGGGTATTATAAAAAAAACGATATACTATACCGGGCGGACTTATTTTTTTTCCAGGGCGGAGAGCCTCTGGTTGAGTTCGGTAATGGTTTTTTGTTGCTCCTGGATCATCTTCTGCTGCTCTTTGACCACCTGGGTCAGGACCGCGGTCACATCCATCGGGCTCATGCCCTTGCGGTCTTTGCTGGCCACCAGGTCCGGCACATCTTCGGCAATGAAACCGACATGCCGCTCTTCCTTATCGACCTTGTAATTGTACTTGACCGGGTTGAGGTTGTTTAAAGTCTCAACCGCTTCCTGGGTGGACAAAGCCTGGATGTTCTCTTTGAGGGTGATGCTCGAAGCATTGGTCCAGGTGCCGCCGGCCGTACAGGTGGCGTTGCTGGCCATGGTCAGGCTGTTGTCGTTGTTGAACCTGGCCCGCCAGACGCTGTTTACTGCTATCCGGGTAGGAAAATCGTTGATCGAACCAAAGTTGGCGTAAGCATCCGTGGCATTGACGTAGATAGAAGCCCCACTGGTACGGGTGACCGCCAGGACGCAGTTCGCACCAGTGGCTTGCATATCTAACGTATAAGCCGGTGACCAGGTGCCGATGCCGACCTTTCCGTCCGCTTTCATGGTGATGGTGTTGGTCGGCGTGCCCGGCTGGATGCGGAAGGGGAGCTTGGAACCACCGGTGGTATCCCGGATAAAGAAGTTGGACTCGTTGCCGGCGATGTCCCATACCTGGGCCGTCCAACCGCTGCTGGTATCCTGGTCGAGCCGGACAGAAGGTGTATCCCCCTGCAAGATATGCAGGTTTAGTACCGGGGTGGAGGTTCCCAACCCTACCCTGCCGGTGCTGCTGACATAAATCGCGCTGGTACGCGCCCCGGCTTCGATTTTGAACGGGGTCTTACTATTGGTGGAATCTTCGATAGAGATATAATTACCACCACCGCTGCTGCTGTCGTTGGTGATGATGCGCCAATCATTGGCCGGGAACCCGGCAGTGCTGCTGGTATCGTCGAAGTAAATACGCAGGTTGTTCTCTTTGAGCTTGATGGTATCGAAACCGAAGTTTTCCGAGTTGTCGGTCAGACAGTCGAAACCGACGCACTGGCTGCCGGTGATGATGACATCATCTGCGTGCACGACATCCATGGGCCGGGCCGGCGTCTCATCGCCGATATTGGATACGATGGAACCGCCCATGACCCGGAAATGACCTGCCTGTACCGCTGGATCTGGATAAACCTGTTTGTCTTTCTGCATACCGGCTTTGCTGTCGTTTTCGGGACGGGTTTTTTTGCCGGTCGACCTTATAACCCGCAATTCGTAGGTATAGACGCCATCCAGGGATCGACCGCCAAAGGCGGAAGAGAGATCGAAATAGGGGGCGCTGCTGCCCGTGAAGGTGCGGTTGTAGACTTCCCCATTGGGCGCCGATATGGTCAACACCATCTGGCTGTATTCGACCCTGGGCAGCCAATGGATAGTGGATGAACCGATAGATGTCTCGGCTACCGGGTTCTGGTTGGCAGCCAATGAAAAAACGACCGCCAGGAAAATGGCGGCACCAAAAACCATGAGTTTCTTTACTTTTTGCATCGTCTTACCTCCTGATGTATGTATTTAATGGACCTAAATTGTTGACTTCACTACGTCTTGACCTGCCGGTAACGGGATTTTTCACTGGATTTAGCGGCATTGGCTTCTTCTTGGAACCTATAGTGAACCTCGATTAAGGAAAACCTGTTTTATACGTTTGTTATTTTAAGGGAAACTGTTCTAAAAAGCAAGACGTTTTGGGAAAAAAATAAAAATTCTTGGCGGCCCCCGGCTTTCCCATTTGGCTTGAAACTGGTATAATGGAGGTTCATAAAAGGAGAAAAAAATGGCTTACCAAGGCATTGCCGATTTTCGGAGCGATACGGTCACCCGGCCGACAGAGGAGATGAAGCGGGCCATGTTCGAGGCCGAGTTGGGCGATGACGTGCTGGGCGACGATCCGACTGTCATCAGGCTGGAAGAACTGGCCGCACAAAAACTGGGTAAAGAGGCGGCCCTTTTTGTCCCCAGTGGTACCATGGGTAACACCATCGCCATGAAGCTGGCGGTTGGGGAGGGCAAAGGGGTGATCATGGAAGAAAAGTGCCACATCTTTATGTTTGAAGCCGGCAATGTGGCGCACATCGCCGGCAGCCTGCCCCGGCCCCTGCCGTCCCGGAGGGGAGAGATTCCCCTGGAAACCATCGAGGCCAACATCTTCACCCACCTCAAAGACCACATCCCGGAGACCCGGGCCATTACCCTGGAAAACACCCACAATGTCTGGGGCGGAGCCGTCTTGAGCCAGGCTTATATCCAGGGCGTGGCCGAACTGGCCGGGCGGCACCGGCTGCATATGCACCTGGATGGCGCCAGGGTGTTTAATGCCGCGGTGGCCCAGGGAATCGATGTTAAAGACATCGCCCGGTATTTCGATACCGTCATGTTCTGCCTGTCCAAGGGCCTGTCTGCCCCCATCGGCTCTATGCTGGTCGGTAATAAAGAGTTCATCAAAGAGGCCCGGTTGACCCGGAAATCCCTGGGCGGCGGTATGCGCCAGGTTGGTATCCTGGCCGCAGCCGGGATCGTGGCCATCGAGAAAATGACCGACCGGTTGAAAGAGGATCATCTCCGGGCCAGGCGGTTGGCCGACGGGGTGGCGTCCATCAACGGCATAGAAGTCAACCCGGCCGAAGTAGAGACCAATATGGTTAAGATCAAGGTTACCACCATGGATGCCGATACTTTCCTGGCCAGGCTGGACGAAAAGAAGATCTGGGCCTTGCCCTTAAACCGGGATACCATACGCTTTGTCACCCACAAGGACATCGATGACCCGGATATAGACCGGGCGATCGTCGCCATCGCCCAGGTCATGAAATGAACCGCTGCGAAAATTTGCGGGCGAGCGGATAGACAAAACCATCTGGGGTGAGTGTGGGGGGGGTGGCGATGGAGGCGGCGACCGGATTCGAACCGATGAATAGCGATTTTGCAGACCGCTGCCTTACCTCTTAGCTACGCCGCCGGGGAGGTAAAAAAGCGGGAAACGGGATTTGAACCCGCGACATCAACCTTGGCAAGGTTGCGCTCTACCACTGAGCTATTCCCGCCCGATTTTCAGAAACTAAAGGATATAAAAAAAAAGAGAATTTGTCAAGCTTTTTAAGTAAAAATATCCTCTTTGCCGGTTTTATTTTTATCCGAAGTAATTTTCATGGATTCTTTCGTAAAGCAGACTTTTTTCGGGGTGCCCGGGTTTCTCTTCGGCCGGGTAACCGATGGCCATCATGGCCAGCACCCGGATATGGGCCGGCAGGCGCAGTAATTCCTGCACATACGTTTCCGCACTTTTCTCCTGGTCGTGCGGCCGGTTGCGGATGTGGATCCAGCAACTGCCCAGGGTTAATGAGTGGACGGTATAATGCAGGGTGATGGCGGCAATGGCGCAATCTTCCACCCAGATATCCGACCGCGTTTCATCGCCGCAAATGACCACTGCCAGCGGGGCATCGGCCAGGAAAGACGAACCCATCGTCTTTGTGTGGGCGAGTTTCTCCAGGATACCCGGATCATCGACAAAAATGAATTCCCAGGGCTGGGCATTCCGGGCTGTGGGGCAGCGCAGTACGGCCTCTTTTAAGAGATCCAGGAGAGGGTCATCGATCTTTTCTCCCCGGTACTTCCGGATACTCCGTCTTTTTCTGAGTATTTCCAGCATCGAAAACCTCCTTTTCTCCCCGTCACTTGAGCCAGGATTGGACCTGGGCCAGCACCTCGGGGGGAACCGTGTGCACGCCGTCAAAACTGAAGAACGTAACCTGAAAGCCGTATTTTTCCAATTTCTCTTTGGCCTGGACACCAGTCTGGTACTTTACGGCCGGATCCTGTCTGCCCTGGGCGATGAACACCGGCAGCCCCCGGCTGGCCTTGAAATCCTCCGCCGAATAGATCGAATAGGGTTGGTCCTCGGGCGGTAAAGGGCCGCTCAGGCCGATGATACCGGCAAAAACCCCCGGATTCTTGATGCCGGCTATATAAGCGTAAGCGGCCCCCTGGGAGAAGCCCATCAGGTAAATCTTATCGACCGGGTAGCGCTCCGCTAAATAGCGGGCCGTCTCCACGATATAGTCGATGGATAGGGGATCCCCCCGCTTCCAGAGTTCTTGATCCTCGGTCCTGATTTCCCAGGAAAAGCTGCCGTTTTTCCCCTGCCAATCGAGGTACAGGGGGTAGGGACCCTCGGGTGCGGCAAAGATGAAGCCGGGATTTTTAAATAGCCCCCAGAGCCGGATAAACCCTTCGGCGCTGCCGCCGTTACCGTGAAGACCGATCAGCAAGGTGTAACGCTTCCGGGGATCGAAATTTTTCGGCAACCGCACCTGGCATTGGATAAGCTTGCCGGCTTTGATGTAAACGGTATCTTCAGACATTTTCCCGGCTGATGACTCTTTTTTTGAAGGTTCCTGGGCCAGGGCAGGCAAAATCGATAATAGGGCCAGCCCCAGGCAAAGGGTCCCTTTTCTCAGTTGTCTGGCATATTTCATGGTATTCCTCCATTTTACTCATCTTTACTCATCTATCAAATAAGAGATACTCGGAAAAACAAAAAAAGTTTATTCCCTGGCACCAGGGAATTATGAGATATTTCGCCCCGTGTTTCATTTAAAGTTATTGTAAAATCAGGAGGAAAATATGAGGAAAAGGGTTTTATCTTTCATCTTAGTATTGGTCTTTGTTTCGGCTTTCATTGTTTTTGCGCAGACACTGCACAAAGATCTTAAACCAAAACCCATGTACACTTTCAGGGTGGAGGGGATAAAGGCGATATCCGTCACCCCGAGCAAGGTCAGATTCCAGGTACAGTACTACATCTCCCCAACTTATCCCCAGGCATGCTACATCGGCGCTTACATTCCCAACAAAGCGCACATGAGCGGAAATTTTGCCTTTAAGCCGGCCGGCTGGGAGACCGGGGGCGTGCCCAAGGGCCAGAAATATTTTAGCGACAATGTCACTTTTGAGGCGAGCTATATCGGCACCGGGCCTAGCACCTCCTCGACCATCGAGGTGGTCATCTATAACAGCTCCAACAATATTACCTCTTCCGTCATCAACTGGGGACAAACCTGGAAAAGGTTCGATATCCAGGGTATCAAACGAATTTACACCGCCCAGGAGCGGGTCAAAGTGCAGGTGCAGTACTTCATCGATCCTGAATACCCGAATCCGTGCTTTATCGGCGCTTACATCCCCAACAAGGCCAACCAGAGCCCCAATTTCGCCTATGTGCCGGCCGGGGGAGCGACCGGGGTGCCCAAAGGTCAAAGGCATTTTACCGATAATGTGGTGGTGGATATCCAGTACACCGGGGCCACCCCCTACACCTCGACCAGCATCGAAATGGTGATCTATAAGGCCGGGCAAAACCTGCATACCCAGCTCATCAACTGGGGACAGCTCTGGAGTCTGGAAGTCCGCTGACTGAAAGGCGGCTAAAGAATTAGAAATCACGTCTCGGGAATGAAAGCAGCACATCCAGATGACCGGCATGGCCGGCAATATTTTGCCTGGTTTTAATTCATCTTGCTTTATAGAAATCCTGGGGTGCGACTTTGAAATAGAGGGAGTGGACCCTGGTGGCATGGGAAGTGTGCCTCTCAAAGAGGAAGCGGACATAGATATCCTGGAGAGCGACCCTCAAAAAGAGGGAGCGGAGGTACAAATCCTGGAGTGCGACCCTCTCAAAGAGGAACCGCACCCTCGCGGTGTGGAGTGCCAGACTCCCGGTGAGGAAGTGGACCCTCCCGGCCTGGAGTGCGACATACAAATTGAGGAGATGCAGGGTAAAATTCTAGAGTGCGACATACAAAAAGAGGAAACGTTTCATACCCGGCATATAATGCATTCATATCCGTATAGGGTATGTCTCTAGAAATTCTAGAGTGCATTCATCTCCGCGAGGAAACGTTTCATCATCCGGATATATATCACTCATCCCCGGGAGTGTACGTTTCTAGAATTTCTAGAGTGCGCTCCTCCCGGCGAGGGTACGTTTCATCACCGGGGTATATATCACTCCTGGCCGTGAGGAAGTGTTTCTAGAATTTCTAGAGTGCACTCCTCTCCGCGAGGGTCCGCTTCTAGATTTTCTATGTCGCACTCCTCTCTGAAAGTGTGCGTTTCTAGATTTTGTATGTCGCATTCCTCTCCGCGAGGGTGCGTTCCTTGAATTTTAGTCTCGTGCCTCTCCCGGCGAGGGAGCATGTATAGATTTTCTAGAAATCGCCCCTATCGCTGAGGAAATGTTTAATCTATTTCTATAAATCATTCATCCCGGGGAGGAAAACCGGGTTGGTTGCCGGTCGATAACACCCGGCATTCGACCGCGGCCGGGTCTTTTTTCGTTTCACATCTCTCATGATGACCCATCGTTATAAAAAAGTCAAAAAACAGTGAAAAAAAATACCCCGAGCCCGGGGTAAAAACCGGGACCCGGGGTACTTAAGACTAGTTTTGGCTCACAGGCGCAGGCGGGACTTCGTCCTGGGCAGATTTTTTCTTACGGTAATGGATGCTCATATCCCTGGCAATCGGTTCCGCCAGCTCGTCGCCGGCCCTGGCTGCCGCTTTGACTGCATTGTAGTATAGGCGGGCTGCCCGGTAAGCATCTGACTCTGCCAGGATGGCAGTGGTTTTAACCTTACTGGAAACCAGGCCCATCTTTTTTTCCACTATGCGCAGCCATTTGCCGAGATCGACATCCTTTTTGAATTTTTCAAAGGATATTTTCCCTATCAGGTAGTCACGGTTAATATCCGCATGCCGGTAACCCCGTTCGACAAAATCGACGTTCTTACGGCCCATTTTCGCCAGACGGCGCTGCTCGGCGATTGTCAGATCGCTTAGAGGGTTTAGCCTTGTTTCCAGGTCCTTGAGCAGGCGATCGACTTCATCGACCAGCTCCTGTGAGATTTCCAAACTTACGAAATTGTTTTTCATAATTGACCTCCTATATGTCAACATATTTTTTAATGTACTATATTTTGTTAACATAATCATTATTTACTTTAGATAAATACTATAGGATAAATTTTCGGTTTTGTCAACTAATTTTTCCATAAAATTTATTTTTTTATCATTTTTATCAATCAAAAAATGTCATTAATCGATTAGCCGCACCTTCTCCTATCTGAGTAATCTGGGTAATGCTCCTTTTGAAGCAGAAGAACGCTGCGTCCACTCGCGTTCTACCCTTGTTGTCTCTGCCTGTATTTTGCGGAGACAAGGTTCTAACACCATTCGGCGGCCATATCCGTAGGGGCGAATAATTATTCGCCCCTACCGCCGTGCCCTATTTCTTTTCCTGGCCCCTCTCCCATTCCAGGGCGAGGGGGAGGAGATTAGACCTGGCAGGTTTTTAAAAACCTGCCAGGTCTTGCTTCCAAAACCAGGCGGATGATCCAGGCCATTACATCCCCTTGACTTTCGTTTTGCCTTCGGTTATGATTTATTCTAAGATTTGAGAGCAGGTAATAAGGAGGTAAAAGGTGCCCCTGCCCAGGATGTTTTTGTTTAAATGCTTGATAAACTTCGCTAGCAAGCAAAGGTATAATCTTAAGTCGATACTGTTTTTGTAAGGAGAGAAACATGGCCAGAAAAAGAGCAGCGATTGGTTCTTTAAAACCTATTAAGCAACCGTTAAAACCCATGAAATATGTTTGGATAAGCTTTGTCGGTCTTTTGGTCTCCATTGGGTTGTTACTTCTTTACATTTTTAAAGCCCAGGACCTGGTCAACCAGGGTATAGAGAAACCGGTTTTTTTTG
>Ga0315287_10002057_pt1 | contig 18843 bp, 18 predicted proteins | sample YL17G11_0_MG_FD_205037 | JGI IMG/M metagenome (GOLD analysis project Ga0315287, IMG submission 205037) | Sediment microbial communities from Yellowstone Lake, YNP, Wyoming, USA - YL17G11_0 | ecosystem: Environmental > Aquatic > Freshwater > Lake > Sediment | place: USA: Wyoming | collected...
CGCGCCCTGGTGTTACCAGTCGCCCAGCGCGGACACGGCGGCGCCGTTCCTCGAACCCGGTGCCGAGCGCGTGGTGATCTTCCACCTGATCACCGAAGGCGAGTGCTACGTCGAACTCGGCAACGAACCTCCGGTGCGGTTGACGGCCGGCGATGTAGTCGTGTTTCCCAAGGGCCACGCGCACTGCATGACGTCGCAGCCCGGGCTCCTGCCCGCGAAAGGGGCGCGCCTGGACCAGGTGCTCGCGCGGCGTCCACGCCAGCTCGCCTACGGCGGCGGCGGGCCCGCGACACGCCTCGTCTGCGGGTACCTCGCGTGCGACGCCCGGCTCGCGCAGATGCTGCTCGCAGGGCTCCCGTCGCTGCTGCGCGTCAACGTACGCGGATCGAACGCGGGCATGTGGCTCGAAGCGTCGGTGCGCTATGCGCTGGCCGAGGCGCGCTCGCCGCGGCCCGGCGGCGCGGGCGTGCTGGCCAAGCTGGCCGAGGTGCTGTTCATCGAGGTGCTGCGCCTGTACATGAACGAGCAGAGCGCCGGCCGCACCGGGTGGCTTGCGGGTGTGGGTGACCGCATCGTCGGCGGCGCGCTGAACGCGATGCACGCGCGTCCCGCGCACGCGTGGACGCTGGAAGAGCTGGCGCGCGCGGCCGGCACGTCGCGGTCGGTGCTCGCCGAGCGCTTCCAGCAACTCGTCGGAAGCTCGCCGATGCAGTACCTGACACAGTGGCGGATGCTGCTGGCGGCCAACCTGCTGTCGCGCAGCAGCGCGCCGCTCGCGCGCATTGCGGAAGACGTCGGCTACCAGACGGACACCGCGTTCAGCCGCGCGTTCCGGCGCGAGTACGGCGCGCCGCCGGCGGCGTGGCGGAAGCGGCAGGCGGCGCAGGCGCACGCACGCTGACGCGCGCCGCGCGGGAGCCGCGGGCCCCGCCGAAGGGGCCCGCGACGGCGTCAGTAGTTGCCGTAGACGGACGCGATGCCCACGTTGAATCCGCCGACGAACGCGTTGGTGCCAAACACACCGTTGAGCGCCGTGGCCGCTTCCTGCGTCAGCGTCACCTTGCTGCCTTCGATCAGCAGCACTTCGGGTCCGGGCGGCAGCGTCAACGGCAGCGTGAGCGCCGGCAACTGCAGGTTGAACAGTGGGATGCGGCCGACGATCGATCCGTTCGCGGTGACGATGCCCGTCAACTTGGGCGCGCCGGCCGCGGTGTCGATGATGAAGTCCGAGATGATGACCTGCGTGGCGCCCCGCGTGAGCTTCAGGCCGCCGGAGTGCGGAACTTCGCCCTTGGCATTCGCCGCGTCCAGCCGCCCGCCCGTGATCGGGAAATAGGCGATGCGCTGGTACAGCGTGGCGGGCAGGTTCTTGGACGGCGCGATCTGCAGCGACGTCAGCGCGTCGACGAATCCGGGCAGCAGTTCGACCAGCGTGTACCCGCTGTAGATCTGGGCCGTGGGTGCGGCGACGGCCTGCGGACCGGCCATGGCGGAAACGGCAATCCCCATCGCGACGACGGCCGTGCGGAGCTTCGATTTCATGGTGGAGTTCTCCAGTGAACGGGGTTATTGATCGGCTGAGCCGGGAACGAGCGACCCGTCAGCGTCCCGATAGACTGAAGTGCTTGCGGACAAATTCCGCGTTTATCCTGGACAAGCATTGGACAAATGTTGGACAGCGCGTCGATGTTCGCGCGCAGCCCCGGCAACGCGCGAAGCATTGCGCATTCGCGTACGCGGTGCCCTTATTCGCGCAGGCAACCGCCGGCGCGCCGAGTGGCCCGCGTGCGTCCGCGAGCCCGGTCGCGACGGCGCGCCGGCCCGCAGCGCGCTATCGCCGTTGTCCGGCCGGCCGGCCGCGCGGCTTTGCGGCGGGCGCCTTGCGTGCGGTCTTGCGCGGCGCCTTGGTTGCGGCGGCCTTGCGCGCCGGCGTGCGCGCAAGCTTCGCGACGTAGTAGTCGAGCGCCCAGCGCGTCTTGGTCTGCTGATCCTTGTCGCGTTCGGCGCCAACCTCGGCCAGGAAGGCCATGAAGCCGCCTACGGCGGCAGCCGCCTGCACGGCGGGCGCCTTGATCGAGACCTCCATCATCCGCTTGCCGTCGCCGCGCTTCCACAACTCCGCGGTGATCGGCCACGGACAACCCGGATCCTCGAAGCGCCAGCGTTGCGCGAGCAGCGGCCCGAGCACGGCGAGCTTCGCGAAGTCGATCTTGCGGCGCGCGATGGACGTCAGGAACTCCTCCTGCTCGACGGTGAAGATCGTGGAGATGGCTTTCTTGCCTCCCGCGACCCGCTTGATGTGTCCCCTGGTAACGGGCATCGAGAACGACGCGGACTTGACCAGCGAAGTCTCGCTGGCGTCGGCTTCGATCTTGAAGTCGCGGAACCTGCGCCACTTCGGCCCGACGTCCGTCGGATTCACCGGCCGGAACTTCACCGTGCTGTCGTGGGCATCGCCGACCACGCGGCGAGCCCGCGCGATGATGCCGGCCTTCAGCAGATCGAGCTTCGGCGTATCGAAGAAATAGATGAAGCGCTCCTCGTCGTTGCTCTCGGTGAGGCCGTAACGCTTCAGCGCCTTCCGGATCTGGTGATCCGGGATCGTGGCCTTGATCTCGATGGCGTCGGCACCCGCCATGGCCTGCGCGAACCTGCCGCGCGTCGCTTCTCCTCGCTCCATCGGCCTTGCTCCCTCGTGCATGAAGTCGTCGATCGATTTTATCGCACGACGCTCGATCGGTTCGAAGTCACGACCCGTGCCGTCCGCGCGACGCTGGATCAACCGGCTTCGTGCCCGTCGCGGCCGTCCTCCACTTCGCCGTCGGCGTGCCGCGCGAAGCGACCCTGCTCCCGCGCATGGACGGGCCCGTCGCTCGGCCACGGCCAGCCGCCGAACTGCGTGCGCTGGTAGTCGCGCACCGCCTGCTCGATCTCGGCGCGCGTGTTCATCACGAATGGCCCGTACTGGACGACGGGCTCGCCAATGGGCTTCCCCTGCAGGAGCAGGAGCTCCGCACCGTCGGCGCTCGCCACGAGTTCCACGTCCGCGCCGGCGTTCAACACGACGCGCGCGTGCGCGTCGAGCCTGCGCCCCGCGAGCGCAAGGTCGGTCCCGCGAAAGAAATACACCGAGCGATTCACCGCATGCGCCGCGCGCGGCAACGTGAAGCGCGCGTCCGGCGCCATCCGGATCGTCCAGATCGCGACGTCGGTGTCGCCGCGCGCCGCCCACGACTTGGGCGGCGGCGCCGGCGCGCGCAGGTCCGCAAACCGGCCCGCTGCGATCGTCACTTCGGTCGTGCGGCCCTCGGCGTCGCGCGCCGTGTGCGTCGGCACGCCGTCGCGCCACAGCATCGTGAAATGCGGATCGGCGAACTTGTCGGCGCCGGGGAGGTTGAGCCAGATCTGGAACAGCTCCACCGGGTTCGGGCCGGCGCGGTCGCGCAGCGGAAACATTTCGGAGTGCACGATGCCGCGCCCCGCGGTGAGCCACTGCACGTCGCCGCTGCCGAAGCGCGCGGTCGCACCGAGCGAATCGGCGTGATCGATGAAGCCCTGCCGCACGATCGTGACCGTCTCGAAGCCGCGGTGCGGATGCTGCGGAAACCCGGGCACGACGTCGCCGTGGTACATCCGCCAGCCGTCCTTGCCCGCGAAGTCCTGTCCGATGTCGCGCCCTGCAAGCGACGCGTCGGGCCCCATCCGGTCGTTGCCGTTCGGATAGGCGTCGACGTGATGCACGCAGAACAGGAAGGGATCGTCCGTTGCCCACGGAAAGCCCAGGGGCGTGACGTCAAGAATGGTCTCGGGCATGGGAAGCTCGCTCCACTGATCCTCACCGAAATGAATGACGGCATCCGCAGAACTCGCGTCGTCCCCGCGAAGAGCCTGCCCTCGATGGGGTAGTCGGGGGCGGGGACCCAGCGACGTTCGACCGCTGCATGGTTGCGCTCCGCCAACGACACTGGGTTCCCGCCTTCGCGGGAACGACGGAGTGTCGGCCATGAATTTCCGTAACGCTGCCAAGGCCTGCAGCTGACCGGTCGGTGCCGACCAATGCCGCTGCAGCCGCGCGGCGCGGCGCCAGTGTAAGCGTTCCATGCACCCGGCGCATGTCGGTTCGCCGCCTGCGCCACTTGACCCGCAACGACCCTCACCCCGTCTGCAGTGCCGCAACCATCGCCTGGAAGTCGTCCGGCGATTCGCGCTCGAACGTCATGGTTTCTCCGGTTCGCGGATGCACGAAGCCGAGCGTCCGCGCGTGGAGCATCGTGCGCGCCGCTGCGATCGTGGGGCCCGCGTAGTCGCGGATGTACACGCGTTCGCCGACCAGCGGATGCCCGAGTTCGGACAGGTGGATGCGGATCTGGTGCTGGCGGCCGGTTTCGAGGCGGCATTCGACCAGCGTCGCGCCGGCGAGCGCCGCGAGCGGCTCTACGTGCGTCACCGAGCGCCTTGCCTCGGCGGGGACCTCGCCCGTCGGCCGCCGGAAGACGCCGTACGAGCCGCGCAGGCCATCGCCGCGATCGAGGACGAGATGCGTGTCGACCCGGCTCGCGGTCACCGTGCCGTGCGCGATCGCATGGTAGGCGCGCTCGATCGTGTGCTGCCGGAACTGCGCCGCCAGCGTGCGCTGCGCGTGGGCGGTCCGGGCGAACACCATCAGCCCGCTCGTGTCCCGGTCGAGGCGGTGGACCACGCCCAGCTTGCCGTCGACGCCGTGCCCGCCCATGCGTCGCAACTGCGTGCGCGCGTAGTCGACGATCGTCGCCTTGTTCCCCGGTTCGTCGGCGACGCTCAGGATGCCGACCGGCTTGTCCACGACGACGAGGTCGCGGTCGAAATACACGATGGCGCCGTCGGGAAGCGGGCCGGTCCGCAGCTTCGGCGCCTGCTCGTCGACCGCAATCACCGATCCCGCCGCGACGCGCGTCGCAGGATCGACGCATCGCACGCCGTTCAGCGTCACGCGCCCCTCGGTGCACAGGCGCCGCGCGCGCGACCATGCGGCCCCGGTCTGCTCGCGTACGAGCGCGGCGACGGTCGGCTCGGGCGACACGGCCTCGAGCGCGTGCAAAACGGTTCGTGACGGCGGCGATCGCTTCTTCACGACGGCCGCGCGGCATGCGCACGCCGCGATGGCGGATGCCACGTCGCGCCGAGGTGGCCCCGCGCGCGCCGGCCTGCGCCGCTACTCGGTTCGCTCCGACGCGAGCGCCCGCGCACCGCGGCTACCGCTTGAAGTCGCGAAAGCCCGCCGCGCGCGCGAGGTCGGCCTTCACCTGCTCGCGGCTGCGCTCGTAGACGATCTCGCGCCCCATCGCATTGCCGACGTAGGCTTGGCCGGTGCGCGTGACGACCAAGTCGCAGCGAACGCTGTGGACGCCTTCTCCCAGCACGACCTGGATCACGTCGAGCCGCTTGTCGTAGACCACGACTTCGAGCGTCTGCCCGCTGCTGGTGACGCGTACCGGAATCTTTTCGTTGTTCATCGAATCGTCCATTGCCCCAATATCCAGACGCATCGACCGCGGGAACGGCCGCGCTGCGCTTGCGCGCGAACCGCACTATCCCCCAGATCGCCTGGGCAGTCCAACCGTCGGCAGCGCTTTTGCCCGTACACGCACGCCTGGTCTCGTCGTCGGCGCACGGGTCGGGCCGGCACCGGCCGCCGGCATCGCGCGGCGGGAAGCGCCCGCCATCGGCGAGACCGGGCGGTGCGGATTGGACTAGACTTTGCCGTGCAGCGCGTGAACCGCGCTGTTGCCGGCCTGAACCCGAGCATCGACGTCATCGCAACGATTCGCTGCAAGCGCAGCCGCATTCCACCCCCATCCCCACGACGCGACCGAATCGCGGAGTACACGCCCGAGGAGCCGGCATGCATCCCAGCATAGCGACCACGCGCCACCTCCGCACGCTCGCTTTCATCGCGGGTTCCTGCGCGGCGCTCGTCGCGCACGCGCAGGCACCGGAAGTCGTGTCCAGTTTCGCCGCCGGCGTGCCGAACGGCCGGTACGCCTTTGCGAGCTGGACGCCCAAGACGCTAGGCGAACTCATGCAGGGCAACAAGTCCGGCGAGACCGTGAACGTCGTCGGCCACCTGTTCCTGCCGCCGGGCAGCGACAAGGTGCCGGCCGTCGTGCTGGTGCACGGGTCGGGCGGCATCTACAACGCGCTGCTCGACTTCTGGCCGAAGCAGTTCAACGCCGCCGGCATCGCGGTCTTCGCGCTCGACATGTTCGGCCCGCGCGGCGTGCAGAGCACGGCCGAGGACCAGTCGCAGGTGCCGTTCGCGGCCGACGTCGCCGACACGTTCGCCGCGCTGAAGCTCCTCGCCACGCATCCCCGCATCGACGCGAAGCGCATCGCGCTCATGGGCTTCTCGCGGGGCGGCACCGCAACGCTGCGCGCGTCCGTGGAGAAGATCGCCGCCGCCCAGAAGCTGCCCGATGGCTTGCGCTACGCCGCCTTCGTGCCGACGTATGGCGGCGGCTGCGCCGGCATCTTCCGGCTGGTGGTCAAGCCCGGGGTGTTCGCGAAGTCGCCGATGCTGTTCATCCACGGCGACGCCGACGACTACACGCCGATCGGCCCGTGCCAGGACTACGCGGACCGGATCGGCAAGGCGGGCACGCCGGTCGAATTCGTCGTCGTCGAAGGGGCGCAGCACAAGTTCGACGCCGACGACACCAGGCGCTACTTCGTCCGCGCCGCTTCGCGCACCAAGGCAGAGTGCCCGCTCGAGATCGACATCGACACGCTCTACGCCTACGACCGCACGACCGGGGCGCGCCTGCAGGGCGAGGCTTATGCCGCGGCCCTCAAGAGCTGCGGCGCGGTCGGCGCCACGGTCGAGGGGAACACCCGCGCGCGCGACAAGGCCGCGCAGGCCGCGGTCGGATTCCTGAAGAAGACGTTCGCGAACTGAGGTCCATGTCCACGAGCGACGCCGCCGCCACCAACGCGTACTGGGGACGCAACGACCTCGAGCGCGCGATCGACGCGGCACTCGTCGCGGCCGGCAAGGACCTCGCCGCGCTCACGATCGACGACCTGGCACCCGTCGATCACTTCCATGGCGGCGGCAAGCCTTCGACCGTGCGCCTCGCGCGGCTCGCGGGGCTGCGCCCCGGCATGCGTGTGCTGGACGTGGGCGGCGGGTTCGGCGGACCCGCACGCACGCTGGCGACGGAGTTCGGCTGCCGCGTCCTCGTGGTCGACCTGACCGCGTCGTACGTACAGACGGGGGAGCGGCTCACGGCGCGGCTCGGGCTCTCCGACCGCGTCCGTCATTGCGTGGCGGACGCGCTCGCGCTGGATGTGGGACCGGAACCATTCGACGCGATCTGGACCGAGAACAGCGGGATGAACATCGCCGACAAGGAGCGCCTCTATGCCGGCTTCGCGCGCCTGCTGCCCCGCGGCGGCCTGCTCGCGCTGCAGGAGCCCATGGCCGGTGCGACGCAGCCGCCGATCTTTCCGCAGATGTGGGCGCGTGATGCGACGGAGAGCTTCCTGCGTACGCCTGCGGAAATGCGCGCGCTCGTCGAGGAGGCGGGCTTTGCCGCTCGCGCGTGGGACGACGTCACGTTCGAGGTGCCGACCCCCAGCACGGGCGCCAGCGTGCCGGTGCACGGCATCGCGCGCATCGTGATGGGCGACGCGATCGACGACATCATGCGCGCCGCGCGCCGCAATCGCGACGAGGGCCGCGTCGTCATGATCCAGGCGGTGTTCGAGCGGACGTAGGCGTTGCCGCCGCGGCGCGGCGACAGGAAAGCTGCGACGCGCGTCGGCCTCAGTCCGGAAACAGCACGTCGAACAGCGCCCTGGCTCTGGGCGACAGGTTCTTCGGATCCGGACGCAGCAGGTCCTCGTCGGGCACCAATACCTTTGCGTAGAACGCCTCGTACACCCGCTTCACGACGCCCGGCGCCACCATCTCGCGGTCGTACCCAGGGGCGAAGCCTAGCAGCTGATACCCGGCGCGCTCGAGCGCCAACTGCATGTGCGGGACCTTCAACGTCGCGAGGCCGTAAATGAAGCCCGCGCCCATCGCGCGCGCCAGGCTTTCCCCGAATTCCATCGCGCGCACCGCCAGCTTCGCGCCCCGATGCTGCGGCGCGATCGCCCCGAAGCGCGCATAGACCGTCAGCGCGTCCTGCTCCCGCTCCCAGGACCCGAATCCGGCGAATTCGTCGCCGTGCTTGATGACGATGACGAGAAGGTCCTTCGCGGTTTCGCCGTCGACAAACGCCTTGTCGGCGAAGAAGTCATCGCGCAGGTAGCAACTGGCGGCACCCACGGCGATGTCTGGGTGCCATGCTGCAATCGCGGCGGCGAGCGCCGGGATTTCGGAGCGTCTCAGCCGCTCGCCGCGGTAGCCGTCCGGCAACACGAGCATCGCCGACAGGTCATCGTCGCTGGGCCAGTTCATGCTCTGCCTTCACCTGATCATTGGAGCAACAACGCATGGGCAATCCAAGCCCGCGAAGCGCCTTCCGATTCAGGCTATCACGGTTTGAATTCAGCAGGCTGGCAGCGAGACGGGGCTGCGCACCCGGAGAAGCGAAGGCCTCGCGTCGCGACGATCGCGTCCTCGATCCGCACGCGCAGCCCGCGCCGTGAACGGTAGAATCCAGCGGTGCCCTTCGATGACTATTGGTATGTCGTGGCAGAGTCGGGCGAGCTGACGCCCGACCGGGTGCTCGCGCGACGCGTACTGGGCGAGCGGCTCGCGTGTTTTCGCGCAGCGGACGGGGCGCCCGCCGTGCTGCGTGACCGCTGCCTGCACCGCAATGCGCCGTTGTCGACGGGCGTCGTGCGGGACGGTCTGCTGTCCTGCCCTTACCACGGGTGGACGTACGACGGTTCCGGACGGGTGGTGGCGATTCCCTCGATCGGGCGCGACGCGGTGCCGGCGCACTGTTCGCCGCCGTACCCGGCGATCGAGCAGGACGGCTTCGTCTACGCGCGCGTGAAGCGCGACGCTCCGGCCGCGATCGCGCCGTTCCGCATGCCGCACCACGGCGAGCCGGGGTGGACCAGCCTGCGCCTTCAGAACCGGTTCGCGAACAGCGTCTCCAACTGCGTCGAGAACTTCATCGACATCCCGCACACCGCGTTCGTGCACCAACGAATCTTCCGGACGACGCGCGGCGAGCGGCTCCGCGCGACCGTGACGCGCGCCGACGGCACCGTGCACGTCGCCTACCGCAACGAACGGGGCAACCTCGGCACCTATCGCTGGTTCCTGAATCCGCGCGGCCGCGAAATCCGCCATACCGACAGCTTCCACGCGCCGAACGTCACCTGCGTCGTCTATGAAATCGGCGCGAAGACGTTCGTCATCACGTCGCAGGCCGTGCCGGTGGACGATGGCGAGACGCTGGTCTACACGGATCTCACGTATCGGTTCGGCGCGTGGAACGCGGTGGCGGCGCCCTTCGTGCGGCGGCACGGCCAGCGCATCATCGACCAGGACGTCGGGATCCTGGCGCGCCAGGGGGAGAGCATCGCGCGCTTCGGCGCCGAATTCACGGACGCACCGGCGGACCTCATCCACCGGATGGTGGACTCCCTGCGCGACGCGATCGCGCGCGGCGAGAATCCGCGCGCGCTTCCGCGGTTCGAGCAGGACATCGAGTTCTGCGTATGACGGTCCGTGCGCGGCTGTTCGGCCTGTTCCCGGCCTTGTGGCTCGCCGGTTCCGCGGCTTGCGTCCTCTACGTCGCGCACGTGCCCGGCCTCGCGAGCGCGCTCCTGCTGCTGGCCGTGCTGTACGTGGTGCCGGTGGCGGCCTATCGCCTGCACGAACGGCTATGGCCTCTGGCCGAGGGACCCTCGCGCATCGACGGGCCCGGCTATTCGCCGTGGTGGGGCGGGCACCAGTGCCAGGTGATGTACACGGCGTTTCCCGCGCTGGAGGCGGCGCTGCGCCTGGTTCCGGGCCTTTACAGCGCCTGGCTGCGGCTGTGGGGAGGCCGCGTCGGCCGCGGCGTCTACTGGACGCCGCTCGTCGAGCTCACCGACCGCGCCCTCATCGACGTGGGCGACGGCGTCGTCTTCGGACACCGCGTCGCGTGCTACGCCCATCTCGTGAAACCACGCGGCATCGGTCTCATCCTCTACGTCCGGCGAATCCGGATCGGCGATGGCGTGTTGCTCGGCGCGGGCTCCCGGCTCGGCCCTGGGGCGCACATCGATGCCGGCGCCGCGCTCCCGATCCTGACCGACGTCGGCGTGGGACGCCGGATTCGCAAGGCGGGCTGACGCGTGCTCGGTGCCGTCGCGGCATCGGCATTGCGCGCCATCAGCGCACCGGGCGCGCGGCGCTTCGCCAGCGCGTTGGAGGACGTCTCCTCCGCGCAGCGGGCGACGCTCGCGCGCATCGTGCGCGCCTGTGCGGCCACCGGCTATGGCCGCGCGCTCGGCCTCGCGGCCGACGACCGCCTCGAGTCCTTCCGCACGAAGGCGCCGGTGGTCGACTACGCGGCGGTCGCGCCGTGGATCGCGGCGCAGCGCGCCGGCGAAGCTGCGGCGCTGGCGCCCGGGCGGACCCGATGCTACGAGCCGACGTCCGGGAGCTCGGGTGAGACCAAGCTCATCCCGTACAACGATGCGATGCTGCGCACGTTCCGCCACCTGTTCGCGGTCTGGGCGCACGATCTGCTCACGCATGTACTGACGCCGCGCTCGGGGCGGACGTTCATGAGCGTGTCGGCGCCGGTCCAGCGCGACGACGGCTTCGTCGACGACCGCGAATATCTCGGCCGCCCCGTGCGCGCGCTGGTCGGCCGCTTCATCGTGACGCCGCCGCGGGTGCGGGATCCCGAGGCCTTCCGCGATGCGCTCGCGTGCGCGCTCGTCGCCGCGGGCGACCTCGAGATCGTCTCGGTCTGGAATCCGGGCTATCTGCTGAATGTCCTCGACCACTTCGAAGCGCAGCGCGAACGACTGTTGCCGCGCGTCGACCCCGAACGTCGCGCCGTGCTGTCGCGCGACCCGATCGCGTGGCACGACGTGTGGCCGTCGCTGCAGCTGCTGTCGTGCTGGAACGCAGCCGCCGCCGCGGTTCCCGCGCGCGCGCTGGCGGAGCGCTTTCCGCGCGCAATGATGCAAGGCAAGGGTCTGCTCGCAACCGAAGCGCCCGTCACGGTGCCGCTCGTGCGGGCTGGGGGCTGCGTACCGCTCGTCGACAGCGTTTTCCTCGAGTTCGAGGACGCCGCCGGACGGTTCCACCTGCTCGACGACGTCGAGCCGGGCGTCGAGTACGCGGTGATCGTTACGCAGCCCGGCGGTTTGCTGCGCTACCGGCTGGGCGATCGCGTCCGGGTGGCCGGGCGATATCGCGACGCTCCCCTGCTGCAGTTCGTCGGACGCGACGATGCCGTGTCCGACCTCGTCGGCGAGAAGCTGGGCGACGCTTTCGTCGGCCCGGCGCTCGAGCGCATCGTGCGGCGCGGCGCGTTCCGCGCGCTGCTGCCGCTCCTGCCGGAGACAGGCCGGGCGCGCTACTGCCTGCTGACCGACGACCCGAATCCCGACATCGCCCGAATGCTGGAAGAGGCGCTCACGCAGGCCTACCGATACAGGGAAGCGCGCCTGCTGGCACAGCTCGATGCGGTCGATGTGATCTCGCAACCCGGCATGCGCATGACCGTGCACGATGCGTTCGTTGCGGCCGGCATGAAGGCGGGCGACATCAAGGAGCAGGCACTCGTCACGTCGGTCGACGTCGCGCGCCGCGTACATGCGTACGTCGGTCAGCGCATCGTAGCGTAGACCTGCGCGCAATCGGCGGCCGGACAGGCGTCGAACGCGCCGCCGCGATCGAGCGTCCCGATCAGCCATTCCATACCCGGCTGCGTCATCAATGCCCGCAGTCGCGCGAGCTTCGCGGCGCTGGCCTGTTCCGCATCGAGCGCGGCAAACACGTCCGCCGCATCGCCGCGGCCGCCGATGCCGATGCCGCGATCCAGCGCCGCGACGACGCCCTGCGGGCCGCAACGGATCATCTGCAGGAATGCATGCGTCGCCTCCTCGAGGAAGCGGCGGTCGCCGTCGGTAAGCGCATCGGGGCGGAAGGCCGCGAGCCCGGCCGCATGATGAAGCGCTTCGTCCCGCGCCATGCGCGAGAAGGTTTCGGCAAGGCCCGCTGCGCGGCAATCCGCAGCGAGCCCGCCGTAGTGCGCGATGCCGAAGCCTTCGAGCACCACCTGCAGCACGTAGGCGAGCGGCTGCGGATTGCCGGCCTCGGCCAGCCCGGCGATGAATCGGTTGAACGGATCGGGCTCCGGCGCCATCGCCTCGATCCAGGGGGCGAGCCATGACGCGTGGAGCGCCTCGTCGGCCCCGATGAGCGCGAACATCCGGCGCTCGTCGTCGCCTTCGGCGGCCAGCGTCATGCGGGCGCAGTACTCGACGCCGCAGCGCTCGATGCGCCACGATTCCGCCAGGAGTCCCCGCGCGCAGTCGTCGAGAACACGCTGCCGGACCTCGGGGTCCGCGTCCCGGTACCGGGCGATCCGGTCGATGCCGAAGTACGCGGCATCCCATAGCGGGCGCGTGCCATCCGGCGAGGCGGCGGCCGGATGGCGTCGGGCCAGCCGGTCCGCGGCGCGCCGCAGCGCGTCGTCGCGCGCGTTGCCGGATGTCATTCGCTTCCCTCCGCAGCCAGTTTTCGGCGGAACAGCGCGCCGACCAGCCCCAACGCCAGCTTCTGCGGCAGCCACCGCCTGACGAACGACGCGCTCCGGGCGTCCAGGCCGACGCGCGTGCGCATCGGCATGATCTCCATCTCGGCAAGCCGGAGTACGGCGCGCACCACCGGGGCGGGGTCCTTGCCGGGGCGCGCGAGCAGCTTCTCCTGCATCCTGCGGTACGCCGCGAACTGCCGCGCGTCGCGGCCGGCGGCCGGCAACGGCATTTCTCCCCAGACCATGTTGTGTGCGAATGCCGTTCGGTACCCTCCCGGCTCGACGAGCGCGACTTGCACGCCATGCGCCGCGAGTTCGTGGCGAAGCGACTCGGACAGGCCCTCCAGCGCGAATTTCGTGGCGCAGTAGAGCGCGTTCATCGGCATTCCGAGCTCGCCCGCGACCGACGAGACGTTGATCACGCGGCCGCGTGCGTTGGCGAGCGCCGGCAGCAGTTGCTGGGTGAGGACCGCGGGGCCCAGCACGTTGACCTGCAACTGGCGTCGCATCTGTTCCGCCGAATAGGACGCGAACGGGCCGTTGAGCGCGAAGCCCGCATTGTTGACGAGGCAATCGAGCCGGTCGACGCGCGCGGCGGCGGCAGCGATCTGCGCGTCGTCGGCGAGGTCCAGCCGCACGACCTGCGTGCCGGCGAGCTGCGCGGGCGCGCGCGCCGGATCTCGCATGCCGGCGAGCACCGTCCATCCGCGCGCCACGAGCGCCTGAGCGATGCCCAGTCCGAATCCGGACGAGCACCCGGTGACGAGGGCCGTGCGCTCAGTCACCGCTGCGTCCTTCGTCGACCCCTGCGACACGGAGGCAGGCGACCAGGCGACCGGGCGCGTCGTCGGCGTCGCGCCACGGCGCGAGCGGCTGCGCCTCGAGATGGCGGATGAACGCGAGCACCGCGCGGTCGGCGGGAATCGGATTGCGGAAGTCGAAGCGGATCGTCTGGAACACCCGGGTATCGCCGTGCGCGAAATAGCGCGCGGCGATCGCCGTGGCGCGCAGCAGCACGCGGTTCACGAGCCAGCCCAGCAGCCCGCGGCGCCGTTTCGTGATGGCAAGCGTCTGACCCTCCGTCGACCCGTCGTCGTCGCGCCTCAGCGCAAACATGAGGTGCAGGTGCAGGAAGTCGGGGCCGAGTGTCACGGTGCCCATACTGCCGTACCAGTAGCTCATCGCGTAGGTCAGCGGTCCCTTGTAGAACCGCGCAACCAGGCGGCCGAGGGTCCCTGCGGTCGGCACGCGGCCGACGTTGCGGAACTCGATGTTCGCGACGCTGCGCGGGACCGGCTCCATCGTGAGGACGGACCCCGGCAGGTGGTGGACACTCGCGAAATGCTGCTCGTCGATCGCGTTGATGAGCACCACGTTCGGATGACAGCGCTTCCGGAACCGGTTGGCGGCCAGCGTCTCGGTTTCCTGGCCGGCGAGTTCCGGCACCTCGGGCAGAGCCTGCGGCGGCGTCTCGCCGGTCCAGAGCCAGACCATTCCGTAGCCTTCGGTGACGGTCCAGCTGCGCACGCGCATGCGTGGCCCCGGCGCACCGTCCAGGCACGGGATGTCGCTGCAACGGCCGTCCGCTTCGTAACGCCAGCGATGGAAGAAGCAGCGCAGCGCGTTGCCCTCGACGCGCCCCTCCGCCAGGTGCGCGCCCATGTGCGCGCAATACGCGTCCAGCGCCACGACGCGGCCGTCGCTGCCCCGATAGACGGCAAGGTCCCGCCCCAGCAGCCGTACGGGCAGCACGCGACCGCGCCGGATGTCACGCGATCGCGCGAGCCAGTACCAGCCTTCCACGACGGCGTCCGGGGCGTTGAAGACGCGCGCTTCCATCATCGTTCCCGTGCACCTGCGACGAACGCGCGCCGCGCGATCGGCTGCAGCCGGTCCGCCGCGAGCTCGCAGACGCACACGAGCTCGTCGCCTTGCGCGTACCCGGGATTGGCCTCCAGGAAGAAGGCGACTTCGGGCAAGCGCAGATGCGCGTCCGGAACAGCGGCGTAGTGGGCGCGCAGGTGGCCGCGCGATTCCGGAAAACGCACGACGCCCGTGGCCGCATCGTAGTCCGCGCCGAAGCGGTCGCGCGCGAGAAAGTCCTTCAGCGCGCGCAGCGCGCCCGTGTCCCCATCGTCGGGCGACGGATGGAACGCGCGGCTGAACGCCGGCAGGTAGCGATACGTGCGGTGGCCCTTCGAGATCAGCAACCAGTAGAGAGGCACGTCGGGCCGCTCGGCCTTCAGGGCGCCGGCCAAGCGCAGCCACGCGAACGCGAGCGCCTGCTGGCCCCATTGGCTCTCGTCCACGATGGTGTCGCCGGAAAAGAGCACGCGCACCGGCGTGCCTTCGAACGTGCGCTCGTAGATGGCCAGTGTCGAGAAACCCTGCAGCGCGCCGGCTTCGTCCCGCAGCACGACGACGCGGTCCTTGCCCGCGAGGTCGCGCGCGAACAGCGCCCACGACGATCCGTCGTAGTAGCGCTCGTACAGCGCGTACATCGCGCGCCGGTCATCCTCGGTGAGGCGGGCGACGTCAAGCGTCTGCGGTGTCGTCAGCGAGCTGCGCGCGTTCAAGGCGAAGGATCCTGGGCGTGAGCCAGATTGCGAAGATGCCCAGCACGAGCCCGCCGGGGATGTCCCAGGCGACGTGCTGCCGGGTCGTGAGCGTGGACACGATGATGAGTATGGGCCAGACCGTCGCCAGCGTCTGCCACCCGCGACGCCAGAGCGCACGCGCGGAGATCACCGCGAGCGCGACGTGCAGCGATGGAAAGCAGTTGGCGGGCGTGTCCGCCAGGTGGAGCAGCCGCCACGCGAGGCCCGTGATGCCGTCGGTCCCCGGCGCGACGCGCGGGACCGTCGTGGGCCACGCGATGAAGAACGGCGCCGCCAGGACCGTCGCGACCAGCAGCGCGTAGAACGTGTGGCTGCGATCGAGGTCGTCGCGCGCGAACAGGATCCCCGACGCGATCAGCAGGAACTGCGACAGGTAGACCCATACCGACCAGTCGAGGTACGGCAAGGCCGCGTCGAGCGCGCTGGGCGCGAGCGCCGTCGGCGCGACCAGGCGGAGCGCGCCGCTGCCGAGGTAGACGACCCCGAACGCGAGATAGCCCAGGACCATCGCCGCGGCCTGGTTCGAGCGCCGGATGGCCGGGACCGCGATCACGCGGGCTGCCCTTCGAACGCCGCGAACGCCGTGCGCACGCGCCCCACCTCGCTCCAGTAGCGCCCGCGCAGCACGGCGAAGAACATCCGGTTGAGGCAGCGCGACGCGCGCCACGAGAACACGACGTCGCGGCTGTCGACGTGCGTCCGCTCGAACAGCCAGTGGCCGGCGAGTCCGGTCGCCTGCGACAGCGGCACCAGCAGCAGCCACCACGGGTTCAGCGTCGCCACGAGCACCATGCCGCTGCCGTACATCATCAGAACGGCCACGCAGTGCAGCAGGACGTTGCCGCCGCGCTGGTGCTTGAACACGAAGACGTCCCAGTAGTCGCGGAACGGGTGGTCGACGAGCTCGTCGTCGATCCGGTTGCGGTAGCGCGCCAGCACCGCTTCCGGGCCGCGCGCCGTGACCGTCGGCGCGAGCACTGTGCCGGAGGGCACGGTGCCAAGCGCGGGCAGCGGCGCGCCGTTGCGCGCGACCTCGACACCCGCGACGAACACGCTGACCACGGCGGACTCGGAGCCGCGCTTCACCATGCGGCGCGCACCTTCGAGCAGCGGATCGTCAACTTCGACCGGGGCCGGTGTCGGCGCACGCAAGGCGTCCGGGGAAAGAATGACGACATCGGCGCGGCGGCCGGCCCGCAGTTCGCCGGCGTCGAGGTTGAACCAGCGCGCCGCTTCGCGCGTCACGCGCGCGATCGCGCGTTCCGGCGCGATGAAGCCGGTCGCGACCGATTGGCGCAGCACCGCGAGGGCAGCGTCGAAGAACGCGAGGTTGCGCGAATGCGCGCCCGCGTCGCTGAACCCCGGGAGGATGTGCGGATGCGCCATCAGCCGCCCGCGGACGTCGTCCCGCGCGTTCGCGCCGCAGGCGACCCAGCGCAGCGCGTCGTCGTGGGTCGCAAGCAGGTCGATCAGCGCCGTGGTCGCGTCGGTGCCGCGCGCCGCGGCGATCTCCGCGACCGTGCATCCGACGTGGGCGGGCACGGGCGAGGCGACGACGCGCATGCGCGCCGGGTCCCGGTGGAACGTGCGCAGCTCGCGCCGCTCCCAGTCCGCCCGGAATCGCGCCTTGAAGCCTTCGCTCGCCCAGAGCGCGCGTCGTGCGTCGCGGTTCGCCCCGCTGTTGAGCTCGACGCCCGCCGCGAACTCCTCGAACAGCGGCGTGATCGGACCGTCGGCGTAGATGGCGAACGGCTCGGCGAGCGTCTGGAAGCGCAGGTTGCCGCCGAGCAGCCGGTTGACGACGAACGTGACGGCCGGGAACACGCGCCACAGGTGCGGGTGGTCGGTCATGTCGAGCGCCGAGAGCACCGTCGCGCGCAGCGGCGGGCGGAAGAGCCCGGTCGCCATCGCGAGGATCAGCAGGAAGGAGAGCGGATTCTGCGGATTCGGCGTGACCTGGAACACGGCGTCGCGCGCGCGGCAGGCCTCCGCCAGCATCCGGTATTCGCGCGCGTCGGCGTAGTGCGACGGCACCGAGCGCCCCGCGAACACGCCGCTCACCTTGTGCCAGTGCACCATGTCGACCGAGATGCCGATGCAGCCGGCGTCGAGCGCCTCGCCGGCGAGCGCGCGCATTCTCGCAATCTCGTCGTCGGTCGCGCGCGTGTGGAGGCTTCGTTCCAGGCCCATGACCGCCGCGCGCAAAGCGCTGTGCCCGACGAGCGGCGCCACGTTCGGCCCCAGCGGCAACGTCCGCAGGTGCGCGAGGTACGCCTCGGGTGAGCCCCACGACACGGCCCGCGCGAGCCAGCGGCGCACCAGCGGCGCGGGCAGGTTCTCGACGCGCAGGAAGATGTCCGCGAGCGCCGTCGGGTCGCCGACGGTCACGGAGAGGCTGCAGTTGCCCATCACGACCGTGGTAACGCCGTGGCGCACCGACTCGGCGAGTCCCGGCGCGATCTCCACCTCCACGTCGTAGTGCGTGTGGATGTCGACGAAGCCGGGCGCGATCCACAGCCCGCCGACGTCGCGCGTCGCGCGCGCCGCCTCGTCGATGACCGGCGCGATGCGCGCGATGCGGCCGCCGGCGATGCCGACGTCCGCCCGCGTGGGGGGCGCGCCGGTGCCGTCGAAAACGAGCCCGCCCTTGAGCAGCAGGTCGAGCATGCGCGGCCGGCGCTCCCGGGCGCTACGTGCGCGGGCGCCGCCGCAGCAGCGCCATCAGCAACGCACCGACGACCAATCCGACCACGCCCGCGATGATCGCGATCTTCTGGACGTAGGCCTTGGCCGCATCCAGCATCGGGTTGTCGAAGGCGTTGGCGGAGAAGTGGACGTTGACGAGCTTCCACGCATCGCCGTCCTTGGCGACCGTGGCGCTCCAGCGCGTCTTCATCGTGCGCGTCTCGCCGTCCTTGAACACGTACGTGTCGTCCGACATGCCGTAGACGACGCCGGTGGTGTCGTCGACGAACCGCGTGAGCTCGTCCGCGACCGGCTTCGCCTCCAGCTTGGTGAGCACCGCGTTCGGGCCGTCGAACAACGACGCGTAGTATTTCTTGAGGGCGTCCAGGCCGACGATCTTCTGGTTGTCCACCGTGATGATCGTGAAGCCCGGGTGCAGCGCGCCCGCCATGGAATCGAGCGTGCGCGTGTTGAGCGCCTGCGTGGACTTGGCGAGCAGCGCCCGCAGCGCGTCGTGGTCCTGCTTGCGCTCCTCGACCTGCGGCGCCTGCGCCAGCGCAACGCCGGTCGCGACGATCGCGGCGACCGCACAAAGAAACGCTCCGAGCTTTCCTGGCTTCATGTTCCCCCCCTTGGTCGCGCTCATGCGGCAGACTATACTTGCATTATGCATTCAAGATGGACCAGTCGGTGCCCGGCGCGCCTGTAGCCGTGTGGTGGTTCCTGCCGCTTGCCGCCTTCCTGGTGCTGGTGCTGTTCGAGCGCGCGTCGTCGCGCCGTCCGGATGCCCATGCGTCGCGCGCCGACCACGCCCTCAATCTCGCCGGCCTCGCCGTCCA